>Ga0137403_10002171_pt1 | contig 24114 bp, 19 predicted proteins | sample CZOMad2_1_16fung_FD_122057 | JGI IMG/M metagenome (GOLD analysis project Ga0137403, IMG submission 122057) | Vadose zone soil fungal communities from Angelo Coast Range Reserve, California, USA - CZOMad2_1_16fungal (Hybrid Assembly) | ecosystem: Environmental > Terrestrial > Soil > Vadose zone...
ACGTGTTATACGCTGAATAGGCTGCCCGTTTTTGGCTCGTGGTCATTGCAATCCGTTCAGGGAAGCCCACTTTGCGATCCCGGAACTTGTTGACGGATGCTCGGTCCCTGCGGACAACCACACAATTCGCTGTAAGCGGTTAGGTATAGTACTCATATTTAACGGTTTGCACAAATTGGCCCCAAGTTTGCTATTGCAAATGCGGCGGCTCGTTGGCATAAAGTACATCAAGCGTTGCTTCGCGGGCGGCAACGCGTCCCCAAGCCAGGGCCTCGCATGCGTGTCGTGTATCGATTGGGGTGTTATTAGTGCGACTCGGCTTCCGGAACAAGACGGGATTCCATGAGTGTCCGCAGTGTAGAAGCCGCTCCGTCTGGAAAGCCGATCCGTACGGTACCCTTGAAGAAACCCTCCATCGCCTCCTGAAACTCTCACCCTATCGCTGCGCTCGCTGCGACCGACGGTTCATGGACTCCAAAATTCCAACCGCCGACGCTCCGCCGGCTCTGATGCGCCGGTGGCTCTCTCGAGCTTCACGCCTGCTGCACCGCACTCCCCTGGACGAAGCACTCAAGCAGTATTCCATTCTCGGGCCACCGTCAGTGCCGAACCGACGCGCCACGCTGGAATGGACCGATCGGAAGCCGACCGCCATGGAACCCGGGACGCTCGGCGAAAAAAGCGGCCTGCGCGCCTGAGGCCGAGGACCGGAACGTTCCAATCCGCCGTCGCATGAATCGAAGCTCTCCGTTGACCGGCAGTGACGCCCAATATTGTTCCGAGTACCCCTCTTCTGCGCCGCCCGCATGCTACAATCCCGCGGTTCATAAGCGATGCCCGATACCGTTCCCAATTTGGCGGAAACCGTGCTGGAGGTCGTCTCTCCCGACGGCGCACGGCGTTACGTCCGCGTGACGCAGATGCCTTTTTTAATCGGGCGCGGCGCGGAAACAGGCAACCATCTGCAGCTTGCCGATCGACGAATCTCGCGCAACTGCGCGGCCATCGTTACGGAAGCGAGCAAGTACTACATCGAAGATCGCGGTCAACGCCGCGGATTGTTCGTTAACGGCGAGAAAGTGGAGAGTCGCGAATTGCAGGATGGCGATGCCATCACCTTTGGCCTCGATGATTCCTATGAAATCGTTTATCGTTCCGCTGCCAATGCGAGCACCGATTCCCTACCGCACCTGCTGACGCGCATCGAACACATCACCAGCTCCGAGCCCAGCGGCGGCGGCCTGCGCAAGCTTAACCTGCTTTTGGAAGCTACCACTCTGCTGCATTCGCAATTGCCGCTGGACACTGTCCTCGGCCACATGCTCGATCACGCCGTTTCGGTCACCGACGCCGACCGCGGATTGCTTCTGGAAGTGGATGACAAAGCCGTTCTGAAAGTTCGCCTCGCGCGCCGCAGTGGCGGCATGCGCTTGCCTCCCGAAAGCCTTTCGCCAAGCCAGACTGCAATTCAGCTCGCGCTCCGCCGGCAATCCGCGGTCATCACCGAAGATCTGGCGCAAGCCGACATGGACTTGCAAGCCGCGCAAAGCATCGTCGCGCAGCGATTGCGCGCGGTGGTGGTGATACCGCTTTACGCCATGTCGCGCGCCAACACCGATCAGTCCATGATCAACATCAAGCGCGGCGATTTTCTCGGCGTTCTCTACCTGGACTCGCGCCGCCCAGCGGCTTTCTCCAAGCTGGATCGCCAAATCCTCGACGCTCTGGCCGCCGACGCCGCCAGCATTCTCGACAACGCCCGCCTAGTCGAACGCGAGCGCGAACGCCAGCGCTTGGAGCAGGAAATCGGCATCGCCCGCGACATTCAGCAAGCGCTGCTGCCGAAAAATTTTCGTGATTATCCGCACCTTTCCGTTTCCGGCATCAATTTCCCCTGTCTGGCGGTAGGCGGCGACTACTTTGACGTCTTTTCGCTGGGCGACACCCGCACTGCGTTTTTGCTTGCCGACGTTTCCGGCAAGGGACTCGGTGCCGCGCTTTGCACCAATTTGCTGCAAGGCGCGCTTTCCGGCATGACCCTGGGCACCGATCCCGCCCGCGTCTTCAATCACGTCAACCGTTTCCTGTGCGATCATTCCGAGATCGGACGCTATGCGACGATGTTTTTTGGAATCCTTGACGATAGGGGGCACCTGGAATACATCAATGCCGGCCATCCGTCTCCGTTTCTGATTCGCCGCGGCGTTGCCGAAGATGTTTTCACAGAGGGATCGTATCCGGTGGGCCTGGTGCCCGAAGCGGAATACACGGCGGTGTGTTTGAAGCTGGAACCTGGCGACACGCTCGTGTTGTTCAGTGACGGCGTCACCGAGGCGATGGATCCCGCCGAGCAACTGTTCGGGGTTCCCCGTCTCAAAGAAGTGCTCACCGGCCACATGCAGACGCCACTCGAGGAACTCCAGAAAATCGTGCTGGAATCGGTCGAGAATTTCGCGCACGGCGCGAGCCAGGCGGACGATCTCACGCTGTTACTCGTTCGCTATCGGGCTACCGGCACGACTACGGATACCGACCCTCCTATACAAGCTGCTTCCGCCAGCGCCGTATAGTAATTCTCTTACCGAATGTTTAATACGCAACCTTGATTCGACACGGAACGTTGTTATATACGTAGTCCCTTAATTCTTACGGCAGTAGAGGCAGGGCTATCTTTGGCCCTTTCCGGCATCTGCGCCAAGTCTTCCAGCTCGGGGAACCACGACCAGGTCGCGACATCCGGTCTTGTGCCAGCAGAAGACCAGGAGCACGAATGGGTGCTGCATGGGAAAGACGCAAGACAATCCTGTTGTTGCCGTGCGATCGCCGGGTAACCCGGCGAATTCGGGCGCGCGGCACGGTATCCGCTGGCCTGAATCCACGCTCCAAGATCTTCGCCTTGCAATTCGCGCGCTGCGCAAGAGTCCCGGCTTCGCAGTAACTGCAATCTTGACCCTGGCATTGGGCATCGGAGTGAACGCCGCGATTTTTCAGTTACTCGATGCGGTCCGCCTGCGCAGTCTGCCGGTTGCCGATCCGGAGGCTTTAGCTGCCGTGCGGATCAAAGGCGGCAATCAGGGATTTGGAGTCAGCGGCGATGAAACGATGCTCACCTATCCGCTGTGGGAACAAATTCGGCGGCAGCAGCGGGCGTTCTCCGGCGTATTTGCCTGGCGTGCCTTCAACATCCGCCTCGGTCAAGGCTCCGAAGAGCGCCGACTGCCAAGCCTGTGGTTGACCGGAGACACATTCGCAACGCTGGGTGTATTTGCTGTCAAAGGGCGCCTGTTCTCCGCGGAAGATGACCGGCCCGGGTGCGGATCTCCCGGCGCGGTCCTCAGCTACGCATTTTGGCAACGCGAGTTCGGTGGGCAAGATTCGGCCATCGGCAGCAGCTTGATGATCGATCACCGCCTTACTCACGTGATCGGCGTGACGCCGCCGCGCTTTTTTGGATTGGAGGTGGGCAGGACGTTTGATTTCGCCCTGCCGCTCTGCGCCCTCGCCACTTACTATCCCGACGATGCGTCCTTAGCGCGCCGCGATTTCTTTTCGCTTTCCGTGATGGGCCGCCTGAAGCACGGCTGGACATTCGCGCGCGCGTCCGCGCAATTGGAGTCCGTCAGCTCCGGCATGATCGAGGTGACCGTACCGGACGGGTACAGCGCCCACGCCGTCGAAACGTATCGGAATTTTCGCCTGGGCGTATATCCCGCGGGCAGCGGAGTCAGCTCACTGCGCGAAAGCTACGACACATCACTGTTGATATTGTTCGCCATCACCGGCTTGGTGTTGCTGATCGCCTGTGCGAATCTCGCCAATTTAATGTTGGCCCGTACCAGCACCCGCCAGCGGGAGATGGCCGTTCGGCTCGCGCTCGGGGCGTCGCGCTGGCGGCTGGTTCGGCAATTGCTTGCGGAAGGCGCAGTCCTCGCGGCCATCGGAGCGATGTTGGGCACGGCCCTCTCGTCGGCCTTCAGCCGGGGCATCGTGCGGTTTCTCAGCGCCCAAGACGATGTGCTGCGCCTTGATCTAGGTTTGGATTGGCGCGTGCTCTCCTTCACCGCCGCAGTCGCCTTGATCACTTGCGCGATCTTCGATCTCGTGCCGGCGTTACGTTCCTCGCGAACGTCTCCTGGTACTGCGCTCAAGTCCGGAAGCCGCGGCACAACGGCAGGGCGCGAACGTTTCTCCTTCCAGCGCATCCTGGTGATTTCCCAAATAGCGGTGTCGATGGTTCTGCTCGTCGGCGCGCTCCTCTTTGTACGCAGCTTCCGAAATATGCTGACATTCGACCCGGGCTTTCGTGAGGATGGCGTCGTCCTCGGCTTCGTCAGCCTCGGTCACTTCAAGTTTACCGACCTGCAGGCGTACGACCCCGTGGTACGAGGACTCGTCGAGCGCTTTCGGTCGATTCCTGGCGTTGACGCTGTGGCCACCTCGACTCACGTACTTCTGGACGGCAGCAGCTGGTCGCTCGCAGTTCGCGTCGAAGGATCGGAAGGCGCATCCAAGTTCACCTGGGTAAGTCCCAACTTCTTTCAAACCATGAGTATTCCCTTGCTCACTGGCCGCTATTTTGACGACCGTGATACGCGTTCTTCTCCGCAGGCAGTGATCGTGAACGAAATGTTTGTTCGCAAATATCTCGGCGGCGCCAACCCCATTGGGAAAATTGTGCGTACGTCGCCGGAACCCAGCTATCCCGCGGAGGAATATGAAATCGTGGGCGTCGTCAAAGATGCCAAGTATGGTGCCTTGCGCGAGGCCGTGCCCCCCGAAAGTTTCGGTCCTGCCACCCAATTTCCGCCGGGGCAGTCCGCGGCGTACGTTTTCATTCGTTCTGCCACACCGGCCAAGGTGATTCCTGCCCTCCGCGCGGTACTCGCGCAATTCGATCCGCGCGCCGACGCAGAATTCCGAGTGTTCCAGCAGGGCGTGCAGAACTCTCTGGTTCGAGAACGAATGATGGCGCTGCTTTCTGGCTCCTTCGGAGCCTTGGCGGCCTTGCTTACCATGGTGGGCTTATACGGTGTGATCTCCTACATCACCGCGATGCGCCGGAATGAAATCGGCATTCGCATGGCGCTGGGCGCGAGCCGTCATGACATCGTGCGCATCGTTCTTCAGCAAACCGCGCAGATGCTGGGTTTAGGCCTTGGAGGAGGATTGCTCCTCTCGCTTGCAGCGGCGCGAGGCGCAGGGTCGCTGCTGTTTGGCCTCCAGCCGAATGATCCTCTTTCCTTCGCTGAGGCAACCCTCCTGCTGGTTACCGTTGCGTTGATCGCGGGCTACGTGCCGGCCCGGCGAGCGTCGCGAAGCGAACCAGGCAACGCGCTACGCTACGAGTGACCCCCCGCCAGATCGAACGACGAGCACCGCTAGCGCCCCGCGGCATCCTTCCCACGCAAGACCAAACACGTCGAACTGGCTTTAGCGATCGCCCGCCCGTTTTCGTCGGTGATTTCGCACTCGCTGTAGCCCACGGTTTTACCGCGCCGCACCACCTTGCCCTCCGCACGGAGTTGCGACTGCCAAACCGGCCGGAAAAAATTGATCTTCAGTTCGACGGTAGTGAACGATTCGGTCGAAGCCAGCGTGCTGTTGAATGCGATGCCCATGGCCGCGTCCGCAATGTCGCAAAGAATTCCGCCATGCAGCGTCCCCATCGGATTGGCATGCTGCGGACCAACTTGCAGCGTGACGACTGAGCGCCCGTCACCCGCCTCGGTCAGCTGGAACCCGATCAGTTTCCCAACCGGCATGCCTTCGCGTCCGATGGCAATCAGCGGATGCTCGCCCGTCGCTTTCTCCTTGTCGCTATGCTTTTCCGGCACGGAGTTCTCCTCTCGCCAAAAAAAAACCGCAACCGTTCAGCCTGAAATCTCATCCATCCTAAAAGGAGATTCAATGCGACGTCGGCCGGACTTGACAGAATACCGTAAGCGTTCTATCAATAGGTTTCGCGAGCGTGCACCCTCTTGTTTCTCGCGAATGGGGGCACCGAGATGAATCCCTCCCGGCGAGATTTCCTAAAACTCAGTGCTGTAGGCGGGGCCGCTGCCGCTGTCTTTGGTTTCGACCTGCAACCAGCCTATGCCCAACTTCGCGTTCTCAAAATCGCCCGCGCGAACGAGACTCGCTCCACCTGCCCCTACTGTTCGGTAAGTTGCGGCGTCATTATCTACACCATTGGCGACCGCGCCAAGAATGTTACCCCGCAAGTCGTCCACGTCGAAGGCGACCCCGATCATCCCATTAATCGCGGCACTCTCTGTCCGAAAGGCTCTTCTCTTCAACAAGACATCATGAACGACCGTCGCTTGCTGCGGCCCCAAGTGCGGCGCCCCGGCGGCACCGACTGGGAAGATATATCGTGGGACTCTGCTCTTAGCGAGATCGCTGCCCGCGTCAAGAAAACTCGCGACGACGCTTTCATCGAAAAGGATGCCGCGGGCCACACCGTCAATCGCTGCGAATCGATCGCCTTCACCGGCGGCTGCACCGACACCAACGAATTTAACTATCTGGTCGTCAAGTCCATGCGCGCCCTGGGGGTCGTGCACCTGGAAAATCAGGCCAGAGTTTGACACGGCCCCACGGTCTCAAGTTTGGGACCAACGTTCGGACGCGGGGCCATGACCAACGGCTGGGTTGATATCAAAAATACCGACATGATGCTGATCATGGGCGGCAATCCGGCAGAGAACCATCCCTGCGGCTTCAAGTGGCCGGTCGAAGCCAAGCGCACGCGCAACGCAAAAATGATCGTGGTAGATCCACGCTTCACGCGCACCGCCTCGGTCGCCGATCTCTTCTGCCAGATTCGCGCCGGATCCGACATCGCGTTCCTCGGCGGCATGATTCATTACGCCATCGAGAACAATCGCATCGCCAAGGACTACCTGGTCAACTACACCAACGCCGCGTTCATCGTAAGGCCCGAGTTCAAGCTCCCGGCCGACACCGACGGCGTTTTCTCCGGCTTCGACGCGCAAAAACAAACGTATGATCGCGCCACCTGGAACTACGCCGGAAGTGGAGCCGGTCCCGCCAAAAATCCTGCCGGCATGCAAAGCGGCCAAGGGTCCGTCCCAGCGCCCTTGCCGCCGATGCCGGAAAAAGTCGACCACGATCTGACGCTGCAAAATCCGCAGTGCGTCTACCAGCTCCTCAAGAAACACTATTCGCGCTACACCCCGGAAATGGTCGAGCGCATCACCGGCATCCCTAAAGAACAATTCCTCAAGGCCGCCGACCTGTTCACCTCTATCCGTAAAGATGGCGACACCAAGAAAGTGGCTACGATCATCTACGCCGTCGGCTGGACACAGCACAGCTTCGGCACGCAAATCATCCGCACCGCGGCGATGCTGCAACTCTTGCTGGGCAACGTCGGGCGCGCCGGCGGCGGCGTCAACGCCCTCCGCGGCCATTCCAATATCCAAGGCGCCACCGATATGGCCGGCATTTTCGACAACCTGCCCGGCTATCTAAAAGTTACCACTCCAGCGGACACCGACTTCGACTCTTGGGTAAAGCGCATCACCCCAAAGCCGGCCAAGCCTTCGGACTGGGACTCCTTCAATTATTGGGGTAACACCTCGAAATTCGCTGTTAGCTTCCTCAAGGCCATGTACGGCGACGCCGCCACCAAACAAAACGGCTGGGCTTTCGATTACCTGCCCAAGGTCGACCGTAATTATTCATGGGTCCAGATGTGGGACAACATGTACAACGGCATCATCAAAGGCTTTTTCGCCTTTGGGATGAACGGCGTGGCCATCGGCCCCGATTCCCGAAAAAATATCAACGCGCTCAAAAAGGCCGACTGGGTCGTGGTCGGCGAAATCTATCCCGACGAAACCAGCGAATTCTGGCGCTCGCCGGGTATCACCACCGACGAGATGAAGACCATCCAGACCACGGTATACCGGTTACCCTGCGCGGGCTTCGCCGAAAAAGACGGCACCTTCACGAATTCCGCGCGGTGGCTCCAATGGAAAAACGCGGCGCTCCCGATGCCCGGCGATTGCCGCCTGGACCAGGCCATAGTCGCTCAAATTTTCCTGCGCGTCCGCGAACTCTACAAGAAAGATCCCGGCAAGTTCCCCGATCCAATCTTGAAGCTCACTTGGTCCTACACCGATCCGAACAATCCGTCGCTCGCTGAAGTTCTAAAAGAAATCAACGGCAAAGCCCTGGCCGATCTCGAAGATCCCGCCACCAAGCAGCAGATCAAATTCGGCCAGCAGCTGCCCGGCTTTGCCTGGCTCAAGGACGACGGTACCACCGCCTGTGGAAACTGGATTTACTCCGGCTCCTACACCGAAGCGGGGAATCTTACCGCCCGTCGCGATCCTTCCGATCCATCTAATATGGGCGTGCACCAGAATTGGGCCTGGTCGTGGCCCGCCAATCGCCGCGTCCTCTACAATCGCGCCTCCTGCGATCTCGATGGCAAGCCGTGGGATGCGTCGCGCCGTCAAGTCTGGTGGAGCGAAGCCGCGCAAAAGTGGGTTGGCAACGACGTCCCCGATTTCAAAGTCGACTCCAAGCCGAAAGACCACATGGGCCCGTTCATCATGAACGCCGAAGGCGTAGGCCGCATCTTTGCGCCGCTGGCCGCGTTCGCCGACGGCCCGTTCCCTGAGCATTACGAGCCGATCGAAAGCCCGATCGAGAATCCGCTGCACCCGCAGCAAACGCACAACCCGGTTGTCAAACGTTTCAAAACCCCCGACGACAAGTACGGCACCGTCAAAGACGGCTTCACCGTAATCTGCACCACCTATCGCCTCACCGAGCACTATCACTACTGGACCAAGAATAATCCCATGAACGTGCAACTCGTCCCCGAGCCCTTCATCGAAGTCGCCGCCGAAATGGCCGACGAAATGGGCATCCGCGGCGGTGAGTTGCTGAAAGTCTCCAGCGCTCGCGGCCACTACATCGCCAAAGCCATGGTCACCAAACGCATCAAGGGGATGATGATCGACGGCAAGAAAACCTACCAGATCGGCATTCCCATTCACTGGGGTTATCGCGGCATCGCCGAGGACGAAGGCAAAACCGCCAAAGACCTGACCAACTCCCTGAGCCCGACAGTCATCGATCCCAACGCCTACACGCCCGAGTTCAAGGGCTTCCTCGTGAAAGTGGAGAAAGCGTAGCCATGAGCCAGGCCACTCTACGCGTCCAAAAAATCTCCGGCCACGCCGGCAGCGTTCCCGGCGAAGACACCCAGCGCGAGCCCATCCTCTGCAAACTCATCGACACCACCACCTGCATCGGCTGCAAAGCCTGCGAAGTCGCCTGCATGGAGTGGAACGATCTTCCCTTCGGCGAAACCGTTTTCGGCAACACGTACCAAACCATGCCGGAAACCCGCTGGAACTATTGGAATCTGATCCTCTTCAACGAGCACGAGCGTGAAGATGGCACCCTGATGTGGCTGATGCGCAAAAATCAGTGCATGCACTGCGCCGACCCCGGCTGCCTGAAGGCCTGCCCATCCGATGGCGCCATCATCCAATACAGCAACGGCATCGTCGACTTTCAGCAAGCCAACTGCATCGGCTGCGGCTACTGCATCACCGGCTGCCCCTTCAATATTCCCAAGTTCAATCCAGAAACCAAGCGCGTCTACAAGTGCACCCTTTGCACCGATCGCGTAAGCGAAGGCCTCGAGCCAGCCTGTATAAAATCCTGCCCGACGGGCTGCCTCCACTTCGGCACCAAAGACGACATGCGCGAACTAGCGACCGCTCGCGCCAATCAACTCCGCGATCATTACAATTTCCCCAACGCGGGCGTCTACGATCCTCCCGGCGTAGGCGGCACCGGCGTAATCTACGTTCTCCACGACGCCACGCAGCCCGAACTCTACGGCGGCCTGCCCAAAGATCCGCACATCCCGTGGAGTGTAAAACTCTGGAAGGGTCCGCTGAAGTGGCTCGGCAACGCCGCCATGATCGGCGGCCTGATCGGTCTGGCAGTCCACTACTTGCGCTTCGGACCCAAGACCCGCGGAGAGGATCTCGATGTCCCGCACGAAGGAGCGCAACCGTGACCTCCTCTCAACCCCCAGGACACGTTCCCCAACACGTTCCTCCGGGTCATATCCTTCGCTACACATTTCGCGAACGCCTGGTTCACTGGCTTGCAGCGCTGTCGTACATCTACTTGCTGCTCACCGGCCTCGCGTTCTGGTCTCCGTGGTTATTTTGGCTCGCCGTAATGCTCGGTGGCGGGCCGGTCTCGCGCATGCTGCACCCCTGGATTGGGCTGATCTTTTTCGCCGGCATAGTGCAAATGTATGCTCTCTGGGCTTCGCAGATGGGCGTCACCCCCGTCGACCGCGAGTGGTTCGGCGCCATCGGTCACTACATCCGCAACGAAGACGAAGACATGCCCCCAGCCGGCCGCTACAACGCTGGGCAGAAGCTCCTCTTCTGGGGTTTCATCGTCTTCGGCATACTACTGCTCCTCAGCGGCGTCATCTTGTGGTTCCCGGAATATATTCCCTGGAACCTCCGCGCGCTGCGTTACATTGCCGTCCTCGTCCACGCCTCCTCGGCGCTCGCCACCATCGGCCTCTTCCTGATTCACGTCTACATGGGCGTTTTCGCCGAGCGCGGCGCCATCGACTCCGTCATTCACGGCGACGTCACCGAAGAGTTCGTTCGCCGCTACCACCCAGGATGGTATAAAGAAATCGTGGCCTCCTCTACGACCACCACGCCTCGCAAATGACGCCGGCAAAAACCGGCGGACCCGACTACGACGCGCGTGTTCGCCGCGCAAAGCATCTTGCTGTCATCCATCCCTTTGCCGCCGAGGTCATGACCCTCTACCAGCATCTTGCGCAGTTCCAAAAGCGCCTCTACCTCGAACTGGCGCAACCCGTGATGCAGCACCCCACGCCGGCGTCAGCCTCTAGCTTCCGGTCGAATCTCGACCTGGCGCTGCTGCTTCAACACTTGCCCGAGCTACTCTCACTCCTTCAAAACGTAGGTCCCGCGCCAGTAGCCGAAGCCGCGCGCCAATTTTCCCTGCAAGGCCCCGCCGCTTGGATTACCTTACTCACGGAATACTGGACCGTAGCCGGAACCTCCGACCATCTTCGTTCCCAAGCCCAATTGCCACGACACGACGTCAAAAACATCGCCCACGATTACACCCAATACTCCGCGTCGGAAGCCTTGACCGAATTCATCCTCCACATCTTCCTCCAACCCTACGCCGAGTCCCTGGCGGCCAATCGTGCCGCACCTGCCGCCATCGCCACGCATTCTGTCTGCCCCCTTTGCAATTCCGCCCCGCTGCTCGGCGTACTCCGCGTCGAAGGCGACGGCGGCAAGCGTCATCTGCTCTGTGCCTTCTGCCTCCATGAATGGGAATTCCGCCGCATCCTTTGTCCCACCTGCGGCGAAGAAGCCGAAAACAAACTCCCCGTCTACGTAGCCGAACAATTCCCCCACATCCGCGTAGAAGCCTGCGACACCTGCCACTACTACATTCGCACCATCGACCTAACCAAAGACGGCCACGCCCACCCGCTAATCGACGACCTGGGTGCCCTCCCCCTAACCCTCTGGGCCTCAGAACACAACTACTCTCGCCTCCACCCCAACCTCCTAAGCACCTAGCTCTCTACCCTCCTCAGTTCGTCCTTCACCTCACGATCAGCTGCGCCCGAATCCTTCTCCCCGCCCGTCATCAACTGGCGCCTGTCATCAACGCCAACTTGTTACCGGCCAAAGTCGCCTCTGCGGCGTTCCTTACCTATGTCTTCATATCGTCGCTTCTTTCCCGCTATACTCTCGTCGCCCATGAGCTTCCACTTACATACCCGACGAATTGACGACGCCGTAACCATCGAATGCCACGGCAAACTAACCTTCGAACACGCCCCGCAACTCCGTAACAAAGTCCGCACCCTAATTCCCGAAGAAAAACGCATCATCCTCGACCTGAAACAAGTCCCCTTCATGGACAGCTCCGGCCTGGGCGTCTTAGTAACCCTCTACGTCTCCTGCCGCACTCGCAACTGCAAACTAGAACTAATAAATGTCAGCCCAGCCCTGGCCAGCCTCCTGAGCATGACCAACCTGCTCTCCCTATTCGAACAAGCCGGCCGCCACGGCGGCAAATTTCCGTAGCCCTGAGATTTTGTGTAAACGCGACGCCGTGACTTTTCCGGATGGAATGTCGTCGCACCATTGCAAAGCCAACTCCTTTGCGGCAAGCTACCGCCGCTTCCAAGGAGCTACCGTGAGATTCTTCGCCGGTATTTTCGCGCTGTCACTCTTGCTCTCTGGCGTCAACGGAATCGCGTCTGCTCAATCCACGACGCCGGGCGCCGCAACGCTCACCGTGATCCGCGCTGGATCGCTCGTCGACGGGACCAGCGATGCTCCCCGCAAGAACCAACTCATCTTCGTGCGCCGCGACCGCATCGAAAAAATCGCTGACGCCTCCACCCAAATTCCCGCCGGCGCAAACGTCATCGACCTCTCCTCCTCCACGGTTCTCCCCGGCCTGATCGATTCCCACACCCACATTTTTCTCTGGGGCGAAGACCCCGCCAAAGGCGGCTACGACGCCAACATTCTCAAAGCGGGCATCGCCCTTCGCGCCGCCCGCGCCACCTTCGCCTGCCGCCGCGCCCTCGAACAAGGTTTCACCACGCTGCGTGATGTCGAAACCGAAGGCGCCGGCTACGGCGACGTCGAAATCAAGCAAGCCATCGCCGAAGGCACCATCCCCGGCCCGCGCCTGTTTTGCGCCACCCGCGCCATCTCCAGCACTGGCGGCTACAACCTGGAGGACTTCGCGCCCGAACTCGACATGCCCAAAGGCGCGCAGATCATCGACGGCCCGGTGCAAGCCCGCAAAGCTGCTCGCGAACAACTCGATCACGGCGCCGACTGGATCAAGGTCTACATGACCCACCGCTCGTGGACCGACAAGCAAGGCCGCCTGGTCTCGCAACCCACCCTGACAGTAGAAGAATTGAAAGCAATCGTCGACGAAGCGCACGGATGGCAAAAGAAAGTAGCCTGCCACGCTTATAACGGCATCGGCCTGCAGCGCGCACTGGACGGCGGCTGCGATTCCATCGAGCACGGCCTGGAAATCACCGACGCGCAAATCGCGCAAATGGCCAGCCAAGGGACTTGGTATTGCCCCACGCTCTCCCCTTACTACGGAGACTGGGCGGACGCCGACACACCCGCAGGCAAGCGCGATCGCGCCCGCGCCGCCACTCACGAAATTTCCTTTAAGAAAGCGCTGCAGGCCCACTTAAAAATCGTCTTCGGCACCGACATCGGCGGCATGCCCTGGACCGATTCCATGGCCCAGGAATTTCCTCGCATGGTCGGCTTCGGGATGGCGCCCATGGACGCGATCCACTCCGCCACGAGCCGCGCCGCGGAAATGCTCGACATGAAAGGCGAAATTGGAGTCCTAGCGCAGGGAGCCTCCGCCGATGTAATCGCAGTCGCGGGCGACCCGCTCAAAGACATCACAGCCCTAGGACACGTCCGCTTCGTAATGCACGACGGCGCCATCTTCAAAAACGAGCAACCCAAATGACGCCTTACGACGCACTATTTGTCGGGGCTTAGCACCGCTGTTTATCCTGAGGGGACGAAGGGCTTCCTATCTCGGCAACATCGATCCGCCTTGAAACGAATTTGCGGTCCCTAACCGTCTACCCGCACACCCTTCCAAAACGCAACATGATCTTTAATCTCCGCCGCAGCCGACTTTGGCTGCGGGTAATACCAAGCCGCATTGTCGTTCCTCATCCCGTCCACTTCCACACTGTAGTAATGAGCAGTGCCCTTCCAGGGGCACTCGGACGTGTGTGCACTCGGCTTCAAAAATTCCTTCTTGACCGCTTCCGCTGGGAAATATTGATTCCCTTCCACGACTTTGCACGCATTGCTTTCCGCAATTACTTTCCCACACCAGATCGCCTTAGCCATTTCTTCTCCCGGTCGCCTTCAATGTTCCTCAGGTATTCCACCGCGTCCAGCAATTATCCCACGCCCGTTTAGATGCGCCCGCCCCCATCGACGTTCCTTGAATTTAGCACCACTTTGCGACACGCTATGCTCGACATTCCCGCGCACCCGCAAACCTGGAGGTAAGTCATGGCTGAACAAAATCTCGCGAACCACGCCAAGTTTTTTCCACCATTCCATTTCTTCGTGCTACCCGTTTTGCTGGTCAATCTTGGCTCTCAGCTGTACTGGATGAAAGTCTCTTGGTTCAGCTACCGGGGAATCTTTGGCGTACTGATGGCGCTGGCATTGATACTGGGATTTCTCAGCTCCCGTCGTTTCGCGCTGTCGGTGCAGGATCGCGTGATTCGCCTCGAAGAGCGATTGCGCTACCAGCGGCTGCTTCCCGCCGATTTGCAGCCACGCATCGACGAGTTCACCGTTGCCCAACTGGTCTCCCTTCGTTTCGCCTGCGACGCCGAGCTCCCCGCGCTCGCCCGCAAAGTGCTCGACGAAAAAATGCAGGAGCGCAAAGCCATCAAGCTGCTGGTAAAAACCTGGAAGGCAGATTATCTGCGGGCCTAGCCACGAACTCGGCGATCAAACAGGACGGCCCCCTGTAGCGCAGGACGGAGTCCTCGGAGCCCTGCGGATTCTCACGCCGCAAGCTGCAAGACCGCACGCTAGAAGATGCTGCTAATCACGCCGCCCTCAGCACGAACCGCGGCGCCATTGATCACCAAGGCCTGCGTACTGGCGACGAACGCAACCACCGCCGCAACTTCCTCGGATGTTTCAAATCGTTTGAGCAGCGAGCCAGGCCGCGCTTTCTCAAAGAACATTTTCTCCATCTCCGCCTTCGAGATATTTTGCTGTTTGGCCAGGTTATCGAGGAAAATGCCGGCTCCTTCCGAAGCGGTCGGTCCGACCAGAACGGAATTTACGGTGACGCCAGTGCCGGTCACCGACTGCGCCAGGCCCCGCGCGATCGCCACCTGGGCGGTCTTGGTCATGCCGTAGTGGATCATCTCGGTGGGAATATTTTGCGCCGATTCGCTGGAAATAAAAATAACGCGGCCCCAGTTTTTCTTGAGCATGCCCGGCAAATATTTTCGTGACAGGCGCACGCCGCTGAGCACGTTGACCTCGAAGAAACGAGTCCACTCCGAATCCGGGATTTCCAAAAATGGCTTCACCTCGAAAATGCCCAGGTTGTTGATCAATATGTCCGCGTCCGGAGCCTTCTTTAAAAACGTCTCCACGCCAGCGGATGTGCCTAGGTCGGCGGCGACGCCCCGCAAATCCGCCTTCGGCACGCGCTCCCGGATGCTGTCCAGCGCTGCGTTGACGCGCTCTTCCGTGCGTCCATTGATGATGACCCGCGCTCCTTCCGCAGCAAGCGCTGCAGCGATAGCCAATCCAATACCCGCGGTCGATCCAGACACCACTGCGATTTTCCCTTGTAGCCCAAGATTCATACGTCCAACTCCGTTCTGATTGGATTTTAAAGTTAAGGTGTGTGCCGATGTAGCCGCTGATGCGGGCTGATGTAGGGGCGCGCCTTAGCGCGTCCCAACGAGCCAACCCCTGGAATGCTAGCGTACCGCGATAGCCGCAGCGGTCCCTTCGATCTCAGCGAGATCTTGCGCTGTAAGTTTTAATTCGCCCGCGCGCATCACGCCTTCCGCTTGCTTGGCATTCCGCGCGCCAACAATCGCGCCGGTCACCGCTGGACGCCGCAACGTCCACGCGATGGCGACTTCGCCGGGCGTTCGGCCGTAGCGGTTGCCGATGGCGCGGAGTCGCTCGACCAGTTCGAGATTCTTCGTGAGCTTGGGCTCGCGAAATTCCGGATTGTTCCGGCGCCAGTCATCGGCGGGCAGATTCTCAGCGCGCTCCTTCGTCATGGCCCCCGTCAGCATTCCCGACAGCATCGGCGAGTACACGATGACGCCGATATTTTGCTGCTCGGCATGCGGAAGAATCTCGGTTTCGATTTTCCGGCGCAGCATCGAATACGGCGGCTGCAAGGAAGTTACCGGCGCGATTTTTTCCAGACGCTTCATTTGCGACACGTCGTAGTTGGATACGCCGATCCAGCGAACTTTGCCTTGTTGCTGCAGCCTGGCCATCTCTTGCCAGGACTCTTCGAGTGAAGGCCCATTGTCTTCCGGCGGCCAGTGAATTTGGTAGAGGTCGATCGCGTCGACTTGCAGACGTCGTAGGCTGTCTTCGCATTCCTGGCGGATCGAATCGGCTTTGTGAACTTTGCTGACTTTGCCTTTCGCGTCCCAGCGCATCGCGCACTTGGTGAAGACGTAGGGCCTCGAGCCTTTCCATTCTTTGAGCGCGCGCGCCACCGTTTCTTCCGATCGGCCGATGCCGTAGACGGCGGCGGTGTCGATCCAGTTCACTCCGAGTTCGAGCGCGCGGCGGATGGAGGCGATGGAATCGACGTCTTCTTGCGGGCCCCATCCAAAGTCGTAGCCGGCGCCGCCAATGGCCCAGGCGCCGAAACCTACCGGGGTAATATTCAGATCTGACTTTCCCAGCTTGCGGGTTTCCATCCATCCTCCAAGTTGCGCGCGTATATCACGCGAACATTCTACCCTGTGTGGTCCTATTCGTTCGATGTGGACAGCCCACCGATGGTTAAACGAATTCTGGGAGATTGCGGATCACATGAAGCCGGAAGAGAAAGCGAATGTCATCCCGAGCGGAGCGAGGAATCTGCATTTTCTTGGACCCGGAGCTCAGTTGGCGATATAGGCGCCGTCGAGCGAGGTAGATTCGCCGTCGGGGTTGGCGAGCGCTAATTGTTGCGGGCCTGATGTCACGGCGGGTGTTACCAGCCTTAGCGTATTGGCGTCGATAAATGTGACCGCGCCTTTTTTTCCGTTGAGGCTTGCGGTTGTTCCTGTTTGGAAACCGCTCCCCCGGATGGTGATGCTCGTGCCTCCTGCGGCGGGCCCGTTTATTGGGACGATTGTGCCAATTGCCAGCGGTACATTCGCTAATCGGACGACCGTCAGTCCGGAGTTGGTGATGGCGAAGATGCGCTGTCCGGTTTCGTCGACGGTCAGGAATTGGGCGTGGAGTCCATCGATGTCATTCGAGCGAGCGGCGAGGGGCTCAGGCAGCACGATGCGCAGCCGAAGGCGGCCAGAGTGGGCATCGAAAATGTCGACGCCGCCGCGAAGATTCGGATTTGGCGCTGGTGTCGATGTTTCTAAAGGCGCCGGGCCATTAAGAAATGGTTGATAGACCAAGGCTCCACTCGGATGCAAAGCGAGCCCCGGAACGCTCACTCCGGCCGAAAACTGCTCAAGTTCGCGAGCGGTGCGGTTGGCGACTAAATGCAGCGCGACGTCGCGCATTTCGGTGGCCCCATTCGCGATGGTGGCGAACATGGTGCCGTCGGCTGACGCAGCGGCATCGCTTACGAATTCATTCGCGGAAAAGTTCGTGAAGTCATTGGGTGCCGCCGCGGTCCACAGCGCTTCAGAACCGCCGGATACGGCAGCGAACGACAGAAATACGTGATCGCCGGTGGCATCGGCCTGCAACAATGGGGTGCCGGTCATGGTGGACACTTCCGGTTGCGGAGCCGGCTGAATGGTAGGCGTGCTTGCGGCGAGATTGAGCTGAGAAAGACAGCCGGTGCAGGGACCAGGCGCACTGGCAATGGGAACGAGGCTGACGAACGCCGTTTGTGTGCTGGTAGCGACGACCCGTGCCGGTCCAAAACCAGGGGCGTTTACCGGGACGTAGGAAACCATTCCGGGGACATCCGGGTCCAGCAGAAAGATATTTTGTGATCCAAAATCCGCGACCACCAGTTGCGTGCCATCCGGAGTAAGAGCAAGACCGCGCAGGTCGGCGTCCGGACATGGGCCTGCCAGCATTCGGCTCGGGCAATAGACTGGCAAGCCGCCGGGTTTGAATGCTCCGGCCTTCAAATCGAAGACGTCGATTTTGTCATCGGCGCTTAAGTAGATAAATTGGCGACCTTGGTCGTACAGCAGAAATTTGTACAGGCCTGGATTCGCATTGACCTGAACACTTTGTAGGTATTCGATGGCCCTGGATGCAATCGCGGATCCGTTGGCGGAGGCGACGACGATATCCGCTTTCCCGGAAGTTCCGAACGGAGTTTTCATCGTGATGCATTCGAGGGGAAACGGGTAAGTAGAATCAAGTCCGAGCGACGGTTCGATGGCTGCCACATTTTCGATTTTCTGGATCGTCGCTGTGGCGCCGCCAATGGTTACTGTCGGAGGGTTGGCGTCGGAACCGAAACCGTAGCCGTAGACTTGCACGATGTCGCCGCCGAGGCTGCTTACCGCGTTTGGAAGGGCCTGCAAAATTTGTGGGCCGTAGCTGAACCCGTCCGGAGCCAAGGCCAGCCATCCGCTGGGAAAATAGGCGGCCACATTGACAGCGCCGTTCGCGGCGTTCGGTGGCGATGTGACCTGGATCTGCGCGGGGCTGGCGACGGTTGCGCTGATAGCAGCTTGTGAGCCGAAAATCACTGTTGCGGTGGCTTCGATATTTTCGCCGGCAATCACTGCGGACGTCCCGCCAGCGGCGAAACCCTCCGCGGGCTGGATCACCGGAGGAAATATAAAAGAGGGCGCGCTAGTAGGCAATACACCGGGCTTTGCGGCGTCGACAAAACTTACACCGCGATTTGCGATGCCGAAGAGCAGTTGGGTTTCGTCGATGTCTTCGACTTCCGACTGCACGCCTTGGATGGAGGCGTCGGGAACCTGACCGATGGTTTCAAGAGTCTGCCCATCGAAAACTTGGATCGCCGGAGAAATTGCCGCGCTCTGGCTGGCATACAACAACATTCCGTCGCGGGAAAACAGGAGGCTGCGGATGCCCGCGGACGGTTGCATGGCAATTTGATGCAACGCTCCATCGAGTAAAATGATTTGCGCGCCTCCATTCGAAACCAGCACGATAGCGAAACGACTCCCGTCGAGATTCGCGGCAACCACCGGAATCGTACCGTCGCCAATGGCGAACGGGCCAGTCAGAAGGGTGCCATCCGAATTCAGGACGGAAAGATTGCCGCTGGCGTCGCCGGCAGCCACGAGGGCTTTTGTGTGGTCGCCGGTGCGAGCCATTGGGCCCAGCCCATCGGGGACGACGAACATGAGGCTGGTGGGCGCGCTATTCGCGGGATTCCAGAGAGCGAGGATCGCTCGCGCCGCCGAGGATTGGCGGAGGCGCGTGAGGCAATTGCCGCCGGTGAGGATGAGGATTTCTTCTGGCCGATCGAAAGTGGCATTTGGCACCGGCGACATGGGCTGAACAAAATAGCGGGACTGCACCTGGAGAAGTGTTGTGTCGATGGCAACGATTTGCTCGGTGATAGTGCCGACCCACACGGTGGCGCCGTCCGGCGAAAGATCGGCGCTGCTGGCTCCCGGGACGTCGATTTGCGCGACCCGGGCGCCGACGCCGATGCCGGGCAATTGATTCGACGTGGAAAAAACTTCGACGCGATTCATGGCGCGATTCGCGACGAAGACATGGTGGTTGGCGGCATCGTAGACAATGTGGCGATGATGAGGCTCGCTCGGCGGATCATCGGCGAGTGGAACGGCATCCGTTCTGGTGTAGGTGGTGCGAGGGAGCGCGGCGAGGACGGAACCTTGGATGGAGAGCGCAAAGGTCGCGGAATGAGAAAGCGAGCCGCTGACGCCTTGCGCGGTGATGGTGGAGCTGCCGGTGCCAGTGGTTACTGCGGCGCCCAGGATCACCGAGACGTTTGCGCCTGCTGAGATGGTGAACGGACTTGCTGGGTTGGAAGTGACGCCGGCGGGGAGATTCGCCAGCGTGATTTGCACTGAGTCGACGAAACCGTGTTCGGCGTTGACCGCGACGGTCACGGGTGGGCTTACGCCGCCTTGCGGGATAGCGAGCGAGGTCGAAGAGAGAGTTACGGAAAAGTCGGCAGGGACTGCGGGCGTGGCTACGGCCGTAGACTGAGTCGAACCGCCTTGGCAGCCGGACAAGAGAAAGAGAAAAAGCAGGAGATTCGCGAGCGCGAACGCCCTTTGGGGCTCAGCATTAGCGGAGTTCAGGGAAAGAAACGGATGGGCGGGATACGGCGTTAGCGGATTTTGCCTACGGATGGATTGTACGGACGGTGACACGGCTGAGCCCCCCTTGCCGGGCGAGTGGAGCAGGGGGCACACGTTACAGACCTGGGTGCTAGATTGTCAAGTTAATAAATATAATGAAACAATTATCCACAGCTGGCGGTGAGTTGGTCGCGGCATTGCGAATCACGCCACACGCGGAACGTTGGGCGAAGTGGCTCAAAACCGGGCCACGCTAAACCGCCGCTGCACTGCACCTGCAAGTTGCTCAACGAAGGCGCCCGCTCTGCGGGCCGCGAAAAGAAAAACGGCGCGGGATGGCCCGCGCCGGTGCTACGGCAACTCTGTTAGACGTCAGCAGCGGACGTTAAATTGTTTTGCCAGCGGTGGCCGTCGACGAATCTTTCTTCGAGAACGCGCTGTGGCTGGCGTCCTTGTCGCCTGTGCGGTCGATTTCGATCGAGCCTTTGAAATAGGCGCCGTCTTCGATCATGATGCGCGACGTGGTGAGGTCGCCGTTGACGGAACCATCTTTCTTGATCTCGATGCGGTCCTTGGCGCGCAGGTTTCCCTTTACCGTGCCGTAGACCACGACTTCACGGGCAATGATGTCGGCGGTTACTTTCGCCGTGGCTCCGACCGTCAGCTTGCGCTCGTCGAGCTGGATCAGTCCTTCGACTGAACCGTCGATCAGCAAGTCTTCGCTGCCGGAGATCTCGCCCTTTACGTGCAGGCTAGATCCGAGCCGGGCGCTGGAGCGATCCGAAGTGGCACTCAATGGACGCATCGCATCTGTACTCATCGCGGGTTTTTCCTCCCAAGTCGCCGGAGCAGGCTTCGGCGGCTGATTGATTATTGGATTCACAGACTTTGAAATGATGGGCTCCGGCTGCGGCTGCGCACCTTGCGGCTGCGGCGTGTCCGGCTTCTTGTTTCCCCACATCGAAAACTCCCCCTAGACAGTAGCACCCCAGCGACGAGATTGCAGGCTGGGGCACAGCAAACTCTAGACCCTGGTGTGTTGGCGGGCAAATGAAGCGTAGGGAAATCGTTCCAGAAGGTTACTGGACCTTCGTACAGGGTTTCGCTTTGTGTTCGGGAATAGGGAAAAACAAAATGGCGTAACGGAACAATTAAATGACCACTCACGATGATCTTGAACTGCCATCCTGAGCCCATCCGACGAGGATAGGTGAAGGATCTCAAGTGATCCGCACCGGCCCAAGTAATTCATGGAGAAAATTAGAAGGTTCCCCCGATTTCGTCGGCTAGGCGGTGGGTTTGTCGGGGACCGGTTGGGTGGCCAGGAAATCGTTTTGGAAACGGGTCGCGTAGGAATTGAGCAACTGTTGGACTCGGCCGTGGTCGGATGATTTTATGATGAAACCGGCGTGGTGGTATTTGTCTACGCGGTAGACGATTTCTGGGTCAGCGTAGGCGCTGGTGTCAGGATGTTCCTGTCGGGCCAGGCAGAGGATTACACCAGCGTGATCTTTGCGCACTGGCGGTGGGGTGTAGGATCGCTTGCCTGCTCCTAGTTCCAGGCGGGCCCATTCGCGCCACAGGTTTAGGCCGCTGGCGGCTTCGACTACGTCCGAGATATAGGCGCCGCCTACTCTTGCGGCGATTTCCAGGAAATAAAACTTGCCGTCCGCGTAGGAACGTAGGAATTCGGCGTGGGTTACGCCGCGGACGGAGCCCAAGCCTCCAATTGCCTGGCGGTTGGCTTCGAGTACTTGCTTGGTGTCGGCGGCTTCACTGGGGAGCGTGCTGGTGGTGAAGACGCCGCCTTGATGGGAGACGTCCAGCGGCGGGGAACCATAGACGTGGGGTTCGGCGAAGACGATTTCGCGTTCGGAAACTACGCTGTCGACGTGGTAGACGGTGCCGGGGATGAATTGCTCTAAGAGATAGAAGGATTGCTGGTCGCCTAGTTGGTCTAGCCACGGCCACAGTTCTTCGGAGGAGTGGATTTTCTTCATGCCGATGCCGGAGGCTTGGGAGCGGGGCTTTAGCAGCCATGGGCCTGGGACTCGGGTCATGAAGCCGCGGAGATTGTCGTAGTTGAGGACGTGGGCGAATTCGGGGACGGGGATGCCGGCTTCCTGTGCGCGGGTGCGCATGGCTAGCTTGTCGCGGAAGTACCGGACGGTAGTGAGGCCCATTCCGGGAATGCGCAGGTGTTCGCGTAGGGCGGAGACGTTTTCCATGTCGAATTCGTCGAGGGCGACGATGCGGTCGATGGGTTGCGAGCGGGCCATGTAGCTTACGGTGTAGATGAGGTGTTGGAGCGGGAGCTCTTCAGGCATGAAGAAGAGTTCGTCGACCGCGTCTTTGGGCCAATCGGCGTTGCGGAGTTTTTCCACCGTCAGGAGCAAGACTCGCCAGCCCTGGGATTTGCAGGTGCGCATGAACTCCTGACCTTTTTCGTAAGAACTTACGCAGAGGATGGTTTGTGGTCGTGATTGCGGCATTGGAGATGACACGATGCCGCAGGGGTGCGCTGGAGGTCAAGAAAGTAATGGCTGGGTTTGGCTGGCTTGCGAATTTGAGTTTTTGCGCCACCGCTGATCGTTGAGATCCTGAGGCTATCCTTGCCGGATAGCCTCAGGATGGCAGGATCGGTGTTGGCGGTCGGTTGCGACGTGTCGATGATCACGGTCGGCGTCGGATGCGCAATTCGGCATCGGGCCTGATAAGGGGCCGGCTAGTTACCAGTAGGGTACCCCACCCCCCTCCTTTTGTGTAAGTGTTGATTGTACAGGGGATGAAAGGCTTTGTTTTGATACAGATTCGGAAGTATTGATTGTAAAGGATTTAAATTGGTCGACTGCGACTAACGCCGGGCGCCAGGAGAGGCGGCTCTAGGCTTACACCCGTTGGTGCGCACCTCTTAATGGTTGGTATCTTACCTTACAGGTATTTTATTGTCAATGGATTTATTGGGCTTACCGCGGCAACGTAGAGCCGGCTGGAAGCCCGCGCTACCCGGTACTCGCTCGGTGATCATGACGAGATGGGGCGCAGCAGTGCCGCGCCCGTGCAAAGGACGCGCTGAAGCACGCTCCTACATTACGTTCGCGGATAGAGGAATTCGAGGACGCGGCCTATGCGTTGGGACCAGGCGGCTTCGTTGTGTTCGCCGCCTTCTACTCGTTCGTAGTGCAGGTCCTGGCCTTCGCGCCAGCCTTTTTTCAGTAGGACGTCCCGGAATTGTTCTACGTCCGTGACGATGCGCGGGCCTTCGCGGGTGCCGATGTCTAGCCAGATCTTGGGGCGAGGTTGCACCGGGGCGGCCGCAGCAAAACGGTGAATCATGCGCTGATTCCACCAGACCGACGGGGAGAGTGCGGCTATTTTGCCGAACACCTGCGGATGCTTCAGACCGAAATAGAGGGATACGAGCGCGCCTAACGAGGAGCCGCCGATGCCGGTTACGGATGGCGCGGTTAGCGCGCGGTACTCCTGCTGGATAAAGGGCATGACTTCCTGCAGGAGGAATTTGGCGTAGCGGTCCGCGCGGCCCCCACCTAGCTTCGGGGCTTTGGTGGGGGTGTATTCGTGGATGCGCGATTTGCCGGTGTTGTAGATGCCTACGATGATGAGCGGTTCTACTGTGCCTGCTTGGATTCGATGGTCGGCTGCGCCATGCACGTTCCAGTCCTGCCCACCGAAGGCGGTAGCGCGATCGAAAAGATTTTGGCCGTCGTGGAGATAGAGGACTGGGAAATGGCGTTGCGGTTGTCCATCGTAGCCTGGCGGGAGATAGACGATCAGGTCGCGCTGGTTGCGGAGGAAACGCGAGCGGAACTGGTCGTGTTTGCGGAGTTGGCCCGAACTCACGAGAGGAAACTCACGGAACGATGGTTACCAGGAGGTCTTTGGCTTCGACATGTTGGCCGTGGGTTACGGCGACTTTGCTGATCCGGCCGCTGATGGCGGCGTAGATATTGGATTGCATTTTCATGGCTTCGAGTGTCAGGAGTTTT
>Ga0137403_10002172_pt1 | contig 24113 bp, 24 predicted proteins | sample CZOMad2_1_16fung_FD_122057 | JGI IMG/M metagenome (GOLD analysis project Ga0137403, IMG submission 122057) | Vadose zone soil fungal communities from Angelo Coast Range Reserve, California, USA - CZOMad2_1_16fungal (Hybrid Assembly) | ecosystem: Environmental > Terrestrial > Soil > Vadose zone...
CGAGCGCCCCGGGTTCTCACCCGGGGCGCTCTGGTTGCGGCCGCCAGCGATTCAGAGGCTCGGCACATCGGCTCAGGCTAGGCGGCGGGAACGGCTCAGACCGCGGCGAGACCTCCCAGAGCGCGCAGCGCCGCCTCTCCGTAGAACAGCCGGATGTACTTGGCCTGCTGCCCCGTGAGCCGGCGGACGGCCCAGGACAGGTGCACGAAGTGCGGCTCGTGCGGCGCAGCCAGCGGATGCATCCCGCATTCGGCAGGCAGGTGATTGCCCTTCTTGGTGTTGCACGTGCTGCAGGCGGTAACGCAGTTGGTCCACTCGTTGTCGCCCCCGCGGGAGAGCGGCACCAGGTGATCGCGGGTCAGGCACTCCCGGTGGCGCAGCTCGAGCTGGCTCCGGTGGCAGTACTGGCACCGGTAGGCGTCCCGGGCAAAGAGGAAAGTGTTGGTGACTTGGCGGCGGAACCGGCGGGGGACGTGGACGAACTTGACCAGGCGAATAATCGCCGGTTTGGGAAAGGCGAGCCGTTCGCTTCGGACGAGGTCTACCCCGTCCGATTCGACGATCTCAGCTTTCCCTTCGATCACCAGGCGCAGCGCACGCCGCACCGGGACCATAGTCAGGGGTTCGAACGAGGCGTTGAGCGCGAGACAGCGCACGAGATATCCCGTAACCGCAAGAGCCGTCAAATCCTAACGGGGCCCGCCCCGCCATGGCAAGGGAGCCGGGTAGCTAGCGCAGGAGACCTGCGATACGCTTGGCGACCGACACCCGGAGGCGCTCGCTGCGGGTGATGACGAGGACGGTGTCGTCGCCCGCCAGTGTGCCCATCACCTCGCTCCACCCAGCCTGGTCGAGTGCCGCGGTGACGGCCCCGGCCGACCCGGTCGCGGTCTTGAGCACGAGAAACGGGCCCACACCGTCCACGCTCACGACCAGAGCCGGCAGGACGTGGGTGAGGTCGGGCTTGAGATTGCCGTCGGTCGGGTGGGCGTAGTACGACCCATGCTGCTGGTCGCTCAGCTTGGCGAGCCCCAACTCCCGGATGTCGCGGGAGAGGGTGGCCTGGGTGACGTCATAACCCTCGGACACGAGGGCCTGACGAAGGTCTTCCTGGTTGGGGATGCGGCGCTCGCGCACGATCCGCAGGATCGCCGCCTGGCGTTGCACCTTCATGCTGCGCGCCCTCCAAACACCTGTCGCCCTCCCACGTAGGTCGCCACGATATCCTCCGCAACCGCGGCAAGCACCTGTTCGGCCGGCGATTCCTGTGAGTCGCGAGCACGCACGATCGCCAGGTCGCCCCACTTGCCGGGTGCCAGGCTCCCCACTTCGTCCGCCAGCCCAAGGGCTCGCGCGCCGTCCAGCGTGACGAGGGCGAGCGCGCGCTCCGACGAAAGGGCGCCCAGGGTACGCGCCGCGCGGGCTTCCGCCAGCAGGTCAAGACGGTCGACGCTCACGACCGAATCGGTGCCGAGCCCGATCCGAAGGCCGGCGGCGAGGAGGGACCCGAGCGGCGCAGTGCCATGACCGTGCCTCAGATTCGAGAGCGGACAATGCGCGACGGCAACGCCCGCCGCGGCGAGCCGAGCCACGTCGTCCCGGTCCACCTGCACCACGTGAATGCAGAGCGTGCGCTCACCCAGCACCCCGTGTTCCGCCAGCCAGGCGACGGGCGACCGGCCCGGCAGCGCCGGCAGCGGAATCCCCCGCCGGCGCCAGGCCTCGGCGAATGGGCCATCGGCCGCCCGCAGAAGCTGCGTCTCGGCTGGCGATTCGGCCAGATGTACGGCGACCGGCAGCCCTTCGGTCCGGGCCAGCTCGCCCACGCCGCGGTAGAGCGGACCGCTGACGGTGTAAGGCGCATGGGGCGATACGCCGAGTCGTACCCGGGAGGACTCGAAGCGGCGGAGCTCGGCGACCCGCGTCCGAAGTCCGTCCAGGCTCTCGCGCGCCTGATCAGGATGCGGCCCGAACACCTCCTGGTACGCGATGCCCGACCCACCGCACTCGGCGAGCGCCCGGATCACCACGCCGCGGTCCCCAGTGTCCGCGATGGTGGTGACGCCGCTCGCCCAGCAGTCGGCCAGCCCCCGCCTGGCCGCGGCGAGATACTCCTCGGTCCCGCACCGGTCCTTGAGCTCGCGCAGTCGCCGGATCCAGGCTGCGAAGTCGTCGTCCTCGACTTGGCCAGCGAAGCCGGTGAGCTCGAGGTGGGTGTGAACGTTGACGAAGCCGGGAACGATCGCGGCGCCGGGAAAGTCGCGCGCGAGCACACCCTCGGGCCGGGGGACGCCGGCGTCCGGTCCGACAGCCGCGATGCGGCCGTCCGGTCCGACGAGGACCGCGCCGTCCGGAATCGGTTGCCGATCGATCGGGAGGACCCAGCCGGCTGTGAGCCGGACGGCAGGCATCTCAGCCGGGCGGCTTGGTCCGCGAGGGCGGCGGTCCGCTGGGCGAAGGTGGTGGACCGGTCCCGCCCATCACGCCGGGCCCGGACGGCGGATCGGGGGCGGGCCGTCCGTCGGGCTGACCCAGTGGCGGAGTGGTGCCGCCGAGCGTGCCGGAGCGGGGCGGCGTGCCGGCGCCCGCGGCACCCGGCGCCCCCCCGCCCATCGGGGACGCCCCGTTGCCGCCGAGGTTGAACGGCGAGTGCACCGGGCAGAACTGGGTCGGCTCGGTGCCCGGGATGAAGGACTCGATGTAGTGGAGCTCTTTCGGGCAGAACGGGGTCGCCTTGTAGCCCGTGCTGCGATCGATGTCGAGCGCCGCCAGGCCTTCGGGCCGGGGCCACGCCGGCGGGATGGGGCGGCGGTCGTACACTTCTTTCATCATCGCGGTCCATGCCGGCGCCGCCAGAATCCCGCCCTGCGCGTTGCTCTTGATCTTCTGCGGCTGGTCGAACCCGATCCAGACCCCCGTCACCAGGTCGGGAGTGAACCCGATGAACCACACGTCGAAGCCGTCGTTGGTCGTGCCGGTCTTGCCGCCGGCGGGCGCGGGGAAGTTTCTCGCGGCTACCGCGGTGAACGCCGTCCCGTGACGTACCACGTCGCGCAGCGCGTCATTCATGAGCCAGCCATGGAGCGAGTCCATCACGATCTCGTTCCGGACCTGCGGCTGCCAGAGCATCTTGCCGCTGCGATCCTCGACCCGGAGAATCGCGTTGGGCACCGTGCGCACGCCGAGGTTGGCGAAGGTGGTATACGCCGCGATCATCTCGAGCGGGATGACGTCGGCCGAGCCGATGTGGATCGAGGGCACGGCGGGGACCTTGGTAGTGAGCCCGAACTTGGCGGCTTCGCCGATCACCGCCTGCTCACCCACCTCCATCCCCAGCTTCACGGCGACGATGTTGCGCGAGAGCATGAGCGCCCGCCGCAGGGTCATCGGCCCCTCGAACTCGAGATCGTAGTTCTGGGGCATCCACATGCCCTGGGGCGGCGGCAGCTCGACCGTGAGGGGGTCGTCGGTGATGACGTAGGACAGCGGGTAGCCGGCTTCGACGGCGGCCGAATAGACGATCGGCTTGAAGGTCGAGCCCGGCTGGCGCCGTGACTGGGTGGCGCGATTGAACTTGCTGTCGTCGAAGTCGCGCCCGCCTACCATGGCGCGGATGGCTCCGGTCTTGGCCTCGAGCGTGACCACCAGGCCCTGGAGGTACGGCGTGGGAATGTTGCCGTGATCCTGGGGCGTGTCGGCATGAGCGTCGAGATACTGCCGGTAGGTCTGGTGGGGAAACTTGCCGTCGGCCCCGTCCTCGATCGCCTCGAGCCGGCTTTCGAGCGCGCGCTCGGCCGCCTGCTGCATCTCGAGATCCAGCGTGGTGTAGATCCGCAGCCCTTCCTTATAGAGGCCGGGACCGAACCGAGCATCGAGCTGCTGGCGGACGTACTCGACGAAGTACTCGGCGACACCGCTGAAGTCCGAGTGAGACGAGAGCAAGAGCGGGTACGCCTTCCACCGCTCAGCATCGCGCTCCGAGAGCTCGGCGTCGTCCCGGAGCAGGTTGATGATGGTGTTGCGCCGCTGGAGGTTGAGATTCGGGTTGCGGCGCGGGTTGTAGCGGGAGGGAGCCTTCGGGATGGCCGCCAGGGTCGCTGCTTCGGGAAGATTGAGCTCGCGCACCGACTTGCCGAAGTAGCGCTGGGAGGCAGTCTCGACCCCGTAGGCCCGGTTGCCCAGGTCGATCTGATTCAGGTAGAGCTCGAGAATCTTGTCCTTAGGGTACTTCCGCTCGATCTCGAGCGCGACCTTGACCTCCTTCAGCTTGCGCCGGAGCGACTTGTCCCGACCGCTGATGTCCTCGGGCCAGAGATTGCGCGCGAGCTGCATGGTGATGGTCGAGAATCCCTCGGCAAAGCGCAGCTTGAACACATTGGCCTTGACCGCGCCGAAGACCCGGAGCCAGTCGATCCCGTGATGCTCGTAAAAGCGCTTGTCCTCGGTGGCGATGAACGCCGCCTTCACGTAGGGCGACATCTCCCCCAGCGGCACGACGGTCCGCCGCTCGAGACCGAGGTCGGTAATCAGCCGGCCGTCGGCGGCGTAGACCTTGGCCGCCTGGTTGGGGTCGTACTGGTCCAGCCCCTCGATCGAGGGGCAGGTGTTCCCGGCGCAGGCGCCAGTCCAGGCCGCGAGGGCCACCGCGACGACCAGAGTAACGAGTGCGACGAAGCCGACGAGAACGCCGCGCCGGAGCCGGGGCGTACGCCAGGCCCGGGCGAAGGGCGATATGAGGCGGCGGAGCATGTCCCGAAGGTAGCGGGGAGGACGGAGCTACAAAAGCGTGAGAGGTGAGAGGTCAGAGGTGAGAGGGACCGGCCCCTCTTACCTCTTACCTCTCACCTCTTACCTATGTACGCTTTTGGCCATGCCTGACCTTCTCCAGACATACGCCGACCGCGGGTTTCTCCAGGATGCGACCCCGGGACTGGCCGCACGGCTGCAGCAGGGTCCCGTCACCGCGTACGTGGGCTTTGATCCGACCACCGACTCGCTGCACGTCGGAAGCCTGGTGCCGGTGATGGGTCTTGCGTGGCTCCAGCGCGCGGGCGGGACGCCGATCGTGCTGGTGGGCGCGGGCACCGCCATGGTGGGCGACCCCAGCGGAAAGCGCCAGGAGCGGCCGGTGCTCGACCTCGAGCAGATCGACGCGAACGCCGCGGCGATCCGATCGCAGCTGACCCGGTTCCTGCGGTTTCAGGGGCCCGGTGACGACCCCAAGGAGGCCCTCAACTTCGCGCGCATGCGCAACAACGCGGACTGGCTCCGGCAAGTCACCCTGATGGAGTTCCTGCGCGACACCGGCAAGCATTTTACGCTGAGCTACATGCTCCAGAAGGAATCGGTGAAGAGCCGGATGGAGACCGGGATCTCCTACACCGAGTTCAGCTACATGCTGGTGCAGGCCTACGACTACTGGCACCTGTTCCAGACGGAAGGCTGCGAGCTCCAGATCGGCGGGAGCGACCAGTGGGGCAACATTACTGCCGGGATCGAGCTCGTCGCGCGACGGGAACGGCGCGAAGTCCACGGGGCAGTCTTCCCGCTGATCGCGACCGCCTCCGGGACCAAGTTCGGCAAGAGTGAAGGCGAGAACGTGTGGCTCGATCCGGCCCGGACCAGCCCGTACCGGTTCTACCAGTTCTGGCTCAACGCCGACGACCGGGACGTCGAGCGCTATCTCAAGCTCTTCACCTTTCTCGAGCTCGACGCCATCGAGCGGATCATGGGGGAGCAGAGCAGCGACCCGGCCCGCCGGCCGGCGCAACGCGCTCTGGCCCGCGAGGTGACCCGGCTGGTCCATGGGGAGGAAGAAGGAGAAAGAGCGCAGGCGGCTAGCGAGGCACTGTTCGGCCGGACCGCCGGGCCGGTGGACTCCGGCGACGCCGCGCTGCGGGTGATCGCGGAGAACAGCGACATCCCGATCCATGCGATCGAGCAGACCGAGTTCGGGGACCGCATGCCGCTGGTGGACCTGCTCATCCGCTGCGGCCTGGCGTCCTCCAAGGCCGATGCGCGGCGAGGCATTCAGGGGCGCGGTTTCTACATCAATGACGAGCAGGTGAACGACGTGAGCCGGTGGCTCACGTCCGACGACTTCGGCGGGCGGGATTGGGTGCTGCTACGGAAGGGGAAGAAGAACTACGTGAAACTGGTGCTTAGGTAAGAGGTTAACAGGTAAGAGGTAAGAGGGGTTGTCCCGCTCACCTCTTACCTCTCACCTCTTACCTGTTCACCACCGGCTCCGCCGGCTCCCGCCGCCCGGCTTCGCTCCCAGCAGCCCGAAAAGCCCCCGCACCACCTCCCGCCCGATCGTCCGCCCGATCGAGCTGGAGAGCGCCCCGACTACCGCGCCCGCGGCCACGCCGGCGATCGTCTTCGCGGTCTTGCCGGCCCCCTGCCCTCCCCCGGCGGCGGTTGGCGCGGCCGGCGCCGTGCGTTCCATGCGGCTGGCCAGCATCTCCCGGGCGCTTTCCCGATCGATCGCCTGCCCGTACTCGGCGAGCCAGGGCGACTGCCGGATGTCCGCCTGCAGCTCCTCCGGCGTGAGCGGCGCCATCCGGGATGCGGGTGGCACCAGGCGGGTCGCGACGACGGGCGTTGGCGCACCTCGGGCGTCGAGCACGGTCACGACGGCTTCGCCGATGCCGAGAGACGTCAGCGTTTCGCCCAGATCGTAGAACGTCGTCTTGGGAAAGGTCCGAACCGTCGCCCGCAAGGCGGCTTCGTCGTTCGGCGTGTGAGCGCGCAGCGCATGCTGCACCCGGTTGGAAAGCTGGGCCAGGACGTCGTCCGGTACGTCCTTCGGCGTCTGGGTCACGAAGAACACTCCGACTCCCTTCGAGCGGATCAGCCGGACCACCTGCTGAACCTGCTCGAGAAAGGCCTTCGACGCATCGGCGAACAGCAGGTGGGCCTCGTCGAAGAAGAACACCAGCTTCGGCTTCGGCAGGTCGCCGGCCTCGGGCAGGTTGTGGTAGAGCTCGGCCAGGAGCCACATGAGGAAGGTCGAAAAGAGCCGCGGCTTGTCCTGTACGTCGGCGAGCTCGAGGCAGGTGACCACGCCGCGCCCGTCCGACGTCGTCTGCAGCAGTTCCTTCACCTGAAACTCGGGCTCTCCGAAAAACGCCTCTGCGCCCTGTGCGCCCAACTCCACCAGCTTGCGGAGCAACACCCCCACCGACGCCGGAGACATCCCACCGTACGTCGCCAGCTCGGGCTTGCCCTCGTCCGAGCCGAGGAACTGGAGCACGGCCCGCAGATCGGCCAGATCGAGCAACGGGAGACCCTTGTCGTCGCAGTACTTGAACACCATTGCCAGGACCCCGGCCTGAGTGTCGTTGAGCTCGAGCACCTTGGACAAGAGCAATGGCCCGAACGAGCTGACGGTGGCCCGGAGGGGGACTCCCAGCTTGCCGGAGAGGCTCACGAACTCCGTGGGCGATCCGCGGGGCTGCCACTGGTACCCGACGTCCTTGGCACGCGCCGAGACCCGATCGCTCGCCTCGCCGGGCTGCGCGATCCCGGACAGGTCGCCCTTGATGTCGGCCGCGAACACCGGCACGCCGGCCGCCGCGAGCTGCTCGGCCAGAAGCTGGAGCGTCCGGGTCTTCCCGGTGCCGGTGGCACCGGCGATCAGGCCGTGGCGGTTCATGATCGCCAGCGGAATCCGGACCTTGGGCTCGGGGTGCACCGTAGCTCCCTCGAGGGCGGCGCCAAGCACCACGGAGGGGTCGGGGAAGCCGTAGCCGGCGGTGAGCGTGTCGGCGAAAGACATAGGGGCGGTAAGAGGTGAGAGGTAAGAGGTGAGTGGTACGAGGGTACGGTCCGCGCTAACGTGAGCCGCGTGGCGCTGAACCTACCCGCTTCGTTCGCTAGTGCGCGATCACACGAGCTTGCTGGCGCAGGAGGCCAACACCGTGGTGCGGCTGGTATTCAGGGCTACGAGATACCACTGGAAGCCCTGGGCCGCAACCCTTTTTTACCAACTTCAGCGTTCTTCCCTCTCCGTCCAACTCAACATCACCGAGGGTTACGGCCGCCGGCTGCCCGGCCCCTTCCGCAACCATCTCGAGATCGCCTACGGCTCGGCCTTGGAAACAGCTGACTTGCTCCGACTCTTAACGGAGGAAAACATCGTGCCCGAGGAGCTCGCAGGTGAAGCGCAGGCGCATTGCACCCGCTGTCAGAAGCTGATCCGCGGCCTTCTCAAACGGCTGGGCGACCGCCGCTAGCCCGGCACTTCCCTCGCTCCTCTCCCTCTCACCTCTCACCTCTTACCTCTTACCTCTCACCGCCTCCAGCACTTCCCCCACCCGTTCCAGCTCGGCCGGAGTGTTGTACAGGTGCGGGCTCAGGCGCACGACTCCCTCGCGCACGGTGCCGACAATCCCCGCCGCCTTGAGAGCGCGATAGGCTCCGGCGGCATCGGGCAGCTCCAGACAGACGATCGCCGAGCCATGAGCGCCGGTCGGTGAGGCGACCCGCACTCCGGCGCTCGCCGCCCAGGCGAGTACCGGCTGAGTGACCGCGCGAAGGTAGGCGCTGATCGTCTCGATGCCGACGTCGAGCAGGAGCCCGACCGATGCATTGAAGGCCGCGAAATCCTGGTACGGCAGAGTGACCAGCTCGTAGCGGCGGGCATCGGTTCGGAGCGTGGTATCGTAGCGGGTGAGGTGGGTCAGGTCGTCGGTCCCCGCGAACGCGAGCCAGCCGACGTCAGCCGGCGCGATGGAGGCGATGAGCTCGCGCCGCACGTACACGAACCCCGACCCCCAGGGGGACAGGAGCCACTTCTGACCGCCGCAGGCGAGCAGATCCACCGGGGTCTTGCGCACGTCCACCGGCAGCTGCCCGACGGCCTGAATCGCGTCGACGACGAGATAAGTGTCGGTCATGCGGGTCACCCGCGACAGCCCTGCCAGGTCGACCGTGTAGCCGTTGGCAAACTGGGTGAGGGACACCGCGAGCACCCGCACCCGCGGATCGGCCACCCGTTGCAGCATGTAGGCCTCGTCCGGCCAGCCCTGCGCCGTCGTCGGCACCAGCTCGACGACCACCCCGCGGTCGCGAAGGGCGAGCCAGGGATACACGTTGGCCGGGAACTCGCGGTCGCTCACCAGAACGATGTCGCCCGGCTCGATGGGGAGCGATCGGGCGGCGAGGTTCAGGCCGTAGCTCGTGTTCGGGGCCAGCGCAATCTCGTCGGGCTCGGCGCCGATGAGCGCCGCCGCCAGGCGCCGGGACTCGGCGAGCGTGCCGAACATCGCCTTTTCGGACAGCCGGTGGGGAGCGGCGCGGAGCGCGGCGAACTGCTCGATCACCCGTCGGGTCCGCTCGGGGAGGGGGCCGATCCCGGCGGCGTTCAGGTAGATGGTGTCCGCGGTCCAGGGAAACTCGCTGGAACGAAGGGTGACAGGTGAGAAGTGGGAGGAGGTAAGAGGTGAGAGGTGAGAGGTGAGAGGGGTGACTGAGCCGGCCCCACCCACATCGCCCGCCTCATGCCCGCTAGCCGCTCGATCGTCCCTCTTACCTCTCACCTCTCACCTCTCACCTGTGTGTCCGTTCCGAGCAGAAACCGTCCTCCGGGCGCCACCGGGTAGGCATTCTGCGGGTCGCCCACGCTGGGGGTGTACGGGGCCAGCCTTCGAGCGAAGAGGGCTGCCCCAACCCCGAGCCCAACCCGGCCCACTCCAAGGCGAAACAACCCGTCGCACCGCCCGTGGTCCCCAGCCACCGCAAGTGCGCTTCCCGCAGGGAACTCCAGCCCCGAGCCCGGGCGTTGGTCCCTTAGTGGGAGCAGCGTCACTGCAGATTTTGGCGTGGTCACGCTACAACTCCAATGTGGCACTCGGATTGCAAGGTTAGGGGATCGTCCTTGGCTGGGGCAAGCCGATGAAAGCAAAAACCCAGTTTTCGCTGGTCCTGAGCGGGGGAGGCCTGAAGGGCCTCGCCCACATCGGCGTGTTCCGGGCCCTGGAAGAGTGCGGCCTCGTGCCGGACCTCGTGGTCGGGTCCAGCATGGGCTCGCTCATTGGAGCGGCCTGGGCCTGCGGGATGACGACGGAAGAGATGACGGCGCGCGCCCTTCGGGTCGAGCGCCGTCACGTTTTCAGGGTCGCGCACACCGACATGGCGCTCCGGCGGATGCTGTCTCCCGCGGTCTACCGTCGTGAGCCTCTGGAGACGCTGATCCGGAGCATCGTGGGCAGCTGCACGTTCCAGGATCTCCGCCACCGGCTGCTGGTCAGCACCGTGGATCTCGGATCGGGGCGCCAGTTCGTGTGGGGAGGCTCCGCGACCGAGACCGCGCCGCTGGTGGACGTCGTGTTCGCTTCCTGCGCGCTGCCGGGGATCTTCCCGCCTCACGAGATCGACGGCCGTCGCTATGTCGACGGCGCCATCATCGAGAACCTGCCGGTCCGGGCGGCCACTGCCGCCGCACCCTGGCCGATCGTGGCGGTGAACGTGGCGGCGACCAGCGTGGAGCGCGCCGGGACCGAGGTCGCCGGGTTCGCCGCGACCTACATCCGCGGACTCGAGATCGTGATGCAGACCCAGATCGAGGCCAGTCTGCGGAACTGGAGCGGGCCGCCCCTAGTCCTGATTCAGCCCCCGGTCGCCCATGTCTCGATGTTCGCGTTCGATCGCACCGCGGAGCTGGTGGAGGCCGGTTACCGGGCAACCCTGGACGCGCTGCAGCTCCTGGGCGGGCGGCTCGACCGAATCGCCGAGGCCCCCCACCCACGCTGGGCGCCCGCGGACGAGCACCCGATCCGCCCCTCGACTGCGTTCGCGGTGCTGCCGGCGGAGCCCAAGACGGCGGCGTGAACTGCAGTGAGAGGTAAGAAGTGAGAAGTCAGAGGGGGACTCCGTGTGGGCGCGGAGCCCCCTTCTTACGTCTCATTTCTCGCTCCCGTCTCGCCTGCGATCTCCGCCAGATCCGTCGCCACTCTGTCCCAGTTGTAGTACCGCTCGACCTCCCGCCGGCCGGCGTCGCCCAGCCGCTGCGCCAGCTTGCGGTCGCGCAGCAGCAGCCGGATCGCATCCGCCACCTGGGCCGGCCGTTCCGTCTCCACCAGCAGACCGGTTTCGCCGTCGCGCACGGTCTCCGGCACGCCGCCGCTGCGGCCCGCAATCACCGGCCGGCCCGAGCTCAGTGCCTCCGCCAGCGCGATGCCGAATCCTTCCCCGCTCAGCGGGCTCCGGCGGGACGGCCCCACGTACACATCGGCCAGATTGTAGAGCGCAGGCAGATCGGCGTCGGGAACGCCGCCCAGCAGCCGAACCCGGTCATCCAACCCCAGCTCGGCCACCAATTGCTCGAGATCTCGGCGCCCCTCGCCGGTGCCGGCGACCGCGTAGCGCACGTCGGTCTCCTTTCCATCCAGCAGGGTCAGCGCCCGCAAGACGGTGTCGATGCCCCGGTGCGGAGCGAGCCGTGACACCGACAGGACCCAACGACCGCCGCGCAGCCCGTAGCGGTCACGCACGCTCTCGGTCGGCATGCCAGGCCGGAAGAACGCGGGATCGGTTCCCAGCGGCACCAGCCGCACCCGGTCGGCGCCAGGCTCGAGCTCGAGCTCCCGCAGGAGCGACTGCGCCAGCCCGCGGGTCCACTCGCTGTTGGCCACCAGCGCGGCCGCGGCTCCGAGCAAGGCACGCGCAGTGCGGCGTTTTATCGCCGACCGGTGCACCTGGTGCTGCAGCACCAGGAGGTCGGCGCCGTGCAGCAGAAGGCCGAACGGGGTTCCAACCCGCTCAAGAGTCCACTTCGCCGGATAGCCGGAGGGATGGATGTCGCCGCACCAGATGAAGCGGGCGCGATGCGAGCGGGCGAGGACGGCCGCCCGCCGGGCCCAGAGCAGGAGCCCCTGCAGCGTCTTGAGCCGTTTGGCGGGGAGGGGGAGCCGGTCCACCGGAGCCAGGAGCGTACCGTCAACGTCGGCGGCGTCCGGATGCGAAGCGGTGGACACCACGATGCCCGAGGGATACCGCCGCGCGATCTGGTACATCCATCGGGCGACCCCGCCCCCCATCGGCGGGAAGGCCAGCGTGAGGAGCAGGTCGGAGGGCACCGGCGCGCTTAGGCGAGGGATCAGCGGTGCAGGGTGTACGGCGAGGGAGACGGCGCGGCGGGTTCCGTCGTTGCGTCGGTCCACCGGGTGCCGTGCACCACCTGGAGAAGAACGGCCAGTCGGTGCATCAGGGTATGCTCCGACAGGGCGCGCCGCCGGCCGGCCGCCGCAATTGCTTCGGCCGAGGACCCATCGTGCAGGGCGGCCCGGACCAGCTCCTTCAGCTCACGCTCGTCCCGGGCCACCAGCACCTCGCGGCCGGGCATGAAGTTGAGGGTCAGGTCGGCGCATTCATCGGTTACCTGCGGCACTCCGATGGCAGCCAACTCGAAAAGGCGGCGGTTGCAGCCCTCGCCCGCCAGGGCAGCATCCTCGCGGTGCAAGTTCATTGCGACCGTCGCGCCGGCATAGGCACGCACGTAGTCGGCCAGGCTCAGTCGCTCCCCGCGGCAGTAGTCGCGGAGCATGGTCCGACGCCACCCCGGCCCCCAGACGGCCAGACCAAACTCCGCGAGCGATGCCAGCAGACGCTCACGATGTGGAGTCGCCCGGCCGGCGAAGACGACGTTGGCCCGGAACTGGTCGCGCGAGCGCATGGGGCGGCACACCGATGGATCGCAGCCGTCCGGGAGATACGCCACCTGCGGGAGGGTCGCGTTGGCAAGCGCCGATCGTGCGGTGGTGGAGGCGACGAACAGCGCGTCGTACAAGGCGCCCACCTGGGCGAGCCGCGCCCGGCGATTGGGCGGAATCTCGCCGGTCGCCCACAGCACCCACCGGGCGGAGGACGCGCGCCGCAGGGCCGTGACCGTGTCCGCCTCGATCGGGAGGTCGTCGAGTACCAGGACCAGCTCCGGCTCCTGCCGAGCCATCGCGCGGCGCAGGCGCGGCGCGAGGGTGGGGATGCCGAGCAGCCGGCCCCAACCGTGACCGTAGTCGAGATCGACCAGGTCCACCTGACAGCCCAGCCGTTCGAGCGCCCGCCGATACAGCTGAGGATGAGTGAACGAGTCGGCGCCGCCGGCGGCCACCAGGAGCACGCGGGCGTCGAACCGCGCGGCCACTATCCGCGCCTCGGGGTCAGCAGGGCAATGGGGAGCACGACCTCCTCCGGCGAGACGCCGCCATGGAGAAACGCCCCGCGGTAGCGGGCCTGATACTCGCGGAGCTTCGTGGGATACACGAAGAAGCGGTCGCCGGTCGCCAGCAAGAGGCGGGTCCCCGGGGTCCGCGACGGCAGCCCGAAGCTGGGCAGGTCGTCCACGCTGAGGGCCGCTTCCGGGTCCTGAGCCCGCAGGTCCTCGCCGAACTTGTAGCGCAGATTCGACGTAGTGTCGCGCTTGGCATACACGGTCGCCGGCGTGTGGCAGTGGATCGAGCCGTGGTCGGTCGTCAGCAGCACGGGAACGCCCCGGCGCTCGGCCTCGCGGAGCGCGTCCCAGAGCGGGGACCGCTCGAACCAGGTCCGGGTCAGGCTCCGGAGCGAGGAAGCGTCGCGCGCGACCTCGTAGAGCGTGAGGTTTTCGGTGCGGCCGTGGGTAAGCTGGTCGATGAAGTTGAAGACCAGCGCGGTGACGCCGTCCTGCGCGAGGTGGCCCGGCAAGCGCTTGAGCAGGCTCTCGCCGTCGGCCGAGGTGAAGACCTTCTCGTAGCGGACGGGGACGTTCCGGCCACAGACGTCGCGCAGCTGCTCCACCAGGAGCTCGGCCTCGTGGGCGTTCAGACTCGCCTCGTCCTGCTCCATCCACCACTGGGGATAGCGCTCGGCGATCTCGGCCGGAAAAAGTCCGCTGAAGATCGAGTTGCGGGCAAACGGCGTGGCCGTCGGCAGAATGGAGAAGTAGTGCGCGCTCTCCACGTCGAACAGCCGGGCGATGATCGGACGAAGCATGGCCCACTGGTCGAGCCGGAGACAGTCCACCACCACCAGCATGGCTCGGCGATGCCCCTCGAGCAGGGGCCGAAGGAACTCGGCGCCGATGTCCACCGAGAGCGGAGGACGGTCGGTGCGGGCATCGTGCAGCCAGCTCGCGTAGTTGCGGCGGAGGTAACCCGCGAAGTCGGCACGCAGGCTGTCCTGCAGGGTGCGGAGCGCGTCCTGCAAACCGGGCTCATCGGCCTCGCCCAGGCGGACCTCCCACTCCGCCAGCTCGACCACCAGCTCGACCCACTCGCGCCAGGCCATGGGCGCGCCGCGGCGGGACTCGAGGTCGCGGAACCGGTTGGTGAAGTCGCGCGAGAGCCGCTGTTGGCGGATCCGGTCGCCCTCGAGCAACCGGGTCACGACCGAAAGAATCTGGCGGGGGTTGACCGGCTTGGTGAGATAGTCGGACACCTCGGCGCCGATCGCGTCGCGGAGCGTATCCTGCTCCTCGCTCTTGGTGACCATGACAACGGGGAGGGCATGGTCCATCGAGCGGATCGACTGGAACAGCTCCAGACCGCGCCGGCCCGGCATCTGCTCGTCCAGGAGCACGACGCCGTAATTCTGGCGTTGCAGCAGCACGATCGCATCATCGCCATGAGTGGCGGTTTCGACCGTGAAGCCCTGCTCCTGCAAGAAAAGAATGTGGGACGTGAGGCTCTCGACCTCATCATCCACCCAAAGGATGCTCCTGGGGCGGGTCATGGGGGAAAGGTAGGCTCCCGGGAAGGGCTGCACAACGCGTCAGGCCAAGCACTTGGGCGCTGGCAACACCTCTCCGGGCTCCGTACATTCCCGGAGTGAACCTCATCGTTCTCTCGCCTCACATCCTCGCCGTTCGGTTTGGTTCGCTCGGCGATGTCCTGCTGACCACTCCGCTGTTCCGGGCGATCCGCCAGCGGCATCCGCAGGTGCGGATCAGTGTGTTGACTCGCCGGCGCTATGCCCCGCTCCTGGCGGATAACCCCCGGGTGGACGACGTCATCGGGCTCGCGCCGGGCGACTCGATGCTCCCCCTCGCCGCCCGCCTCCGGGCAACCCGCTTCAACTATTTTCTGGATCTGGAGAACAGCCCGCGGACCCGGCTGCTTCGGCTGCTGGTGCCCGGTCACTGGCGGACGGCGCCGCAATACCGGCTGGCCCGCACGCTCCTGATCCGAAGCAAGCAGAACCATTACCCGGAAGACGTGACCGTGGCGGAGCGATACTTCGATGCGGCGGCGGACCTCGAGATCGCCCCGGACGGGGCTCCGGCCGAGTTCTTCCTGAATCCGGAGACGGAGCAGCAGACGGAGGCCTGGCTGGCCCAGGCAAACGTGGGCAAGCAGCACCCGTTCGTCGCGTTCGCGCCGGGCGGATCGCAGGCGACCAAGCGCTGGCCGCTGGAATACTGGATAAAGCTGGTGCGCCGCGTGGCCTCGACCGGCGCCGACGCCGTGATGGTAGGCGGACCCGACGACACGATGATCGCCGCGGAGGTGGCCGCGCGGAGCACGACGCGGGCGGTGAACGCCGCCGGGGTGCTGTCGCTGCAGGGGACCGGCGCCCTGCTCAAGCGCGCGGCGGCGCTCGTCACGGGGCATACCGGCGCGATGCACATGGCGGCGGCACTGGGCACCCCACTGGTCGCGCTGTTCGGGCCCACGGTCCGTGCGTTCGGCTATCATCCGTACAACGCTGGTCGCGCCTTCGTGCTGGAGCGCAACCTTTCCTGCCGCCCCTGCAGCGCCGCGGGCGGCCCCGAGTGTCCCCTAGGGCATCACCTCTGCATGCAGGAGATCCAGCCGGACGCGGTATACACGGCCCTCTGCCGAGCGCTCACGTGAGCTGGGCGTCACCGCTGCTGGCAATGCTCCCCCAGACGGCGCGCGGACCCCGCCGTGACGGCATCTTCGCACTCTGGATGACGGTGCGCGTCGCGCAGGATCTGTTCGCCGAGCCACCGCCCGCCGAGCGAGCCCACCGGCGTCGGGTCGTGGCGTTGAGTCACCGACTCTCGAGCCTCATGGTGCCGGCGCCGCTCAAGCGGGCGCTCGCGGCTGCGATGGCCGACCTGGAAGGCGGGGACCAGTTGGCGGCCGCTCAGGCCCTGAGTCAACTGGTAGCTCCGGCGCGGGAGGGGGCCGGCCCGGATGCGGGCGACGCGCTGGCGCAGGCGGCCCGAGCCGCCAAGACCGCGCTCCGGCGTGCGTGACAACTGAAACCGCAGAGGCGCAGAGGGCACAGAGAACCCCCAACTGCAAACCACGGAAGCGCGGAAACACAGAGTAAGACATCTTATTGTTGGTTTCTCTCCGTGCCTCCGTGGTTCAAATGCACTTCTCTGTGCCCTCTGCGCCTCTGCGGTGAAAAAGAAAAATGCTGGACGGCGGTTGAACGCCGCCCTATGTTTGGGCAACTTCGGTAGCCGCAAGGAGTTCGTTGATGGCTGGCCATAGCAAATGGAAGCAGATCAAGCGTAAGAAGGCGGTGACGGACTCACGGCGCGCCTCAGCGTGGACCAAGATCATCCGCGAGATCACCGTCGCGGCCAAGGCCGGCGGGGGCGACCCCGGCGGCAACCCCCGGCTCCGGTTGGCGATCGACTCGGCCCGCGCCGTCAACATGCCCAAGGAAAACATCGAGCGAGCGGTCAAGAAGGGCACCGGCGAGCTCGATGGAGTGTCGTTCGAGGAGCTGACCTATGAGGGATACGGCCCCGGAGGGGCTGCGATCTTTATCGAGGTCACCACCGACAACGCCAACCGCGCGGTGGCGGAGATCCGCCATGCCTTCAGCCGGAACGGCGGCAACCTCGGCGCGTCGCACTCGGTCGGGTGGATGTTCGATCGCAAGGGGCAGATCTATCTCGATGCTACCCGGCAGGACGAAGATGCCACCCTCGAAGCCGCGCTCGAGGCCGGGGCTGAGGATTTCAGCCGCGAGGGCGACCAGTACGTGGTCACGACGTCGCCCGCCGCGTTCCACGCGGTGCAGGACGCGCTCCGGACCCGCGGCATCGCGATAGAGTCGGCGGAGCTCGCCATGCTGCCGAAGAACACGGTGAAGGTGGAAGGGGCGGACGCGGAGCGGATCCTCAAGCTGGTCGAGGCCCTGGAGGAGCTGGAGGACGTGTCGAAGGTCTTCTCCAATTTCGATATCGACGCCGCGCAGCTGGCAGAGGCCGAAGCCTGATCCGAGCAACCCCGTGAGGGTGCTCGGCATCGACCCCGGCACCGCGGTCCTGGGTTTCGGCGTCGTGGAGTCGTCGCCGGGATGCCCGGCCCGGCTGGTGGAGTGCGGCATCCTGGTAACGAAGGCGCGCGACCCCCTGCCCTCCCGGTTGCGGATAATTCACGACGGCATCACGGCACTTCTAGCCCGCCACCGTCCCGACGTCATGGCGATCGAGACCGTGTTCTATGCCCGCAACGTCCGCGCGACGATGGTGATGAGTCACGGGCGCGGGGTTGTCCTGCTCGCGGCGGAGGAGGCCGGCGTGCCGATTACGGAGTACACCCCGGCAATGGTAAAGAAGTCGGTGGTGGGCCGGGGGGCCGCGCTCAAGCCCCAGGTGGGCTACATGGTGGCGCAGCTGCTCCGGCTCAGCCGGGCGCCGGAGCCCGCGGACGCTGCTGATGGAGTGGCGCTCGCGCTGACTCATCTGCTCGTCGCCGGCCGGCGCGCCGGAGCGCAGCCCCTGCTGGGCGTGCGATGATCGCGAGCGTGACCGGTATCCTGGCGGATCGCGAGGGGGAAACCGTCGTGGTGCAGACGGACGGGGGGGTCGGGTACGCCGTCACGGTACCGCTCGGGGTCTTCGAGCGCCTCCCGTCGCGCGGGGCGCGAGTGAGCCTCCACACCGAGCTGGTCGTTCGGGAAGACGGCTGGGCGCTTTACGGCTTCGACCGGGCCGGCGATCGGGTGATCTTTCAACGGTTGCTGGGCGCCAGCGGGTTCGGGCCGAAGCTCGCGCTGGCGGTGCTCTCGGCGCTCGGCCCCGACCGCACGGTGCGCAGCATCCGGGATCGCGACATCGCCGCGCTCAGCACGGTGAACGGCATCGGCAAGAAAAAGGCGGAGCGGCTCGTGCTCGAGCTGCGCGATCGCTTCGACGACATCGCGGCAGCCCCGGCGGAGCGGCCGCCGTCCGGGTCCGACCAGGCGGTGCGGGCCCTGGTCGCGCTGGGCTACTCCTCCTCGGCAGCGGAAGAGGCGGTGCGGAGCGCGCTTTCCAACGGAGCGGAGGGCGACACGGCGGCGGTGGTGCGGCGGGCGCTCCAAGCCCTGACGGGCAGCAAGAAGTAAGAGGTAAGAAGTGAGAGGTAAGAGGGTAGGCCCTCTCACCTCTCACCCAAGAAGGAGTTTGGCGTGATGACGTTGCCCGCCGTGACTGCGGAATGGAACTGCCCTCGCTGCGGGACGACGAACCGCAAGCTCGTGCCGCTCGGCACGGTCCGTACCGTGGACCGCTGCGCCCACTGTGGCGCGACCCAGGAGATCGAGCCCGGTGGGCGACCAATTGTTCGGTGGACGGCGGTGCGAGGTAACTAGGCGGTAAGAGGTAAGAGGTTATCTCTCACCTCTCACGCAGTCTCGAGGTCCCATGACCCGTCTCCAGATCACCACTCCCGACGCTCTCCCGGACGAGCCGGCCGCCGAGGCGGCGCTGCGCCCGTCGCGGCTGGACGAGTTCGTGGGGCAGGCACAGGTGAAGGCATCGCTCCAGATCGCCATCGACGCGGCCCGGGCGCGCCGGGACACCCTGGATCACATTCTCTTCTTCGGCCCGCCTGGGCTGGGAAAAACCACGCTCGCGATGCTGATGGCGCGCGAGATGGGCGTGCAGCTCCGCACCAGCTCGGGCCCGGTGCTGGAAAAGCCGGGAGATCTGGTCGGCCTGCTGACCGGCCTTGGCCCCGGAGACATGCTCTTCATCGACGAGATCCATCGGCTGCGCCCCACCCTGGAGGAGTACCTCTATCCCGCCATGGAGGACTACCGGGTGGACGTCCGGATCGCGGACGGCCCCAACGCGCAGACCATTCCGATGGCGCTGGAGCACTTCACCCTGATCGGCGCCACCACTCGTTTCGGCCAGCTGACGCCGCCGATGCGGGCCCGCTTCGGCATCGTGGAGCGGCTGGGCTTCTATCCGGAGGCTGATCTCCGGACTATCGTGACCCGCTCGGCGGCGATCCTCAAGGTGCCCATCGACGAGCACGGCACGGTCGAGATCGCGCGCCGGAGCCGAGGCACCCCGCGGGTGGCGAACCGTCTCCTGCGGCGGGTGCGAGACTTTGCCCAGGTGCGGGCCGGCGGCTCGATTACCGGGTCGGTGGCGACGGACGCGCTGGGCCGGCTCAACGTGGACGAGTCGGGGCTGGACGAAATGGACTTGCAGATCTTGCGCACTATCATCGAGAAGTTCGCCGGCGGCCCGGTGGGCCTCGGTACCATCGCGGTGGCAATCGGGGAAGACGCGGGCACCCTGGAGGAAGTGTACGAACCGTTCTTGATTCAGCAGGGCTTGCTCGAGCGGACCCTGCGCGGCCGCTGCGCCACCCCCCACGCCTATCGACGATTCAACCTCACGCCACCCTCTAGTCAGGCCGCCCTGTTTTGACCGACCGGCCGTACACAGCGTCCGACTTCGACTACGAGCTCCCGGCGGAGCTCGTTGCGCAAACGCCCAATGACGAGCGGACCGCGAGCCGTCTGCTTATGGTCCGGCGGACAGGCGGACAGGCGGAGAGCCCATCCCTGCTCGAGGACCTCGTCTTCACCGATCTGCTGACGCTGATTCCGGCCGGCGACCTCCTGGTGCTCAATACCACGCGGGTGCGGCCCGCTCGGCTGCTCGGCCTTCGGCCGTCGGGGGCCCAGGCCGAGGTGCTGCTGATTCGCCCGGCGGCGGACGGGACCTGGCTCGCCTTGGGGAAACCAGGCAGCGCGCTCGAGCCCGGCAAGCGGATCCAGCTCGAGCCGGACACCTGGGTCGAGACGGTCGAGGTCCTCGCGGACGGACACCGCCGGGTCCGGCTCGTGGGTGCCAGCGCGGAAGAGGTGATGCGCCGCAGCGGGCGGGTGCCGCTCCCGCCGTACATCACGCGCGAGCCCGGTCCAGTCGACGCGGTGCGCTATCAGACGGTGTACGCCAAGCGGGAAGGCAGCGTCGCGGCGCCCACGGCCGGTCTACATTTCACCAACCAGCTGCTCGACGCTCTGTCGGCGAAGGGCGTCGTGATCGCCGGCCTGGACCTCGAGGTCGGATCGGGAACGTTCAAGCCGGTGGAGACCGAGCACATCGAGAGCCACCCGATGCAAAGCGAGCGCTACGAGATCCCGGAGCGGCTCGCGGCGCTCACCGGAGAAATCCGCCGGCTGGGCGGCCGGATCTGGGCGGTGGGCACCACGGTCGTCCGCGCGCTCGAGAGCGCGGCCGATGACTCCGGGCGGGTACGTCCCGGAGCGGGCGAAACCTCGCTGCTCATCCTGCCGGGCTATCAGTTCAAGGTGGTGGACCGGTTGATCACCAACTTTCATCTTCCCCGCTCGACCCTCCTCATGCTGGTGAGTGCGTTCGCGGGCTATGACGCGGCCCGGGCCGCCTATCAGCATGCTATCGAGCGGCGGTACCGGTTCTACTCGTACGGCGATGCGATGGTCGTGCTGTAGTAGGCGAATGCCGGCAGCTATTGGCTCTGGGCGAGGAAGTGGCGACGATGACAAGCTTCTCCAATCCCGTCGGCGCGGCGGCCGCGGCCGCGACGGGGTACGTGCAGGCGCTGCTCGCGGTGCTGGGCGACCGGGATCCGTTCAATGTCCTGAATGAGCTGCTCCCTTGGCTTGAACAACGGTTCCGCGGTCTGGATGACGCCACGCTGCGGCGGCCGGAGGCGCCCGGCAAGTGGTCGGTGCTGGAAGTGGTCCAGCACCTCGCGGACGCGGAAATGGTGACCGGCTATCGGGTTCGCACCGTGCTCACTCAGGACACACCTCCCATCCCAGGCTACGACCAGGACGGGTGGGCCCGCACCTTCCGCTATCGCGAGCTGCCGCTTGCCGAAGCGCTGGCTCAGCTGGCGGCGCTCCGCAGCGCTAACGTCCGGCTGTATCGCTCGCTCGAGCCGGCCCAGTGGAAGCGGGCCGGGCTTCACAGCGAGCGGGGCATGGAGAGTGTGGAGCACATGGTGCGGATGATGGGCGGGCACGATCTGGTGCACCGGCGCCAGATCGAGCGAGTGCTCGCGGGTCGATGACAGGCGGACAGCCCGCCTACTGATGTTCGACTTCCGGCTCGACGCTGCCTGCGGGGCCGCCCGCGCCGGCTGCTTGACGCTCCCCCACGGCGAGCTGCGAACGCCCGCATTCATGCCGGTCGGCACTCACGGCGTGGTGCGGGGCCTCCATCCGGCCGACGTGCGCCGCACCAATGCGCAGATCATGCTGGCCAACACCTACCATCTCCATCTTCGCCCGGGTGAGGACGTGGTCGCCGCCATGGGCGGGCTGCACGCATTCGCCGGCTGGACCGGTCCCATGCTCACCGACTCGGGCGGCTTCCAGGTGTTCTCGCTCGAGGGCCTGCGGACGGTGGCCGAGGAGGCCGTCGTCTTCACCAGCCACCTGGACGGGTCGCTCCGGACCTTGACACCCGAGCGGGCGACCGCGATCCAGTGGTCCCTCGGTGCCGATGTCGCCATGGCGTTCGATCACGTGGTGCCGGGCCAGGCGCCGTACCAGCTGGCCTGTGAGGGGATGGAGCGGACGCTGCGGTGGCTGACGCGATGCCGGCGGGCGCACGAGGAGCTGCAGACGGGAGCAGGCGGGAGCAGACGGGAGCAGGCGGGAGAAGACCCCGCTCCCGCCCAAACCCTCTGGCCGATTATCCAGGGAGGCTCTTACGACGACCTGCGGCGTCGCTCGCTGGAAGGGACCCTCGAGCGCGGACCCTGGACCGGGGTGGCGGTGGGAGGGCTCTCGGTGGGCGAGCCGAAGGGGGTCATGCACCGAATTCTCGAGACCCTCGAGCCGAGCCTGCCGCCGGAGATTCCCCGTTATCTTATGGGCGTCGGGTTTCCGCCCGATTTGCTCGAGGGCATCGCCCGCGGCGTCGACTTGTTCGACTGCGTGGCGGCCACGCGCAACGGGCGGCATGGGACGGCCTGGCTGCCGACCGGCCGGGCCAACGTGAGAGGTGCCGCGTTCAAGGGGTCGCGCGAGCCGCTGGATGCCGAGTGCGACTGCGAGACCTGCACGACGTTTCCGCGCGGATACCTCCGTCATTTGTTCATGGTCGAGGACACGCTCGGGCTTCGGTTGATCTCGATTCATAACATCCGGTTCCTGATCCGATTGAGCGAGCAGGCCCGCCAACGGATCTGCGACGGCAGCTTCGATCACTGGCATCACACCTGGCTCGATCGCTACCACAGAGGAGATACGTGACCCCTCCCGTGCTGTTCGCCATGGCGCAGGCGCCGGGTTCCAGCGGCGGCTTCTCGATTCTGATCCTGCAGGTCGTCGCTATCGGCCTGGTGTTCTACTTCCTGATCATCCGACCCCAGGGCCAGGCGCGAAAGAAGCACGAACAGCTGCTCGCCGCGCTCAAGAAGGGCGACGAGATCACGACCAGCGGCGGCCTCATCGGCAAGGTGAAGGACATCAAGGACGACCGGGTTACGGTCGAGAGCGGCTCGGCCACGGTCGTGGTCGAGCGGGCCCGCATCGTTCGGGTCGGTCAGACCAACGCGCCCGCACAGGCTGGATGAGCTTGCTTTCGCTCCATCTTCTCGGCTCCCCCGCGCTCCGCCAGCGGAGCGCCGAGGTCGCCGCAGTCGACCAAGACGTCCGGCACGTCATCGATGAAATGTTCGAGACCATGGACGCGGCCCATGGGGTCGGCCTGGCCGCCAATCAGGTGGGGCTCACGCAACGGGTCGCGGTGATCGACGCCGAGGGCCATCGGTTCGCCATGGTAAACCCGGTCATCGTCGAGACCGAGGGCCGGGCGACCGCCGAAGAAGGCTGCCTCTCCATCCCCGACATCTACGGCGACGTCACCCGGGCTGAGCGGGTGGTGCTCGAGGCGCTCGACCGGGACGGCCGGCCGTTCCGGCTCGAGGCCGAAGGCCTCACCGCCCGCGCAATTCAGCACGAGATCGACCATCTCGACGGGATCCTCTTCCTCGACCACCTCGGTCTCATGAAGCGCAAGGTCCTGCTCGCGCGGTGGAAGCGGGAGCACAAGGACGACACCAGCTACGTCAAAGAGGTGCAACCGGCCGCCGCGCGGCAGGACTGATGCGGATCGTCTTCTTCGGCACCCCGGAGTTCGCGGTGCCGTCGCTCCGATGCCTGCTCGACCGCCGCAATGACATCGTCGCCGTCGTCACCCAGCCGGACCGCCCCCAGGGCCGCTCCCGCACCACGTTGGTTCCCCCGCCCGTCAAAGGTGCCGCGATCGACGCCGGACTCGACCTGCTCCAGCCCGAGCGGCCGGTGGGCGATCTGTTCGCGGCCAGCCTCCGCCATCTGAGGGCCGATCTCGGCGTGGTCGTGGCGTACGGTCACATCCTGCGGCCCGAGATTCTTGCCGTGCCGTCCCTGGGCATGATCAACGTCCATGCATCCCTGCTGCCCCGCTATCGCGGTGCCGCACCGATCCCGTGGGCGATCCTCAACGGGGAAGCCGAGACCGGCGTGACCGTCATGCGAATGGAGGCCGGGCTCGACAGCGGCCCGGTGCTTCACCGAGTGGCGACGCCGATCGGGGCGGAGGACACCGGTGGCAGCCTGAGCGATCGCCTGGCAGACCTCGGTGCCGAAGCCTTGGTGGACGTGGTCGCGCGCCTGGCCAAGGGCGAACTGCCGGGCGAGCCGCAGGATCACGCCGCAGCGACCTACGCCCCCAAGGTCGACCGGGACACGACCCGACTCTCGTTCGCCGGCCCGGCCCTGGCCGCGGCGCGCAGGGTGCGCGCGTTCGACCCCACGCCGGGCGCGTGGGCCACCCATGCCGGAGCTCCGGTAAAGCTGTTTGGCGGCCGCGTCGTCACCGGCCAGGGCGAGCCGGGTCAGGTCCTCGCCGCCGGCCGGCGCACGCTGGTTATTGCCTGCGGGGACGA
>Ga0137403_10002173_pt1 | contig 24112 bp, 23 predicted proteins | sample CZOMad2_1_16fung_FD_122057 | JGI IMG/M metagenome (GOLD analysis project Ga0137403, IMG submission 122057) | Vadose zone soil fungal communities from Angelo Coast Range Reserve, California, USA - CZOMad2_1_16fungal (Hybrid Assembly) | ecosystem: Environmental > Terrestrial > Soil > Vadose zone...
TACATCGCGATCGCGGGCAAGATTGTTCGGGTTCTTCACATAGAAAATGCCATGCCGCAGATATGTGGCGACGAGCGCTCTGACCTTGTTAAGAGTTTCAACGTTGTGGTTGTGAGCTTCGCCAAACGGCGGAATAACGAATCCCTGGTGCAGGTCCACAGTGCGATCGACGTGTGCCGGACGACGGAAAGTCAGGCGATCGTCCACGGCATAGCCCGTCTTGTTTTCGAAGGAACGCCCGTTGAACCAATGGCCACCCACGAATGCGACCGTCGGAGCTGTCTGCGCAATGGCGTCGGGGATCAAAATCGAGCAGGCAAGACTGATCGTTAAAGCCAGGATGCCGTAGCCAAGCGGTGCGGGCCCTTTCCTTTTCCCCATTTCCGGCAGTCCTCCTTCGTTCAAGACGATTGCTCACGAAAAAAGGTAGCAGCTCATCTAGCGGGCTGACCCCGGATTGTTGGCTGAACGGCCATCTGAGATTTGGGATGGAAAGGCAAACCCATTGAAAAGTGGCCAGCCCGCCAGGCGTCTTCACTGACGACCGTGTTGCTAGGGAGGGCGATCCATGACCGATCGGTAAATAACTTCTTACTTTTTGGTCGGCGATAGAATCGACAATGGGATCAGAGTTGAGACTTCTGGTCTCCTGGAGGAACGTAGGATGAAGGACGGGCGTATACTCACTCTCCTCACACTGGTCAATCTCGGAATCCTGGGTTTTCTGTTGTTTCACGAGACACGGATCGTGGAAGCGAAAGGCGCTTTACCTGTCCTTCGGGGCAGCGGGCTTGAGATCGTGGATGGCCAGGGAAAAGTTCGGGCATCAATCCAACTCGTACCGGAAGGCCCTGCAATCATGGCAGACGGTTCGGTTGCGAAGGACGGAAAGGTCTATCCGGAAACAGTGCTCTTTCGGCTGATTCGCGCTGATGGACGCCCCTCCGTGAAGATTACGACCTCGGAGCAAGGCTCGGGACTTACTCTGGGTGGAGGGATCGACCCCACCTATATAGTCTTGAGCGCCGATGGCGGAGATCCGTCCTTCGCCCTGACTAACAAGGACGGACGGCGGCAGATCATCAAGCCGTAATTTTTCGCCTGCTCTCCCCAAGAAATCTTACCGCATGCTGAGAGAGAGCAATACGGCCGCGCGTTCAACGCGTAAGACGCGCCGCGATCATCTGCCATCCCTGCGGCCTTTTCTGACAGACCAGAGTCGCGCGAATTTGTTGCGGTTGCGGCCCCGCTGTGGTGATTACACCCATCAGGACTGCGGTATCGCCAAAGATTCGCACGTTCGTTTCGCCTGGAATCGCACCGGCGAAGCCTCCCGGTTTCCCACCTTGCGGAAGGATGTCTTCCTTGTTCAGCAGCCCGCCGTCGAAGCTGCTGCCGATGAAGTCATCGGCGATCATTTGCTGTAAGAAAGCCACGTCACCCTTTCCGTCCGCGGTGAGCCAATCGCGCTCTAATTGCGTCACTTGATCCTCAGGCTTACTTGTCGATGCGGTTGACTGTTGCTGAGCAACGCTCAGGGTTGCGCTGACCCAAACGAACAGAACTGCATAAGTGATAAATCGTCCGTTAGCCATGTCTTAACCTCCTGATTGCGGCTGATTGCTGAATAGACACCGTGAACACTGAGAGAGTTCCGGGCTCGTGTGTCCTTTTATCTTGGGATCAGAAATGATCCAGGGATGCTTTCGTCCAGTGTCGCGAGGACCGCGCCCTTCGCGGTCGCCAATTTGCTTAAATAGCCATCGGTAATTTGCTTTGGAGCCTTGACCCACGCGGGGAGAAGAGAGACGTCGTGGTCGTCCGGAATAAAGGTTAAGCGAGCCGTACGGCCTTCCTTCAATCGCAGCAACAGGGTGCGTGCCTGAGCAACGGTGAATCCATAGGCCGGAGCTTGAGCGAGCACCCGCAGGAATCCGAGTTCGGTGATTGGGCAAGTCGCGAGCTGCGGTGAATTCCTTTGGAGCCACGAAGCGACGCGGGCATGGAATTCGTGATTCATGAAGCCGAGCGCGACCAAAGCATTCACGTCGAGCACGTAGATCATGGCAGATAAACCATGGCAGGTAGGATCATGCCAGGTAGGATCATGGGAAGTTTGCCAAGATCTCTTCGACTTCCCTGCTGCTTAACGCCGGAGCATTGGGACCGGCGCTCAGAGCGGGAAGTCCGGTAACCGCGTCGATGACGATCTTGGCGCTATGAGGTCGGCTTTTCCGCGGGGTCAACACAATTCTGCCTTGCTCAATGTTGACATCCAGAGGATCGCCGGCACGAATATCGAGGCGGCGGCGAAGCGGTCCGGGAAGAACCACCTGACCCTTGGTTGAAACCTTGGTTTGCATAGTAAGACAATCTTACCCTAGCTAACAACTTTTCGCAACGCAACGCCTTTGGGCCTTTCGAGAACTCCAGCCCCGCCCTTTGCCTCCGCCTTCCTCCCGTTGACATAAACCGCGAAATTCACTGCTGTTAACATTCCTCTTCGCCGTGAATGCTAGATTTTTCAGATATGCCTAAGGAACCCCTCGTGATCTCCGAGGCGTCCGGCCAGACCGATGAACAGAGAGTTTTGCACCTCGCGGGACCCATCGTCCTGACCAGTCTCTTTGAGTTACAGGACATGCTGCGGGCCGATGCCTCGCGCAGGCTGATCCCGGAGATGAGCGGCGTGCCCCACGTGGATTCTGCTGCGATCGGCGTTCTGGTGGGGGCTCACGTCAGCCGCCAGCGGCACGACCGGGCGCTGGCTCTGGCTGCGGTCACGGAGCGGGTGCGAACTACGCTCCATGTCACTCAGGTGGAGCAGCTTTTCCAGTTCTACGGCAGCCTTGCCGAGGTGCCGAGCACTTAACCCGCCCCCTCCAACTCCGCTACAATTTCGAAATGCGCTCTGTGCGGACTTCGGGAAGCCTTCAATTCGGTCTTCTGTATCTCCTGTTGACCGCTTCTCTGCTGACTTCCTCCGCTCTGGCCGCCGAGCGGGCCATCGACCCTGCCGCCAGCACGCTGACAGTCAAAGTTTGGAAAAGCGGCCTATTCTCAGCCTTTGCTCACAACCACGAGATCTCGGCTCCGATTACGTCGGGCACGGTTAGCGATGGGGACCAGGCCAGGGTCAAGTTTGTGGTGAACGCCCGTGCCATGAAAGTTCTGGATCCGGAGGCTTCGGCCAGCACGCGGGCCGAGGTAGAGCACAACATGCTTTCGGATCAGGTTCTCGATACGCAACAGTTCCCTGAGATTGCGTTCGAAAGCACCAACGTGCAGCCCGCTGGGAGCGATGCGTACACCGTTTCCGGCAATCTGACGTTGCATGGCGAAACGCGTCCGGTGCGAGTCGCGGTGAAGCGGGCCGGCCCTGCCAAATACGAAGGCAGCGCCAAATTGAAGCAGACCACCTTCGGCATTCAACCCATCACGATCGGCGGCGGTGCAGTTAAAGTAAAGGACGAAGTCGACATCACATTTACCATCATTCTGCGATAGTTCCATGGATAGTCTCCGGCTAACCACCTTGGTCCGCCTGCGATTCGAATCTTGACGTGCTTTTGGCGCAAGGCGAAGATCAAAGTGCCGTGTCAGGTTCTTTCGACCCCGATTGGAGACCCATGTCGCTCGCCAAAGCAGTCTGGATTTTTCTCTTAACGATTTCAGTGTTGAACGTCGCCCGCGCCCAAGATGCCTTCAAGGTCGAACCCACCCACTACAAACTGGACTTTGAGAACGAAACGGTTCAGGTAGTCAATGTTCACTACGGGCCGCACGAGAAATCGAGCCTGCACTCGCATCCCGGGGGCGTGGTGGTGACGCTTACTCCCAGCCATCTCAAATTCACCGATGAACACGGCAAAGTGCGGGAGACTCGCTCGATGGCGGGGGAGGCCCGCTGGTTCCCACCCTTCAAGCACAGCGTGGAGAATCTGGGGGATACTGCGTATAACGCGATCTATATCGGGATCAAAACTGAACACCGGGCGAGCCTGGGTGGCCCGGCCCGAGGCAAAAACGCCAGCCGTGCCCTCGATTCCAGGACGTCGGCGCTCGTGGCGCACGCTTTGATGGCGGCGTCCAGATAGAAACGCCTGACGAGGGGCGTGGCGCGTTTCGTTCACTTTCCCTAGGATTTAGAACTAATCGCGTTTCGATATCAGTAACGAGCCTAGGGTCACGCTAACGACTCTGGTGCGGTTGTGTGTTTCAAACTTGACTCTCCGGCCGCTGGATAGTAGCCTCGCGCCAGTTCCAAAAGTCCGCACATCGTTTCAGATGTACATCGTTGAATCCGGACGTCGTTGAGGAGAGGGCCCAATGCTCTGTAAACCCCTTTGTACTGTGGGTTTGGTGTTTCTGACCCTAAGTCTGTGCCATGCACAGGAAGCCATCAAAGCCGAACCCACCCACTACAAACTGGCGTTCGAGAACGAGTATGTGCAGGTCGTGAATGTCCACTATGGGCCCCACGAGAAGTCCGGCATGCATGCCCATATGGGGGGCGTGGTGGTGAATATTACCGGCGGCCATATGAGAATGACCGACGAGCACGGCAAAACGCGGGAAGTCCGTTCCCTTCCTGGGGAAGCCCGGTGGTTTCCGCCGTTCCGGCATAGCGTGGAGAATCTTGAAGATGCTTCCTCCAACTCGGTCTACGTTGGCATCAAGCATTACCATGCGGACAGTGCCCACAAGGATGGGGCGCCGGTGATCGACGCCAAGACCAAAGCTCTTGTAGCACAAGCTCTGGCACTGGCGATTGCCGCGCCGCAACAATAGGGGCGGCTTCGTTCGTGGTAACAATCGTCATCGTCATGGGAGTGTCCGGATCCGGGAAGACGACGGTGGCTGCCCAGTTGGCCCGCGAACTCGGCTGGCAATTCCTGGACGCCGATTCGTTCCATTCCGCTGCCAACGTAGCTAAGATGCACGCTGGCATCCCGCTCGACGATGCTGACCGCGCTCCCTGGCTTGCAGCCCTTCGCCGCGAAATCGAGCGTTCCCTTGCTCAAGCTGAAAGCCTGACTATGGCCTGCTCGGCGCTGAAACGTAGTTATCGCGAGCAACTATTAGTCGACCCCAGTGTGAGGCTCGTTTACCTGCGGGGCGCGTTTGAGGTGCTGCGGCAGCGCCTGAAGCAGCGTAAAGGTCACTTCATGACCGAGCAACTGCTCGCCAGCCAACTGGAAACCCTCGAGGAACCCTCCGATGCGGTCACGGTGGATGTTCAGCAGCCCGTTGGCGAAATCGTGGCGGAGATTCGCCAGCGCCTCGGGCTGAGGTAGAATCCTCGGGCCGGAATTCCTTCACTCTCCCGGAAACAGACTTTGCCCGCCAACGCCATCCCCGCGAACCCCGCCAACGTTTCCGAATCCGCCGTTGTCGCGAAACTCACGCGACGGCTGGTGCCGTTCCTGTTTCTCCTTTACATCGTGGCCTACCTCGACCGAATCAATGTTGGCTTTGCCAAACTGCAAATGTCCGGCCAACTGCACTTTAGCGAGCAGGTGTACGGCTTGGCCGCGGGAATGTTTTTCGCGGGCTATTTCTTTTTCCAGGTACCAAGCAATCTGATTCTGGGGCGGATTGGCGCACGCCGCTGGATTTCGTTGCTCATGATTGTCTGGGGAACGATCTCGGGATCCATGATGCTGGTCACCACACCCCGCAGCTTCTACGTGCTGCGGTTCCTGCTGGGGCTGGCGGAGGCGGGATTCTTCCCTGGCATGATCTTGTATCTCAGAGGCTGGTTCCCCGCAAGCGCTCGGGCTCGCACAATGGCCCTGTTTATGACCGCGGGGCCGCTTTCGGGCGTGATTGGCGGACCGGTTTCCGGGGCGATCCTAACTCTGGGTTACGGCGGCAGCCTCGCGGGTTGGCAATGGTTGTTTCTCCTGGAAGCGGTACCAGCGATCATCCTGGGTGTCATCGTTTACTTCTTCCTGGCGGACAATCCCCGCGACGCGCCCTGGCTCTCGAATCAAGAACGGGAATGGCTGGCGAGTACTCTGTTCCGGGAGCAAAGCTTGAATGCGCCTGATCCCGTCGGCGGCCCCGCTTGGTGGAGCGTATTTGTGGATCCTCGCGTTCTGTTGCTGGCCCTTGTATATTTTTGCCTCAATACCTGCTCCTACGGGATTAGCCTTTGGCTTCCGAGCGTTGTGAGGCTTTTCTCGGGGCGCAGCACGATCGTGATTGGCGTGCTCTCCGCGATTCCCTATCTCGCCGCGACCGTGGGCATGGTCTTGAGCGGACATCATTCGGACCGGACGGGGGAGCGGCGCTGGCATGTAGCGGGGTCGGCGTTGCTGGCGGCAGGGGCGTTTTTTCTCGCGGCGATTTCTACCTCTACAGTAGCGGTCGTTGCGGCTATCAGCTTCTCGGTGCTGGGAATCAACGCCATGCTGGGACCCTTCTGGGCCATGCCAAGCTCATTCCTCACCGGGGCGACGGCGTCGGCGGGGATCGCGTTTATCAATTCGATTGGCAATTTAGGCGGATTTTTTGGCCCCTATGTTCTGGGTCTGGCACGGACTTCGAGCGGCAACTTCAGGAGTGGTTTGTTTTTGCTGAGCGGCGCGATGGCGGTCGGCGCGGTATTGGTTCTGCTGGTCAAGATGCCAAGTACGGCCTCACGCTCGGATGAGAGTTGAAGCTATCTATTTGGATGTCACTTCCAACTGCTTCACTTTTTGTTCTGCGCTATCACGAATGTCGTTCCGCCGCGCCTCTGGATCCCTCGTATCTTTTCCTAGCAGATCCAGCGCCTTCTTCGCGTTCTGTAGAGCAAGGTCCTTCTGTCCGTTTGCGAGATACACATCCGAAAGACTGTCGTACGCGTTGGGCGAATCCGGATATGCGGCGACGTTGAGCCTCATGATCTCCACTGCACCCTTGGTATCGCCCATCTGGACATGTTCATAGCCCAACAGGTTCACGAAGACCTCGGAGAATAGGGTCGCCTTGGAATCGCGTTCCCGGACTTTGGCCAGCTTGCCTGCCACTTCAGCGGCGCCACCGGGACGATCGATCTGTTCCAGTGTTGCGAGCTCACGCGGATCGATCCCGTCGCCTTGGGTCTTTGGAACGGTTTCAGGATGTCCACGCAAGGTCGCGTCGAACCACTGGGTGATCACGCCCGCGAGGTCCGGATGTGCCCTGAACATCTCCGCCCCGTGCCCGCCATTGGGGAAGCGTGCAAATCTGCTGGCCGCGTTCGGCGAAATGGAGGACAGCCACCGCATGGTTTCTACGGTGCCAGCATATTTGTCGTCATTTGCGACAGCGGTAAAAATGGGCAGCTTCGAGGAGATCAGGAAAAGCCGTCCGTCACGGTTGGTCGGACCGGAAAGCAGCATGAGCGACTTTACTTCGGGGTGCCGCCGCGCCAGTTGGATCGAGTTGTTCACGCCGCAACTCGCACCGCCCGCGCCGATCTTATCGTGCTGGACCTCCGGCTGCGCGAGTAGATAGGAGTAAGCCAACTCGATGTCGCCGGGCCAGAGATCGTTAACAACCTTGCCGCGTTCCTGGCCGGTCATCTTGTCGTAGCGCGCGCCGCCGCTTTCTCCGAAGCCGCGGTAGTCCAGAGTCAGGACGCTGACACCCGATGCCACCATCCGTTCGGCAAGCACATCCCACAACTTTCGTTGCGCGTCGCACTGGTGCAGCAGTAAAACGGCAGGCCCGGGTTTTGCAGCAGCGAAATATGTTCCTTTGAGAGCGGTGCCGTCGGCGGCGGCTAGGTCGACGATTCGCGGCGCCGTCTGAGAGACAGCGGCTGAGTCTGCAAGCACTAAGAACAAAGCGAGGAGATAAGCGCCATGGATAAGCCTTCTGCGGGAGTACATTTCGGCCTCCTTGGGATTGCCGGGATCTCTGGATACACTCGCGGTTTGTCTTCACCCGCACGGGCGGGGACGCCCGTGCCTCCACCAGCCTTCAGAAATCCAACGCGATAACGTCGACGCCCTGGCCCACGATATTTGGTGGCGTGTCGAAGACCTTCGGAAGGCCGGTCGTCGTGTCGTAAATCACGAGCTCTCCGGCTTCAATGACATAGACCTCGTTGCGATTCGCGATCGGCGTCATTCCCGTGACGTCGTCGTTGCCGGGGTTGGTCGCGGGAGGTGTAAAGACCTTGGAGGGCAGAACCGTTGCCTTTAACTTCACTGTGTCGAAGGAGGACAAGCAACCCAAACCCGCGGCTGGATCAAAGTTGCAGCCGTGCGAACCAACGAAGAGCAAATTGTTCGAACCCAGTGTCATCCGATCGTGATAGCCGCCGGCGATGACGAATGGAGTTCCTGCAGTCAAGGCTGCAAGATCCACCGGTGTCAACGCTCCGCAAGGTGCTGTCGTAATACTCGCAGGACATATCACGCTGGGATCGCTTCCAGCGACGTAGAGAGTGTTCCCGTTCAGAAAAGCCGTTGTCCCGCCGGACGGCAGCGGGAGGGGGGCAGAAGGAACCGGAGGATCGACGGTAAGGTCTACCTTGACCAAGCTCGCTTGGGTGCCACCGCATTCCGCGCCGCAGTTTAGAACGTACATGGAAGTGTTGTCCGCGCTGCCGATGGCGAACACCGGATGATCCCATGCGGCGCTCACAATCTCTTCGTAAGGTTGGGTGTTGGTGTCCACCAGGCTGCTTTTGATCAACCACACTCGCCCTGTCGGTCCTCCCGGGTTTGCTGGATTTGGGGCCCGATCGCTCATCGCGAGAATGCGATTGGTGTCGGGACTGGCACCCAGGAAACGGGCGCCGGGGAGAAAAATCGAAGGCTGCCTGGCCAACGTGGCGGTAATGGTTGTGCCCGTGCCGGCGAGGGTAACAGCAATGACGTCCACTGCCCCCGGTGCTTGCCCGACAGGTCCGCTTTCGGTGGGCACCGCTCCAAGGATTAGCTTGTCATCCAACGTCAGCGCAACACTCTGGCTGGCCCCGGCGAGAGTCGCTGACCCCAGAGTCGATTGGTGGGCGTTGTCTACAAACCCTACCGAATCATCGAGTGGACTGACTACGACCGTAAATTTCTTGTCGTGCGAGAGAACCATCAACCCTGGAAGGTCCGCCGAAATCGCGGTGACCAGGAGGTCGCGGGTGGTGTCCGCAATGTCGATCCTGGAGCTGGTCAAATTTGAAATCAGCGCCCGATGCGGCAGAATGACCGTCGGCGTGGTGCTTGGCGTACTGCTACAGGCAAAGAAGCTCGCCAGCCCACACAACAACCAGGAAAAAATTGCCTTTTGCTTCAAACTGGGAGCTCCGGAACCGCTTGTGGGATAGACGCTTGGATGCGGGAACAAGGATTATAGCAACCCAGGGCGAAGAAATGGCCGCGCCTTCCCCATGACCAAATATGTCCGCGATTTTCTAGTATTCTGGTAAGAATGGCCACTGAGTTCCTTCAACGCCTTAAGGATGCCCCCCTGCTCTGCGATGGAGCCATGGGATCGGTTCTTTACGCCAAGGGCATCTTCATCAACCGCTGCTATGACGAGTTGAACCTGTCGCAGCCCGACCTGATTCGCGGCATCCATCTTGAATACTTGCATGCTGGTGCCGATGTTATTGAAACCAATACATTCGGTAGCACTTCGTTTCGCCTGCTCAATTATGGGTTTGCGGACAAGGTCCGAGCCATCAACCTGGCGGGCGTCAAACTCGCCCGAGAGGCGGCCAAGAGCTTCGACGCTTATGTGGCGGGATCGGTCGGTCCGCTCGGAATTCGCATCGAACCGCTGGGAAAAACCTCTCGCGAAGAAGCTCGAACCGCGTTTCGGGAACAAATCACTGCTTTGGTCGAGGCCGGTGCTGACCTTTTAATCCTCGAAACCTTCGGTTATCTGGACGAGCTGCGGCAAGCGATCTTGGCCGCGCGGGAGGTGGATCCCAAGATTCCAATCGTCGCCCAGGTCACTATCGACGAAGAGGGCAACTGCCTCGATGGATCCAGCCCGGAAATCTTCACCCAGCGCATGGAGGAGTGGGGCGCGGACGTGGTCGGCTGCAACTGTAGCGTCGGCCCGGTAGCAATGCTCGATGCGGTCGAGCAGATGCGCCGCTTCACGGCTCTGCCGCTGGCCGCCCAACCGAATGCCGGCATCCCGCGCTCGGTCGAGGGCCGGAATATCTATTTGTGCTCGCCGGAGTACATGGCCAGCTACACGCGCAAATTCGCCAACGCTGGCGTGCGCCTGGTGGGCGGCTGCTGCGGCACTACGCCCGACCACATCCGCGTGATGAAGTCGATGCTACGCGCGGGCGGCATTAAGGCCAAAGCGGCGGCTCCGGTTGCGAAGTCTGTCCTTCATGAGTCGGCAGTCCAGGAGGTCCCGCTGGACCAGCGTTCCAACCTGGGCGCGAAACTTGTCCGCGGTGAGTTCGTCACCATGGTGGAGATCGTGCCGCCGAAGGGCATGGACAGCCGCAAGGAAATCGATGGCGGCAAATACCTGAAATCGGTCGGTGTCGACGCCATCAATATCCCGGACAGCCCGCGGGCGTCGGCTCGCATGAGCAACCAAGCGCTGGCCCTGCTCATGCAGAAGAATGTGGACATAGAGGCCATCCTTCACTACACCTGCCGCGACCGGAATGTTTTGGGCATACAGTCGGACCTGCTCGGGGCGGCCGCCACGGGCATTAAGAACCTGATTTGTATTACCGGCGATCCGCCCAAGATGGGGAGCTATCCCGACGCGACGGCGGTGTTTGACGTCGACGCGATTGGCTTGGTGAACATCGTCCACAATCTGAATCGGGGTGTCGACATCGGCGGCAATCCTATCGGTACGCCTACGCAATTCGTGATCGGTGTAGGCGCGAATCCGGGTGTTGCGAACCTGGACGAGGAGGTGCGCCGTTTCGAATACAAGGTCGAAGCGGGAGCGCAATATGCGGTCACCCAGCCCGTGTTTGACCTGTCACTTCTGGAGGCATTCCTGCGCCGGGTGGAAAGTTGCCGCATTCCTGTGATCGCGGGCATTTGGCCGTTGGTTTCGCTGCGGAATGCGGAATTCATGCGGGATGAGTTGAAGGTCTCGGTCCCGAATTCCATCATGGAACGGATGGCGGCCGCAACTTCGCCGGACGAGGCGCGGGCCGAGGGAGTGGCCATCGCGCGGGAGATGCTGCTGGCCGTGCGAGACCGCCTGCAGGGAGCGCAGATCAGCGCGCCGCTGGGCCGTTATTCGTTGGCCGTGGATGTGCTAGAAGTGCTGGGTGAGGGTGGGACAGCGGTGGCTTGATTTAGCCTTAGCTTTGCGTACTCAACTTAACCGTTTTAGCTTAGCGCTTACCTCGCTTCCATGACGAGCGCTCACAGGTAGTACCGCCCTACCACCTCGTTTCATTCAAGAGGCAGATCATTAAAATTCATCAAACCCTATTCCCTCTTGCTAACTCTCGGGCATACAATCACGGAATAGGAGCTAAGCCAACTTGCTGAAATTCGAGGAATCGCTCCAGCGCCTGGAAAAGATTGTTGTTGATTTGGAAAAAGGCGAGGTTTCCCTGGAGAAGTCCCTCACCCTGTTTGAGGAGGGCATGCAACTTTCGGGTCAGTGCCGGAAGGAACTTGAGCAGGCAGAGGGCAAGGTTGAGATTTTGCTCAGGCAAAATGGCAAGCTCCATGCAGAAACGTTCGAGCACGGGAACGAGAAGGCAAGAAAATAGGCTTTCCCGTTCGTGGTTGCTCTCCAGCAGAAGGCCTGCGGCGCCAGCCGCAGTAACCCGCCCAACGGCGGGAGAAGTGGGAAAGGGGTGAAGTATGACGCCCTTGAGCGTCGTTGTATGGCAGGAAGACCCCCGGGTTGCGCGAGCTTTGGCCGAGAGCTTGTCGCATCACTTTCATTCCGTAAACGTAGCCAACTCGATCGACGAAGTTCGCCCCCGGCTTGTAACCGATTGCGCCGAGGTCCTGGTTCTCGATATGGAAGGCGCACGTTTGGAACTGGTGGAACGCATGCACCGGGAATTTCCCGGCATCTGTATTGTGTGCACCCATCGCGTGGCCGACGAAGCTAAGTGGGCCGCAGCGCTCGATGTGGGCGCCAGTGACTACTGCCAATCTTCGGATACCGAGGGAATATTGCTCGCGGCCATCCGTAACGTCAGCGCCAATCGAAGCGCCGCCGCGTAATTACTCTTCAACAAAACAGCCGTTACTTGGGCCCGGCGGGCCTGAGGACGGCTGTATTTCTTTCGTCGCCATTGATGATCTGATAGAAGCGCTTCAGGTCCGCCATTTTATCGAGCGCCACCGCCAACTGCTTGACCTCGATCGACCGCGTGTAACGCAGAATGTTGCCGTTCACTTCCGTTTTGCTGTGATAGCTGGCAAAGGGGTAGTCGGCATTGGCTGCGGGCGGCAAATCATCCACAACATACCCCGGCGGCAACGTGATTTCAAACGTGTCGGTATCCTGCGACGGGCCGCCAAACTCGACCGGATATTTCCGCGGCTCCTTGGTGTCGAGTAGGCCGCTCGACTTGGTTCCCAGAACCCGCGGACGGACCAGCATCAGGTTGCCAGCGGATTTGCCGTAGTTCTCCGCGACCAGTTCGTAGTTAAAGCTAAACGGCAGATCGTTTTGATCCAGGTTCGTCATCGAGGCTTTGACGACCTGGAAATTGGCGAAGGAATGCGAGAGCACGGACTCGATCGGCTTAATCCATTCACTCTTCTGGGAAGTCCCATGGAGGACCTGCCGTTGCCAAAGCGCCTGATCGCCAACCCGCACTTCCTTGACTTCCCCGCGCAGAGTCCCGGTGGCGTCGAGCGTCAGTTTGGCCATGCGTTGAATCCCGGTCATGGTGGCGGGAAGAGTGGGCAATTCAATCAGTTCGCCTCCGCTTGGACCTATGAGCAGCCCGTAGTTCTCCTGAAGGTATCCACTCAACTGGCCAAACGGTGTCAATTCATTGGTTGGGTCAAAAAACAGAATCCTTCCCAGCTTAGGGTGTTGCAGGGTGGCGACCAATGACGGGTCCTTCACGCTGTCCGGCAGGTGGATGGCAAGTATGGCGTGGTTAAACACGCCCTGCTGCGGCGGCATCAGGGCGGTTACGGCGCCGCGATTGGTGTTGATGACAACGTGAAAGGAATCCACGCCAATCTCGCGCAGCATGGATCTCATGAGAGTGGCTTTGTCTTTGCAGTCTCCGTACCTGTGGTTGAAGACATCGTCGGCAGCATGCGGCTGCCAGCCCCCAATCCCCAGTTGGATGGCGACATAACGAATATCGTGCTGAACGAATTTTGCAATCGCTCGCATCTTTTCCAGGGGTGTCGGCAGGGCCGCGGTCAGCGCCGTCACTTTCTGCTTCACTGCAGGGGAAGCATCGTCCCTTCCTCTGAGCAATCCGGTGTACCAGGTTCCCATTTCCGTCCAGTTCTCGAAACCGCGCTGTTGGCTGGCGCCAACTGGCGGAAATAGTGAAACCAGCATCTGCCCAGCTACGGCACGCCAGGGCGGCATGTCATCCTCTGTCTTAATGGCTTTGACGTCGCTGATTACCCATTGCCATTGATGGTCGCCAGCCGCCACCGGTTTGGTTTCCGGGTAATTCATCCAAGAGACCTTGTATTCCCAATCCGGCGGCAGTTGCAGAGTATAGCGAGCCTCACGCGAGGGAATAGTGGACTGGAAGACCCACTCGTCTTGTTGCACGTAGGGTCGCTCTTCTTGTTCTATTTCGTAGCCGACGATGTTGCCAGGATCGGCAGCTGGAATTTGCAGGATCTTCGAACGCACATCGCTCATCAACTCGCCGTCCGCGATGCCCAGCAGTGCGCTCTCGACGGCGTCTTTCTCTTTAACTTCGTAGTCCTTCCCCTGCGACGGGATGCACCAGGCATGCATACCGGAAATCTTGGTCTCAGAATCAAAGTCCGCCCGGACGAGGCCGTAGTCTTTACCGCCGGGCCGAAGGACCTTGTAAGCTCTGCGCCGGATATTCTTGATCTTGCCGTTGGGCGCAACGTTCAGGACATCTTCCGAATAGAGTTCGACGGCATCGGTTTTTTCGTCGTGGGCCGGAACCGCCACGCTGGTCAGCGCGTGCATCCAGGATGGCGCCTCGCCAGCGTGGGCCAAGGGCGGGACCGAGAACAATGAAGCCAGCATGGTTCCGCAGAAGAACAGAGTGCGCGCCTCGCCACCGAGCGGCTTACGAAATAGGTTGCAGAACAATTTGGTCTTCATCGCCCGTCCTCACTAATTCGTAGAAGCTTCTCAGAGCCGGATAGTATTTCGGGTCAAGCTGCACGATATCTACTTTGAAATCGCGGCTCACATGTACGGCATTCTTCTTGTTTTCCGTTTTCAGCGAATACGAGATCACCTTGGCGTCTTTAGTCTTCTCGGCTGGAACATTCTGCACCTGCCAGCCTAAAGGCAGATCAATGTTCACATCGTCCACTTCTTCGTAGGGATACCGGAAATAAATTGGGTGGACCCGATTGGCGTGCTCGAACGTGTGCTTTTCCTCGTTTCCGAACAACTCGACAGCCAAAACGGTGCGGTGGCCTGCACCGGAGGCCCACCCCTGCACCTTGAGCGTATATTCTGCCACCAGTGTTAAAGAAGAGCTCTTCCAATCGGGCTGATTCGTTAGTTCAACTTCCGCGCCAACTGGAATGTATTCTTTCACTCCATCTTCCAGAAACTGTTTGCGATGAGCGTCGTCTTCGCCACGTTCGTCAATCCTGCGCCAAAGCGCGGTCAGCCCTGAGTATGTGACGGTCAACTTCCCCTCAAGCGATCCCTCTTCGTTCAGCTTTAAGTCCGCCTTGCGCTCGATGCGAGATACGGAACTCTCCGGCATTGGGGTCTGAATCCAAATGCCACCGTCCTTGTCCAGACGCCGGCCTGGCACTCCCGTTTCAGTCCAGGGCAAAACTCCAAAAGGGGCAAATTTTGTAGCGGGATCGCAAAACACATCCTTGCCATTCAGTTTCACCAAAACCAGATTGCCATTGAGTTCGAAGCTATTCATCAAGCCGGGATGAAAGAAGTGGTTGCTCCGCCCCGAAATCAAGACTGGAAAGGCCTCGAAGCCTGCCGCCCGAACCAGAGCTAGAAATAACCAATTGATGCTGTTCCCGTAGCCGTAACCGATCTTCAGGATGTCTTCGACATTGCTAAAACCTTTGAGCTTCTCGCGACTCTCCTCTTGCCCCGTCTTCTCTAAGTCAAAGTCCAGGTTCCGCAGTTGCTGTACGCGGGCATAGATCTTTTGCAGCTTGACTTCGGGAGCGTCGCTAGGCGCGACGATGCCCGCTACCGCTCGCTCCATCTGTTTTCGCTTCGAGATAAACTCCTCGATCGCTTGATTGTTCTTCTTTCCGTTTTCCTTCCAAAACTTGTCCGCATCCTTTTCCACTCCCTCGGTGTAAACAAAATTCACGCGCGCCTTTAATTCATCTTCCGGAGGCATGTAGTCCTCATTGGGGAAAGGCGGAATGTCCTGGACATCGAGCGAAATCAAACCACTTGCGTTTTTGGGGGCTTCGGTACCGGGTGGCAGATTGTTCCAGCTCCAGCGCACGGCAAAGTCCGAGCTGGGCTTCAGGCTGAACTTGGCATGTTTCGTAAACAATTCCTCACTCAAGGTCCAGTTGGAATCGTAGATGAGCGAAGACTCCCAGTCGTAGGTGTAACGGTATTCGATGATGCTTCCCACCTGTACGTCGGGCAGCGTAAATGTCTTGGCAAAAATTCGCACGCCTTTGGTCTTGACGATTGTCTTGTCGTAGACCTTGCCGTCAAACTCGGCGATACTGCCGTCTGCGTGAATGGTTCGGGCCTTGATTCCTCGAATGGATCCGCGGTCCTTATTGAAAGGCAGCTCCACGTCGGCGTTTTTGCGACCATCTTCTGTAAGGATCTTGATGCGTGCGTAGTTGATTTCGTGCCCGGCCTTATCGTCGCGGTCGACTTGCCGGTATAGGTAAATGGCTGGGGCGCCAGGCGCTTTGGGCTCGCTGGTTACCTTCAAGTCTTCTGGCAAGATCGCCTGCCAGTCATCGCCCGCAAAAGCCGCTGCCGTTCCTAAGACGAATAGGACGAGAACCAAGACAACATTCCCGAAAACCTTGACTTTGTTCGGCAAGCAAAGCCTCCGTAAGTTCCCTTGGGCCGCATCCGAAGCTGCCCGCAATCGATCTATAATCTACAGCAAAGAGGCGTTTCGATCCCGTAATTTCTTTCTGGCCCAAAACGCCTAGTTTTACCCCCAAGTTTTGCTGAACTCCGTCCCGGCTCGCCCTTTGACCTTCTTGGGCAGCAACGCCAGCAGCACGGCCGACAGGAGCATGCATGCCCCCACAAAAACCAGCCCCCAAAACATGGTGCCGGTTCTGTTCTTGAAGAAGCCGATGGCGAATGGCCCGACGAAGCCAGAGACGTTGCCAATGGAATTGATCAAGGCAATTCCTGATGCTGCAGCGTAGCCGGTCAAGAACTCGCAGGGGAGCACCCAAAACGGCCCAAAAAAGCTATAAGCTCCGGCCGCTATGAGTGAAAGTGCCACCATAGACACAAGGGGCGAAGACGAGGCGCTGAGCAACAGCCAGCCAATTCCGCCAGCCACCACAGGAATCGCCGCATGATACCGGCGCTCCTGGGTCCGATCCGAATGGCGGGACACGGCGACCATGCTGAGGAGGCCCACCACCTGCGGAATCACCACCAACCAACCCACCACCGTATTGGAGTAGTGGCTGGAAAGAGCTTTCAAAACTTGCGGCATCCAGGAACTCAGAGAATAGGTGCCGATCAATGCGGTGAATTGGATCAGGCCCAGATGCCATACGCGCCGGTTCCGGAAGGTTCCTGACACGCTGATCTGGTGCTCTCCGATCGTCTCTTCCCTCTCTTGGGCCAGCTCTTCCAGAATCCAGGCCTTCTCTTCCGGCGTCAGGAATTTGGCTACTTCTGGCCGCTCCGGCAGGATGAAATAGGCGAGCACGCCGCACGCCACCGACGGGAGGGCTTCCAGCACCAGCAACCACCGCCAACTGCTGAGCCCCAGCCAATGAACGTGGTCGAGAATCATTCCGGAAATGGGGCCGCCGAAAATACTGGTAACCGGTATACCGATTAAAACTACAGCAATCGCGTGCGCTCGTTCGCGGTGGCGAAACCAGTACGTCAGGTATAAGACCACGCCGGGATAGTAGCCGGCTTCTGCTACACCCAAAAGAAAACGCGCTATGTATAACTCGTGGATGTTGCGCACAAAGCCTGTGAGCAACGCCACGATGCCCCACGTGATTAGGATCCTGGCGATCCAGATACGCGCGCCCATCCGGTGCAGAAGCAAATTGCTTGGAACTTCGAACAGAATATAGCCGAAGAAAAACATGCCGACGAGCAAACCGAATTGTTGGCTGCTGATGGCAAGATCCTTGTTCATCGTGAGCGCCGCGAAGCCAATGTTGAAGCGGTCGAGATACGCGACGACGTAGAGCAGAAAGAGGAACGGCAGAATCCGCCATTGCATCTTGCGGATGGTCCGTGCGCCGAGCGCGTTGTCTGCCAGGACTGTGCTCATCCTTATCTTTTCCTCTTAGACTGCGTTGCTGGACCCTCTAGAGCGGCAACCACGTTCCAGTTCCCTGCTCCAACGCGCGAGCATAGATCAACGACCCGGTGGCAACATCTTCCAGCGCAATGCCGAGATTGCAGGCAAACGTTCGCTCCTGGGAATTCTCCCGGCCCCGCTTCTTTCCAGTCACCAGCTCTCCAAGCTCGGCATGAATCGGCGGAATGTCCTGAAAGTACCCAAGCCTGCGGTAGTACTCGAGTTGCGGAATATCATCCGTACAAAATTTGCTGGATTCGTGAAGCGCGTCCGGATGCCAATAGGAATCGAAATCCACGAGCGAGGTAAATGCACCTTCGTCGAGCCATCCCCGTGGAATCGTTGCATGGGGCTTGCGCAGAATCGGCCCTGCTGTCACCACAATGTCGCATCCGGAGACCGCCAGCTTCGGGTCGCTCACCGCTGTAACTTCAATACCCAAGTCGGAGCTCATCTTTCTGGCGTACGACGCGCTGCGCTCCGGATCCAGGTCGAAGGCGAAAGCTTTCTTAATCGGAAACAGCACTTTCAAGGCTTCCAAATTGCTCTGTCCCTGGACGCCGCATCCAAGAATGCCGACGCTCTCCGATTCGGGCCGCGCCAAATACTTCGCAGCCAACGCCGTCGCCGCCCCGGTTCGCTTGGCAGTGATCCAGACGCAATCCATTACCGCCAGCGGTAGACCGGTTTCGTAGTCGTTCAAAATGAGTAAGCCCGTCACATATGGCAAGCCGCGCTTGCTGTTCCGCGGATAGCCTGCCACCCACTTCATCCCCGCAGCTTTCTGCGCCGGGATCGAAGCGGGCATGGCGTGGATAAACGCATCGGGCTGCGTGTGAATGCCAATCTTCGCTGGCATCTCCACACTGCCCTCACCCCTCTCGCGAAACGCGGTTTCCACCGCGGCGAGGATTTCCGCCATGCCCAAGCCGACCGATTCCACGTCGGCCTGCGAAAGATACAGAAGTTTCTTACCAAGTTGCGCCGACATTTCGCTGCCCATCGCTGCGGAATCCGTCATTCCGGGCGCTTTCTCACCCAGGCGCCTACCAGTGGCACCCAACTCACCATCGCCTTTGCCGCGGCGATCTCCGTTTGCACCCGGTCAGCCAGCGTGGCAAAGTCTCCCACCGCCTCCAGCGCGATTCCATGCTGTGCTGCGAGTGGCTTGACGCTGTCCAGAATTTCCGGAATCACTCTCGTGAAAGGCAAGTCACTTCCGACTGGTATCTCCAAGAACACATTCGGCGCGGGCAGACCAATTTCCTGAAATATGCGGTGGAGGTCCGGCCCCATCTCTACATGGACACCAGAGCGCAAGAAAATCTCATGAATCAGTGACACGACTTTCGACCAGAGCGGCAGCGGCGACGCGAGCGCGAGAAACGGCAGCCACGACGGCTCCTGAAAAGCCAACACTCCTCCCGGGCGTACCAAAGCCGCAAGAGAACGCAAGACCGCCGCTGGGTCCGGGAGGAACATAAGAATGAACCGCCCCACTGCCGCATCGAAGGGCTTGTCACTGACGATCTGAGTAGCGTCCGTCTGCGTAAAGCTCACGTTGCGAAAACCAGCCTCCGCCACGCGAGCCTTCGCCACTGCGATCGAACTCGCGTCCCTCTCAATCCCCACCACTTCGCCTGATGGCCCCACCAGTCGCGCGGCCACCATGGACACATCTCCCACGCCCGATCCAAGATCCAGCACTCGCTGCCCGGGACCGATCCCCGCCTCCCGGAACAGCCGTTCCAGTATTGGATTGATCTGCCTGGCCTGCCGGATCAGCCGGTCGTGCTCGGCGTTGGTGTACCCCAAGGCGTAGCCGGGTGCGGAGCTATGAGTCGCCAGATTCGTGAAGTCCGTTGCCATGTCGCGGTCTCCTGTTAATGAAATCGCCCTTCTCTCAAACATTCCGGCTTTCAAATCCACTCGACGGCGACTGGCTCTGTGAAAGCCGACGACTGTCGCTTCCACTCCACCGGTTCGACCTGTCCCACCCAGTATGCCCAGCACAGAGCGCTCGCGACGCAGAATGCCGCCGCGATGCAGAAGGCCCAGAAGAAATGTCCCGTGTGGTCGACGGTGTAGCCGGTTAATGCCGGCGCCACCACGCCGGAAAGGTTGCCGAGGGAATACTGCAGTCCTGTCCAGCGGCCGGAGGCCCGCGGGCCGGCGAGGGTCTGCGTGACCACCGCAACATTCGCAGAACTCATGCCAAATGAGACACCGACCAGAATCAGAAAAACCACGCACAGCGTGGAACTGGCGAAAACACTTGCGCAAAGGAAGATGCCGGCACCCAGCATCCCAGCAACGAGGAACGTCTTTCGCACGCGCGTCTGTGTGCTGCCGGAGGCGATCCAGCGGTCGGAAATGCGTCCACAAAGGGCTGCGGAGAGAGCTTGGCCAATGTAGATGGCGCCACCAATTTTGGCCATGGAACCCATGGAAAAGTGTCGTTCTCGAACCAGATAAAACGGCAACCAGGTTATGAGGAAATAGAGCTTGTAGTTGAGGCAGAATAAAGCCGCAAAGGTGCCCCAAGCCGAGCGTTGTCTGAGAATTTCGATCATTCGTGGCGCTAGACCGAAGTACTGAATCTGCGCCAAGCCCGGGCCGCGCGGCATCCAGCGAAACCACGGCAACAGCCAAAGCAGGCTGAAGCTTCCGAGGACAACGAAGAATGAGCGCCATCCAAACCGCGACATCAAGGAACCGCCCGCCAACATGCCGAAAGCGGGTCCACAGGCCAGTCCGGAGGAAATCACGGCATTGGCGAAGCCCCGGTGAGAAAAGGGAAAGTGCTGCGCCAGAATTCTGGAGTAGGCGGGATAGGCGACCGACTCCCCGATGCCCAGAACCAGGCGCACCGCAAACAACCACACGAATCCGTGCAACATCCCCGTAACACCCGTTGCGGCGGACCACAGAAAGAAACCAATGGCCAAGACCCAGTTAGCATTGAAGCGATCGACGAGCCACCCGGCGAGAATCAGGGATGCTGCGTAAGTCCAAAAAAATGCGGACAGCAGCATCCCCAGCTGGGTGGCGGAAATCCGTAACTCATCTTTGATCATGGGCGCGGCAATGGAAAGATTCCCACGATCGATGTAGTTGAGAAAGACCGAAACAACCATCAGCCCGAGCACGATCGATAGCGGGCCGGTGAGCTTTTGCTGATCGGAATGGTGCCGGGCCTCAGAGTGCATAAGGATTTCCCGCATGGGTTAATCCAGCCGGCGCCGCATCCAGCCGATAGGGCTCCTCAGGAGTGCAATAACTCACAATTCCCGTCATCATGAAATTGATGCATAGCGCCAGGAACCCAGCGTTCAGGCCATGAAACGGATCTCTGCCGCTGAGCATCAGGAGAACGGTGACAGCGAACCCCGTCACCAATCCTGCAAATACACCCGGCAACGTCACCCGCCGGGAGAACAATCCCAGCACAACCCCCGGGAAGAACTGGGCCACTCCCGCATATCCCATCAGCAGTAGCGAGACCAGGCTCAACGAGCTATGAATGGCCGAAAACAATGCCGCCGCCGTCACCACCAACACCATCGCTTTCGCCAACAACGCCACACCCTGGTCCGTCATATCCGGAGCAAACACGTCCCGGCAGATGTTCTTGGCAAACAGTGTGGCCGCGGTCAGAATGAGGATCGCCGAAGGCACCATCGCCGTCAGCGCGCCCGCGCCCCCAATCAATCCCAGGAACCACGGCGGAAATGTCTTCCGCACCAGCGTCAACAGCGAAAGATCTCCATTGCTCAGCCCCGGGATCACCATCAACGCCGTCAAACCCACAAACAGCATGAGCGGCATCGTGATGCTATACAGCGGCATGACTACTGCATTTCGCCGCAGCGTATCCGCGCTTTTGGCAGAATAGCTCGCGCCAAAATTCTGCGGCCACATGAAGAACCCAAAAGCCGTCAGAAAAACGGAAGTGATGTACCACGAGTGTCCCAGGTTCTTCGTCGCCCCCGGCATCATCAGATGGTTCGGATGGGCTTGGATCACCGCCGTAAACATGGGCCCGATACCGCCGAAGTAGATGTAGGGCAGCGCAATTCCAACGAAGAGGGCTGCGAATAAAAGCAAGATGTCCTTGAGGACGCTCACCCACGCCACTCCGCGGACGCCGCTGAAAAACACAAACCCTGCCACCAAAGTGAATGCGCAAATCATTGCCGGAGTGCGCCCGATGCCGCCAAAACTCGCCACCTCCACAATGATGCCCAATCCCGTCAGTTGCAGCTGCAAATACGGAACAATACAGATCACGCCCAGTAGGGCAACGAATGCGGCGAGGTACTTGCTGCCGTAGCGCACCAGAAAAAAGTCCGCTTGTGTCTGCAGGCCGTGTTTGCGGCCCGACTCCCATGCGGCCGGCAGAATGAAAAATGACACTAAGAACGCCAGCGGCTGGTATCCGATGATGTAGAGCGCGGGGCCGCCCCTGGAGTACGCCCACCCACTCGCCCCTAAGAACGTGAATGTCGTATAGATTTCACCCGCCATCAATAACCACATCAGGATCAGGCCAAACCCGCGTCCGCCGACGGTCCACTGTTCCAAAGTCATCTTGTGTCGTGTTCCGGCATAGAACCCAATCGCCGTTCCCACGCCCACAATGAAAAACGTTATGGTCAGTGCCACGGCGCTCGGACTCACCCGCGACCGTCCTTGCGCTGGAGGCGATCTTGCTTGGTCTCAATCCGGTACGCTCGCCACATACAAAGGGGCGTCAGAAACAGCCAGGAGATCAACCAGAAGAAACTAAAGGGCAGGCCGAAGATGCGAGGGTCAATGCGATCCCAAAGCGCGACTGAAAAGCATGTGCCCGCGAATGGAATCAACGCCCAGAGAACCGCGCCGAGCGATGGCCGCTTCATGGGCGATAGTTTTCCGTGGTCAGCGGGTCGCGAATCTTCAGGCTCAGCATCAAACCTCCGGCCACTAGATAGGCCACGGCAATGAACGCCAAACTCGCTGTCACGCCGTGGGTCCGCATGTTGAGAAACCCAATCAGCTTTGGCCCGAAAACTCCTCCGATCTGGCCCATGGAATTGATCAATCCAAACGTCGCGGCGGCTGCCGACTCGCCGAGGATCAGCGTGGGCATGGACCAACAAACCGGCTGGAAGCCAAAATAGAGACCGCTGCCCAACAGCATGCACGAGATCGCCAGCGGGGCATTGTGCCTGGCCAGAACTGACAACCCAAACATGAGCCCGGCCGCCAGCAGCGGCCAAGCCGCGTGCCAGCGCCGCTCCCCCGTCTTATCCGAGTGCCAGCCATTCCAGAGCATGCACGCCACCCCGATGAGGGCTGGCATGATCAACAATGTTGTCACGGTCCGGTCGGACGCTGCCGAGATCCTTTTCACGAACGTCGGGATCCAATAGATGCTGCCGAGCGCACCCGAAAGCGCCACAAACCACGCCGTCGTCAGCAGGAGCACCCGCGGGTCGCCGAATGCCTGCCAGATGGTATGATCGCGAAACTTTTTCTTTGCACGAGTCTCCGCGGCTAGTTCTTGAGCCAACCGCACGCGCTCGTCCTGGGGAAGCCACCGCGCTTGCGCCGGCCAATCCGTCAAATAAAAGACCGTGATCACTCCGATAACGATCGCCGGCACCCCCTCCAGAATGAAAAGCCAGCGCCATCCGGCCAGTCCCCGCCAATGAACTCCTAGCAGCCATCCTGCCAGCGGAGAACTGACCAGCGACGCAGCCGGAACCGCTGAGTACAAGCACGCAATCGCGCGGCTGCGATCGCGCACACAAAACCAATGAGTCAAGTACACGATCATCCCTGGAAAGAAGCTGGCCTCGGCCACGCCCAAGAGAAAGCGAATGACATAGAACTGCCCAGCGCTGTGCACAAACCCTGTCAGCATCGAAACCAATCCCCACGAGATCATGATCCGGGCGGTCCACTTTCGGGCGCTCCACCGTTCGACAATCACCGCCCCGGGGATTTCAAACAGCACGTAGCCGATGTAGAACGCACCCACTCCCATGCCGTAGACGCCGTCACTGAAGCCCAAGTCCGCGCTCATCCGGAGATTCGCGAAAGAAACGTTGACGCGGTCGATGTAGTTGACGATGTAGAGGAGAAAAACAAATGGCAACAGCCGCCACGCCACGTGCCGTCGAGCTCGCAAGCCTACGTCCAACAAGGAGTTCGCAAGCAAGGGAAGGCCACTCGCGTCCACCGGGAGCGCATCGGACTGCCCGGCCATCTTTTCTCCGATCAGTGTCACGGGATTCCTTCCCTTGACCGCGCGAACCTACAGCGGCTCAAACAAAGTCCCGGAAGCTTACCACGCTTCCATCCGAACCCCACTGCGAATGCGCGAGCCGGTCGGGGCATCTTCCGGGGAACTCTCCAGCCCGTCAAGCGAACCTTGCCGGAACTCTCGCTGACCTCCCAACTCTCTGTCCTCAAGCGCCTTAGATCCCTTCTCTGAACAACGCTTCCCGCGCCGGCACCCTG
>Ga0137403_10002174_pt1 | contig 24105 bp, 22 predicted proteins | sample CZOMad2_1_16fung_FD_122057 | JGI IMG/M metagenome (GOLD analysis project Ga0137403, IMG submission 122057) | Vadose zone soil fungal communities from Angelo Coast Range Reserve, California, USA - CZOMad2_1_16fungal (Hybrid Assembly) | ecosystem: Environmental > Terrestrial > Soil > Vadose zone...
TCGGCAGAAACGGTTGGACCGATCGAACCACCTGTTAAGCTCGCCGCTTTTGCACTCAATGCGCGAGCTGCGGTTACATTGGTCGCATCCGTGATAATCAGACGAGTTTGAGACTCATCAAAGATCGCTTTGGCCCGCTCTTTAGGAAATACGGGTCGACACTCACAACAAATTTACCCGCCTTCAGAACTCCGAATGTCGCAGCGAGCAGTTCAACGCCATTTTCAAGCAAAATTCCGACGGGTTCCGAACCAAGTCCTAGCTTGTCCACTAGTTCATGAGCAAACTGGTTGGCCAAGGCATTGATCTCCGCGTAGGTCGCAGCTTTATCAACGATCTTGAAAGCTAAGTGGTTTGGATACATGCGAACCATCTTCTCGAACCGCGCGGGTATCGATGTTTCGACATCTTCGATCGGAAACTCCACGAACGTTCCGCTCGGATGAAAACACTTCGCCCGGATCGCCTGCTACTCCGGTGGGAGTTGAAAGTCGTGTGTGGTCGTCTCACTCATGCTTATCTGCTCTCCTGCTTAGGCTCGCTGCTTCTCGGAGATGTCGCTCCGCGTCACGTTCCGATTCCCGGCGCGCGCCTTTCTATGATCGCGCGGGCGATGCGATTTGCCACTCGGTTGAGCTGATCGAAGGTTAGCGATCGATCTTTGTCCTTAACGGCCAACAGATCCGGATACAGCTGCAAACCGCGGGAGCGGGCGCTATCCAAGCCGTTCATGCTTCTCTGCTTTTCTGTCGCAGTGAACGTTCTGGGCGATCTTTGCGATAAATTGATTATTGCACGCAACGCCCATGCCACTACTAAGTGTTCGAAAAGTCAAGATATTTCTCCGAGCAGGGCCCGGCTAATTTTGTAAATAAAATTTACAAACCCAAACCCGCCGCGAGAAACTTTGATTTTTCAATGTTTTTTCGACTGCTTATACAAAACATCCATTGTTAAGAAAACTAACATGTAAATTTTATTGCCGGGGTTTCCGTTTAGGGCTATTTCGCGAATCCGCATCCTTGTGGGCCATTCTGCACTGTCGATACCAGGCACAATTCGGTGATCATGCTTATCAGCATCAGCTCACCGAGTAGTTTCTGATTCGTGCGTGAAATCGCCCTGTGAGTCAAGCATTTTTCCCGCGAGGTCAGCTCTGAATGCCGCGGATAACTGGCCAGAGATCAGTAAAATCGTGGTGCTCTCGATGAAAATCCAACTAGGTTCCCGTTTGAGGGATTAAGGCCAGCGGCGGCGATGGATTTATTTGCCGGCCTATTTTATTTTAGTAACGCGTGACAGCACCGGCCAGGAGGCTCGAACGATGGCGAAAAACGGTTTTAAGATTCTCGACAGCGATATGCATGTCATGGAGCCGCCCGATTTGTGGGAGCGTTACATCGACGACAAATTCAAGACCCGGGCGCCGCGCGGCGTCACCAGCAGCAACGTTCGCGACCTTCGAATGGTTTATCCGGACGGGCGAGATTGGGCCCGCACAACAACCCGGCAAAACGATTCCGCGCGCGGCCAGAACTTCAAACGAAACCAAGAGGTTTATCGTCCAGACGCCGAGCGGGGCTGGACAGCAGAGGTGCAGCTCGAAGCGATGGACATAGAAGGTATTGACGTCGCCGTGCTCTATCCGACCCGTGGCTTACGCGCGTTGGTCGTGGAAGATATGGATGCCGAGTTCGCCGCGGCGATTGCGCGGGCTTACAACAATTGGCTATACGATTTTTGCAATAGGAACCCTAAGCGCCTGATCGGCGCGGGCATGATTTCGCCGTATGACATGAACGATGCTGTCGCTGAAGCGCAACGCTGCGCCGCCGAACTGGGATTTCGCGCGGTTTTTCTCCGCGCGAATCCGTTGGTCAAACATCAATGGCACGATCCTTACTATGAACCTCTGTGGAACGCGCTGGAAAATCTAAACCTCGCGCTCGGCTTTCACGAATCCACCGGCACGGGCAAACAACAAATCGGCGAACGGCTCGAGCCTAATCTCATGCTGCGGCGAGTCTATGCGCAGCCAATGGAACAAATGTTAGCCCTAGGAAGTTTTTGCGCCGGGGGTGTCCTGGCGCGGCATCCAAAGTTGCGCGTCGCATTTCTCGAAGCGAACTGCAGTTGGTTGCCGTGGCTATTATGGCGCTTGGACGAAGGCTGGGAGCGGGAAGGTGATGTCTGGGCGCCGGACTTAACAAAGGCGCCGAGCGAATATTTCAAACAGCAGTGCGTAGTTTCGGTGGAACCGGACGAATCGACCGTCAAACAGGTCATCGACTATATGGGCGGCCGCTCCATTGTTTTCTCCACCGACTATCCGCACGGCGATTCAAAATATCCCGAAGCGGTTCACCACTTTCTCAAGCTCCCGATCAGCAACGCGGACAAGAAAAAAATTCTCTGGGACAATTGCGCCGCGTATTACGCGATGTGAATCCTACATGTTCTTGAAAGGTAAGAAGCCGCTCCGATTTCGTTGAAATCGGAGCGGCAAGAAAAAGTTACCGCGTGTAGTATCCGTCCGAGTAATGATGACGGTTATGACCCCAATGACATCCTGCCGCTGTAACGAGCCCGATGGTCAGCAAGGCAAGTAAGGCTATGGTTTTCATAATTTCTCCTTTCGTTTCGACGCCGTTCATCCATGAAGCTTCAATTAATCTTCATAAATTTGCGCTCGGTTCCGTTCTACTTCTTTAGACGTTCCAGATAGCCGTTTGTGAAGCGTCCGAGAATTAATTGCAGCAGAAACTACGAACGGTCAGCTTTGTGAGAGAAAAACCGACACGGCGGGAGACCGCGGCGATGGATTTGTCAATCACATTTACAAATAGATATAGATATGTGAGCAGATCGGTCACGATCTCGAAACTGCGCAGCGAGTTTGCTGTGCGCAACGTCAGCGATCTGACAAATCAAACACCTCTTACGGATTGCTGCTCGCAGTGCGGGCCGATGAGTTAGTTACGCTCACCCACGCGCGGCTAATCGTTTAACCAGTGAACTAGCGGCGCCACGGCCGTGGATAGGCGCGATCCGCCACTACGCCGTGCGGATCATCGTAGATACTGTGACAATGCCGACGAGGTTCATCTCGGTAGCTCGTGCACGGATGACGGTGGCAGTATAGAATCCACCTTATAGACTTCGCACCGAGGGAATTGTTAATCGGCGCGCGGACAATATTGGATTAAGATTCCAGTTGATACGGGCGTCAGGGCTCGCTCGCGGTCGTTTGCCGTGCTGACGAACTAGTGGTGACCGATGAGCAGGGGCGCCACTAGTCGGCAGACGCGCGTTGCTCAATGCAGGTTTTGAGGCGTGAGATTTTAGCTTGCAGAGACTCGTCGAGAAAGTTTAGGCCGATGAAAAGCGCGTTGGAGCATGGTCGCTGCCTCAATCGCCACGGTCGCGGTCGCGTCGTTGCTGCTGCTCATCATAGCGCTGCTTGATTCGATCGCGCCGGTCCTTCGGCATTTGTTCCCAGCGTTTCCACTCTTCGCGCAGCCGTTCCTTATCTTGGGGCGGCATTCTCTCCCAGCGATCCTTATTTCGCTGGACTCTTTCTTTATCTCTCGGGCTTAGGTTTAGCCAATTGTCGCCTGCGGCCGATGAAAGACTCGCCATCAACAGCAGAAACAAGCCCAAGACTAGCGCCGTGACTCTTTTCATTTTCATGATAATCGGCCCATCAAATTATAATCCTTCACTTGATTCTCAAGCATTTGCCGCAACGAACCTCAAGTTGCTCGATTGGTTGGGCTCCGGCTTCTGATCGTCTTGCTCTTCGAGTTTGCTTAGTGATTCGAGCATGTCCATCGACTCGAAAAACTCCAATTGCTTGGCGTCTGACAAGGTTTCCAGCGGAAAGTTTTTCGGCGACGTATCAGTGAACGATGGCAAATTACCCTTACTCAAAACCAGACCGACGGCGAGAACCGCGATCGCCACCGTACCGAACGCCGGCAACATCCACACTCTCATCGGCGTCAATAGATCGCGCCACCAATATTTCCGTTCTCTCTGCTTGGCCAGCTTAGCCACGGTCTCGTCGTAGTAAGCGTCCCAGAAGGACGGAGGAAATTCTTCCGATTTAGCCATTTGGGGCAGCAAGCGGCGCAAATCGTCGACGAAACGCTGGCAAGATTGGCAACCCGAGAGATGCTGCTCGATAGGGCGCCGTTCGGTCTCGCTGGTCTCGCCGTAATAGTAAAGCACCAAATCCTCTTCGAAGCGTTTGCATGCGGTTTCGAAGGGCACATTACTTGTCATAAATTTTCTCCTAAACAAACTCCACTAAACTCTGGCGCAGCGCAGCCACCGCCCGATGCAAGTACACTCGCACCGTGCCTTCCGTGGTCTTCATGACCTTGGCGATATCCGCGATCGAAAGTCCCTGATGGTTTCTCAACAAAAACGCCGTGCGTTGTTTCTTGGGCATTGTCTCTAGGGTCTTGTCGGCGCGGCGTTTGGCTTCGCCGGCGATCGCTTCCTGCTCGGGCTGAAAACTTGTATCCGCCAATTGTGGCTGTTCGCCGGGCGTTTCGTTCAAGCTGTCGAGTGACTCCCAAACCACCCTGCCCTTACGCCTGGCGTGGTCTAAACAGAGATTTACCAAGATGCGGTAGAACCATGTATAAAAACTCGACCGGCCGTCGAACTGGCGGATGTTCGAAAAGGCGCGCAAGAAAGCATCTTGGGATAAATCCTTTGCCGTTTCGCTGTTGCGCGTGAAATCAAAGGCGATGTGAAAGGCTTTTTCCATATAGCGCCGAACCAGCAGGTCGAAATACTCCCCCTGACCTTGCTTACACAAGGCCACCAACTCTTCATCGCGGAATTCTCGTTGATCAACCATGAGCTTTAAGCGCCGGCAAATCTCCTACCCGCTACAACCAATTAGACGTGAAAAAATGACAAAGGTTAACAACCCGAGCCTAACTTGCCGGGCTGAGCTAACTTAGTATTGCGAAAGAAGTTTTCTGAAACTTGGCGACCATCGCCGGCACTCGCCGGCGGTCAGAGAGGTCACGTCACCGGCCGGTTGCCCGCCCGGTGACGTGGTGATGAATATTCAATCGGTTCAGCGCTAACCTATTTGCTGTGGCCCTTCCCGTTCGCCATCCCGTTGCTACTTGCTCCGGCGGAAACGACTCCTCCGTTCGAGCCGGAAGCATTGCCGGAGCCAGTCACGATGCCGCTGTTCCGATCAAGACCGTAAGCATTGCCATTCCCTTTACCCGAAGCACTCACAATCCCATCCCCGGAGCCTTTGCCGCTGGAAACGCTTTGACTTGAATTGCCGTGTGACTTGCCGCTAGCGGACACGATACCACTTTCAGACGATTTACTTGTTTGCCCGTTTGCATTGCCAACGCCATTGCCTTTGGACGATGCAGCTGCGGTGGTGGCCAGACTGTGATTGGCACTCTTCATACTCGCCATCACCGGGCCGAGCTTGAATCCGAGTTTCTGAGCGATCTGCCCCCAGCCCATCTTTTGGCTCCGCATCGTGAGGATACCTTGTAGATTGGTACTGGTTGTCGTCGCCGTTGCGCCGGTTCCTGTCGTTTGGGTGATCGTGCCGCCGGTCAGCGCAGCCTGCAGCTGCTGCGGGGTTGGCTGTGTAATCCCCAGCGTGCTCAGTTGCTGTTTGGCCAGCGCCAATGAAATGTACACATTGCCGAAACCCATGTGACCGGTTGGCGGCGTGATTACGGTCGTGGTTGTGGTGGTAACCGGCAATCCGCCGGGAGTCGGGCTCGGCGTCGTGGTCGTTGAAGTCAGAGTAATCGGGGTGCCATTTCTCAGACCGGTCACGACGGCGTTTGCGTTCGAACCAAGAAATGGGCTGAAGTCACTGCTGATCTTGTTGGTAACATTAGTTTGCCTCTGGTTCGACGTCAGGTTGTTCATCGTGGTCACCTGTCCGTTCAATTCCGAGGCTGTTTGTGCGCTCGCTAAGGCGGGCATCCCTGCCATCAAACCGACCGTCAATATCGCTGCTGGAATTTTCATGCTTTTCCCCCTCCAGTTTTGCTCAGCTGACACCTAATGCCTTTTCAGTTTGAATAATGATCTCAGTGGCGGTCGCCCGGTCTTTGAAAAAGAACCCCTGCTTTGCCACACTGCGAATGCGGGTGGTCTTGAGACTTACCATCTCCAATTCGATCTCGATCTCCCGATCGTTAGTTACGGCCTTGATGGCCTTCCCTTGATCAATTTTCGAGGTTGCCTCGACCTTGATGCCCATTCGATCAAGAGCCTTCCGCGTGGCACTCTCCACTTGCGGTAAGGGCGCGGTAAATGTCTTGTACGCGATTCCATCCAACGTGTAGGCCACCGAAGTGCCGGTCGTGACACCCGCGCCAACACCGAATAGGGTCAGGCCGACCGCCGCACAGCCATGGAGGGCCAGGAATGACCCTAAAATGAAGATAACGAAGTGTACCCGCGTTTTTTTGTTTGCCATAACGCGGATAGCGATAGGCAATTAGCGAGCCAAGGAGGTCGAGATGCTAATTAGGGGAAAGTTTGGCGTTATTTTGTCTAACGGCCAGCGACCACGCCGACAAAAATGTTAGGGCGGATGGTAATTTTTACAGGTTGGAAGTGAGCCACGGATGATCGTCGATATGGGTTTAATGATTGCCGATGCCGGTTATCTTAATGCTGCCATGTTTCGACTTGTACTTGCGGTTGAGGTAAATAATCACGCCCGTGAGCCCCTCAATAACATAGGCATTGCTCGCCGGTCCGCCGTCGTATGCCGTCGCGCCGATGTGCTGAACAATCTCAATGACTCTTTGCTTCGCTGTGGCGTTGTCGCCGCAGACCAGGACATCACCGAGCGGTGATTCGAGATCGCTCAAATCGAGCGCCGAAATGTTATGCAGCGCGCCGATGACAGGCGCCTCATCGCCGAGAAGTTGCTGCGCTTCCTGCAATGCCGAGCCAGCCGCCGGCACGAAGGGTTTCACTTTGTTGAGCGGCACGACGCTGTCGATAACGATCTTGCCCGCCAGTTGTCCCTTGAGATCGGAGACCATTTGCGCATGCCCCTCATAGGGAACCGCGATCACCACGAAGTTGGCGTCCTTCACGTCTTCGCGATTGGTCGTACCGACGATCTCGCCCGCGCGCAAATTTGGTTTCAGTGTTTCAACCGCTTTCTTCGCTTTCTCGGCGTCGCGCGAGCCGATGATGATCTTCACACCCGGCGCGCTAAGGCGCACCGCCAACGCGCCGCCCAAGTTTCCGGTGCCGCCAACAATCGCCACGGTAAAATTTTCCATACTTTATGAGTCTAGCGAAAGAGGTCCTCCGCCTCGGGGCGATGAAGCTCTTGGACCGATCCATCCTCCTTTTTCTCTACATCATAACCACGCACGACGACCACAGGAACACCGTTGCGCTTTCCCATCACCAGTTCCGCGGCGGCAGCGATTTCGTCGGCTACCGCCGCTACGGCCGCCTTGAGCTGGTAACCGTACCGATCTTTCAATCCTCGCTCGTCCTTCACCGGCTTCATTCCAGCGATACCGATGGCAACGTCCACAGTCCCGATGCGCCACGCACGGCCAAAGCTGTCACTGATAATCACCGCCGGGTCCTTGCCGGTGCGCTGCTGAATCGCATTGCGTATTTGCCGTGCCGAATGATCGGGATTTTTCGGCAAGAGCGTAACTTGCCTGGGACCCACGTTGGATTGGTCAACCCCTGCGTTGGCGCAAACGAAGCCATGGTGCGTCTCCACGATCAAAGCGCGACCGCCGGTACGAACCACCCTGCGGCTTTCGCTCAGAATGACTTCGACGAGTGCCGGCTCTTTGTCCAAAGCCGCGGCTAATTCCATCGCCCGCGCCGACGGTTGGATATCGTCGAGGACAACAATCCGACCTTCCGCTTTGGAAACGATCTTCTGTGCGACGACCAATACGTCATCGTTTCTGAGCTCGATCTTTTGACGTAAACAGGCGTCGCAGATCAGCCGGCCGATGGAATCGCCTAGGGCGATTTCACCGGTATCCTCAAGGCCGATTAGCTCGAGCTGCTTCATACACCCGGCAAACGGCGAATGGCCTGCGCGTTCTGCTCGGCCAACAGCGTCTGCGCCACTCGTGTCGACTCTCCGTCATTGAGCCCGCAGGAGAGAAATTGCTCGAGATCTTTCGGTTCATCGATATCGAGAGCCATATGCTCGTTTTCTATATAACGAATCGGCAAGCCCTGCGCCGTCACCTGACCCATATGAAAACTAAAACTATCATAACCGAAACGGAGCCTGATCACGCCCGGCGGCGCCAAGAGCAGCGCGTTGGTCCCGAGACGGTCATGCGACGGCACGAGCAAAGCAAATGGCGCCGTCGCGCGCTCGGGAACTCGCGCCAGCACTTGTTCGATATCGGCTGCGCGCACGAGCGGCATGTCAGCGGGAATAATCAACACGGCTTCGCAACCGGCGCGCTGTAATTGCTGACGGGCAAAGTCGACAGCGCTGGTTTCACCTCGTTCCTCGGCTTCACGAATCACCTCGGCACCAAGAGCCGAGGCGATGGCTGCGACTTGATCATCGCCGGTGACTACGAACGTCCCGACGAGTCCGCGCGCTATTCGCACTTGGCGCAAAACATCGCGGAACATCGTTTCCGCCAAAAGCTCGCGCGCGGCGCTGCTCAAAATCCGACTCAGTCTTTGCTTGGCGTTTCGAAAACCCTTCACGGGCATCAGTGCAGCGACATTCATGCGTGATCCAGAAAGAAAATTTTTAGACTATTTTTTGGCCAAGTCCAAGACCTCGAGCGCGAGGCGTCTCTTATCAGCGAGCGAAATCATGCGGATATCGGTTAGAATGACCTCGATATGCAATTTCTCGATTTGGCTTACCAATTCTCGATCTTCATCAGCCATCATTAGCTTATCGAGAAAATCATTATAGCACTCGGCAACGCCGAGGGCCGACGCCTCCTTGTCGCACGCGATCATTAATTTATGCGCGGGGCCTGAAATCGCCGCCATCCCGATAATCGGGCTCACTGCCACCACGGGCGCACGAGCCTCTGTGAGCGCGGAGCGAATTCCTGGAACGGCGAGAATCGCTCCAATGCTGGTGATCGGATTGCTCGGACAAATGATAACCGCTTCAGCGCGCTCAATGGCATCGATCACGCCCGGCCCGGGGTTGCTTTGCTCGGCGCTAACAAAGCGGACCGCCCTTACTTCAGGTGCCCAATGATACTTGACAAAGTATTCCTGAAAGGAAATTTCACTCTGTGGCGTGACGATACGCGTTTCAATGCGCTCATCGGACATGGGAAGAATCGTCGCTTGCACGCCGAGCCTTCGACTCATTTTCCCGACAACCTCCGAAAGTTTGTAACCTTCCTTCAAAAGCCGCGTTCGCATGATATGCGTCGCTAGATCCTTATCGCCAAGCTGAAACCATGCGTCGTCGCCCAGCCGGCGCAATTGCTCCAGCGCGGCAAACGTGTCGTTCTTGATACCCCAGCCTTTGGCTGGATCGATCATACCGGCCAACGTGTAAGTGATTGTGTCGATGTCCGGCGAGACGTAAAGGTCGTAAAAGACACAGTCATCAGCGGTGTTACATATGATCGTCACGTCACCAGGGTCGACCTCAGCAGTGATTCCTTCGATGAGTTTCGCACCGCCGGTGCCGCCGGTAAGAACGACGATCATGAGAAATGTCTTTAGGCGGTTGGAGTCATGGAGCGTTGGAGTGTTGGTAAATCCCTAAGCGGCCCGCCGTGCTTAGCCAGACCATCAGTGCCGGCAAGTCGCTCGACAATCGGAATAAGTGGCGCAAAAAGGAATTTGTCGCCCTGACGAATATATTCCGGATAGATCGGCAGGCGCGCTTTCAGCTCGAAGCCAGCCTCGGCACTTTTTTGGCGTAGCGCCTGCAATGTCGGCCAGGGTGCTTCGGGGTTGATGAAATCCGGAGTCAGCGGCGATACCCCGCCCCAATCGTTGATTCCTGCTTCTAAGTAGAGCTCATAGCCGTCTGGAGTCAGATTCGGTGGCGCTTGAATATTCATCTCGCCGCCTAAAATCAAGCGCGCCAGCGCGATGGTTTTGCTCATGTCTTCCTTTGTCGGCTCGAGATGATAGCGCATGGGAATCGTTGGTTTACTGCGAAAATTCTGCACGATGACTTCTTGGATGTGGCCGTAGCGTTCGTGCAACTCGCGGATCGCGATGAGCGAATCGATTCTGTCTGCCCAGCTCTCGCCGATGCCGATAAGAATTCCGGTGGTAAACGGAATGCGGAGCTTACCTGCGACCTCGAGCGTGCGCAGACGCACCGCCGGTTTTTTATCGGGCGCGTTGTCGTGCGCACCGCCAGGAAGGAGCAAGCGCTCACTGACGCTTTCCAGCATGAGCCCCATGCTCGGATTGACTTCTTTAAGGCGCCTCAAATCTCCGTGACCCATCACGCCAGGGTTCGAGTGCGGCAACAGCCCCGTTTCTTCCAAAACAAAGCGACAAGCTTCGTACAAGTAATCGAGCGTGCGCTGATGTCCGCGCTCGTTCAGAAAGCTTTTCATCTCGGGATAGATGGCTTCGGGCTTATCACCGAGACTGAATAGTACTTCGGTGCAGCCAAGCGACTTGCCTTGCTGGACCACGCGCAAGACTTCTTCAAGTGTCATCGTCTTGGCGCCAGCCTCGTCCGGCGCCTTGCGAAAAGTGCAGTAGCCACAGAAGTCGCGACAAAGGTTCGTCAAAGGAACAAAAACCTTTGGCGAAAATGTTACGGTGCGGCCTTTGTGCCGGTCGCGAAGCTCGGCCGCGGTCGCCAATAGAGTTTCGAGCTCGTCGCCACTGGCATCAGCCAGCGCGAGCGCTTTGGGGCGGCCGAGCCTTTTGCCGTTTACATAATCGTTTAACACTCGCGACATCCCTGCTGCTTGAATATCGGATCGCCGCCTGGGATTCAAATCGCGGTCGCGCGCGGATTCAAGGATAGACTCTTGTTGCAGTTGCCCTTGAGACTTTCGCTGTGGTACCTCTGAGCAGTAATGGATCGAAAAAAGAATAGCTTGCGGAGGAAAACGCCATGGACAACTTCGACAACGTTCTAGTTATCGACGCCGACGGTCACGTGTATGAAGGCAATGTCGACCTTACACCTCGCATGCCGGAGAAGTGGCGCTCGCAAGCACCGATCCGACTGAAGGACAACGAAGGTAATTCACGAATCCTACTGGAAGGGCGTCTGTGGTCCGGCTCGCAAGGACTTGCCCCGGGGGTTTCCGGGCCGATGACGGAAAAAGCCCGCGGTTATCGGTCGGGGATGGTCGATCCTGTGGCGCGGCTCAAAGATATGGACGAGGAAGGCATCGACGTGGCGATTCTCTTCGGCACGCAAATCGCGCTCACCGTCAACGGCTTGATGAACAAGGAGCTGGCGGCCGTGCTTTGCCGCGCGGTGAACGATTGGCTCATCGACTACTGTTCAGCCGACAAAAAGCGCCTGCTCGCCGTCGGCTTGATTTCCTGTCAGGATCCGCCCGCCGCCGTAAAAGAGCTTGAATATCTCAAGAAGGTCGGCGCAATTACCGCCATGCTTCCGACTAATGTCTACGGGCTAAACAATATGGGCGACCCGATGTTCGATCCGATTTACGACTGTGCTCAGTCGCTCGAAATGCCGCTCAGCGTGCATCCGCAAACCGGCCATGACGGCGTTCTCGGCGTCTCCGGCGTCATGGGCGCGGGCAGCGAACGTTTTCGTAAATATGCCTACGTGCATATGACCGCTTTCCCGTTCGAGCTTATGATCGCCATGATGCACATGATCGGCGAGGGTGTCTTCGACCGCTATCCGAAACTACGCGTTGGTTTCATGGAAGGCGGCGCCGGTTGGCTGCCCTTTTGGGCGGAGCGCTTCGACGAACACATTGAAAAGCTTGCGCCGCAAATGCCGGAGTTGAAGCGTCGCCCGAGTGAGATCATTCGCGGCGAGCAAATTACCTTGACCTGCGAGTCCGAAGAGACCGGCCTCGATCGCGTTTTTGCCGCGAATGGCGAGAACACGGTGATGTACGCGTCCGATTACTGCCACTGGGATTGTCACTTCCCCTACTCGGTGAAAGACATCATCGACGGCCAAGACCTGAGCTTTGGGCAAAAGGAAAAGCTGATGAACAAAAATGCCATCGAATTTTTTGAGCTGAAAAATTTGCCGCGGCCGGGAGCACTCAAGGTCGCGCGCCAAACTTGGAATGGAGGCCAACCGAAAGCAGCCAACGCGTAAGGATCTCAACCATGAAGCGTGGAATTTTCTTCTTCGTCTTCTTGTTCACGTTGATCGGTCTCGTCGCACGCAGCGGCCAGGGAGCGGAGAGCACGTATAAAATTAGAATCGGCTTTCCTTCCCTGGCCTTTTCTTACATGCCTTTTTACGTCGCGCAGGAAAAAGGATTCTTTAAGAAGCACGGCATCGATAGTGAATACATTCAAATGCGCACGCCAATCCAGGCTCAGGCGGTGATGGCCGGCAACATTAATTATCTAACGTCGGTGTCCAACGGTATTTCCGCCGCGGTTGCCGGCCTTCCGCTCGTTGTCGTCATCAGCTTCTGCGATACTTCGCCTTGGGTTCTGGTCACCAATAAGGACATCAACAAGCCGCAAGACCTGATCGGCAAGACCATCGCGCTATCAGGCATACGCACCTCGCCGTATTATTTCTTCCAGGCGTTCTTGAAAAAATACGAGATCAGCGAGAAAGATGTCGGCATCATCACCACCGGCGGCACTTCGGACAGTTTCCTCTCGCTCACCACCAACCGCGTCGTCGGCACGATCTTGACGCCACCGTTCGACGACAAGGCGGTGTCCCTAGGTTATAGGAAGTTCATGCAGCTCGGTGACCTAGCGGACATCCCTTATGTCGGCTTGGTGACATCGCAAGCGGAGATCAAGAATAACCGGGAGTCCGTCCGCCGCACAATCGCGGCGGTGTTCGACTCGCTTGCGTGGCTGCGCGCCAACCGCGACGAGAGCGCCAAGATGATCGTTGACAAATTCAAAGTGAAACAGCCGGAAGCGGAAAACACCTACGCGACTCTCATTAGACTCTTGAATAAAGACGGTCGACTCAATCCCAAGGTCGCCCGCGGCTATCTCGATATCCTGCGCCAAGAGCGCCCCATTCCGGCGGACTATGATCCGATGAAGCTGGTGGACTTCTCCCTGCTGCCACGCAACTGAACCCACCGCAACATGCAGACCTGAAATCACCCGTGCCGACGATTTCCCAGGCATCTTCCCGATAACGAATATGAAAGCCCCCATACTCATCCTTTTTCTCTGCCTCCTTGCCGGCGCCGCTCTGGCGCAATCGAAAGGAGAAAACCTCCGCGTCGCGACTCGGCAGATCCGCCCCTTTGTCTTTGAAGAAAATGGCCGGCTCACGGGTTTCAGTATCGAGCTCTGGGAAGAAATTGCCAAGCAGATAAACGTCCGATCGGAATTTCTCGTTAAACCCACGGTTAAAGAGCTGCTCGGGAGCATCAACGCTCGCGAGGCGGCGCTCGGCATCGCAGCCATCTCGATCACCGCCGAGCGCGAGTTGCAGTGGGATTTCTCCCAGCCGATGTTCGACGCCGGATTACAGATTCTTGTTTCCGCCCAAGGTTCCCGCGGCGGCGTTTTCAGCGCGCTGATTGCCGGCTTGTTTTCGTCGGCGGTGTTACCGATCCTCGGCGTGGTGCTGCTGATTATTTTAATACCGGCCCATCTCGTCTGGTTCTTTGAGCGGCGCAATCCCACCGGCATGTTGGCCCACCGAGCGTATTTTCCGGGGATCTTCGAGGCCTGTTGGTGGGCGGCGTCGACATTGGCAACCCAGGCCGATCAGATGCCGCGCGCGGCTCTAGCGCGCCTCGTCGCGGTAATTTGGATGTTTGCCAGCGTTGTCTTCATCGCCTATTTCACCGCGGCCGTCACCTCATCGTTGACCGTGCAGCAATTGCGCGGCGATATTAACGGTCCTGAAGATCTGCCTGGCAAACGAGTCGCCACGGTCAAAGACAGCACTTCGGCAGAGTATTTGCGCCAACACAATGCCGAGGTCGTCGAATTTCCCAAGGTGGAAGAAGCCTACGAGGCGCTGCAACAAGGGCAGGCTGAAGCCGTGGTATACGATACTCCCGTACTGCTCTATTACGCGTCGCATGACGGCAAAGGCAAAGTACAAACCGTGGGCTCGATTTTTCGCAAGGAAAACTACGGCATCGCTTTCCCGCCCAATAGCCCCTATCGCAAACCAGTCAACGAGGCGCTTCTCAAGCTGAAGGAAAACGGTACGTACCAGAAGATCTACACGAGATGGTTCGGCGGTAGCGAATCGTAATACATCTTTGTTTGGAGTCGTAAATCTGCGTCCGAAGTTTAGATCTATTCGCTCAACCGAAGACCAAGCTTCCTTCAAGACGGAAAGCCCGCCTTGACAATAGGGCGGTCCTTAGAGAGATATGGGTTAGAACTATCCAAGGAGGATCGAGCTATGGCCTTTAAAGGGCACACGATCATCGACGGTGACGGTCATGTCATCGAAGACTGTAAAGAAATTATAGATTACATGCCCAAGACCTACCGCGACAAATACGATACGCACAGTTTTTTTAATCCCTTTCCGCCGCTCGATCATTTGCATTCATCCAATCTACATGACTTCCAGCCAGGCGCATTTAATAAAGTGGGGCCCGACGGCTGGGTCGATTTCCTGGAGGATGTCGGTATCGAAACCACCGTTCTTTACACCACACTGGGTCTCGCTTTCGGCAAAATCGTCAGCCGCGATTGGGCCATCGACGTTGCGCGAGCGTATAACGATTGGCTTTACGATACCTACATGAAGCGCAGCCCGCGCTTTAAGGGCATGGGACTCGTTCCGTTGCAGGAACCCGACGCCGCAGTGGAAGAGCTTAGAAGGATCGTCAAAGAACTCGGCATGTGCGGCGCGATGCTACCCTCGACGGGAATCCAAGCCAATCTGGGCGACCAGCGCTACTGGCCAATCTATGAAGAGGCGAACAAGTTGAGTTGTGCGATCGCCATCCACGGCGGCGCCCACGAAAACATGGGCCTGGACGATTTGACCCCCTACGCGCCGGTCCACGCGCTTGGCCATCCCTTCGGCCAGATGATTTCCTTTGGCGGCCTGGTGTTCAACGGTGTCTTCGACAAGTTCCCCAACGTTAAGTTTGGTTTCATGGAAGGCGGCGTTGCTTGGTTTCTCCTTTGCCTGGAACGTTTCGACCGCTCCTGGGAAACCCATATTCAGCATGACCCGCGCAAACGCTTCCTCGAGCTTCGGCCCAAGGAAAAAGTGAGCGAATACATCGCACGCCATGTGGACGCCGGGCGCGTCTTCGTCGGCTGCGAGGGCGAAGAACCCGATATCGCGCATGCGATCAAAAGGATCGGCAATAAACCCTGGGTTTTCTCCAGCGACTATCCGCACGAGGTGAACAACGAGTTCTGCAAACACGAGATCGGCGAGCTACTGGAGAACGAAGCGATCGGCGCCGCCGACAAAGCGGCATTTCTACATGGCAATGCGCGCCGTTTTTATAATCTCGGAGCGCCGGGACTATGAATACACCAAGCAGCATTGGGCTCATCATTCCGTCGAGCAACCGATTAACCGAACCACAGTTCAATGCCTACGTGCCGCCGCATGTGGGCATTCATGTCACGCGTCTGCGCATGACGGGAAAGTTTCGCAAGCCGCTCAGTGAACTCCAGAGACCCCTTGCCGAGGCGGCGGAGGCAATCTCGGACGTGAAACCGGGAGTGATTGTCTTTCATTGCACGGCGAACTCCATGGAAAATGGCCTGGCCCACGAGGCCGCCATCGTTGATATCATCGAGCAGGCCAGCAGCTGCCATACCATTACCACCGCGCAAGCGATCACTCAGGCGTTTAACCACTGCGGCATCAAGAAACTCGTGCTCGTCAGTCCCTACGTCAAAGAGACCAACGAGCGTGAGGTCAGTTATCTCAACGAAGCCGGCTACTCGGTGCTCCACGAATTGGGCCTCGGCCTGGAAACCCATGCCTACTCCTCGGTCACGCCGGAGGAATGGAAAAAGGTCGTCAAGGAAAACACCCGGGATGAAGCCGACGGCTATTTTCTCAGTTGTACCGCCACACGCATGATCGAAGCCATCGACGATTTAGAAAAGGATCTCGCCAAGCCGGTTATCAGCAGTAATCAGGCCACCATCTGGGCCTGCCTAAAGAGCCTGGGCATCAGACATACCGACAAGAAACTGGGGCAGTTGTTCCAGGCCAGTTAAACGAGCCCGTTCGCCCCTCTCGCAGCCTCGATCAGCTTCTCTCTCAAGCCGGTATTTCGCTTCTCGACGCGAAAATTGCGAATCGCCATGGCCAGGGCCTTGCGGCTGCCGACGATGACGACGAGCTTCTTGCCGCGCGTGACGGCGGTGTAAAGGATGCTTCGGTGGAGTAGCAAATAGTGCGACGTGTGCAGCGGGATGACGACGACGGGGTACTCGCTGCCTTGGCTTTTGTGGACGGAAGTGGCGTAGGCCAAGCCGATTTCCTCGACCTCGTCGGAATCATACTTGACGATTTTCTCCAGGAAATCGACTTTGACGCTGCCGTCCTCCTTATCGATACCGACGATTCGTCCGAGGTCGCCGTTGAAAACGCCCTTGTCGTAATTATTGCGTAGCTGCATGACTTTATCGCCCACGCGCAGTGACGATCCGGTCCGCTCCAGAGCCGTGCCCCAGGGATTGAGCAGAGCTTGCAGTTCGCAGTTAAGGTTGATCGTTCCGAGCAAACCCCGATGCATCGGCGTCAGCACTTGAATCGCCTGCGCAACTTCATCCGTTGCCAAGCGGAGCGAGCGCGGAACCTCTTCGCTAACCAACGTCTTAACCTGTGCGAGAATTTCGTCTTCCGATTCCCGCGCTACGAATAAGAAGTCGCTGGCCGCTTTTTCATTGCCTAATACCAACGACTGTCCCTGCAAGATTCGGTGCGCGTTGACGACGATCAAACTCTCTCGCTCTTGGCGGAAAATCCGCCGCAGCACGATCTTCGGAACCACTCCAGAGTCAATCAAGTCGCGCAGCACACTCCCCGGGCCCACCGACGGCAGCTGATCGACATCGCCGATCAGAATCAGATGACTGTGCGGATCAACGGCGCGCAATAAATGATCCATTAGCGCCAGATCGACCATCGAAGTTTCATCGACGATGACGAAATCGGCTTGCAGCGGATTATCTTCGCTTCGATGAAAGCCGCCTTCGCGTGGATTGTATTCGAGCAAACGGTGAATCGTCATCGCTTCTTCGCCGGCGCTTTCGCTCATTCGTTTGGCGGCGCGTCCGGTCGGTGCTGCCAGCACAAACGTGACCTTGGCGCGTCGCAAAATCGTTAACAGCGCCGTCAGAAGCGTTGTCTTTCCCGTTCCCGGCCCGCCGGTGATGACCAGAATCTTTTCGCGCAACGCCTGTTGCGTCGCGCGTATTTGGTCGTCGTCGAGTGTCACCGTCGACGGGCCGAATAGCTCTGGACTAATGAGATCGATGGCACCTCGCGCGGCGGCTCCGGATACGCCCCACGGAGTGATCATCTTTTCACTCTGCAAAGAGGAGGGAATAGACATCAGATGGTGCAGCGCTTCGGCGACGCGTCGTTCGGCATGAAACAGCTCCGCCAAATACACGCGCGCGACGGTTCCATCGCTAGTCTCTTGCAATACCAATTCGCCTCGGCCAGCGAGTTTATCGACTGCAGCTTCAACCGGATCTTCCTCGACACTCAGAAGTCCGGCGGCGTTACGCTTGAGAAGCGCCAACGGCAAGAAACAATGGCCCTGGTCGGCGGACACCCGCAGAACGTGCAACACACCGGCCTGAACACGCAACGGAAAATCGCCCCGAACGCCGATGCGATCGGCAAGCCGATCCGCCAGGAGGAAACCGATGCCGTGCACCAGCTGCGCCAGCGCGTACGGATTTTCTCTCACTTGTTGAACCGTATCCGCGCCGAACACCCGGTAAATCCTCAACGCCAGCGAAGCGCCGACGCCATGGCCTTGCAGGAAAACCATGACATCCTGCATGCCGCGCTGCTCTTGCCAGGCCTGCATGATGCGGCGCGCGCGCACTTCGCCGATCCCATCGACCTCCAAAATCCTCAAGGGCTGTTCGGTTAAAACTCTCAAGGTATCGAGACCGAACGCCGCCACCAGGCGCTTCGCATACGTAGCGCCGATCCCTTTGATCAAACCGGAACCGAGATACTTCTCGATCCCTTCGATGGTCGCGGGATCGACCTTTTCCCAATGATTGACTTGAAATTGCAAACCATAGCGCGGATGGCGCTTCCAGACGCCCGCGACTTTGATCTCTTCACCTTCGGCAACGGGAAAGATCGTGCCGACCACGGTCACCCCGGGACCACCGTCCTCATCCAAGCGCGCCACAGTGTAGTGCGTTTCCGGATTCTGGTAGGTGATGCGGCTGATCGTGCCTTGAAGCGACGCGGTTTCGTTTTGCTTTTCGGCCAAGGGAAATCCTCAGCGCGTTATCCTACTTGAAAGCGCCAACGGCGTAAACGATAGCCCTTGCCTTTTGCAAGAGGCGAGATAGAATTTTGCCCAACCGTGGATTTCCAGGCCTGCTGCTAACAATTGGCTGCCCCTCTTCTAATCCTTTGACACAAGCGCGAAACATCGCCGCCGTTTTCGCTGGTCGTATGTCCGGCGAGAAACAGGAGACGTATCCATGACTGCAGGAGATTTTTGGCTCGAGGCGCTCCTCATTTTGGCGCTGATCTTTGCCAACGGCTTTTTTGCCGCGTCGGAGATCGCCATGATCGCCACCCGCAAAAGCCGCATCGACGCATTGCTCGAAAGGGGTGTTAGATCCGCGGCCGCGGTGGCACGGTTGAAAAACGATCCTGACCGCTTTTTGGCCACCGTGCAGATCGGCGTGACCATCGTGAGCTCCTTAGCTTCCGCCATCGGCGGCGCGGCGGCCATCAGCTACTTGAAGCCGCAGATCGCCGCTTTACCCCTTCCGCTTGTCGCGCGGTGGGCTGAAGCGATCGCCCTCCTGATCGTGGTCTTGCCGATTTCCTACCTATCGCTGGTGCTCGGCGAGCTAGTACCGAAATCGTTAGCCCTGAGATATTCCGAGCAGATCGCCTGCTTTGTCGCCCGGCCCATCGAATTTCTCGCGCGGGTGAGCTCTTTGTTTGTCAAAGCGTTGACCGCGTCGAGCAACTTCGTTTTGAAACTTTTCGGCGGCGACGCCGGCGAGACCGCCAGTTTTATTTCCGTCGACGAAATTAAATCGCTGATCCGCGAGGGCGCCGCCAAAGGAATCTTCAACGAGACGGAAAGGGAATTGATCCATAGCGTCTTTGAGTTTACCGATACACCGGTAAAAGCGGTGATGATCCCGCGCACGGAGATCCATGCCATCGAGGTGCACGCCTCTCTGGCCGACGTCGCGAAGAGTTTCGTCGAGAGCGGTTTTTCGCGCATTCCGGTTTTCGAGGGCGAGTTGGATAAGATCATTGGTATTCTTTACAACAAAGACGTTTTTAAAGCCTTGCAGGAGAAGAGCGACTTTCGCCTGCGCGACCACCTTCATCCGGCGTTTTTCGTTCCTAGCACGCTGCCGATCAGCGAATTGTTAAAACAACTCCAGCGCCGCCGCTTGGCGATGGCGCTGGTGGTGAACGAATTTGGTGAAGTCGAAGGACTCGCGACGCTGGAAGATCTGGTCGAGGAGATCGTCGGTGAGATCCGTGATGAATACGACCGCGAAGAGCACGGCCCGGTGGAACGGTTGCCCGACGGCTCCATGGTCATTCAAGGTTCAGCTCTGCTAAAGGACTTGAAGGCTGATTTTGATCTGCCCTTTGAAGATTCGGCCGATTACCACACCCTGGCGGGCTTTTTACTCGCTAGGCTGAAACGCATTCCACGCGGCGGCGAGTGGGTCGAGGAAAACGGTTACAAAATGACCATTGTCGATATGGAAGGGCGGCGCATCGTCAAGATCAAGTTAGAGCGCTTGTCAGGGACTTAGTCAGGTGGACGGCAAACGAACATCATTCAGTAGCAGCGAATCTCGATCTCGTTACCGTCCGGATCGAGAAAATAGACCGAGGTCGCCTGCCCGCGCGCGCCCCAGCGCGACACTGGCCCAGCGAGAACGGAAATTTTGTTTTCCTTGAGATAATCGACTATACCGGCAAAGTCGTTCGCTCCTACCACCAAGCAAAAATGGTTGAGGTTGGGGTTATTTTTCGCCTCTGTGAGCGCCCTGGAATCTGCTTTTTTCGGAAACAAATCGATGATCGTACTGGCGTTAATGCGCACAGATGGAAAGCCGACTTTACCTTCTCTAAACTCGTTTACTCGCTCCCCCTGTAAGCCCAAGACCTCGGTGTAATATTTGAGCGAGCGCTCGACGTCGCTGACGTTAAGCACGATATGATCCAGCTCGGTGACATTGATTCGCGGCATGGCTGAACTCCTTTCATCGATGACTAGCCGTTGATGGCAGTCATTTCCCTTAATAGCGCTTGGATTTCCTTCGGCGTGCCCACCGTGATCCGTAAGCAATCCTGCAAGCCGGCAGCGTCGAAATAACGCACCAAAATCTTTCTCCGCTTGAGCTCTTCGTAGACGCCTCTCAGATTCTCGCCCGTCTTGCGTGCCAAAATGAAATTGGCATGCGAAGGATAGACGGCATAGCCAAGCCGCTTAAGCGCCGCCATGAGTCTATTGCGGCTGCGCTGAATGCGCCGCACATTGCGGCTCATCCACGGCGTATCTTGCAACGCCGCCGTCGCCGCAGTCAAACTCAACCGGTTCACATTGTAGGAATCTTTGACCTTCATCATGCCAGAGATTATGTCCTGCGAAGCGAAAGCGAGTCCGATGCGCAGGCCCGCAAGGGAGAAAGATTTAGAAAACGTTCTGAGGACGACCAAATTCGGCAGCTGACCAATCAGCGGAATCGATGACGCCCCTTCGCTCGCGGCGAAATCGACGTAGGCTTCATCCACCACGAGAATCCCGGAAATCGCCCGCGCGAGTCTGTCAATTTCCGCCAACGAGACTAGAGTGCCGGACGGCGCGTTGGGATTGCACAGCAAGGTGAGCGCGGCATGCTGATCTGCCAGGGATTCTGGCAGGGAAAAATCTAGCGGAAAATCAACCCGGACAGCCACTCCATCCTGGATTTCGATTAAGGTGTCGTAAAGCGAATAGGTAGGCGCCGGAAAGGCCACGCGGTCCCGCGCGCCGACAAAGCAGCGGAGGACAATCGAGAGCAGTTCGTCCGAACCGTTGCCCACCATGATGTTCGATGGGTTTACGCCATAAACGGCCGCTGCTATCGAACGCAGACTGTCACTTGAGGGCTCGGGGTACAGACGCAAGCACGGATTGATGGCTTGCCGAATTGCCGAGTAAACCTTCGGCGAAGGCGGGTAAGGATTCTCGTTGGTATTGAGTTTGATGAATCCTTGGTCTTGGGGCTGTTCCCCCGGCACATACCCTGCCATGGCGGTGATATTCGATCGGAAATAACGCGACATCGAGCGAAATACTATCGGCAGAGTTTGACGTTTTCAAATTGTCCACGACTTCCCCAGCTCAAACTCGATGCCGTCCTAGTTCGAGGGTATCGGGCTCGATGGTAATAGTCAGTGAAGATCCCATGGTGAGGAAAAGAAAGGCGCCTTGACCTCCACGACGACATTTTTGTCCAGGGATTCCCAAATTTGTCCATAATTCCTCTATTTTGCCGCTTTTGCTGCGAAAACAGTCAAGCCACTATCCTCTAAGTATTTGAACTTACATAAGTTTGTATTTAACCCGTGGCATGTTTTTGGCTATAGCGTGAGCGTTGCCGGCGCGCGTTGTTGCTTAGTAGCGACCTTCGCGGGCAAGATAGCTAAATTAAGCATTCATTCATGGACTCACCGAAATTTACTAAAAGCGATCCCACCGTTCTGTTGCTCAACGAGATTGATATCTTGCTGGCGCAGACCCGTCTGCTGGAACTTTACCTCAAGCAGTCACAAGCGACTGCAGCCAACGAGACGGCGCGTATTCATGAAGAATATCAAGCCGAGCTGAAGCGTCTCAGGGAGCACTCAGCCTTCGGTGATAACGCGCAACCGCCTGGTGCGCGTCCGAGCACGACCAACGTGCCAGAACGCCACCTCGATGATATAGCGCTGCAAAATGAGCTGAGCGAGAAACAACGCGTGCTCGAGAGTCGCCACGCTGAACTGCAGAGTGCCAAAGCGGAAACCGTAATTCTCCGGGAACGTGTCGCCGAGTTGGAAATGGTCCATCAGCAAGCCCAGGTGGTTACGCAGGAATTTGCGATCAATCACCAGGACCTGCAGGTGGAGCTGGCCGCACTGCGCCATGAGCTCGAAAAAAATCAACAGGACTTCGAGAGACAACAGGTCATCTCCCGGACGCTTCAAGAAGGCTTAGAAGAGCAGCTCGCAAAGCTACACGACCAGCTGAGGGAACGACAATCCTCGTCACAAGGAGTCGCGACTGAGTTCCAACAGGCCATATTCGAGATCGCGGCATTACAGGGCCAGGTCGCTGAACTACGCGCGGGCCGCCAAGAAGCCCAAGCGATCGCGGCGCAAGAACTAGAACAAACCCGCGTCCGATTCGAAGCCGAGCTTTTTAGTCTTCAAACAGCCCTCGCTATGCGGGATCGCGCGTTGCAGGAAAATGAAACCGCGATCGCCGAGCTCGAACGCAGCCTCAAGACCGACATTCTGACGCTGCGAAGCCAGCTCGAGCAGAAACAGGAGTTGGTCGAATTTCGCGACGACGAGCTGCGCGATGCCCAGGGTCAATTGGCCGCACTTCAGCAGCGCATTGTCGAACTCGAATCCGCCGACCGCTCAGCCGTTGCCAACGCCGAGGAAATCGAGCGGATTCGTCGCTCCTTCGACGACGAACTTACGGCTTTGCAACGTGAAGTGTCCACGAGAGAAGAGCTAGCTATAACGGAACGTCAGGAAGCCGTTACCGCGGTCGAACTTGCCTTCCACAGCAAGATTCAAGCTTTGCAGCAGGAACAGGCCCGTAGCCTTGGCGTGATCGATGAGCGCGAGAATGAACTTCGCAGCGCCCGTACCGAGGCCGCAGAGCTGCGCGAACGGATCAGTCAATTGGAGGCGGCCACGGCCGCCGATCTGACGACGCGACAGATTGGCGAAGAGACACGCCGCAGTCTTGAAGCAGAACTGAAGAGCTTACATGCGAGCCTAGCGCAAAAGGAATACGCGCTCAAAGAACAACAAAACTTCCTCAGATCGGTCGAAGATCGACTTGGGAGTGAAATCAACCAGCTGCGCGACGAATTGGCGCAGCAGCGAACGGCCGGTGAATCCAGCAACGCGGAATTCGAGCGCTTGCGCTCGGAAATCGCTGAACTCCAGGAGCGAAATACTCAAGCAGAGCTAGCCCGTCACCAGCTTGAAGAAGATCGGCAACATGCCGCAGTCCACCGCCAGGAGTTAGAAGCTCGCCTGCAAGCTAAAGAGGATGAGTTTCACGCCGCCCAAGCAATCGCCCACAAACAGAAGGAAGCTGCCCTCAAAGAACAAGAAGCAGAATTGAGATCGGCTGCAGACCAACTGACCGCGGAGAGCGGCCAGTTACGCGACCAACTCAAAGAGCAACAAAGACTCTCCCGCGAAGAAAACGCTGAACTTACGCGCTTGCGCTCGGGTTTCACTGAGCTCCAGGAGCAAAGTCGCCAGTCGGAGCTGTCGCGCCGACAGCTGGAAGAGAATTGGCAGCGCGCCGTAGCGTCTGAACAAGAGTTACAGGGAACTTTGCGGGGAAAAGACGACGAACTGCGCGACGCTCACGGACAATTGGCCGCGCTTCAACAGCGCATTATCGATCTCGAATCGACGCACCAATCGGCCGCGGCAAACGCCGAGGAAATCGAGCGGATTCGTCGCTCCTTCGACGACGAACTTACGGCTTTGCAACGTGAAGTGTCCACGAG
>Ga0137403_10002175_pt1 | contig 24102 bp, 22 predicted proteins | sample CZOMad2_1_16fung_FD_122057 | JGI IMG/M metagenome (GOLD analysis project Ga0137403, IMG submission 122057) | Vadose zone soil fungal communities from Angelo Coast Range Reserve, California, USA - CZOMad2_1_16fungal (Hybrid Assembly) | ecosystem: Environmental > Terrestrial > Soil > Vadose zone...
TCACCAACGCGGTGCTGTTCTCGTTCCTGATGGCGAACGAGAACATTCCGCAGCAGATCGCGGCATGGATCACCTCGGTCGGCGTCGACTGGATCATCTTCCTTTTGATCGTCAATGTGCTGCTGCTGATCGCGGGCAACGTGATGGAGGCATCGTCGATCGTGCTGATCATGGCGCCGATCCTGTTTCCGGTGGCGGTCAAGCTCGGCATCCATCCGGTGCATCTCGGCATCCTGATGGTGGTCAACATGGAGGTCGGCATGTGCCATCCGCCGGTCGGCCTCAATCTTTATGTCGCCTCCGGCATCGCCAAGATGGGCATCACCGAACTGACGATCGCGGTGTGGCCGTGGCTTTTGACCATGCTGATCTTCCTCGGCATCGTCACCTATGTGCCGGAAATCTCGCTGTGGCTGCCGCGCGCGCTCGGCATGCTGTAGCCGTTCGCGCATTTGCGGCAGATCAAACGGCGGACATTACATCTTGGTAAGGGAAGCCTCCCTTGCCAACCTTTAAGTTGAAGGCCGGCTGAGGCGAGCCCATCTTCAGCCAACCTTTCACAGGAGGTTCGCATGAGGAAGTTTGCTATCGCAGCGGTTGCGGTACTCGCCATCGCCGGTTCGACCGCCGTCTACGCCCAGCACCGCCATTGGGGGGGCCACGGCTTTTCGCGGATGAACCCGGAGGACAGGGCGGCCTATGCCGACGCCCGGATCGCGGCCGTGCATGCCGGCCTCAAATTGACGGCGGACCAGGAAAAGCTGTGGCCGCCGGTCGAGGCCGCGGTCAAGGAGTTCGCCAAGCTGCGGATCGATCGCGCCAATGCGCGGATGAATGCGCCCAAGGATGATTCCAGCCAGCAGACGCCGGACGATCCGGTGGCGCGCCTGCGCGACCGCGCCGACAATATGGCGACCACGGCCACCGCCCTGAAGAAGATCGCTGATGCGGCCGACCCGCTCTACAAGACGCTGGATGACGGCCAGAAGCGCCGGCTCGCCGTGCTGACCCATATGGACGGCGGCTTTGGCGGCAGGGGTGGCTGGCGCCATCGCGATTCCGAGCGCGGAATGGGCATGGACCGCGGCTCCGACCGCGAGCGCGACTTTGACCGGAATCGCTATGACAGGGATGGCGGACCGGACCGGGGCGGCCCTGAGCGGCTCTGACGCGCCAGATCTCCGAGGGGTACCCGGACCCCGGCAGAAGCCGCTGAAATCCAGCGGCTTTTTGCCATTCCGGGACCCTGCCAAAGCCCGGGAAAACTCGTCCCAGTTTGCTGGACATCCCGGGGTCGCTTTGCTAAACGACGCCCTCTTGTGAGGGCTTTCCGGACCAAGTTCCGGGCGCATAGCTCAGTTGGTAGAGCAGATGACTCTTAATCATCGGGTCCCAGGTTCGAGCCCTGGTGCGCCCACCAAGCCTTTTCAAGAGCTTAGCAGTTTAACCAAGCGCCTATTCCGACAAACTATCGGCCGTTCTGACTAATTAGCTGCGTTACACGTTCTGATGCTCGCTTTTCGATCGAATGTTTCGCGTGCCCCTTGATACGCTGTCGTATTCCCCGCGACTGCTCCAGACCGATCGAGTTCGAGCTCATCAAAACCGAATATCTTGGTTTGGAGAAGAGGCACCGAACGCGCGTGTGGAAATCGGCGACCATGGCGTAAAAATAGGACAGATCGAACACAAGGCCTGCGCTCCTTTCGCGCGACGCTCGAGTTCCGAGCTTCGCTGCCAGACAGAGGCGGTTCATCAATCTAAGTTCGTCCGGTGCGCCGGGGCTGCCCGGTGCATCCGTCACACCGCCAGACGGGAAAAATTACGATGTCGGCGATAACCCGTTTATGCTGTGTTCCACAGAGGAGCATGCCGACGGTATCAAGGAGCGAGAACGTCCCCGTTAACGCTGCGGCAACGGCAAAGCCCATGCTCACGAGGCCCGATGCGTCAATGATGAGATCGCGCCCCTGATCTGAGCTAAAGACTAGACTAATTCAGTTGCCACTCTTTTTCCTTTTACGCGGCGCTCCAGTTCTGAGCTTCGCTGCGAGACAGAGGCGGTTCATCAATCTGAGTTCGTCCGGTGCGCCGAGGCTGGTAGGTGCTTCCTTATTGGCCATACCTACCAACGTCTTCAATACACGCAATCGATAGCGCCGTTTCGGTGTCGGACGTGATTGCTTCGTGGGTTCTGTTCGACCGCAATAAGCTAATAGGAAACCACCACAACCGTCGCCTTAAACCGCCAGCCGTTACGCGAGCTTTTGAAATGAAAGCCCGCCGATAGCTCTTGCAATGTTTAGTAAGTGGTGTTTTACTAAACAAATCGAGCTCTACGGATCCAAGAATCCGCGGGCGCGAGGAAACGTCAGTTCAGTCACTTAGCCCGTCAAGGACTGTGTCGCACTGCTCGAAGCCTTCGAGCGGGCAGGAACGCCGCGCCATGTCGATGGCCGGTCAAATGGAGGGAAATGCGCATGAAGAATAGCATGAAGGCGCTTTTTGCTGCAGGCGGCGCTCTCGCCGCTGCGGTCGGCATCGGAGCGATGACCACGCCCGCGCACGCGCAGGGCAAGACGATCACGCTGTGCTGGGCCGCATGGGACCCGGCCAACGCGCTGGTCGAACTGTCGAAGGACTTCACCGCCAAGAGCGGGATCGGCATGAAGTTCGAGTTCGTGCCGTGGACCAACTACGCCGATCGCTTCCTGAACGAACTCAACTCGCGCGGTTCGCTGTGCGATCTCATCATCGGCGATTCGCAGTGGATCGGCGGCGCCGCCGAGAACGGCCAGTACGTCAAGCTGAACGACTTCTTCAAGAAGGAAGGCATCAGCATGGACGACTACATGCCGGCCACCGTGGTCGGCTATTCGCAGTGGCCGAAGAACACACCGAATTACTGGGCGTTGCCGGCGATGGGCGACGCGGTGGGCTGGACCTATCGCAAGGACTGGTTCGCGCGCCCCGACGTGCAGAAAGACTTCAAGGCCAAATATGGCCGTGATCTCGCTGTGCCGCAGACGCTCGATGAACTCCGCGACATCGCGAAATTCTTCCAGGGCCGCGAGATCGACGGCAAGAAGGTCTATGGCGCCTCGATCTATACCGAGCGCGGCTCGGAAGGCATCACCATGGGTGTCACCAACGTCCTCTACGACTGGGGCTTCGAGTATCAGAACCCGAAGAAGCCCTATGACATGGAGGGCTTCGTCAATTCGCCCGATGCGGTGAAGGGCCTCGAGTTCTACAAGGCCCTCTACAAGTGCTGCACCCCGCCGGGTGCTTCCAACGTCTACATGGGCGAGTCGGCCGACGCCTTCAAATCCGGCCAGGTGGCGCTCCACATGAACTTCGCCTTCACCTGGCCCGGCCTCTACAAGGACCCGAATGTCGGCGGCGACAAGATCGGCTTCTTCGCCAATCCCGGCGAGAAGCAGCACTTTGCCCAGCTCGGCGGGCAGGGCATCTCCGTGGTCTCCTATTCCGACCATCAGGACGATGCCTTCAAGTACATCAAGTGGTTCGTGAAGCCCGAGGTACAGGCCAAGTGGTGGTCGCTCGGCGGCTTCTCCTGCGCGAAGTCGGTGCTGAACGATCCCGGTTTCGTGAAGAGCGCGCCGTTCGCCAGCACCTTCCTGGAATCGATGGCGATCGTGAAGGACTTCTGGGCGGAGCCGTCCTATGCCGAGCTCCTCCAGGCCATGCAGAAGCGGGTGCATGACTATGTCGTCGCCGACCAGGGCACGGCAAAGGAAGCGCTCGATGCGCTGGTGAAAGACTGGACCGCGACCTTCAAGGACGAAGGCAAGGTCTTTTAGTTCCGCCGAGGTTGCATGAATTGGCTCTCTCCGGATAATCCCCGGAGAGAGCCATCAGGCGAAACCGCATGGGACTTCGGGCGATGAGCGATTCTTCAGCCAAGGCAACGGTTGTCGAGCGGATGGCCCATGCGACCCCGGCCCTGGTCGCCCGGCGCATCCGGTCTCTCGGCGACCGCTCGGTGGCGTGGCTCTTCATCGCCCCGACGATCGTCCTTCTGCTGGCCATCAACATCTTCCCGCTGATCTGGACGATCTATCTCTCCTTCACGAACTTCAAGGCCAACCGCCCGAACGCGCCGATCATCGGCGTCGGCACGGCGCACTATGCGGACATCCTGAGCGATCCCGACATCTGGCATTCGATGCAGGCGACGGCGCATTTCGTCTTCTGGTCGGTCGTGCTGGAGGCGCTCATCGGCTTCGGCCTCGCCTATCTGATCGATCGCAAGTTCCGCGGCCACGGCTTCTGGACGACCATCATCCTGCTGCCGATGATGCTGTCGCCGGCGGTGGTCGGCAATTTCTGGAAGTTCCTCTTCGAGCCGCAGATCGGCCTGTTCAATTACGCCGCCTCGTTCCTGACCGGCGTCGACCCCTCGTCGTTCCAGATGCTGGGCGAGGTTCCGCTGGCGCCGTGGGCGATCGTCATCGTCGACGTCTGGATGTGGACGCCCTACGTGATGCTGATCTGTCTCGCCGGGCTGCGCTCGATCCCCGACTATATATACGAGGCCGCCGAGGTCGATCGCGCCTCGTCGTTCCGCCAGTTCTGGTCGATCACCCTGCCGATGGCGCTCCCCTTCGTCATGCTGGCGGTGCTCTTCCGCGGCATCGAGAACTTCAAGATGTTCGACCTGATCAACCTGCTGACGTCGGGCGGGCCGGGGTCGACGACCGAAGTCGCCTCGATCACCTTGAAGCGCGACGCCTTCGAAAGCTGGCGCACGGGCTATTCCTCGGCCTTCGCCATCATCCTGTTCGTGGCGGTGTTCGGCCTGGCCAACATCTATGTGAAGGCCCTCAACCGGGTGAAGCAGCGGTGAGGCCGATATGAGCGCAGCCGCCACCCTGGCCCATTCCGTCGTCGCGCCGACCTCCTGGGCGAAGCACGTCTCGGCGGCGCTGGTCATCGTCTATGCGTTGGTCACCATGATCCCGCTGCTGTGGATCGTGCTCACCAGCTTCAAGACGCCCGACGACTCGATCGCCTATCCGCCGAAGCTGCTGTTCCAGCCTTCGATCGAGGGCTACTGCAACCTGTTCACCACGCGCACCCGGCAGACGAAGGAGTACATCGCCGCGCTGCCGCCGGCCACGAGCCAGTGCGACACGCTGGTGCGCTCGCGCAACATGGTCATCGCCGGGCCGTCCAACGTCGTGCAGCGCTTCACCAACTCGATCATCATCGCCTTCGGCTCGACCTTCCTCGCGGTGTTCCTCGGCACGCTCACCGCCTACGCCTTCTCGCGCTTCAAGGTGCCGCTGAAGGACGACTTGTTGTTCTTCATCCTGTCGACGCGCATGATGCCGCCGATCGCGGTCGCCATCCCGATCTTCCTGATGTACCGGGCGGTCGGACTCACCGACACCCACATCGGCATGATCCTGCTCTACACCGCCGTGAACGTCTCGCTCGCGGTCTGGCTGCTGAAAGGCTTCATCGACGAGATACCCCGCGAATACGAAGACGCCGCGATGATCGACGGCTATTCGCGCCTGCAGGCCTTCCGCATGGTGGTGCTGCCGCAGGCGGCGACCGGCATCGCGGCGACCGCGATCTTCTGCCTGATCTTCGCCTGGAACGAATATGCCTTCGCCGTGCTGCTGACCTCCGGCGAGGCCCAGACCATGCCGCCGTTCATCCCGTTCATCATCGGCGAGGGCGGGCAGGATTGGCCGGCCGTGGCGGCCGCCACGACGCTGTTCCTCATCCCCATCGTGGTCTTCACCTTCCTGCTGCGCAAGCATCTGCTGCGCGGCATCACCTTCGGCGCGGTGCGCAAATGACGATGCGGCAACTGTTCCGGCGCGGGCCCTGGGAGAACGGCGCGACGGCGCTGATCGGCGCCGGCGTGGTGGCGCTGATGCAGCCGTTCTCCCTGACCCTCTATACCTATTCCTTCGTCACCATCCTTGCGGGCACGGTCATGTTCGTGATCGTCAGCCATTTCCCGGAGTGAACGGCGATGGCGGAGATCAGGATCGAGGAGCTGCACAAGGCGTTCGGCGACTTCACGGCGGTGAAGCGCTCGAACCTGACCGTCGGCAACGGCGAGTTCTTCGCCATGCTGGGCCCATCGGGCTGCGGCAAGACGACGACGTTGCGCATGATCGCCGGGCTGGAGCTGCCGACCTCCGGCCGCATCCTGCTCGACGGCGAGGACGTGACCTTCCGGCGGGCGCGCGAGCGCGACATCGCCTTCGTGTTCCAGCTGTTCGCGCTCTACCCGCACATGACCGTGCGGCAGAACATCGCCTTCCCGCTGAAGTGCCAGGGCATGGCGGCGGCCGAGCAGCGCCGGCGCGCCGCCGACACCGCCCGGCTGCTGCAGATCGATCATCTGCTGGATCAGTCGGTGTCGCGGCTCTCCGGCGGCGACCGCCAGCGGGTGGCGCTCGGACGCGCGATCGTGCGCGAGCCCAAGGCCTTCCTGATGGACGAGCCGCTGGGCGCGCTCGACGCCGAGTTCCGCCACCTCATGTGCCAGGAACTGCGCGCGCTGCACGACCGCGTGGGCGCCACCACCGTCTATGTGACGCACGATCAACTCGAGGCCATGGCCATGGCCGACAAGATCGCGGTCATGAACCAGGGCCTCGTCGAGCAGTACGGCACGCCGCAGGATATCTACGACCGCCCCGCCAGCATGTTCGTGGCCGACTTCATCGGCTCGCCGCCGATGAACTTCCTGCGCTTCAACGGCGCCGTGGCGCCGGGCGCCACATCGGTGCGGCTCAACGGCTGCGCGCTCGCCGTTCCCGTGCTCGACGAGGCGCGGGCGGAGAGCGAACTGGCGCTGGGCGTACGGCCCGAGCATATCGAGTTCAGCGACGCCGCGGCGCTTCGCGGCCGCGTGTTCGGATCGGAATATCTGGGGACCACGCAGATCGTGACGGTGGAAACCAACCATGGCCGCGTGAAGGCGCGCGTCCCCTCGGACCTGGCCGTGCGTACGGGCGAGACCGTCGGTCTCAGTTTCCGGACGCCACGCCTCTCCCTGTTCGATGCGGCGAGCGGCCGCGCGCTGCGCATGCGGGCGGCGGCGGGAGCGTTCAATGGCTGAGATCCGCGCGCATGGAGTCTCCAAGTCGTTCGGCCCGATAGCGGCCTTGCAGGACCTCGACCTCACGGTCGAGGACGGCAGCTTCGTCGTGCTGCTGGGGCCGACGGGCGCCGGCAAGACCACGACGCTGCGCCTGATCGCCGGATTGGAGCAGCCCGACCGCGGCACGGTGTCGATCGGCGGGCAGGACGCCACGGCGCTGCCGCCGGCGGCGCGCGACGTCGCCTTCGTGTTCCAGCAATACTCGCTCTACCCGCACTGGACCGTGTTCGACAATCTGGCCTTCCCGCTGCGCTCGCCGGCCCGGCGGGTGCCGGAAGACGCCATTCGGCGGCGCGTGCAGGAGGTGGCGGAGCTGCTGCATATCGCACCGAAGCTGCAGAACAAGGCGACGCGGCTCTCCGGCGGGGAGATGCAGCGCGTCGCCATCGGTCGCGCCCTCGTGCGCCAGCCCTCGGCCTATCTGATGGACGAGCCGCTGTCGTCGCTCGACGCCAAGCTGCGCGCGGAATTGCGGCTCGAGCTGAAGCGCATCCAGCAGGATCTGGGCGCCACCATGCTCTACGTCACGCATGACCAGATCGAGGCCATGACCATGGCCACCCATATCGGCGTGCTGAAGGAAGGCCGGCTCGTGCAGTTCGGCACGCCCCGTCAGATCTACGAGAACCCGGTCGACAGCTACGTCGCTACGCGCCTCGGCACCCCCCGCATCAACCTGCTGCCGGTCGATGCCGTGCATGTGCGGGCGCCGAGCGGCACCGCGATGGTCGGCGCCCGCACCGAGCACATCAAGCTGATCGAGCGCCCGGTGAACGGCACGACGGTCGGGCTGGTGCAGCGGTTGGAGCATCTGGGCGACCAGAGTCATCTCCATATGCAGGTGGCCGACAACAAGATCGTCATCCTCGTCGATGGCCACAGTCCGCTGAAGCAGGGCGACCCACTGGGGATCGAGCTCGTGCAGCCGCTGTTCTTCGACGCCGACGGGCGCCGGGTCAAGGGTGGTTAGCATGATGAGGCAACGAGTTTTCGCGTCCCGCAGTTTGGCGCAGGGCAAATCTACAGAGTCCCCTCTCCCCTTGTGGGAGAGGGACAGGGTGAGGGGTCTGGCGCCGGTAGGCGCCGATGAGTCAATTGCGCGCACCCGCGGCGGGACTCTCGATTTGACGCGTCATGCGGTGGCGGACGGCCCGAGGTCGTCTCGCGCTGCCGCGCGGGACCCCTCACCCTGTCCCTCTCCCACAAGGGGAGAGGGGACTCTACATAACTGCCCTGCGTCGCAACCCACCGGGGTGCTCGCATGATGGCAGATGTCCGCGATCTTCGCCGCCGCCTCATCAAAGCGCCGGCTGAGCGCGTCATTGCGCATGCCGAGGAGCTGACGACGCTCGATCAGGCGATCGGCGATGGCGATCATGGGATCAACATGAAGCGCGGACTGGAGGCGGTGCTGGCCGATCTGGACAAGCTGGCGGAGAAGCCGTTGGGCGAGGCGTTGAAGGCGGCGGGCATGCATCTGGTCACCAAGGTCGGCGGCGCCTCGGGGCCGCTCTACGGCACGCTGTTCATGAGCCTGGGCAAGGGCCTCGCCGACATTCCCGATCGGGCGCAGATGGCGAACGCATTCCGCGCGGCCGTCGACGCGGTGAAGGCGCGCGGGAAATCGGATTTCGGGATGAAGACGATGCTGGACGTGCTGGGACCGGTGGCGGAGACACTGGAAGCCGGCAGCGCCGAGCTGACGACAGCCCTCCGGCAGCGCGCGGCCGACGCGGTGGCGGCGACCAAGCCGCTGCAGGCGATTCGCGGCCGCGCCTCGTTCCTGGGCGAACGCTCGAAGGGGCATATCGATCCGGGCGCGCGTTCGAGCCAGCTGATGGTCGAGGCGGTCTGCGACGTCATCGAGGGCCGGGCATGAGCCAGTTCGTCGGCATCGTCATTGTCTCGCACTCGCCGGACGTCGCCCGCGGCGCCGCTGCCATGGTGCGGCAGATGGTGGGCGAGGAAGTGCCCTGCGCCTTCACCGGCGGCAATCCCGCCGGCGATCTCGGCACCGATCCGCTGAAGATCCGCGACGCCATCGAATCCGTATGGAGCGAAGCCGGGGTCGCGGTCTTCGTCGATCTCGGCGGTGCCGAGATGAATGCCGAGATGGCGGTGGAGATGCTCGATCCCGCGCGCGGGGAGAAGGTGCGCATCTGCAACGCGCCAGTGGTCGAAGGCGCGGTCATCGCGGCCTCGGAAGCCGCCGGCGGCTCGACGCTCGAGCAGGTCTGCGCGACCGCCGAGGAGTTGTCGCCATGACGGCGGTCACGACAAGCGTCACCATCACGCATCCGATCGGCCTCCACGCGCGGCCGGCGGTGAAGCTCACCAAGCTCGCCAAGTCGTTCGCGGCGGAGATCCGCCTGCGCGGCTCGCCCAACGGCGAGTGGGTCGACGCCAAGAGCATCGTCAAGGTCATGGGCCTGAAACTGCGCACGGGCACGGTGTTGGAGCTGGAGGCCAAGGGCGAGGCGGCCGCGCCGGCGCTGGCGGCCCTGCAATCCCTGGTCGAACGGAACTTCGATGAAGCCGCGGTCGGCAGCTGAGCAGACCTATCGCGGCAAGCCCGCCTCGCCCGGCCTGGCCATGGGAGCGCTGGTGCGTTTGGCCGCGCAGGCGCAAACCGTTGCCGAAACGGTCGAGTCGGCCAGCGCCGAGAAGGTTCGACTCGAAGGCGCCATCGGGCAAGCCAAGGGCGAGCTCTCGGCGCTCATCGCCGCGAACGACGCCATGGGCGCCGACATCCTTGAGTTCCAGCGTGAGCTGCTGGACGATTCCGCTCTTGCGGAGGCCGCGTTCGCCGCCATCGCAGGCGGCTCCGGGGCGGCGACGGCGTGGCGCAGGGCGCTTGGCGAGCAGATCGCCGCCTATGAGAGCGCGGATGACGATTATTTCCGCGCCCGCGCCGGCGATCTCGCCGACCTGCGCGACCGGGTGATCGCGGCGTTGACCGGGGCGAGCGGAGCAACGAGCGAGGAATTCCCGGAGGGCACCATCCTGCTCGCCGACGACCTGACGCCTTCGCGTTTCCTGGCAATGGATTGGCAGCGGCTGGGCGGCGCCGCGCTCACGGCCGGCAGCCGCGCCAGCCACGTTGCCATGCTGGCCCGCGCCCGCGGCGTCCCGCTGCTGACAGGCCTGCAGGGCGAGCCGGTCGGGCTGGCCGAAGAGGCCGTGCTGGACGCGCAGGACGGCGTGCTCGTCGTCTCGCCCAATGCCGGGACGCGCGCGCTCTATGCGAAACGGATCGCGGCCGCACAGGAGCAGCACCGGCGCGCGCAGGCGGCGCTCGAACAGCCGGCCGTCACGCCGGCCGGACAGCGCATCGAGGTGATGGTCAATGTCGACGACCCCGGTGCGGTCGCCGACGAGATCCTCGCCGCCAGCGACGGCGTCGGCCTGATGCGGACGGAATTCCTGTTCATCGGCCGCCCTCGCCTGCCGACCGAGGACGAGCAGCATGCGGCCTATGTCCGCATCCTCGACCGCCTCGGCGGCAAGCCGGTCGTCATCCGCACGCTCGATGTCGGCGGCGACAAGCCGCTGCCGGGGGTAAACCTCGCGGCCGAGACGAACCCTTTTCTCGGCCTGCGCGGCATCCGGCTCTGCCTCGAAAAACCGGAGCTGTTCCGCCCGCAGGTGCGGGCGCTGCTGCGCGCCGGCGTCAACCGGGCGCTGCGAGTGATGCTGCCGATGATCGCGACGGCCGACGAATTGACGGAAACGCGACAGGTCTTCGCCGCCTGCCTGGCGGAGCTGCGCGCGCAGGGCATGCCTGCCGAACTGCCGCCGCTCGGCATCATGGTGGAGACGCCGGCGGCCGCCATCGCCATCGACCTGCTGGACGCCGCGTTCTATTCCATCGGCAGCAACGACCTGACCCAGTATGTGATGGCGGCGGCGCGCGACAGCGGCGGCCGCGTGGCCGCGCTCAACGATCCCGGCCATCCCGCGGTCATGCGGCTCATCAAGCATGTGGTGGCACATGGCCAGGCCAATGCCAGGCCGGTCTCGCTGTGCGGCGACATGGCGTCCGATCCGGCGCTGCTGAAGCGTCTGCTGGCGACCGGCCTGAAGCGGCTCTCGGTGGCGCCGGCCGCCCTCGGCCGCATCAAGCTGGCGATCGCCGAGGCGGACCCGGATCATGGGTGAGCCCGAGGCCTCCGACCGCGCCGAGAAGATCGCCGGCTACAAGACGCTGTTGCGCGGCGTCATCGAGCGCCGGCCATCGGGCCTGCGCGGCCGGCTGGCGATGGCGCTCGGCAAGCATAAGAGCTTCGTGTCGCAGATCACCAATCCGTCCTACACCGTCCCCATACCCGCGACCGACCTGACGACGATCTTCGAGATCTGCCACCTGGCGCCGGCCGAGCGCGAGCAGTTCCTCGCCCTCTACCGGGAGGCGCATCCCGATCGGATGCAGCGGCCGCGGCCACCCAACGCGCCGCACGAGCTGCGCATCGCCCTGCCGCAGTTCGAGACCGAGGCGACGGCGCGCGACGTCGAGGCCATGATCCTGGACTTCGCCGCGCGCACCATCCGGCTCGCCCAACGCGCCGAACGAACGGCCACCAACGACACGGACAAGCGGAGGAAGCGGTAATGAAGAAATTCATCAATCGCGTCGACGACGTGCTGACCGAGGCCCTGCGCGGGTTCGGCGCGGCCCATGGCAATCTCGTCACGATGAATTACGATCCGACCTACGTGACGCGAGCGAACGCCACGAAGACGGGCAAGGTGGCGCTGATCTCCGGCGGCGGCTCCGGCCATGAGCCGCTGCATGCGGGCTTCGTCGGCGCGGGCATGCTCGATGCCGCCTGCCCGGGCGCCGTCTTCACCTCGCCGACGCCCGACCAGATGGCGGCGGCGGCGGCGGCGGTGAATTCCGGCGCCGGCGTACTCTTCATCGTGAAGAACTACGAAGGCGACGTGATGAATTTCGAGATGGCGACCGAGATGCTCGATCTTCCGCACGCCACGGTGCGCACCAACGACGACGTCGCCGTCGAGAACTCGACCTACACCACCGGCCGGCGCGGCGTGGCGGGCACCGTGATCGTGGAGAAGATCGTCGGCGCCGCCGCGGAAGAGAATAGACCACTGGCCGCGCTAAAAGACCTGGGTGACAAGGTCAACAACCGCACGCGTTCCATGGGCGTGGCGCTCACCTCCTGCACGGTGCCGGCCGCCGGCAAGCCGACGTTCGAACTCGCCGCCGACGAGATCGAGATGGGAGTCGGTATCCATGGGGAGCCCGGCCGCCGCCGCGTGAAGCACAAGTCCGCCGACGACATCGCCGGCGAAATGATGACCGCAATCGTCGACGACCTCGGCGCCAAGGCCGGCGGCGAGGTGCTGCTGCTCGTCAACGGCTATGGCGGCACGCCGGCCATGGAGCTCTATCTGATGTTCGACGCCGCCAGGCGGGTGCTCGATGCCAAGGGCCTGAAGATCGCGCGCTCGCTCGTCGGCAACTACTGCACCTCGCTGGAGATGGCCGGGTGCTCGCTGACGGTGACGGCGCTCGATGCCGAACTGACCCGCCTGTGGGACGCGCCGGTGCATACGGCGGCGCTGCGGTGGTGAATCGACAAAGGTTGAAGAGGGCCCAGCCGCTGCCAAGCGGCCATGTCCCCCGCCGCTGGGGACGCGCGGCTGGGAAATAGCCGCACGAATTGCCTGAACACTGGTTGACTGCGACGAGACCCGCTCGCCCGAGCACGCGCCACCTCGCAGGCCGACTTGCCGTTCATCTGATCGGCCTGAGCGCACGATAGACTGTACGAGATGGCTGCCGCTGTTGCGAGAGCAGCGAACAGCCATACGAAAAAGAGAGAGCCAGGGCCACTTGCTCTTGCCACGACGGGTCTTCTGGCGTCTGCCTTGTCGTGCTGTCGCCGAGTGTAACGTGCATCCCGCGACGGGAACAGGTCAGCGGTTTGGCCGCTCAGGCCCAGTTTTCGAGCGTGGCAATGGCCCCATCCAAGGGGCGGCCGAACGTGCCACGCGCCGATTATCCGTCGCACCGAATGATTGGAGCCTCACGGACGAAACGCCGGCTCGGGAAGCCCGCGAACACCGACGTCGATGGCGAAGATGCCGCCCGTCATGGGGGCGGCGGCGAAGCCGGCGTCGTCCATGAAGACCCAGCGGCCATTGTCGTTTTCGATCGAGGCGGTGGTCACGAAAAGCGTCTCCATGTCCTCGCCGCCGAAGGCGCAACTGGTCACGCTCTTGACCGGCATCTCGATCTCACGGTCGACGCGGCCATCGGGGGCATAGCGCGTGATCCGCCAGCCGCCCCAATGGGTCGACCACAGGTATCCTTCGGCATCCACCGTGGAGCCGTCGGGGACTCCGGCGCTGGCATCGATGGTCGCAAACACGCGTCGGTTCGAAACCTGTCCGCTGTCCTGGGCAACGTCGTAGGCATGGATCACCCGCTCGTGCGAGCAGGTGTGGTACATGATTCGCCCGTCCGGACTGAAGGACGGCCCATTGGAGCAGATGAAGCCCTCCGCAACCGATGTGACGTCGCCATTCGAACCGATGCGGTAGAGGCGGCCGATCCGCTCGGTCTCCAGGCGGTCGGTGGTTCCCGCCCACAGCCGTCCCTGCCGGTCGCATTTTGCATCGTTGAAGCTGGCCTGCGGCAGGGACGCGATAGGGTTCACGAAATTCCTCCGGGTCCTCATGTCAGCCGACAGGATGGAAATCCCATCCGAGGCGGCCAGCACGAACCCGCCGCCGGCATGGGGCACCAGACCGCCAAGCTGCGCCGGGAGAGCCAGGGGAAATTTGACGTCTTTGCCGGTCGCCGGATCGAGGCGATGGATCTCCGGCCGCATCTGGTCGAGCCAGTAGAGGACTTTCTCCTGGGGCGACCACAGCGCGCTTTCGCTGAGCGCGCTCCGGGCCTGATAGATGCAACGGATTTCCATTCCCGCCTCCTACACGATCGCGCCGCTGAAGAGCGGCATGCCGCGAATGCCGACATCGACGCGAAGCAATCTGCCGACCATGAGCGCGTCGCCGGTTGTATCGGCATGTCCGAAGTCGGCCACATAGAGGGATGTTCCGTCGAAGACGCAGTTCAGCGGGATGGCATCCAGCTCCAGGAAATCCAGGGCGACGCCGTCGCGGGAAACGATGTCGATGCCGCCGGAGGTCACGGTCGTCACCCAGAAGTTACCGGCGCTGTCGATCTTGAAGCCGTCCGGAATGTGCTTTTCCTTGAACGAATGGATGGTCTGCTTGTTGCCGTCGGGTCTGCGCCGGATCATCTTCAATGTGTAGGACTCGACCCAGACGATGGAACCGTCCGCTTCGGCCGCGATGCCGTTGGGATAGGTATGATTCAGCTCCTCCAGAATATGCGCCGTGCCGTCGCGCTCGATGACGCAGATGCGGCCGGGATGATGCTTCGCAGCGGGCGCCCAATCGCCGGAATCGGTGAAATAGAGTCGGCCGTCGGGACCGAAACACAGATCGTTCGCTCCATCCAAGGCGATGCCATCGGCCGCGGTCGCGATGATCTCGACCTTGCCGTCGGGCGACGCGCGCTGAATGCAGGCCGGCAGCTTGTCGGGTGCGATCCAGCTGCCGGCAGTCGGGCAGTTGGCGATGTAGATATTGCCGTCGCTGCCCAGCAGGCAGGCATTGGGCGCGCCGCCGGTGTAGGCATAGCGGCGGACGCCGTGCTGCCGGTCCCAGGAGACGATCTCGCTCTTGTAGGTGTTCGTGAAGACGACGCGCCCGTCCGGCAGAACGCAGGGGCCTTCCGGAGAGCCGATGCCCTCGGCCAGGATCGAGATGGGCTTTCGCATTCGTCGTGCCCTTCCTGCCGCGAGCGGGCCCTACACCAGTTGCATCCGATTGGTCTTGTTGAGGGCGAGGACGGCGATGATGAGCACGCCGGTTATGACGTTCCGCAAGCCGGGACCGACCTGAAGAACATTGAGCATCGAGAGGAGCAGGAACAGGAAGAGGGAGGCGCTCCAGGTTCCGAGCACGCTGGCCTGGCCGCCGGCGACATTGGTTCCGCCGATGACCACGACGGCGATGGAGCTCAGGAGGAACTCGCTTCCCATGTTGAGCGAGGGGCCGCCGGTGAAGCCGGCAAAGAGGATGCCGGCCAGCGATGTGAACGCGCCGCAGAGCACATAGGCCGCGACCCGCGTCCGCCGGACATTCACGCCGGACAACCAGGCGGCGGTTTCGTTCTGTCCGCAGGCAAAGAGCGACCGCCCAAACAGGGATCGCCTCAGAACGACGATCAGTGCGACGGAGGCGAAAATCGCAGCCAGGGTGACATAGGGCACGCCGGCGAACCGCTCCGTCGTGAAGTCGGCCAGCAACGGCGACGGCTTCGCCACTGAAATGCGGGAATAGACGAAGGTGAAGGATTCGACGACCAGTCCCGACGCGAGGGTCGCCACCATCGGCGGGATCCGGAAGGCCAGGATGAGCAAGGCGTTGGCGGCGCCGATCGCGATGCCGCCGGCCAGGCCCGCGACGAACCCCGCCACCAATCCGCTGTCCGAGCCCACCATCTGGCCGGTGGAAAGATAGGCGGCCAAGGTGATGTTGGCGGGAATGGAGAGGTCGATATTGCCGGCGCCGCTCGCCATCACCAGCATCTGTCCGAGGCCGACGACGGCAAAGAACACCGAATAGTTCAGGGCGGCGGATATGACGGCGCCGCCGCCCGCACCCTGGGAATGGCCGACGATGACCAGCCACACCAGAATCGCGCCGGCACTGGCGTAGAACCAGGGCTGCGCGAGCAGGCGGCTGATGCCGAGAGCGTTCATGGGCGCAGGCGCCTCCAGGACACGACGCGAAGCGCCAGGATGACCAGCAATATGCCGCCCTGCACGCTGTACTGCCAGGCCGGCGCGACCGAGGCGAAGCTCAGCAGGGAACCCGAGAGCTGCATGATCAGCGCGCCCAGCACGGTGCCGATCGGGGAAACGATTCCCCCGACGAACTCGCCGCCGCCGATGATGACCGCGCCGATCGACAGCAGCGTAAGACCGCGCCCGACATTGGCGTCGCCGGTGGTCGTGACGCCGGCGAGGCAAGTGCCGGCGAGGAGCCCGCAGACGCCGGCCAGGGCATAGAGGGTCATGCGGGCCTTGAGAGTCGAGCGGCCGGCTCTCTCGACGGCCGACAGGCTGCCGCCGATCCCGCGCAGCACGACGCCATAGGACATCTTGTTCAGGACGAGATGGGCGAGGACCATCGGCACCAAGGCCAGGATGATCGGCAGGGGAACCAGCGGCGGATGCAGGCGGACGAAGGACGTCAGCCAGGCCGGGACGTTGCCGCCCGGCAGCGGCAGCACCATGAGCGCCAGTCCGAGCCAGACGAACGACGAGCCCAGGGTGACGACGATCGACGGCAGCTGTCGCCAGTGGATCAACGCCGCCATGAGCGAATAGGCGACCGCGCAGCCTGCCAGCATGAGGATCGCCAGGGCCGGCTGATCGTTCAGCAGGCCCGCGACGATGCAATTGACCAGCCCGACGAAGGGGCCGATGCCGAGATCGATGTCGCCCGCGGTCATGACGAACATCTGCGCCAGGGCGGTGAAGACCAGCACGGGCGACAGGTTGAGCAGCAGCCGCAGCCCGTTGTAGCTGGCCACGTTGGGTCGCAGCCAGAAAACGATGACCAGGATGAGCGCCAAGGCGATGAAGGACAGGCCGAACTGCTTCACGCCCAGCGCGTTCAGCGTGGCCCCCACGCTCGCTGCCGAAGGCTCCTGGTTGCTCATGGCGATCATGCTTCGACGAAGGAGGCGCGCAGCAGACGCTCTTCGGTCAGCTCCGCTCGATTGAGGACGTCGACGACTTTCTGCTCGTGGAACACGTAGACGCGGTCGCAGAGAAACAGCTCGTCATTCTCGGTCGTGTACCAGAGGAAGCAGCGCCCCGTGCCGGCCGCGGTGCGAATCTGGTCGTAGAGCTCGCGCTTCGTTCCGATATCCACGCCGCGCGTCGGATCGTCGAACAGGATGATCTCGGAATCGGTGGCGAAGGCGCGGGCCACCAGCACTTTCTGGCGGTTGCCGCCGCTGAGGGCGAGAATCGATTGCGTCGCACTCGCGCTGCGGATCGCGATCCTCTGCCGCCAGCTTTCGGCAAGCTGAGTCTCCGGCGCGCTGCCGATGAAGCCGGCATGCGCGAGCCTTCGGATGCTGGCCAGGGTGATGTTGAGGGCAATGGACCAGAGCGGGAAGATGCCCTCCCTCTGGCGGTCGCCGCTGACATAGGCGGCCGCGCCGGTCACGACGCAGCCGGAGTCCTTCCGGGTTCTCGACGCCTTGTAGATGCGGCGGAGGATTTCCTTCTGCCCATGGCCCGCCAGTCCCGCGAGTCCCACGATTTCCCCGGCCTCGACATGCAGAGCGGGAGCGCCGGATTTTTCCGGCAGCTCGATCCGCCGCTGTCCCTGATAGGTTGCCGTGGCCGCTGTCGTCGCGGCCACGCGACTAACGGCGCCCATCATCTCGAAGAGCTGGTCGCGCGACAGACCGGACGCCGGCACGTCCGCGACGACGCGCGCATCCTTCATCACGACGATGCGCTGGGTATGATTCAGGACTTCATTGAGCTTATGCGTGATCAGGATGCAGGCCCGGCCTTTCGAAGCCGCACGCGCGAGATAGCCGAGCAGCTGCTCGGCGGCGACCGAATCCAGCGACGATGTCGGCTCGTCCAGGATCACGATCTTCGCCGCCGTATCGCTCTCCGTGAAGGCGCGGGCGATCTCGATCATCTGGCGATCGCCGATCGGCAGCTCCGACACCGGTCGGCGGACGTCGATCCGGTTGCCGGGAAATATCTCGACGAGGGCACCGGTGATCAGAGTCCGCGTGCGCTTTTCCCAGCCGACGCCGCCCAGCGTCGGGTGGATGACCAGCGTATTCTCCATCGCGCTGAGATTGGGGCAGAGCGACAGCTCCTGGAAGACGCAGCGAATGCCGAGGCCGTGCGCCTTTGCCGGATGATTGGGCTCGGCGACTGCGCGGCCCTCGACCGTGAAGTCGCCATGGTCCGGCAGGACCACGCCCATCAGGATATTCATGAGCGTGCTCTTCCCGGCGCCGTTATGGCCGATCAGCCCGATATATTCCCCGCGATCGAGCGCGAGGTCGACCTGCTTCAGGGCTTCGACGGGCCCGAACGATTTGCTGACGCCCCGCAATAAGAGAAGGGAAGCCGACGTGGCTTCCCTTCCGGCCTGGCGCTCGGCCAGCATATTTTACTGCGGTATCTTCGGTTGCGGCAGGTCGCTTCCCTTCTTGCCGGCGAGATTGGCGTCGATCAGCTCCACCGTATCGTCCCGGCTGTAGCGTGGCGTCGCCGCCGTCCCTTCCGGTGTCGCCGCCAGCCAGGCATCGAGGGTGTTCTCCTGGATCGCCAGCAGCGGCACGTTGACCATATTTGGCACCTTCTTGCCGGCCAGGGCCTGCTGGGCCACCCAGAACGCCACCGTCGAAATGCCCGGCGCCGAGGAGACGGAATAGGTCTTGTAGCCGTTGGCCTTCATCTGCTTCCACAGCACCAGCTCGTCCTGGCGATTGCCCATGATGATGATCGGAATGGGCCGGCCCGCCGCCTTGAACGCCTGATAGGCGCCATAGCCGTCGCCGCCCTGGGTCAGGACGCCGTCGACATTCGCCAGGGTGGGCAGCACGGTCGCGACCTGCTTCTGGGTGATCGTGCCGTCCCAGTTGCCGTAGACCACGCCGACGCTCTTCATGTCCGGATAGGTCTTGAGCGTGTCATTGATGCCGGCGGAGATGTCGATGTCGACCTGCGAACCGGCGACGCCGCGGATCTCCAGGATATTGCCCTTCTTGCCGAGCACGCCGGCCATGAAGTTCGTTTCCTGCACGCCGTAGTCGCGATAGTCGACATTGACCTTGATCGCGCAGGGCTCCGTCGCCAACGAGTCGTAGACCACGACGATGATGCCGGCGTCGCAGGCTTCCTTGATGCCGCCGTTGAGCGCCGTCGGCGATGCGGCATCGATCACGATGGCCTCATAGCCCTCCAGCACGAGGTTCTGCAGCTGCGTGATCTGCTGCGCCGGATCGTCGTTGCCGGTGATGATCTTCTGGTCCGCGATGACCCCGTCCTTCACCGCCTGCCCGGCGACTGTCTTCCAGGCGTTCCAAGCGGACTGCTCCCAACTGTTGGAGCTGAAGCCGTCGGTCAACCCGATCCGCTTCTTCGAGGTGTCTCCCTTGGCGGGTCCCTCCTGCGCCAACGCCGTGCCCATGCTCAAGAGCCCGGCAAGAGCGGCGCCATAGATAAGTTGGAGCGTCATACGCATCTTTTGTTCCTCCCTGTTTCGAGTACCAAACTTTCGCCGCAAGCTATTATGAGGACCGAGTCGCCGCCATGTTTGGCTCTCCCCTCACCCTGCTCATCGGCATCGCGGCCTCTGCCATGCCGGGAGCGCGAAATTTCGCCGGTTCGCCGAATTCGGACCGAAAACGTTGAGTTCCGCTGTTCCCCGACACCACGCTTGCGATGGTAGTAGGATAGGGACCAGGCTCGCAAGCACGGTATCGTCGGCCGGCGCGGATGAGCGTTGCCGGCTTCAGCCGGCAGTCGATTTCCTGTGGACGATCAGCGGATTTGACGCGCAATCGGTCGGCAAGATCTTCGTCTGGCATTTGCACCGAGGCGGCGGACATCGCTCCGGTCCTATTGGCATCTCTCTAGTGGTCTGATCCTGACGCTTGATTCCCAAGCGTCAGGTGAATCAGCCCACCAGATCAATATGCTGGTGGTTCGATTCACGCTACGAATGGGAACCATTCGTCGCGATCGAACCACTAGCGCGAACCAGCTTCATGACCTATCGCGTTCACGCGGAAATCAGACCTCAACCATGCGCTCGGTATCCACAGCACGGCAATCCATCTCGTATTCGATTTCGACGATCGGCGGACGGTCGAAATGCCAGGTCACGCCGTGGCGGGCGGCGCCGCGCCGTACCAGTTCATCGCGCAGGAAAGGGTATACGTCGTGTATGGTGTAGAGCTGTACAGCGGTCGTCTGTTGCCAGCGCATGCCGAAGGCAGCCATGCGCCGTTCCATTTCGCCCAGCACCCAGCGCGCTTTGCCGCGCAGACCCTCGGGACTGAGATCGCCGCGACAGACGATATGGTTGCGGTAGTTCCCCATTCCTTCGGGTACCTCGCCACTGCCTGCGATCACGAAGGACGGTGACGCATTCGCCGCGCCGATCGTGAAGGCGAAGGCGTGAAAGCCTGGTTCCGCCGGCGGATCGATGTCCGGACAGACGTTGCTGCGCGCCACCGGATTCGCGCCGTCCTTCGCGACACCCCAGTCGACCAGCGTCTTCACATAGACCTCGTTGAAGGCTTTGAAGCCTTCTTCCGTGAAGGGCGCCGGCGACCTGAGTTCGCAGGCACAGAACGCGGTCAGCGGGCGGCCAGCGGCCTCGATGATACGGGCGGCGAGCCTGAAGCCCTCGCGCAGCGGCACCGGGCGGGAGAAGCGCACGCGCTCGATCCGAAAGCCGGGTAGAGCGGCGACGCCAGCAGAGTATTGAAACACGCCGGGAATGTAGGAATAGCCGCCGGCAGGAGTATCGATCGTCGTCATGCACCCTCTCCTGAGACACCATGCTTTGACGGAGAAGCGGAGGTCGGCTCGTTAGCGCGCTGAGAGAACCGCGGATCGCCGATTCCGCCAAGAGAAATACGGGCAATCCCAGCCGGCTGGGATTTCGCAGCGTGTGTCGGCGAGAAGCCGGTCACAGCCTGTCGAGACCCTGCCCAACTCTCAGAAAGTGCCACCGCACATGTGCCGAATGGCCCTCCTTCGCGATCCCTTGGGCGCGCTGTCGCCGGATGAGCGATGTCGTGGGTACGTCGATGTGTCTTGACGCCGCTGTTGCTCGCCTGCCCCGACTACCAACCCGCGTAGGCGGCGACGGCCTCGTCGGAGACCCGTCCGGCTTCCACGTCTTCGAGCGCGCGGTCGAGAACCTGCAAACCCTCCTCGGCCTCCGCCTCGCTCAACGTGATGGGCGGCGTGAGCTCGAGGACGTTTGAATGATGACCAACATAGAACACCGCCGCGCCAAGCTCGGCGGCCCGATACGCGACCTTGGCGCAGGCCTTGGTCGCGGGCACGCGCGTGCTGGTGTCCTCGACCAGATCGACGCCGATGACAAGGCCGCGACCACGGACGTCGCCGATGAGCGGGTGCTTGTTCGACATCCGCCTGAGGCCATCGGCGAGCTGTCGGCCCCGCGCGGCGGCGTTGTCCATCAATCGATTGTCGAGGATGGTGCGGAGCACGGCACGCCCGGCCGCAGCGGCGACCGGGTTGCCGGCCATGGTCGTGACGGTCAGGCCCTGTCTGTGGTTCAGGATCTCGGCCGGCCCCACCACGGCGGACAACGGCAGGCCACCGCCGATCGCCTTGCCGAACGAAACGATGTCGGGCACGACGCCCTCGACATCGAAGGAGTGCAAGAACCCGGTCCGCCCCAGTCCGACCTTGACCTCGTCGCATATCAGCAGAATGCCATGACGGCGGCACAACTCGGCGAGCCCCTTGAGGAATCCGGGTGGCGGCACGATGTCCCCGGCATCGCACATGATCGCCTCGAGGAATACGCCCGCGACCTGAGCAGGCGGCGCGATCGTGTCGAGCAGGTAGGAGAAATAGTCGAGGACCTGTCGCCCCACATCGCCGGCGAAGGGTGGGCGGTAGGGGTCGGGGTAGGGGACGTAGATCTGGCCGGGCCTGGACGACGGGACGCTATTCAGCTGCTGGGCGCTGTAGCCGGAAAGAGCGAGGCTGCCGCTCAGCCCTCCGTGAGTGGCGCCAATGAACGAAACGAACCGCGACCGCCCGGTGGCGGCGGTGACCGCCCGCGCCAGCGCATCGTTGGCATCCGACCCGCAGTGGCCGAACCAGACCCGACGATCGCCCGTGCCGGGTACGATCGCGAGCAGCTCTTCGGCCAGCGCGACGGCTTCGCCGTTGGTGGTGCTGACGTTGCTGGCCGATGCCATATCGCCGACAGATCGCCGCACCGCCTCAACGACGGCGGGGTGGGCGTAGCCGAGGGTCACTGCGCCCCATGTGCCTGACAAGTCCAGAATTCGACGACCGCCCTCGTCCACCAGATACGAACCCTCGCCGCGGACCACGGCAAAGGGGAAGAAACGGATCTTGCTGGTCTCGGCGATGACCCGCCGCTCGCGTTGCTCAAGGGTGAGTGCCATGGACTCGCCTTTCCCTTCGGATGCCGCGGCCGGAATTCTAACCGATGCGGATCGCGCCCTCCAGGGAACCGTTCTTGCTGAAAGCGCGGGTTGGCGGTACTGTTCCGTTTCATCGCGGAACGTATTCCGACCGCTCTTGAGCGACCGAAATCTGTTTCACGGCGCCAACCCGCAGTTTTCAGCGGCGCGCGCAAGGGAGGCGATGGCGTGCTACCAGTGCGGGCAGATGCCGTTCCCTGGATCGCCGACGATGAGCCGCCGGCGTTCGCGATCGTGAATCCGGCCGGCAGGAGCCGGGCCGTTCTCGCCTGCGATCACGCCAGCGCGTCCATACCGCGGCGTCTCGGCACTCTCGGCCTCGAGCCCAAGGATCGGCTGCGCCACATCGCCTGGGACATCGGCGCCGCCGAAGTGGCGCGCCGCCTCTCCAGCAAGTTGGATGCCCCCCTCATCCTCGCCGGGTATTCGCGACTGGTCGTCGATTGCAACCGCCCTCTCGCCGTGGCCGATGCGATCACCGAGCGGAGCGAGGACACCGACATCCCCGGCAACATCGGGATCCGCGTCGAGGAGCGCGCCGCGCGCGCGGCGACGTTCTACTGGCCCTATCACGATTCCCTGCACCGGCTGGTCGAATCTCGAGTGCGAGGCAGCGCCGTGCCGGTCCTGGTTTGCGTGCATTCGTTCACGCCCGTCTACCGCGGCGTTTCCCGGCGCTGGCATGTCGGCGTCAACTACCGCATCGATGCGCGCGTTGCCGCCCTTGCCCTGGCGGAGCTGCGCCGCGAGGCGGACCTGATCGTCGGCGAGAACGAGCCCTACGAGGTGTCGCTCGATGGGGACTACACGGCCCCGGTCCATGCCGAGCGCCGGGGCATGCCCCATGTGCTGTTCGAGATCCGCCAGGATCTCGTGGCCTCGGAAGCTGGAGTCGAGGCGTGGGCCGAGCGGCTCGCGACGGCACTCCGGCCCGCCTTGGACCATGGCGGGGTCGACGGGTTCCGCGCACCCGCCCCCGATGTCCGCGAGCCCCGCTACGAACACGGAGATCGAACATGAAGCGAAGCGAGATCAATGCATTGCCCCTCCAGGGCGACGTGTCTTTCCGGGAGCGGGCGATCGAACCGCGCCGCACGGCCCTGCTGCTCATCGATCTGCAGAAGGGCGAGTACAACGAGCCGAAGATCAAGGCGGAACCCGAGCATGCCTATTTCTGGGACCGCTTGGCCAAGATGGTCATACCCAACGGGCAGAAGCTCCTGGCGGCGTGCCGCGGCGCCGGCGTCGAAGTGCTGTTCACGACTGTCGAGTGCTACACGCTGGACGGTCGCGATCGCAGCCTGGATTACAAGGTGTCGGGCATCTTCTTCGCCAAGGGCTCGTGGGAAGCGCAGGTCCTCGATGAGCTCAAGCCGATGCCCAACGAGATCGTAATACCCAAGATGTCATCGAGTGTGTTCATCTCGACCAACATGGAATACGTGCTGCGCAACCTCGGCATCGAATACCTGATGGTCATGGGCCTCTTGACCGACCAGTGCGTCGAGTCCGCCGTGCGGGACGCCTGCGACATGGGCTTTCTCGTCACCTTGATCGAGGATGCCTGTGCCACATTCACGCAGGAGCGCCATGACGCGACGCTGAGGGCGATCAA
>Ga0137403_10002176_pt1 | contig 24095 bp, 21 predicted proteins | sample CZOMad2_1_16fung_FD_122057 | JGI IMG/M metagenome (GOLD analysis project Ga0137403, IMG submission 122057) | Vadose zone soil fungal communities from Angelo Coast Range Reserve, California, USA - CZOMad2_1_16fungal (Hybrid Assembly) | ecosystem: Environmental > Terrestrial > Soil > Vadose zone...
CCGCGGCCGTAGCCAGTCATGCTGCGCACAGTCATTTAGCCTTCACAAAGAGCCGTGAAATGACAAATAGAAACAATCGAGCGAGCTCTCTAATTTTCCGATTCATGCAAACGGAGCTGAAACGCGACGAGCCCAGTCGTTGGCGGTTGGTGGCGGCGGCCGCGATAATCGTTGGCGCGGTGTTGCTTGTCTATTTGCCGGCGTTGCGTGCTGGTTTCGTGTGGGATGACGAACAACTCATTACTTCCAATCCATTGCTTCGAACGTTTTCAGGTTTGATCGAGATTTGGTCGGGCGGGCGAACGGCAGATTACTTTCCAATCACGAACACGGCGTTCTGGATCGAGCACCATTTGTTCGGGGACAACCCGCTCGGTTATCACGCGCTCAATATTTTGCTTCAAGCCGCCGATGCGGTGCTGGTCTGGCTGGTTTTGCGTCGCTTGCAAATTCCGGGCGCGTGGTTGGCCGGACTGATTTTCGGCATTCATCCGGTCCACGTAGAATCAGTCGCGTGGATTTCCGAACTGAAAAATGTTCTCGCGATGTTTTTCACGTTGTTGTCGATCTTGTGTTTCGTTGAAATCGACGAGAAACCGCGCAGCCGCACTTGGTATATTTTGTCACTGATCTTTTTCGCGCTGGCGCTGCTATCGAAAACGCAAGTCGTATTCATGCCGATGGTGTTAGTGCTGTGCCTCTGGTGGCGGGCTCGCGATTTCGCGACGTTGCGCCGCGAGGCAATTCGCACGTGGCCATTCTTCGTTATGGCTGCGGTGTTCAGCTTGATCACGATCTGGTTTCAAAATCGCGGGATTGGCGAAGAAGAAATCATAATCGGTTCGGTTGCGCGCCGTTTCGTAAACGCGGGAATGGCGGTTTGGTGGTACGCGGGCAAAGTTTTTCTGCCAGCGCGTCTGATGGCGATCTATCCGCGTTGGCGCTTCGATTCGCCAGATCTGTCGGAGTGGCTGCCGTTGATTGCGCTGGTTTTGCTGATCGGCCTGCTTTGGTTTTTCCGAAACCGCGGTCTGCGCGGCGGTTTTGTTGCCGCCGGATATTTTGTGGTCGCGCTCTTGCCAGTGATTGGGCTCGTTCGAATGGCTTACCTGCGCAGTGGGACGCTGGTCGCGGATCATCTTCAATATTTTGCCGACGTTTCGCTCATCGCGCTTGTTTGCGCAGGCGTGACGATGCTTGCCAATCGCGGGCGCCGCGAACTTAAGACTGCGATCGCCGTGATTAGCATTCTGTCGATCGGAGTGATGGGAGTTTGCGCATGGCAGCGGACGCAGGTCCTTCACGACGAAGAATCGCTTTGGCGAGACAATCTCGCGAAAAATCCGGACGCTTGGCAAGCGCATGCGCGGCTTGGCCAACGTTTTTTTCGGCAGGAAAAATATTCCGACGCGATCGAACATTTGCGCCGCGCGGTCGAATTGAAACCGGAATTACCGGAGGATCACAACCTGCTTGGTTTGGCTTATTGTCGCGCGGAGCAATTCGACCAAGGAATCCGGGAGTACCGTGAAGCGTTGCGATTAAAAGAGGCGAAACCTTCCACTGGGCAAACTGCGTCGGTTGCCACGATCCGCACGAATCTCGCAAATGCGTTAACGATCGTTGGCAATAACCTCAGCAACGGCGCGCGCGAAATTCCGGCCGAGGCAATGCGACGTTATGAGGAAGCGATTGCCCAGTATGAAAAAGCGTTGGAGTTAGAGCCAAATCAGCCAGGGATTCATCGCAATCTCGGAATCCTTCTCGCAAGGCTTGGAAGATATGACGAAGCCAAAGCGCATTTACGCGCCACGTTACAAATTGTGCCTAACGAACCGGCGGCTCGCGAAACGCTAGAGGAAATCGAAGCGCAGCACCACTAACCCAACAACAAATGTTTGGCCGCTTGATCGACATCTTTGTCGCCGCGACCCGATAAATTGACGACAATGATTTCGTCGCGCGACATCTTCGGTGCAGCTTTGACAAGGTAGGCGATTGCGTGCGCGCTTTCCAGCGCAGGAATGATTCCTTCCGTTTCCGACAACAGTTTGAAACCAGCGAGCGCTTCGTTATCGGTCGCGTAGGTATATTCGACGCGGCCCAAATCGCGCAGATACGAATGTTCCGGACCAACCGCGGCGTAATCGAGCCCTGCGGAAACAGAATGCGTCAGCTCGATCTGGCCATGCTCGTTCGCGAGCAGAAATGTTTTTGTTCCTTGAAGAACACCTAGTCTTCCTCCTTGAAATCGCGCCGCGTGTTTCCCGGATCGAATTCCCTCGCCACCGGCTTCGACTCCGATCATCCGGACACTCTCATCATTCAAAAACGGATGGAACAAGCCAATGGCATTGCTGCCGCCACCGACGCAAGCAACGAGCAGATCGGGCAGGCGTTGTTCGCGTTCGAGGATTTGCTGTCGCGTTTCCTCGCCGATGACGCGTTGAAAATCACGCACCATCATCGGATAAGGATGGGAACCGAGGGCGCTGCCTAATATATAATGAGTGGTGCGCACATTCGTCACCCAATCGCGCATCGCTTCGCTGATTGCTTCCTTGAGAGTGGCCTGTCCCGCGGTGACGGTAACGACTTCCGCACCGAGAAATTTCATGCGCGCGACGTTGAGGGCCTGGCGTTCCATATCCACCGCGCCCATATAAATGACGCACTCGCAACCGAAGCGCGCAGCCACTGTCGCGGTGGCGACGCCGTGCTGCCCCGCGCCGGTCTCGGCGATGATACGTTTTTTGCCCATCCGTTGCGCGAGCAAGATCTGACCGAGGGCATTGTTGATTTTGTGCGCGCCGGTGTGGAGCAAATCTTCACGCTTTAAATAAATTTTCGCGGCGCCGAGTTTCTCGGTTAGTCGTTCTGCGAAATAAAGAGGGGTGGGCCGGCCGGCGAAATCGCGGAGCAACTGGGCAAGCTGATTTTGGAACTGCGGATCATTTTTGGCGCGCTCATATTCGGCAGCGAGCTCGTGCAAGGCCGTCATTAGCGTTTCTGGCACGAACATCCCGCCGTAAACGCCGAAGTGGCCGTGCGCGTCAGGCAGCGTTTCAATCGCTCGCATGAGAATGGTTTGGCAGAAAAAAGGGCAATCGTCCAATCAAGCAAGAAGAGCGTTGATGGCGCGACGATGGGGCGAGGGAATGGGGATCGCGCCGAGCGCATCTGTCCGAAACCAGCGCTGACTACCGGTGTAGATCTCGCGTGCAGGCTGTCGAAAGATGCGGAGCTTCACCCGATGGTGGGTGAAGGGAAACGCCGAGACATAAATCGGTCGCCGCAAAATCGACGGCTTTAAGCCGTCAAGTTTGAGTGGCGGTAACATCCACATCCCGCGCCAACGGTGATGGCATCGCTCAAGCAGCACCGCGCCCTCTTTTGTAGACAAACTGTGTGATTCAGTGAGTCGAACGATTGCGGCGCGTTTTCGTTTTCGCGGAAGCGACGCTGGATCGCGGGCGCAACAAAACTCTTTCACCGGACAAATTTGGCAACGCGGATTGTGCGCGGTGCAAATCAGGGCGCCGAGATCCATCATTGCGTTTTGAAAATCGCGCGCCGTGTTTTGGGGAACGAGCTTTGCCGAAAGTTTCCACAATTCTTGCCGACCATGGGTAGAATCAATTGGCGCGCGAATATTGAAAAGGCGGGTGAGAACGCGAGCGGTGTTGGCTTCGACGATGGGAAGGGATCTGTTGAACGCGAAAACTGCGATTGCGTTTGCGGTGTACCGGCCGATTCCGGGTAAAGACCGCAACGCGTCGGGACCATTTGGAAATTTCCCGCCCAATTTTCCGAAGATGGTGTTGGCGCAACGGTGAAGATTTCGCGCTCGCGCATAATAACCGAGGCCTTCCCAGGCGTGCAGAATCTCCGATTCAGTCGCGGCGGCAAGCGAGCGGATGGTGGGAAACCGGTGCAGCCACCTATTATAGTAAGGGATGACGGTAGCCGCCTGGGTTTGCTGGAGCATGATTTCGGAAACCAGGATGGCGTAGGGATCGTGGGTCTGGCGCCAGGGGAGATCGCGTTTGCTTTGGTGGAACCAGGTTGAGAGCGCGCGGCGAAATGAGATGGTTTTTTTTGAGTTCAAGCGGGTGGTTGCACGACGGGATCCCTCGACTTCGCCCGGGATGACGGTCTATTCAACGCCAGACACTTTGTGAATTCATACACGCATCCGTTAACGAGCGAGCAAGCGGAGAAGCTGCGCGGGCTTTTGCGGGAACGCGGATTCACCTTTGCGCCGAAGCCGTACACGATTTTTTTTGCGCAAAAGGAAAAGCTGAGCGTAGCCGTTTATGAGAAAGGTCCAAAGATTTTGGTGCAAGGGCGCGGGGTGGAGGATTTCGTAAAGTTCGTTCTCGAACCGGAGGTTTTCGGCGAAGCTCGGCTCGGCTACGAAGAGGTGCATTCGCCGGAAATGTTTGAACCGCATTTTGGCGTGGACGAAAGCGGGAAGGGCGATTTTTTTGGACCGCTGGTGATCGCGGGTGTCTTCGTCGATGGTAAGAGCGCGCGCCAACTCCTCGATCTCGGGGTGCAGGACAGTAAGCGGATCGGATCGGACGTAAGGATTCATGCGTTGGCCAAAGAAATTCGGCGGATTGCGCGCGAGGGAACCGACGTGGTTGCGATCGGGCCGGCACGTTACAACGAGCTCTATAAGAAATTCGGCAATCTCAACAGTCTCCTCGGTTGGGGACATGCCCGAGTCATCGAAAATCTTCTGTCGCGAAAACCGGATTGTCCGCGATCGCTCTCTGACAAATTTGCCGATGGGCGTGTCATCGAAAATGCACTCTTACGCCATGGCCGGAAGATTCTGATCGAGCAGCGACCACGCGCGGAATCGGACATCGCGGTGGCGGCAGCATCAATCCTGGCGCGGGAGGCGTTTATTGATTGGTTGGAGCGCAAGGGGAAGGAACTTGGGGTGAAGCTTGGCCGAGGAGTTTCAGATGAAATAAAAAGCACGGCAGCTGCGATCGTCGAGAAGCACGGGCCGCAAGCGCTTTCCCAAGTCGGGAAAATTCATTTCCGTACTGCGCACGAGGTGGCGCCGGACGCGTTTCCTGCACCGCCGCCGAAGCGGGCCTGGGTGCGTTAACTGCCGCTGCCAACGCTAGAAGGGCAGGATTCCTGCTTTCCAACGAGCAATTTCTGTCTTTTCTGTGGAAACTCGAGTCCTGATTTTAAATCCAGATCCAGTCTTCAAGGACCGGTTGCTATCAATTCTCGATCTGACGGATTGGACCGAGACGCGTGTTGTCCGGAGTCTTTCCGAAGCGGTCACGATATTAATTGCGGAGCGTTTTGATGGCTTCATCATCGAAGGAGAACCGGAATCCGCGGTCGAGACTGCGACGGTGGCTCGACAACATTTTCCATCATTGAAGCTTTTATGCGTCCCCTGGGAGCGTCCATCAGCAGATTCAATCCTCAATGCACAACGACAGCACATCCCGCTGGCGAACGGCGCTGCGTCCACCAGGCGGCTGCGCGCCGAGGTGCGGAGTTTTCTAAATGGTCTTGATAGTCATTCGGGCGCATCGGCGGAAGGGATCGACCCGTGCCATTCTCTAATTGGAAATTTGAACCAATTTTCGGCGGCCGATGTTTTGCAAATGACCTGCATGGTTCAACGCAGCGGACGCTTTACCTTTAAATCGGGACGCGGTAACAGCGAGATCTACGTTCATCAGGGGGAGGTTCGGCATGCCGTCTACGGAACGCTGGAAGGCGAAGGAGCTCTGGCGGAAATTTTTCGATGGCGGCAGGGCCGCTTTTATTTTGAAGAGGGGATCATCAGCCAGGAGCAATCGGTCGATCGGCCATTGGCCCATTTGCTGCTCGATAATCTGCAAAAGTTCGATGAAACCCTCGAGGTAGCCGCAGTTACGCCGATGCAATGAAAGACGTAGAAACCGAAACGAAACTGCGTCTGATTTCGCTTCAGCTTGAGAGCTGGAAAAAATTGCACGACCTCGTCACCTACGGCCTAGACAAGGCCAAGCCGATCATTTCGGCGGAACAGGAACGGCAATTTACCGAAGTGCGAGCGAATTTGTTGCAGGAAACCGAGCACGTTCTTCGCGAATTGAATTTGCTAAACGACCTGTCGGGCCGGGCGATGAATGTCTTAAAACGCGGTTCTTCTCTGCGCACTGTGCGCGAACTTTCAAATGACGATGCCGGCCGCCTGGAAGTGGAGTGGAACGCGGTTTTTACCAAGCTCGGCGTGGCACAGGGACAGCTCAAATCGCTGCGGAAAGCCTTTTTCGAGGTGACCCCATTTGACTATTTCAAGAGTCGTCTGTTGGGCCGACCGTTACCGCCATAAGTTTCTCAGGACGAATAGGCTATGTCTCCAAGGGAGCCCTCAAGCCGAATGATGACAAATTTTCGGCTTCGCCCACGCAAATTCAAGCGCCAGCGCGATTTATTTGTGGTATATTAAATTATGGCGAAGTTAACCAAAAGGGACATTGTCGTGGCGATCAGCAACCAGACCGGCATGGTTCAGCACCAGGTTTTTGACGTCGTTCAGCGCACACTGGATCACATTACGGACAGCCTTGCCAATAATGTGGCGGTGGAGTTGCGAAATTTCGGGGTCTTTCAACCACGCTTGACGAAACCTCGCGTTGGGCGAAATCCGAACGAGCCGGGGAGCAGCTTCGTTATTCCGGCACGAGCGACGGTGAAATTCAAGCCGGGAAAAATCATGCGTCAGCGGGTGGAAAAGCTGTCGCGCGAGTTAAAGGACGCTTCCGAGCGTAAAGCCGCGACCAACGCTCCATCAACTCCTGCTTGATCGGACTATTGTTTTTCGACGCTGTTGCTGAGCAGTTGCCGAATCACTTCCTCCAGCCTTTCGAAGTTGATCGGCTTGGTTAGGTGTTCGGAGAATCCGGCAGCACGGGCGCGGTTGACGTCGTGTTCCATCCCAAAGCCGCTCAGAGCAATACCGGGTACGCCCCGACCACGCATTTCCTTCATTAGTTCGTAGCCGCTGCGATCGGGCAAACCGATGTCGCTGATCAAGAGGTCGAAATTTTCCTGCCGCGCTTTTTCAGTAGCCTGATCGGCGGTGTAGGCGACGGTGATATCGTAACCGCGCCGTTCCAGGATCATCTTCAGACCAGTGCAGGTATCCTCATGATCGTCCACCACGAGTAGACGGGGCGGGCGGGCTGCCGGCATTGGCCGCGATACCGGTTGTGCGCCATTCGGGGGTGACCCGCCATCCTTCGCTGCGGGCTCGGCGATTGTGCCGAGGCGGACGCTGAAAGTAGCACCGGAGTTCGGGCCGGGACTGGAGGCAGAAATGATTCCGCCATGAGCGAGGACCATAGCCTTCGAAATGGCAAGGCCCAGTCCCAAACCGCCGAATTTCCGCGTGATGGAGCTTTGGCCCTGCTCAAAGGCGGTGAAAATTTTCGAGACCTTGTCCGGCTCAATACCGATGCCGCTATCGCTAACATCGATTTCGATTTGTCCAGGCTGTGGGTTTGAGGTGGCAAGGGATATTCGTCCGCCCTCGTCGGTAAACTTCACGCTGTTCTTGATCAGGTTCCAGAAAACCTGCTGCAAGCGCGCCGGATCGCCCTGAACGAAATGGTCATGAGCGTTTAAATTCAACTCGATCTTGAGCGCTTTTTGCGAAATTTCCTCGTGGCAAATTTCAAGTGCACGCTGCAAGACGTTGTGCACGCTAACCGGTTCGAGACTGAGCTTGAGTTTTCCTTTGGCGATGCGGGTGATGTCGAGCAGGTCATCGATTAAGCGCGCTTCCAGTTCCACATTTCGCCGAATAACGTCGAGCGCCTGACGTACCTCGGCTGAATCAGCCAAGTGTGCTTCCAATTCCGCAACCATCGCAATCACGGGCGAAAGGGGATTGCGCAGTTCGTGGGAAAGGAGCGCGAGAAATTGATCTTTGGCGGCGTTCGCGCTCAGCAGTTCGTTGCGCAGCGTCATATCGCGCGTTTTTTCTTCCACGAGGTAGAGCACACCCTGAATGTCCTGGTGCGAATCGAGCAGGCGCAGAAGGTTGACATTGCAAAAACGGGTTGCGCCAGTGCGATCCCGGAATGGTTCTTCGATCAATTGATAGGGCCGGCCGGTCGCGAGCACATTCTCGATTACTGTTGGCGGTACGATTTTGATCTGATCGTAGGTCGCCGTTCCAATGTCAGTCCCACCTGGAAGCTGGCCAATCTGCAACGCCATTTGCGCAAAGGCATCGTTTACATGCAAGAAACGGCGCGTTTCCGGATCAACTAATGCGATACCGATCGGCATGTTGGCCAAAATCTTTTGGTTAAAGCTCACTTCGCGCTCGATCCGACGCGCTGCTTCCGCCTGTCGTCGGTAAAATTTTCCTGCGAGAATGGCGGCGACCAACGTGCCGGCAATCAGCCAGCCCGCCGGCACCGTGATTTTACGCAGCAAATCATGCACCGGTGCATAAGCGGTTTCTTCCGGTTGGCGGATGATCGCCAGCCATTGCGCCGCCTCCAGCGGCTCGAACGAATAAATATTGCCGTCTCGACTAAGATGGCCACTCTGTGCCCTTTGAATATCGGAAATCAATTTCGCCTCCGCGCGGGATCTTGGTTCGGTCTCCGGTTTGAAGTCGGGCGTAAACAGCGGGGAACCTTGCTGATCGATAATTTGGCAGACCGTCATGTCTGTGAACGAAATGGACGAGAGACGTCGCCCGATCCGTTCGATCAAGATAGACGCGCCGATATAGCCGATAGTTTTTCCGTCGCGCGTTCGTACGGCGCCCACGACGTCAGTGACCATGCGACCGTCAACTGGCCGCCGGTGAACGGGCGAAACGTAAGTGCTGGTTTGAGCGTCGGCGCCTTCTTTCCACACGTGGGGATGAAACGGCTGGCCCGCCAGATTCGGTGCGGAAGGCAGAGTACCGAGAAGTTTGCCGTCGGCCGTAGCGATGAACATCCCGTCAATCCGCGGATAAGAGAAAAACTTCGCTCCGATCCATTGCTGGGCCGCGTCCTGAGGATTGGGCGCGGTAAAAAGACGCTCCATATCAGGAAGGGTTTGATAATAGGAGACGATGCTGGCAGTACTGGCCAAGTCGTCATCGACCAGGTGACCAATGAGCTGGACAAAGGTCTGGCGGTCGCGCAAAATTTTTGATTCCAGGGTCTTTTTGAGAGTGGTGTAAGAAACCAGCAACATCAGGATCGACGGCACCCAGCCGGCGAGGAGAACCGTCAAGACAATGTCGAAGCGTTCGAGATTTCGTCTCGTTTTTGTGGTCGTGACTGGTCTTTGTCCCATCGCCGGCAGCGACTACTTTAACACAAGATTGCTCCCCCACCGAGAAGCGAAGCCCATGCCGCGGGCCCGCGAGAGGGACGAGCCATTTCGCTTTCCTGACATGATAAATGGTTGTCGGCTTTCAACTTCAACTCGGTCGGCGCGAGGGAACCCTCCTTTTTTGATTTGACGACATCCCCAGAAGCGGCATCATGTCGCGCTTGCAGAGTAATCGGCAAGGCAGTCTGGATTCCTAACGCAAGGAGGCATGGTTTCATTCATCTGGACAATCTGTTATCTCAGCGTGCTCGTCGGCCTTTCGGCTTACGGCGTCCACCGCTATTTTATTATTTACCTTTTTCTCAAGAATCGGAAACGGGAGTCCGTGCCGGCCGGCCGATTTGAAAAATTGCCGGTCGTGACCGTGCAGTTGCCCATCTTCAACGAAGTTTATGTGGTCGAGAGATTGCTGCGCTCGGTCAGCAAATTGGATTACCCGCGCGATCGTTTGCAAATCCAGGTGCTGGACGATTCGACCGACGACACGCGCGAGATTACGGCGGATTGCGCGGCGGAATTGCGCAAGCGCGGCTTTGATGTCGAACTGATTCATCGGGCCGATCGCACCGGCTTCAAAGCCGGCGCGCTGGAACGAGGGCTGGCTACCGCGCGCGGTGAATTCGTCTGTATTCTCGATGCCGATTTTGTTCCGCCGCCTCATTTGCTGCGCAAGACGGTCGATTTCTTTACCGATCCAAAAGTGGGGATGATTCAAACGCGCTGGGGCCATTTGAATCGCTGCTATTCCTTGCTCACCCGGGTGCAGGCGATGTTTCTTGACGGCCATCTCGTCCTCGAACAAACCGCCCGCTCTCGTAGTGGTCGCTTTTTCAACTTCAACGGAACGGCCGGACTCTGGCGAAAGTCGTGCATTAAAGAGGCTGGTGGCTGGCAGCACGACACGCTGACGGAGGATCTGGATCTGAGTTATCGCGCGCAACTGGCGGGCTGGAAATTTATCTTCCTCCCCGACGTTGTGACCCCGGCAGAACTGCCGGTCGATATGAATGGCTTCAAGTCGCAGCAGCATCGTTGGACGAAAGGCTCCATTCAGACCTGCAAAAAACTGCTGCCGGAAATTTGGCGGAGCAAGCTGCCGATGCCGATCAAGCTGGAGGCGACCGGCCATCTTGTTTCCAATTTCGCATATTTGCTTCTCGCTTGTCTTGTTGTCCTCCTGCATCCCTCGACCGGCGGCCCGCAATCCGGGTGGGTCCGAACGTTGCTTATTGATGTGCCGATCTTTCTGACCGCTTCCGTCTCGGTCGCAGTCTTTTACATTTGCGCGCAGCGCGAACTGCATCCGCGAACCTGGATGAAGGAAATCATGCTTTTGCCCTGCCTGCTCGCTCTTGGGGTCGGCTTGTCGCTAAATAACGCCCGCGCCGTCCTCGAAGCGGTGTTCAATCATCAATCAGATTTCACCCGCACCCCGAAATATGGGATAGAACGCAAAGCCCAGCCCTGGCGCAATTGCCGCTATATGCCTCTCAAGTCATTATTGCCTGCGGCTGAGATGTTTTTTGCCGTTTACTTTAGCTACTTTGTCTGGTACGCGATTGAGCACCGGCAGTTCCTTTCGGTCCCGTTCTTGCTTATGTTTCAATTCGGGTTTCTTTACGTCTCGTTTTGCTCCGTCATACAATGGCTACCGAAATTCAGTTGGAACAACGGCAGGGCGCCTGACGCGCTCCCGGCCTAAACGCACCTATGTCTCGCCTTCGTTGGTTCTTGCTCGTTGCGGTGGTTGCGCCGGGGGCGACGCCATTACGCGCGCAGTTCGTCCAGCCCAATGTGATCGTCAGTGTGCGCGATCAAAAATTGATGCTCCTCGACAACGGCGGCAGTGCCGCAGTTTATCCAATCTCTACCTCCAAATTCGGACTTGGCGATAGATGGGGTTCGATGGCGACGCCGCTCGGCACCCTTCAAGTTGCACAGAAAATCGGTGACCACGCGCCGGTCGGCGCGGTATTTCACAACCGCCGGTTCACCGGCGAAATTTTGCAGCCGAACACACCAGGCCGCGATCCTATCATTACCCGCATCCTCTGGCTACGGGGTCTGGAAGCTGAAAATGCGCATGCTTATAACCGGGGCATTTACATCCACGGAACGCCGGAGGAAAAAACAATCGGCCGGCCCGCCAGCTACGGTTGTATTCGAATGAAATCGTCCGACGTCTCCTCGCTTTACGCGCAGTTATCTATCGGCGCAATCGTGCAAATCACGGCCGACCATTTGCCGAAGGTGAGTCGCGCGGCCAAGGGGACGCTCGTTTCTACGCCGGCTTCCGCTCGCACTCCGACTCACGCCGTTTTCACGGTCGATTCGTCAAAGCCAGGCGCGGAAAAGGCGAGCGTTACGCCGCTTGCTCCCAAGACATCGGTCGCACCGGCAAAGAAATCGGATTCTACTGCCTGGTTGCGGAACGCGCGCGCCTGAGTACGCACTTGCGGTTGACAAATGGGAGCGCATCCATGACGCTCCCGCCCGCAATTTTTTGATCGCATGGCCAACACCAAATCCGCTGCCAAACGTGCGCGCCAGACCGAGCGCCGAGCACTTCGCAATCGCCGCGTCTTGAGCCGTATTCGCACCCTAAGTAAGCGCGCGGCCAGCGCCGACGCACCGGCGAGCGATATCAGCGCCCTGATTTCGGCGATAGATAAAGCGGCCAAGCGCGGGATTATTCATCGCAACGCTGCCATCCGACGCAAAGCCAGACTGGTGCCCGCTCGAGCTGGCGCCAGCAAGTAAACGAAGTCCTGCGCGTTTAGCGTTGCATCTGGCGCAGGACAGATAAACTTGCTGTCCGATGATTCCGGCTTTGTTTCTCGTCATTTGTGTCGTCGCTTTTCGGGCGATGACGGGTCTCCTCATTCATTCCGGCGCCGCGACCTGGCTCTCGAACTTCGCACCTCTCGCGGCCATTGCGCTTTGTTGTGCCGCCTATCTGCCGTCGCGTTACAAATTCACGCTCCCGCTGGTCACTCTCTTTATTTCCGATTTAATCCTGAACGCTACTTACCACGCGCCGCTGTTCGACCCGCAAATTCTTTGCCGCTATCTCGCTTTAGCTGTCGTGGGTTTGATCGGCTTCGCCCTGCGCAGGCATGCTACTTGGAAAACGATGTTGCCCGCGTCTCTCGCCACCTCAGTGATTTTTTACGGAATCACCAATGCCTTTTCCTGGCTGACTGATCCCGGTTACGCGAAAAATTTTGCGGGATTGGTTCAGGCATTGACCGTCGGCCTGCCACAATACAGTGCCACGCCCAGCTGGATGTTTTTCCGTAACTCGCTCCTGAGCGACTTCGCCTTCACTGCCGTCTTCGTTCTGTTGATGCGCGTTCAATCGCCACGCGCCAGCGCTGAAGTCGCGGTCGCTCGCGCTGCCTGATTTCCATGCAGCCGGGGGAGCAGCGCGACGAAGTCGAGATGCTCTGGTTGATGTTGCTCATCCGGCGTTTTGAAGAGCGCGCCAGCCAGCAATATCAAGCCCAGAAAATCGGCGGCTTTTGTCATCTTTACATCGGCCAGGAGGCGGTCGTGACCGGCGCGGTCGCGGCTATTCGGTTCGACGATTATTTTATCACCGCCTATCGCGATCACGCCCACGCGCTGGTCCGCGGAACCAGCGCCAATGCCTGCATGGCCGAACTTTTTGGCAAAGATACCGGTTGTTCCCGTGGACTCGGTGGTTCGATGCATTTTTTCGACAAGGAACATCACATGTACGGTGGACACGCCATCGTAGGCGCCCACGTTCCGCTGGCCTGCGGACTTGCTTTCGCCTGCAAATATCGAAATGAAGATCGCGTTACCCTTTGCTTTTTCGGCGACGGCGCGATTAATCAGGGCTCATTTCACGAAGCGCTGAACCTCGCCGCTCTTTTCAAGTTACCGGTGATTTTTATTTGCGAGAACAATCTCTTTGCCATGGGAACCTCGGTCGAACGTTCCACTTCGCTCAAACAAATCATCGACCGCGCAGAAGGTTATGACATTCCGAGCTGCGTAGTGGACGGCATGAATTTTCGTCAAGTCCGCGACACTTTGAGCGAAGTGGTCGCATCAATTCGCAAGGATCCGCATCCGGCGTTTGTCGAGGCGCGCACCTATCGCTATCGCGGCCATTCCATGTCTGACCCAGCGAGCTATCGAACGAAGGAACAACTTGAGAAATATCGTCTGGACGACCCGATTACGCGGTTGCGCGCGCAACTGACGCGCGAAGGAAAACTGACGAACGAAAAATTTGATGAGCTGGACAAGGAAGCGAAACGGATCGCGCTCGACAGTGTAAAGTTTGCCGAGCAAAGCCCCGAACCGCCGCTCGAGAAACTTCACGATTACACTTACGCCCCATGAGCGACAGCATGCGCGAGATCACCTATCGCCAGGCGTTGAATGAGGCGCTGGCGGAAGAATTGGAGCGCGATCCGAACGTCTTTCTCATGGGTGAAGAAGTGGCGGAATACAACGGCGCCTACAAGGTTTCACAGGGCTTGCTCGAACGCTTCGGCCCCAAGCGAATTATCGACACGCCTATTTCCGAAAATGGATTTGCCGGCCTCGGTGTCGGTGCCGCCATGGTCGGATTGCGTCCGATCATCGAATTCATGACCTTCAGTTTTTCGTTCGTCGCGTTTGATCAGGTGGTGAACAACGCTCCCAACATGCTGACGATGAGCGGCGGCCAGTTCAACATCCCGATCACTTTCCGTGGACCGAACGGTCCGGCGCATCAGCTCGGTGCGACCCATTCGCATGCCACCGAATGTTTGTATGCCAACGTCCCGGGGCTCAAGGTTTGCACGCCGGCAACCCCGCGCGACGCTAAAGGCCTTTTGAAGACCGCGGTGCGCGATAACAATCCGGTGCTGGTTCTTGAAGCCGAATTGCTCTACAGCTCGAAAGGGATGATCGAGCCGGCGGAAACGGAATTGCTCATCCCGCTGGGCGAAGCGGAGGTCAAACGCGAAGGCTCCGACGTGACGGTGGTTTGTTATGCGCAAACGGTGCCGCTCGCTCTCGCGGTGGCGGAGAAGTTTGAGGACGAGGACATCAGCGTGGAAGTGCTCGATTTGCGTTCGATAAAACCGCTCGATGAACGCGCGATTTACGATTCAGTCGCGAAAACGCATCGGGTGGTGATTGTGGAACAGGACCGGCCATTCTGTGGCGTGGGCGCGGAAGTTTGTTATCGGATTCAAAAGAACATTTTCGACGAGCTCGACGCCCCGATTGTGCGCGTCTCGCAGGAAGATGTGCCCATGCCATACAACGAACGACTGGAGAAAGCAGTTTTGCCGAACAAGGAGAAGCTCGTCGCCGCGGTCAAAAAAGTTTGTTATGCGTAAAAGAGGTTAACTCGTTTCCACATGCCTGAAATCCAAATGCCTAAACTGAGCGCGGAACACAGGCCTGCGGCCTGTGCGCCCAGCGGACATTCTGTCCGCTGGTGCCCTTTCAGCGGAGTGCAACTCCGCTGGGCGCACAGACTAAGTGAAAGTCTGTGTTTCAACCCGTGATTAGCCATGCCTGAAATCCAGATGCCCAAATTGAGCGACACGATGACGGAGGGGACGCTCGTCGCGTGGAAAAAGAAGAAGGGCGATAAAGTCTCGGCCGGCGACGTCATTGCTGAAATCGAAACCGACAAGGCGACGATGGAATGGGAATCGCCCGAGGATGGAACGCTCACCGAAATTTACGTGGAAGAGGGCGGCAAGGTTGATGTCGGCCAACGGATTGCCTTCATCGGCGAGGAAGGCGAAGCCGCGCCCAAGGAAGAGAAGAAAGCGCCTGAGAAAAAAGAAAAAAAAGAAGAGCCGCCAGAGAAAGAAGCAAAGAAACCCGAAAAACCAAAAAAGGAACAAGCCCAAACGGAAAAGGCTGCATCGACTAAAGCAGAAGAAAAAGAAACTGCGCCGCCGCAAAAAGATGTAGAGGCGGGCGTGTCGCCCGCATCAGAGTCTCGCGAGAAGAGAGCCGAGCCAGAGCGGCCGGCACGGCCGCCGCTGCAAGAATCGGAAGCGCGGGTGAAAGCATCTCCAGTGGCGCGACGGATCGCGGCTGAGCTCGGCGTCGACCTTGGCAGCGTGAAAGGAACCGGCCCGGAAGGCCGCGTAACCGAGACTGACGTGCGCGCTGCCGCAAAAGCTGTAGCCGCGGTCGCTAACCGCGGCCAAACGCAGCCCCCTCGGCCAGCCGCGCCCAAGCCCGGTCCCGGGTCTCGCATTCAACTTTCCGGAATGCGCAAAGGTATTGCCGAACGTCTGGTGCAAAGCAAAGCGCCGGTCCCCCATTTCTATCTCAACATCGATATCGACGCCGGCCCGCTCATGGAAGCGCGCGCAGAATTAAAATCGGGCGGGGAAGATTCGGACACATCGAAGATCACGGTGAACGATTTCGTTTTGAAAGCGGCAGTGATGGCGGCTGTGAAAGTTCCAAAGGTCAACGCATCGTTCGATATCGATGCGATCGTGCAATATGCGGATGTCGATCTTGGCATCGCCGTAGCGATTGAAGACGGATTGCTCACGCCGGTGATTCGCGCCGCGCAGGACAAATCGCTGCGGGAAATCAGCGAGCTGGCCAAGGATCTGGCCAATCGTGCCCGCAACAAACGCATGAAACCGGAAGAATTTCAGGGCGGAAGTTTTACGGTCTCAAATCTCGGTGGCATGGGGATCGACAGTTTTTCCGCCATCATTAATCCACCACAAGGCTTCATTCTCGCCCTCGGCAAAATCAACAAAATGCCGGTAATCGATAATTGCGATCAGGTCATTATCGGTCATCGCATGTCGATCTGGATGAGCTGCGACCATCGGGTTATCGACGGCGCGCTCGGCGCGGTCTATCTCAAAGAGCTCCGCCACTTGCTCGAAAATCCGGCGCTGCTCTTGGTTTAAGGTTTCGCCGCGAATTCCACGGATTGGAAAACGCGCCACATCGGTACGATGTTATAGGTCCGAATTTGATTTTGGGTAGCGCACGCGTCTCGCGTGCAATGCCAGTCCGGCTCGGACTTTCGGCGTCTCGCCGAAACAATCTTTCCAGAAAGTCCGCGATCGCGAGACGCGATCGCCAGCACGCGAGACGCGCGCTACCCGGCAGCCTGCGCTCCGCGGGAGTTGTGACTGACGCTCACCGCAGTCACAGCGCGGTCGTCTCCCAGGTCATGAAATCGTCGAGCGACTCGCGTGTTCGCGCGACGGCGAAAGCGACGACGGTGGCGTCATCGAGAAAACCAAGGAAAGGAACTTCATCGGGAATAAGATCGAACGGATCGACCAGATAGCTGACTGCGGCGACGATAAAGACGAGAGCGTCCTGCGAAACGTTCCGGTATTCGCCGCGAAAATAGGCCCGGATCAGCCGCAGCATCGCTTGTAAATAAGGCCATGAATCTTTGAATGGCTCTTTCGGAATCGAAGCCACTTTTTGGGCGGCTTCTTCAAAAAGTGCGCGCAGCCGATCCGGATCGCCCCCGATCGTGCCTGCATTAAGCAGGGCCCGGGTGAAAGCACTGCTGCGAATCGCCGCTTTCTGATACGGGACGCGGCGTTCGACGTTGCCTCGCACCGAGCCTTTCTTGCCCTTTGTCTTTGCCTTCTTCACGTTTGAATCAAAGCAGCCTTCTCGCTCAGTGAGAAGCCGATTCCTTCCCGTGTCGATCATTACGATTTCGTCGCCAGCACCAGCGGGGATGGCCCGGGCGCTTCGAGCGTGCGCGCATTTTTAAACCCAGCTTCTTCGAGCCAGCGCTTGATGTCATTGAATGAGAAAGTGTCGCCGCTTTCGGTGTTGACTAGCATGTTGACGGCGAACATCAAACCATTCAGTGGCTCGGTCCGTTCATCGTTGACCAGCCATTCGCCGATGGCAATGGTGCCGCCGGATTTGAGCGCGTTAGCTGTCTTCTTCAGCAGCTTGCGGCTGCGATCTCTGCCTTCGCTGTGCAGAATGTGACCGAGAGTGGCGACGTCGTAGCCGTCGCCGAAATCAGCGTTCAGTAAGTCACCTCCAATAAATTTGAAACGGTCGCCTACGCCAAATTTTTGCGTGATGCGTTTGGTTGTCGGAATCATGCCAACCCAATCTACCGCGGTGACTTGCACTCGCGGCGATTTTTGCGCCAGGGCGATTCCCCAAATTCCCGAGCCCGAGGCGAGGTCGAGAACGCGCACTTGGTTTGTCGCATCGGCTAGTTTCAAATGCTCGGCCAGTGCCTGTGCGGAACCGTAACTCATTGGAATGATGTTCTCGACCAGTTCGCTGAAAAACTCCGTCCCGGGTCCCTCCTGATTTCGCGCTTCCGCCGGGCGGCCGGTGCGAACGATTTCATCCAGTTTCATCCACTGCTGCATCAATCGCATCCGATTCATGCTGAAAAATCCGGCCAGAGTGCCGGGCTTGTTGCTAACGAGAAAAGCTTCGCTCTCCGACGTGAGCGCATATTTATCGCCGCTTTTCTTCAGCAATTCGAGGCCCACGAGCGCGTTCATGATCGCGCGCAAACCTCGAACCGAGGCTCCAGTTTTTCGGCTCACTTCCTCGACATTTTTTGCTCCGCTCGCCAGGGTATCGAAAACCTTGTTCGCCGTCGCCGCACCGATGATCAACGGTGGCGCATAGGCAAAACCAAACTGCATTAAACGCTCGGGGGTGACCTTGGGTTCCTCGATTTTCGCCATGGAAATTTCTGATGGTAGGTTGAAACACCGATTGCGCACTTCGAAGCAAAAGGCAAAATGCAATCGATGGCGGACGAACCGGCCCGGTTAAGAATCGTTTCCTTCGCCATTCACTCGGCACGCGGAGTGATTCGCAATCAATCGACGCGACGCTGGGTGATGTTCATCACGCTTCTCGTCGCAATGCTCATGCTCTTTTGCGGCACCACTTTCCTTCAACCATTGCTCTCACCACGCGAACACCCTGGCTGGTTCCTGCTCTTTTGGGTGGCCTGCGCCTGGTTAACGCTGACCGCATTTCTTCTCGCGCTTTTCGACCTGCTGATGGTGCGGGCGCAAGACCGCGCCGCGCGGAGAATTTTGCGTGAAAAACTCGATCGCGATTGAACGGATATAAAACGCGCCAGGAAATGGAAGCAGACGAAGGTCGTCTGCTCGCTCCTTTTGCCCAAAAGTCAGGCGAATCGCGGGGCCGGCAATTTCCCGAGCCGCGTCACGCCTATCGCACCGAATTTCAACGTGATCGCGCCCGCATCATTCATTCGCGCGCTTTTCGCCGCCTGGAATACAAGACGCAGGTTTTTCTCAACGGCACCGGGGACCATTTGCGCACGCGGTTGACTCACACGATCGAGGTCGCTTCGATCAGTCGCACCATCGCGCGGGCCTTGCGCTTAAACGAGGATCTGGCCGAGACCATCGCTCTCGCGCATGATCTCGGTCACTCGCCTTTCGGCCATTCCGGTGAAGAAATGCTGGCGGAATGCATGCGCGCACACGGCGGCTTCGAGCATAATCGCCAAAGTTTGCGCGTCGTTGAATTGCTGGAAAATCCTTATCCCAACTTTCCCGGATTGAATCTGACTCTCGAAGTGCGGGAAGGCTTGCAAAAAAACCAGGTGAGCTCGCTCGAGGCGCAGATCGCGGATTTGGCCGATGAGATCACCTATTACAGTCACGACCTCGACGATGCGATCGACTTCAACATTCTTAATTTTGCGCAGCTCGAAGAAGTCGACGTCTGGAAAGTGGCGGCCGATTCAGTGCGCGCGCGTTATCCCGAGCTGCGCGAGCCGGATCTGCACAAGCTCATTATTCGCGACGTGATTGATCGTCAGGTGCGGGACGTAATTGTGACCAGCGCGGAGCAAATCATGTCGGTGAAAGTTCAATCGCGCGAGGATGTTTGGAATAACCCTGTTCTCATTCGATACGGTGACGAACTGGCAAAGGCCAATCGTGCGCTGCGGAAGTTTTTGTATCAAAATGTCTACTACCACCCGCGGGTGGCGGAGGTAAACCAACGCGCCTGTGAGATGTTGCGAAAAGTTTTCGAAAGTTACCTTCTCGATCCGGGTCAGCTCGGGGATGCCGCAGCCCGGCGGATCGAGAGGGAAGGGTTGCATCGAACGGTGTGCGATTACATCGCGGGCATGACCGACCGGTATTTAACGGAGGAATATGCCAGACTGGGGAATTGACTCAGCTCAACCTGGTGGATGAAATCCGAACTGGGCCTGTAGTTCGCCCCAAAGCCAATCAACAAACCAATCTTTTTGGATCGAACCCGCTTCGGCGGAGGCAAGCGCTTCCGCTTTCTCGACGCTTCCATTTAAACAGTAAAGATAGATGAGCAGGAAGAGGTCGTTAACATTTGAGAAGCCGCGATCCTTCTCCGTCTCGAGCAGTTGAATTGCTGCGGGAAAATCGCGTCGAGCCAGCGCCCCCGCGATCAGATCAGGCAATGCTTCTACCGGCATTGAATGCGAGCGCTCAGCGAATTTCTCAGCGAGGAGGAGACGAAAGTCATCGCTATTCTGGACCGACAGGACTGGAGCGCGCAGTTGGCTATGACGTAAATAGAGATCGAGATCGTCCAACCAATTGCTCCCTGACATCTCCGAGCGGAAGCGCATCTCACGAACGAGAAAGAAAAGATCGAGGGATTTTTGCCACTCCACGGGCCAGCTTTCCTTGATGAAAGAGGACGACAGAAAACGACGTAGAGCGCGACGAGTCTCAAAGTAATGGTGGCCGAACTCGTATGCTGCTTTCAGGTCGGGGTGCGCGTCACTCAACCGTTTTGGATAGAAATCGCTTAACGGTTCGACCCCGTCAGTGATGCGATCGATTTCATCGCTGTCCATCACAAATAGGCCTGACATCTGTTCGGGCGATTCGATCCCGATCCGAGCCAAGTCGTACCGCATCGTCGCTTCGCTCCAGAATTCCCATACTAATGCCTGATCCGGCCGGTGCAGCGGTCCTTTGCTTCCCATCATGATCCATTCCAGATCGCATGTTGCCCAAACGGAGGCGTTGGCGAAGACATTGTGGAACGCGCGCAGGATGGCTTTGCTCTCGTTTGTCGTTAGTTCGGAAATGGGCAACCAAAAGGTGGCAATGCCGCCGTCCTTGAGCCGGTTGTGCATCAGTTCAAAGAACTGTTGGGTGTAGAGATTGACCGTGCCCGCTATCTTCAACGGTGGTGGTTCGCCGGTGATAACGTCGTAGCGCTCCGGAATGGCCTGGAGAAAGAAGCGTGCGTCCTGGACAAAGGTCCTCACGCGCGAATCACGCAGCGGGTTTGAATATTGAAACCCGGTGTACGAGCCGGCGAGATCGAAAACTTCCTTCGAAGTATCGACGATATCGAGATGCTTGAGGCGTGGATCGTGGGTGAAGGCATCGGCCGTTACCCCAACGCCATAGCACAAGAGGAGGGCATTCTCGCTCTGCGGACGAAGCGCCAGGGGAAGGTAAGCGAACAGGCGCATATAACGCTGGCTCCGCGGATGCGTTCCCGACATTGAATAAGCATTTGTTACCAGCCGATAATAGTAGGGCTCGCCCAAAAGATCGCGACGCAGCACTTGAAACGTGTCGGCGCTGCCTTCGATTTTCTTTTGCAAGACCGACTGATCGGCTTCAAACGGGCGGCGGGCATTTTCGAAATGCGTTTCGTTGCGTCGGTAGGGAAAAAGCGTGAGGAGGAGCAAAAAACAAAGGCCGAGGAGAATCAGTGCGATTCCACCTGGCCGTCGCAGAGACCAGGTTTGTTTATCGCAGGTGAGAAGAGCGAGAGCAGCATAAGCTATTGCGGATAAGATCAAGCTCGATTGGAATCCGAGCCAGGGTAGCAAAACAAAACAAGCGAGAATTGGGCCGATGGCTGCGCCAACAGTGTTAAATAGAATGGTGAGACCGGTGCTATTCATCCGGTTTTTTAGTTCGTCCTGAACGCCGCTCACTATTATCGGAAGCAAGATTCCGGAGAGAAATGCCACCGGAAACATCAAGGCGAACGATAGTCGCGCGATCTCCGGCCAGGACTCGATGTGGAAGGCTTTGCTATCGCCTTGAAGAACCGGTACCGGAAAAAAAACGTAAGATAGAAGCGTCCCCATCGCGACTAGGAGCAAGAGAAGCGGCATTATTTTTCGCGGCGTTGCGGTGGGGATTGCGCTGGCAGCGAGACCGCCGAGTCCAATTCCGGCCAGCACTACGGCAAGCATGGTGCAAAAAGCGGTCGAGCTGGATGCGACATACAAACGCATGAAGCGGAACCAGATTACCTCGAGGCCAAGAAACAGGGCGCCCGTGCCCAGACTAACAAGAAGTAGCTTCCATGGGGTTTGTTTGCTTAACGAGAATTGGAGTCGGGTTGCTTGGGTTCCGGTGGGCTCTGTTCCGGCGAAGAGCCACGCAATTCCAGCCGCGGCGAGACTCAAACAAGCGGCGGTTAATCCCGTGCCAGGAAGTCCAAATCTTCGCATTAGGTAACCTTCTCCCAGGAGTGCACCGGCAACGCCCCCCAGGGTGTTAAAACCGTAGAAGGCGGCGATGACGCAACCGAATCGGCGGCGATGTAGAAACGGATCCTCCAACAGCACAGGCAGGGTCAACCCCATGGCCGTGGTCGGAAAAAGCAGAACCAGGAACGAAGTCGAGAAGCGCAGGATGTTTAGCAGCTCCTGGTGATGCCAAAGGGCCTGAAAAATGGGGCGCAGCCATTCTCCGAGGAGTGGAAGTCCAAATACCAGCGTGCAACCGAAAACGGCGACGATTGATTCCAATCCCGCGTAAACCCGCAGCGGTCGAACCCGCCGGAGGCTTAACCGCGCGGCGATCGCACTTCCGAGAGCAAGGCCTGCCATAAAGCTCGACAGAATCAAAGCGGCGGACCAGACCGAATTGCCAAAAGCTAACCCGCTGAGTCGGAGCCAAAGAGTTTGAAAAAGAAGGGCGCTGCATCCGGAGAGAAAAAGAATGAGCGAGACAAGGGCAACGCGCACGAGTTCGAAACGTGCAGTGCCGCCTTCGTCACCGCAACTGCGGCCGCAATTTCCGCCACACCATCCGCTCGTCATCCCGAGCGTAGTCGAGGGATCCCGGGGAAGTTACCTTCAAGCTGGCGCATCGGGATCCCTCGACTGGCGCTCGGGATGACCGTGCTACGCCGCGGCGTTGCCGGTTTCGTCGCGCAGATATTGAATGACGAGACGCAGTCGGGTATTCAAGTCCAGCTCCTCGAGCACTTGCTGACGGCGCACCGGATCCTCGATGAAAGTCGAAGCCATCAAGTCGGCCAGCATCGCCAGATCAGTCATGTCGGTGACGTACCGATCGATTTTTGTCGGCAACTGCCGGCCGAGGGTCTTAAAGCGAGCGTAAAGCTCCAGGACCTTGGCGCCGAGCGCGTCTGTTTCCACTGTCGTTTCGTTATCGGATCGAAGTGTTTCGAACTCGGCGATTGGAAACGGATGCAATTGCACAAAATCCGCGAAGCACACCCGCTGCAAACCTTGTAAAATTAAATTGGAGGTGCCATCGCCACGGCCGACACAGGCGCGGATCAGTCCGATCGTCCCGACATCGAAAAAGTCGTCTTCGCTTTTCCACTGCGCGCTCTCGGGCCGGAGGAGTGCGACGCAGAACATTCGCTCGTGCGCCAGGGCGTGTGCCAGCATTTCGCGATAGCGCGGCTCGAAAATGCAAAGCGGGAGCAAGGCGTGCGGAAAAAGGACTGCGCCCGGCAACGGCATCACCGGCGCCTGATCGGGTAAAATGGCCACCTCTTTCATGCAGTCGAATCAAAAGAGGCAAAATTCGCGCCAAATTTGACTCCGCAACGAATTCGCGCGCGGACTATTTTTTTTGTTTAGAAATCGTGTTGGCCACGGAGTTCTTGAAAGGTGAGTTGCCCTTGATGGAGCGGATGGCGAAGCGGAGCGTAAATTAACGACGAACCGGCGTCGCGAAAAAACAGGCGCGAGATTGGCCCAAATTTGCCTGTTGCCATAACGCATAAGCGCATTCCCGCAAGCTCGCTCCGCAACAACTCGAATAAAGTGAGGAAATCACGAAAGTCTTCGGCTCGGGTGACAACCTTGAACACGTCGGCGCCGGCTTTGCGGGCACGGAGCAATTTCTTATGCAGAACAGCAGGTTCGGGCGTGCGCTTGAAATCATGAAACGAACAAATTCGGCCAACACGCAGGCGGCGCGCTTCGTCCCACACCGGGCCCAACTCGTCCAATGAGCGCAATTCAACATCGACGAATTTTGCCCGAGGCAGAAACTTCAGCAGCAGATCTCGACGGGCAGACCGCACCTTCTTGCCGCCTTCGGCCGGATGCCGTGCCGTGATAATGAGAGGCTGGCGAAGTTTCAACAATTGCGATTCGCGCAGATTCGGAAGATGATCGAGCCGCAGTTCAAACAAGTCCGGCGGCGCGCGCATTCCTGTTGCAAGCCGCAGTTCATCGACTGAGGCGATCACACCGACGAGAGCGCAGGTCGGAATTTTGATTCTGCGGGGCGCGCTCATAATTTATAATTCTTCGATGCTTCCGCGTAAACAGGAACTGAACAGGTAATTAATCGGCCTCGATCTAAAGACTTTACTGCGCACTATTCTCGCCATTCTCAGCGGACTCGGAGCGAAGTGACGCTCGCGCCTGGCGCGGCCAGCATTCGCTCGACATATTTGGCCAGAATATCGAACTCGAG
>Ga0137403_10002177_pt1 | contig 24093 bp, 21 predicted proteins | sample CZOMad2_1_16fung_FD_122057 | JGI IMG/M metagenome (GOLD analysis project Ga0137403, IMG submission 122057) | Vadose zone soil fungal communities from Angelo Coast Range Reserve, California, USA - CZOMad2_1_16fungal (Hybrid Assembly) | ecosystem: Environmental > Terrestrial > Soil > Vadose zone...
CTCAAAGAAGACCACCTTCAGGCGGGGGAACTTCTCAAAGACACCACCGGCGACCAGCCCCACCAAGGCCTGAGTGCAGTTGGTGGGCCGCCCGAGGACGTGCATGGCCAGGAAGTTATTGAAGCGCTCGGTGATGAAGCCCCAATTGCCGTTGGGGTGGCAGAAGAGGGGGACATCCATCTCCTGAGCGACCTCGTAATAGGGGAAAAAATCCGGATGGTCAAGGTTCTTTTCTCCCTGGTAGCAGACCAGGTGAGCGCACTTGAACCCCAGCTCCTTGACGGCACGCCGCAGCTCGTTGGACATTTCCTGTGGATATCCCGCCGGAATCATGGCTACGGGGAGCAGAGCATCCTCGTAACCCTTCACCAGGCTGGCCACCCAGTTGTTGTATGCCCGGCACAGGGCCGCGCCCAGGGGGCCCTCAGTGGCCGCCGGCAAGGAGATGCCAGTGGGGAAGAGGACCTGCTTGTCTAGGCTCTCCAGGGCGTTGCCCTGCAGCCGCTTGGCCATATCGTAGCCCACTACCTGCCGCCGGGCGATGTCCCCGCCCTTCCAATTCTCCTTGGGATCGTACATGTAGCTGTGATTGTAGGCGCTGCTGTTCCCCTCGCCGCTGCCGCGCTGCCGCTCGAACTTTGTCTTGAACCGGCGCTCGTGGGGCTCCCCTTCCTTGATACAGATCGGCGTGTACTCCTCGAAAGGGGGGGCCAGCTTGTACACCTGGTCTGCGAAGTAGCCTTCCCGCAGGTGGGAATCCAGGTCGATGATCATGGGCGCCTTCTCTCATGCTATGCGCTGCGTTTTCGTCATACATGCCAGGGAAAGAGGGAAGGGTTGTGCCGGAAGCAGCACGCGATAACTTCCCTGCGGATCCACGTGGCGGGGCCGGAGACGTTCAGCAAGGCGTCTATGTTCGATTGGCACTGACAGGTCGGTCTCGGGGTTGCAAATCCCAAAATGGTGGCCGAGTGGACGCATCTTGGGGCAAGAACGGGAAGATCGTCGCACTGCCATCCATCGCATCTCTGCGCACTCCGTATTGCTCGACCTCATCCGTTCCTGTCACCTCTATGATGCGGAGCCTTTCCCCAGGGCGGCCTCGACCTCGGGCAGCTGGCGCCAACGCAGCCCGCGCGGGTGGGTCGCCACCTCCACCTTGTTGCCATCGGCATCCACCAGTCCCAGCGGGTGGTACACCAGCTCTATGCGGTTGCCGTCAGGGTCGTGAATGTAGGTGGAGTGCTCACCGGTGTCGTCGCGCTTACCCCAACGCTGGTCGTCCTCTGTCCCGCCACTGGTCGAGGCGCCCTGCCCGGCGCGGGAGTATGCAATGCCCAGCGCGTCAAGGTGGGCGAGCATCTCGTCCCAATTCTCCACTTCCAAGGCAAAGTGGGCGCGGGGGGAAATCACCGGGTTGTCCATCTCGGAAAAGTGCATTTCCGCGTTGCCGATGTGTAACTGCAGCTGGCGCTTGTTGCGCTCCGGTCCTCTATCGCGGAATGTGGCGCCCAGGACCTTCTCGTACCACTCCCTCGTCCGCTGCCGATCCGTGATCTGCACGTTGACATGTTGTACCATGGTGACCTTAGGCATCCCCATTACCTCCCTATCTACCTATGACACAGCAGCTTCACAAGACTGGGGCACCTGTGCCCGTTCCCGCTGTACGGTATCTGTCCTTCGTTGCCGCAGTGTACTACAACTGGCCTGCCTACGCCTAGCATTTTGCCGCGTCTGGGGTCACAGCGATCCCGCAGGTATGAACGCCGGGGATGAAGGGGAGCATGTCCTCTCGAAATGGCCTGGGCCACCTATCGAGCCGGACAGTACGACGTGCTCGGACCTCCCTCCCTTCTGCGATGCCTATTTGTCCAACCACACATTCCAGAAGTACCACACGGGCATGTCAAACGGGCCCTGGACGTGCTTACGCATGACCGTCAGCCAGAACGTGTCGCCATACTGGATAAAGGGCACCCGGTCCCAGAAGAGCCGATGGAGGTCCTGCCAGAGCCGATAACGCCGCTCGAACTGCAGCTCCGTCTCCATGGCTTGCAACAGCGTGGCAAAGTCGGGATCACAGTTCCATCCCGGCCCGTCGCAGCGCAAGCCAGTGCTGAGTGTCGGATCCGGGGTTATCCACCACCATACGGTACGGGCATCCCACAGGTCGGGGTTGTCCCGGCGTCGGACGGATGTGCTCCACTCCATCAGCTGTAGCTCGACGGTGAATCCCACGCTCTCCAGCTGCTGCTTCGTCGCCGGGGCGACCCTGTGCTGGGCGACGGCATCGTAAGCCGCTATATAGCGCACGGGCTCACCCTGGTAGCCGGCCTCTTTGAGCAGCCGTCTGGCCTTCTCCGGATTGTTTTGGTTATACAGCTCCCCTCCCGCGTCGGTCCACCACGGCTCTTCCTTAAACGAGAGGCTGGAGTCGAGCCGGTAGAACTGGGGATGTCCGACGGCCGCCCGCAGGATCGGTTCCATGTCGAGCGCCGCCAAGGCCGCCTGCCGTAGCTTCACGTTGGTGAACAGCCCCTTCTGCTTGTTCAGCAGGGTGACAAACTTGTTGCCGGGTTTCTCGATCTTCACGTTGAGGTCCGGAAGAGCCTTCAGGCGGTCATAGGCCTCATGCGTGCCCCAGGTGATGTCCACGTCCCCCGATTCCAGAGCGGCCAGGCGGACGGAGTCATCAGGGAGATACAGAAAGAGCAGGGTGTCCACCCACGCCGCTTTCCCCCCACCGTAGCCGTTCGGCGGTTCAGCACGCGATTGGTACCCCTCGAAGCGCACCAGCTTGACACGGCCGGGTTGGAGTTCGGCGAGTTTGAAGGGGCCCGTGCCGATATGAGTCCTGATCTGTCCCTCCCCGGCCTCTTCCAGCACCTCCTTCGGATAGATCGCGGTCCCCAGGAGCGGGAGCACAAGGGCGGTCTGGCCTTGCAGGCGGAGCTGGACGGTGTAGTGGTCGAGCGCCTTCACCGACTCGACGCGTTGGAAAAGCCTCCGGCCACGTGCATGCAGTCTGCCGTAGCGCAGCAGCGAGGCGACGGCGTCGGCGGCCGTCAGCTCTTGGCCGTGGTGGAAGCGGACACCCCGGCGCAGCTTGATCGTATACACCAGCCCATCGTCGCTCACCGTATGCCCCTCAGCCAACATGGGAATCCAGCCGTAGTCGAGGCCTTGGGTGTATAGACTTTCGACATAGTGGCGGCCGATAAGCTGTGCTATACCCTCCGGCTGCCAGTGCATATCAAGCGTGGACGCTTCCGCGATCAGCCCCACGCGCAGGGTGCCCCCTTTGCGCGGCGTTTCCCCCGCACCGCCGAAGGCTGTTAGCACGCCAAGCGCGAGAAGGAATACAAGGCTGTAGGGAATGACCTGTTGATCGAGGGGCGTATGCGTCGGTTCCATCGGTGGCCCTCCTTGCCTCAACTTCCCCTTCCCCTTGCCCTACTTCAGCGCTAGGGCCTCGTAACGCTGCTTCATATTGACCCCCAGGAACTTGCCATCCACATAGACATCACCCTGACGATTGAAGCTCAGCACAAACTCCCTTTCTGGGAGGCGTCAAGCGAGCTCTTCATCTGAAACTACCACGTGATTGAACATCCCAAGGTAGTCAAAGGTCCCTTCAGCCGAAGGCTTCTCCTCAGCCCTGACCCTCATCCAGCCTTGGCTCTCCCAGTCTCTTATTTTCGCTCTCACTCCAGCAGCCGTGCAGCCGTTGGCTTGCGGCGCGCTTAGCCTAATGCGACTGTTCCTATCATGTCAAGGTTGTCCTGGAGGGCAGGTGCCTGTCAGCGTTTTGTGCCTTAATGTCAGGGCTCGCCGTTCGCTCCCTCTCCCGTCGGGAGAGGGCTGGGGTGAGGGGAAGCATTTTCGGCTTGACCGCCTCCCATCAGCTGATTACCATCGCGGGGGCAGCCACTGCATGAGTCGCCAGGGCGAGGTGCGGGCACACCCCTGCAGGGGTGCTTCTGAAGGGGAGAGCCAGAGAGTGGCGACAAGCGATTGAGCGGGCCGCAGCGCGGAGGGCGCTATGAGGCTCACCACGGTTGGGATCATCGTCACTTTTACTCTCGCTCTCCTCGCGGTGCCGCATGCCTCCAAGGCGCAGCCGCCAGGGAGAGTCCCCCGCATCGGGATGCTCTGGTTCGGCTCCCCGGTCGTCGGGCCCTCGCCCCATCTCGAGGCGTTTCGGCAAGGGCTGCGCGAGCTGGGCTACACGGAGGGACAGAACATTGTCATCGAGACACGCCATGCGGCGATGCGGCCCGCGCTCCTGCCAGACCTCGCGGCCAATTTGGTCCTCTCCAAGGTTGATGTCATCGTTGCAGCAGGGGATCCCGCGATTTATGCCGCCAGGCATGCGACGAGCACGATCCCCATCGTCATGGTGGCGGGTGCCGACCCCGTGGGGTCAGGGCTGGTCGCTAGCCTGGCGCGACCAGGTGGGAACCTCACTGGGTCAAGCGCCCTTTCCCCGGAGTTAAGTGGGAAACGGCTCCAGTTGCTGACGGAGGCCCTTCCCGGAGTCTCCCGTGTGGCCGTGCTCTGGAATCCAGCCGATCCAGCCAAAGCCCTCGATGTGCGAGAGACCCAGGCGGCGGGACAGGCGCTGGGCGTGCAGCTGCAACTGCTGGAGGTCCGAGGGCCCGAGGAGTTCGAGAGCGCCTTCGCCGCGATGACTAGAGACCGTGCTGAGGCGCTGATCACTCTGGGGGACCCCCTGACGGTGAGTCACCGCATGCGGATCGTGGACCTCGCGGCCAAGAGCCGACTGCCGACGATGTATGACGTGCGAGAGTTTGTCGAGGCTGGAGGCCTCATGGCCTATGGGCCGAGCTTGGCTGACCTGTTTCGGCGCGCCGCTGCCTATGTGGATAAGATTCTGAAAGGCGGCAAGCCGGGCACTTTGCCTGTGGAGCAGCCGATGAAATTCGAGCTGATCATCGACCTCAAGACTGCCAGAGCTCTCGGCCTCACGCTTCCCCAGTCAGTCCTCTTCCTCGCCGACCAGGTAATTCAATGAATGGAGGGGTAGCCATGGGCATCTACCTCAGTGCCAGAGAGCTCGCGCAACTCGAATCGGCGGAACATGCATTTGCCTCGCCAGTGCCCACGCAGATCGTTTCCAACGGCGAATTTAACCCGCTGCCGCAAACCCACCAACAGCAGCAAGTCGAAGGGCAGATCAAAGCATTGGCGGACAAGCATGCTGCCAAACTAGGGATGGATCGGCGGCACTTTCTGCGCACCAGTTGCGGTATGGCAGCCGCCTTCCTGGCGATGAACCACGTGTTCGGCAACCTATTCGATGTCTCCGAGGCTGAGGCTGCCGATCCAGAGCGCGCCGCAGACCGCGCCAAATCGCTGCAGGGGCAATTCATCTTCGACGACCAGACCCACTTCGTGCACGACAAATTCGAGCAGAAGAGCCTCCTAGGACTGGCCGTTTTGCGGCCGAACACTGGAACCCAGCCCTCACCAATAAGGAGAAGACAGACCTCTACAAGCGTTTCGGGAGCCTCCCGATCGAGTCCTGGCTGAATTTGAACAGACCGGCGAGATCAAGTGGGCCAGCGATCTCGCCCGCATCCCTGCGCAGTATGGGGTGACGAATGTCTATGCAGAGATGGGGTCCAGCTTTGCCGCGTCGTGCACAGCAAATCCCCGCTTCACGGCAGCGCTCCTCGGGACCTGGATCAAGGGCATGAGCGTCGATCATACATTGTGGGGCACCGACTCCGTGTGGTACGGCTCGCCGCAGTGGCAGATCGAAGCGTTGCGCCGGCTGGAAATCCCCGTGGATATGCAGAAAAAGTTTGGGTTTGCACCACTGGGTCCAGCTGATGGGGTCGTCAAGGATCAGATCTTCGGGTTCAACTCGGCCCGTTTGTACCATCTCAGCCTGCGCGCCGAGTATCCGCCGTTGACCCCGGACAAATTCACCCAGATCAGGGGGGAGTATCGCATGGCCGGGAGACTCGACGAGCTGAGCGACAACGCCGCCTATGGCTTCATCGCCAAGCGGGCAAAGAAGCAGTGCTGAGAGCTGAGGGATGAGTATGGAAAGGCTCAGTGCGCCCCGCGGCTGTCTAGGAATGCACAAGGCTCAGGTGTTTGCGCGGCTCTGGCACTCTGACCAAGACCCTGCCCGTCGTCACAGTTGATTCAGCAGCATCAACTCATGTGGATGAAGCGTCAGGTAGACCTGGTCCAGCAGGTAGGGAACCTGAAACTTACGGACGCAATGGCGGATCAACGTCACCGGCACGATGAGTGGTAGCATGTCGCGCCGATACTGATCGATCATCTTAGTCAGCTCGCCGCGCTCGTCGCTGTCGAGTTAATCGGACACATAACCAGCGAGATGCTGCAACACATTAGTGTGACTGCGGCGGGTCGGGGTGCGGCGCATCACTTCGGTGAATCCATCCAGCTATGCCGCCGCCAACGTCTGAGCAGAGGTAACCATCGCCGCATCCCTACTCATACGGCCCACTCGATGGTTGAGAGGCGAATGCCAGCTTACGAGAGCGTGAAGCTCTTGGCCGCCATCTCGGCGATGGTCTTGCCGATACTGATCGAGGCCGTGGCTCCCGGCGAAGGGGCGTTGAGCACGTGCACCATACGCTCGGTCTCGACAATGCGAAAATCGTCCACGAGTCCCCCATCCGGCGCCACCGCCTGGGCACGTACCCCCGATCCCGCCGGGTGCACATCCTGCATGCGTAGCTCCGGTATCAGCTTTTGCAGGGCTTTCACAAACGCTTCACGACTGAGCGAGCGATACATCTCTCCCAGGCCCGTCTTCCAGTACTTCGAAACCATTTTCCAGAAGCCCGGATAGGCGACCATTTTCAAGGTGTCCTTGGCGGAGAAATCCTCCCAGGAATAGCCCTCGCGTTTGAACGCCAGAACGGCGTTGGGGCCGGCTTCCACGCCACCATGGATCATACGGGTAAAATGCACCCCCAAAAAGGGGAAGCGCGGATCTGGGACGGGGTAAATCAAGTTCTTCACCAGGAATTGCCGCTCGGGCACGAGCTCGTAGTACTCACCTCGGAAGGGCACGATCTGCAGTTGCGGGTCGACCCCGCAGAGGCGCGCCACATCGTCGGCGTGGAGGCCGCCACAATTCACCAGGTAGCGACAATGGACCGCCCCACGGCTGGTCTCCAGGACCAGCTCATCAGCGTAGCGCCGACAACCATGGACCTGGGCTTTGGTCTGAATCTCTCCGCCTTCCTTGCGAATGATGTCGGCATAGACCTGAGACACCTGCTTGTAGTCGATGATGCCGGTCTCAGGGACCAACAGCCCGGCGATGCCCATGGTGTGTGGCTCATACTCGCGGATCTCTTCAGGCCCCAGCCGGCGTATGCCTTCCAGACCATTGGCCTGGCCTCGCCGTTCGAGCTCATCCAGCGCCGGCAATTCGCTGGCCTCAGTGGCCACGACGAGTTTGCCGCAGCGCTCATGGGCGATGCCATACTCTTGACAGAACTCGTACATGGCCTTGCGACCCACCACGCAGTTGTGCGCCTTGAGCGAGCCAGGCCGGTAGTATAGCCCCGAATGAATCACCCCACTGTTATGCCCGGTCTGGTGCTGAGCCAGGCGGTCCTCCGCTTCGAGCACGGCGAGCGCCATATTCGAGCCTGTCTTCAGCGCCATCGCAGTCGCCAGGCCGATGATGCCTCCACCGATGATGACCACATCGTACCGTTGTGCATGCATCATTGATGTTCCCCTTCTCGCTTATCTTGCGAGCAGATGCTGTAAGGCTTCTTCAAGCTCAGGGTAACGGAACTGGTACCCCGAGGCCAGGAGTTTGATGGGCTGTATGCGGGCACTCGCCAGTAGCAGCTCGTCGGCCATCTCCCCAAACATGAGACGCGCGACGAATGCTGGCAGCGGAATGGCCGTGGGCCGTCCGAGAACTTTTCCCAGCGTCTTGGTGAATTCCTGATTGGTGACGGCTCGGGGGGCCACCGCGTTCGTTGGGCCTTGCAGGGTATCAGTGACGATCACATGCTGAATGGCACCAACGACGTCATCCAGGGCGATCCAACTCATATATTGCCGCCCGCCGCCGAGCACACCTCCTAGCCCTAGACGGAACGGCGGCAGCATCTTCGCCAGTGCCCCTCCGGCCGTACTGAGCACCACTCCCATGCGCAATTGGACGACGCGCAGGCCGTGCTGTAGCGCTGGCTCCGTCGCCGCCTCCCAGGCACGGCAGACCTCAGCCAAAAAGCCCCGGCCCGGAGGACTGTCGTCGGTGAGGATGGCTTCTCCGCGGTCCCCATAATACCCGATGGCCGAGGCAGACACCAAAACCTTGGGGGGGGAAGACAGGCGGGTGAGTGTCTCACACAGGAACTGTGTGCCCTTGACGCGGCTGTCGCGGATGTTGGCCTTCTTGACCGGTGTCCAGCGCTCGGCGATGTTCTCCCCTGCCAGATGCACGACCGCCTCGACACCCTCGACGGCACGCGCATCGATGGTTCCCGCCATAGGATCCCAACGGGCGGTCTTCTCTCCGGATGCCGGCTGCCCGCGCACCAGGCGTGTCACCTCGTGGCCGCTAGATGCTAGAGAGGATACCAACGCCGTGCCGATAAGGCCGCTTGCGCCAGTGACAAGAATATTCATGGATACGCCTCCTCGGTGCCCATGGCATGGTCTTACACCTGGCGCATCCTGACGCCAGCGGGATCAGTGCCGCAGGCCATTCCCGTGGACGCCACGCCAGGCCGAACACATGAGGATCTTTGCGCTGCCGTCATGCAAACAGCATTGCGACATCACGGATGTCAAGTCAACTAAAAGTTTTGGTGGGAGGGGTGGCTAGAACTGACGACGCTCAATCTATCGAGCACATGCTAAGGCGCTCTGTCGATCTGGAGAAATCGACAAGGATCACTGCTGTCTCATAATTGGCTGGGCTCGACGTGAGCCCATGCCAACAGTCATTCAGCGTGCTTCCACCACAATGCCACGCAATATGCGCGAGCACTCTCTAATGCAACGGATACAAGGCGTACCAATACATGAGTCCCGAGAGGCCAACCGGCTCAAAGATGGCTGTCTGGCGAATCGTCAAGCCTGAGGCGTCCCCCTCCACCTCTGCCAGCCCAGGGTGTTATTGGCGAGGTTGGCATCGACAAGCGTATGTCAGAATCACTCGGCGCCTCGTTGCCAGGGGACGAGCAGATGTTTTACCAGGAAGGAGGCAACGCTGGCGCTTACCACCAGTGCCCGCGGGCGTGCCAATGGGGGTGTTCGGGGATCATGCGACGGACGCTGTCGAGCCACCAGCGCCCCGCCCCTAACTCGATGTCGGCCACACGGGCCAGTTCAGCGAGCATCGCAACTTTCTCTGTCTCCGGGATCGCCTCGGTGTGCTGGCGCCAGACTGCCATGGGTACTCCGCAGGTGTCGCATTGGAGGACGACCCATTGTGGCGTTTCGGTATACCACTGGGTGCGCTCTTCTAACGTGCATAAAAGACAAGCCATCACGACTCCACTGTGTCCGTCCCGCTCGTTCCCACCAGGATGAGGCCGGCGTGAAGGTATAGTTCTATAACGTCTGATTCCGCAAAAACTCTCGAATTTGCTGGATGTAGGACTGAATGGTGTCCATGTTGGGATTCACGGCCACGGCGCGCTCGAACCATTCCAAGGCTTGACGGGGTTCGACCAGACCAAGATAGCATAGCCCCATGCCGCTGAGGGCACCGAAGTGCACCGGATTCAGCTCCAGGGTCTGGTGAATGTCGGCGATCGATTTCTCGAATTCTAGCATCAAATAATAGACGGTGGCGCGTTTGTTATACCCTTCGGCGAACTTGGGAGCACGGGCGATGATTTGAGCGAAGACTTCCACTGCCTCGGGATACTGCTCCGCTTCCATCAGGCGAATGCCCTCGGCCATCAAGGTGTCGATCTGATCGTTGCCCGACCGCAGCCAGATGGTCCACATGACGTTCTGGGCCGTCACCCGCACGCGCCCATCGTCATCTCGCAGCGCCTGCACTAACGCGGGCATGACCTGCATGTCCGCCACCTTGGCCAACAATTCCAGCGCCTTCAGTTTCTCCGCCGTGGTCCCCTGCGTAAGCACCTCCAGCGCATGGGCCAAGCCCTGCCCTCCGCCATTACCGCTCACGGCTTCCAGCGCCAATCCCAGCACGACGATGAGCGTCATTACGATGGTCAGCGTCGTCACGGTCATGCTCCTCTACTTGGGGTCACTCAGATTCATGGACGTTTCACACGAGTCCGCGACACTCCCTCGGGCACCGACATCGCCGCTTATCGGTGGCATGCTATACACCTCTCGAACGGCCTTGTCAAGGTGAGCACCCCATGCAACCCTGGGCTGACCGGACGACCTTGTCGAGTCAAGCAGCGATGAGTGTTCCATGTCCTCGCATTCCTGAATGGTTACACCGGCTCGTGTCAACCGCGGACAGGATGAGCGGAGAGACCCGGTGTGTTATAATCAGAGTTAATCACTGATCTCATGCAGAAAACGGATGCTCTGAAGCGTGGTCATCTCAGATGGCTGAACATCCCTGTCAGCCTGCCGCGAATGCCCGGAAAGGTCGCCTCTACGGTGCTTGACAGGGGGATCATATGCGGTGCCTGCTTCGACAAGGAGGGAGCATGGAGCGCCAGGAGGCCGAGCGACAGATTGAGCAGTTGCGCCAGCAGCTTCAGTATCACAACTATCGCTATCACGTCCTCGATGATCCCCAGATCACTGACGCCGAGTACGACCAGCTGATGCGCCGCCTGCAAGAACTGGAAGCCGCGTTTCCTGAGCTGATCAGGCCGGATTCCCCGACGCAGCGCGTCGGCGCCACGCCGCTTGAGGCATTCGGCACGGTGCTGCATTCTCTTCCGATGCTGAGCCTCGACAATGCTTTCTCAGCCGAAGAAGTGCGTGACTTCGACACACGGATCAAGCGTCAACTGGGCCAAAGTGACCCCATCGAATACGTGGCTGAGCCGAAGATCGATGGGTTGGCAGTCGAGCTCGTGTATGTCGACGGTCTATTCGTGCAGGGGTCGACGCGTGGCGACGGGGTGCGCGGCGAGGATATCACACAAAATCTCCGGACCATCAAGACCGTCCCCCTGCGGTTGATCGCCGTCGCCCACGCTCCGTTGCCCCAGCGTCTGGAGGTGCGCGGGGAGGTCTATATGACCAAACGTGACTTCCAACGCCTCAATGCGCGTCGTGAGGAGGAGGGAGAGCCCATCTTTGCCAATCCACGCAATGCTTCCGCTGGTGCGCTGCGCCAGCTTGATCCGCGCATCACCGCTGGGCGCCCCCTAGCCATGTTCTGCTACGGCGTCGGCGGCGTGGAGGGAATAACGTTCCAGACCCACTGGGATGTGCTGCAGAGCCTAGCACGCTGGGGTTTCAGCATCAACCTCCACAGTGAGCAGTGTCACGGCATCGAAGCCGCTCTAGCCTATTACGAGCGGTTGCGCCAGCAACGTGAGGAGCTTCCGTACGAAATCGACGGCGTGGTGATCAAGGTCAATACGTTGGCGCTGCAAGAGGCCCTCGGCACCCGGTCCCGTAGCCCACGCTGGGCGCTGGCCTATAAGTTCGAGCCGAAGCAGGCGGTCACACGCGTCAAAGAAATCGCCGTGCAGGTTGGTCGCACCGGTGCCTTAACTCCAGTGGCGCTGCTGGAGCCGGTGCAGGTGGCGGGGGTGGAAGTCAGTCGAGCCAGCCTGCATAACCCCGATGAGATCGCCCGCAAGGATGTTCGCGCTGGAGATTGGGTCATGGTTCAGCGGGCGGGGGATGTCATTCCGGAAATCGTCGAGGTCCTGAAAGAACGACGAACCGGTGAGGAGAAGCCGTTTGAGATGCCGACGCATTGCCCCATCTGCAGGTCCGGGGTGGTGCGTCTCGAAGATGAGGTGGTGCCACGCTGTGTGGGACTGTCGTGCCCAGCGAAACTCAAGGAGAGCATCGTCCATTTCGCCTCCAAACGGGCCATGGACATCGAAGGTCTCGGAGACAAGACCGTCGATCAGCTGGTAGAGCGCGGGCTGGTCAAGGATATCGGCGATCTCTACGGTTTGACCAAAGATGATGTGCTCAAACTTGACCGCCTTGCCGACAAATCCGCCAGCAATCTCATCGCAGCGATCGAACGCAGCAAACAGACCACCTTGCCCCGTTTCCTATACGCATTGGGCATCCGGCATGTTGGCGAACATGTCGCCGACGTGTTGGCGCGTGAGTATTCCGACTGGCAAGCCTTACAGCATGCTGGCTACGAAGAGTTACAGGGCATCCACGAGATCGGGCCGCGTATCGCACAGAGCATTGTGGCCTTTTTCCAGGATACTGGCAACCAGGGGGTACTGGAAAAGCTTCGCCGCGGTGGCGTGCGCGCGACGCCGTTGCAGCGCCCGGCCGTCGATCAAGCGCTGCGTGGCAAAACGTTGGTGTTTACCGGTGAGCTCCAAACCTATACGCGCGCCGAGGCCAAACGTCTGGTGGAAGCCCGCGGTGGTCGCGTCACATCTTCGGTCAGTCGCAGCACGAGCTACGTGGTGGCAGGAGCGGACGCCGGTTCAAAACTTGACCAGGCCCGCAAATTTGGGGTGTCCGTGCTCACCGAGAATGAATTTCAGGCCTTGCTGTCGTCGTGAACGTGGTGGAACCTTCGCGCTGGCGTATGCGTCTAAGAGCCACGCGACGAAGCGGATAGAAATCGTTGCGGCGCTGGGCACAGCAACGCATCACGCATTCGTCCACTGATGAAGTGCCACAAGTGCCTGGCGTGTCGACCAAGATGAAGATAAGGAGGCAACCATGCATCGATCGGTTCACGTGTGCTCTCTGACGGTCGTACTCTGTGTGCTCGGCCTTGCCATCGGTGTCGGGGTGATGGTCAGCCAGTCCTCGGGCGCACGGGACGCACCGTTCTGGACGGAAACGCCTCCCACCCAGGTCCCTCTTGTCCAGGTCCCCAATTTCGCCGACATGGCCGAGCACCTCAAGCCTTCAGTGGTCAACATGAGTACGACCCAGGTCGTCAAGGGGCAACGGCGCACGACGCCACGCATGCCCTTCCCCAGCCCCTTTGGCGAACGCGATCCGTTCGAAGAGTTTTTCGAACGCTTTTTCGGTGGCGACAATCCCCAGCGCGAGTTCCGCGGGCGCAGCCTGGGCTCGGGGTTCATCATCAATCGCGAGGGGTATATTGTGACCAATAACCATGTCGTGGAGAACGCCTCTGACATCAAGGTCTCGCTGTCGGATAAAGAGGAATACGCGGCGAAGGTCATCGGCCGCGATCCGAAGACCGATGTGGCGCTGATTAAAATCGACGCAAAAAAGGACCTGCCGGCGGTGGCGCTGGGTGATTCCAGCAAGTTGCGCGTGGGCGAGTGGGTGATGGCCATCGGCAATCCATTTGGCCTGGGGCACACTGTCACGACGGGAATTGTCAGCGCCAAGGGACGGATCATCGGCGCGGGTCCCTATGATGACTTTATTCAGACCGACGCGTCCATTAACCCTGGGAACAGCGGTGGGCCATTGTTCAACATGAACGGCGAAGTGGTCGGCATCAATACCGCCATTATCGCCAGCGGTCAAGGCATTGGCTTCGCCATCCCCATCAACGTCGCGAAGGACCTGCTCGTACCGCTCCGCGAGAAAGGTCGGGTGGTGCGCGGCTGGCTTGGTGTGCAGGTGCAGGGCATTACCCCTGAACTGGCCAAATCGTTCGGCCTCGAGCGCGAGCGGGGAGCCTTGGTGGCCGATGTCATGGCCGATACACCGGCGGAGAAGGCGGGCATCGAGCGTGGCGACATTATTGTCGAGTTCAACGGGCGCAAGATTGAAGAGATGAATGACCTGCCGCGTGTGGTGGCGAGTACCCCGCCGAACGCGGATGTTCCTGTGAAGATCCTGCGCAAGGGGCAGGAGAAGGTCATGCAAGTCAGAGTGGCTGAGCTCAAAGACAAAGAAGAGCGCGTCGCATCCAGCGGTGGGACACTCGAAGAGAGCCTGGGCCTGACGGTGCAGGAACTCACCCCGGAGATTGCCCGCAGCCTGCGGGTCAATGAATCGAAAGGCCTGGTGCTGACGAACGTGGAAGAGGGCAGCCCGGCCGATGAGGCAGGCCTCCGACGGGGTGATGTGATTGTCGAGGTCAACCAGAAGAAAGTCGACAACCTGCGCGATTACCGTGCCGCGCTCGGACGTGTCGGTAGTGCCGATTCGTTGCTCCTGCTCGTGCGCCGTGGCGGCAATGTCCTCTATGTGGCGCTGAAGATGACGAAGTAAGCCGGGTGCCTCTAGAGCTTTTTTGGCGGATGGCATGCAGCTCGCACCCTCCTTGAACAGCCAGGGAGACAGGAACTGGCCGTATGGTCACACGTATCCTGGCGACTATGCCCCAGAGATCAGAGCGGCCCACAGCTCACGCCAATCGCTGCTGTCGGAATCTCAGGGCCTGCCTGAGAAAAGTTGACAGGGCATCGATTTGACGCTACAGTACTGCCGCATTTCGCGAAGCTGAGGGGGTTGACTCTGAGCTCTGCTAGCCAGGGAGGACCGATGCGGGCGAGCAAGTGGAGCATGACACTGGGAGGGTTCCTGGGCGCGCTGTGGGTATTGGGCACGGCGATTGATGCTGGCCAGTCAGCGCTTTTCAACATCGAGCGTCTCACCGGCGAAGCCGAAGGGTTGTGGCTTCAAGGTCGTTCGGAGCAGGCTCTGCAAAAATTTGAGCAGGCGCTGACACAGATCCGGGAGGTCGGTGAGCGCGGCCGTGAATGGAAGATCCTCGACCGCATGGGTCGGATATATCTGGAACAAGACCAATTCCAACCAGCCCTCGAACACTTTCAGCAAGGCCTGAACGTCGCGCTCGACCTAGGTGACGCCTCGGCTCAGGCTGTGCAATTGGCGGCGATAGGTGAAACCTACAACCTGCTCCAGCAACCGCTACAGGCCATCGCGACCTATGAGTCATTGCTCGCGCTGGAGGAGGAGCGGCAGGACCGCGCCGGCCAGTGGCGCGCGTTCTATGGCCTGGGCTTTTCGCATAAGACCAATGGGGCCCCAGCACAGGCCGTGACTTACATCCAGCGCGCCCTCGAGTTGGCTCGCAGCCTCGAAGATCAAAGCCTTGAATTGGCAGCGCTGCAGGAACTTGAGGCCGATTACGCGGTAGTGGCCGATTACGCTGAGGTCGCACGCTACAGCGAAGAGATCGTACAGCTGGCTCGTGCATTGGGCGACCGCGGGCTTGTCGCCGAGAAATTGGCCACGTCGGGGTACGCCTATGAGCAAGTGGGGAATTTTCAGCGGGCCGCCGCGCAGTATCAAGCGGCGTTGGGCACCTATCGCGACGTCAATGATGTCCGGGGGGAATGGCATGTCCTGGACGACCTGGGTCGCCTGGCGGTAAAACAAGGCGACACGACCGAGGCAGTCACACGCTATCAAGACGCCTTCAAGGTTGCCCAGCGGGCGGGGATACGCGAAGGGCAGGTGAGCGCCCTGGAGCATACAGCTGCGGCCTACCGCAGCGCCAAAGACTACGAGAAGGCCACCCAATATTATCAGCAAGCGCTCAAGGCTGCCAAGGAGGCCAAGCTGCGTGAATATGAGTGGCTGGTGTTGAGCGACCTTGGCAGCATGTATGGCGAGATGGGTAACACCAAGGGGGCTGTTGCGCATTACCAACAAGCGCTCACCCTCGTCCGTCAACTGGGCGACAAGGAAGCCGAAAAGCAGATACGCGACGCGTTGGCCCGGTTTGACAAACCGTCGGATAGCAAGGACTCCAAGCCCCCTCGCAAGCGATGAACGGGCTCGTTGGGTAGCTTGATGGCTGAATGTATCTTTTGCGATATCGTCGCCGACCTCAAGCCGGGCGTCAAGGCGTACGAGGACGACGTCCTACTGGCCATTGAGGATATTCATCCCCGCACACCTGTCCACCTCCTCATCATGCCGAAGCGCCACGTGCCAACCCTTCTGGACATCGAACCTGATGACACGGTGTGGCTGACTGCCGTCCCATTTGTGGCCAATCGGCTGGCGCGCGAGCGTGGCATTGCCAACAGCGGTTATCGCCTGGTGGTGAACGTCAACCACGGTGGCGGGCAGGTCATTTTTCATGTCCACTTTCATCTGATGGGCGGTCGCCATCTCCGCTAACCTGGCACCATCCCCCACAAGAGGGGAGGACGTACGGCCAAGTGGTAGGAAGGGAGCATGGATGAGTCGGGCGCTGACATTCTACAGCACCTCTATCGGCAAGAAAGTGGTGATGGCGATCACCGGTCTGATCCTCTTCGGGTTTGTCATTGGCCACATGCTGGGCAACCTGCAAGTGTTCATGGGTGCCAACCAGATGAACGCATATGCCGCGATGCTCAAAGCCAATGCCACGTTGCTCTGGGGTGTGCGCATCGTGCTCCTGGTGGCGGTCATCTTGCACATCGTGGCCGCCGTCCAGCTTACGCGTATGAGCCAGCGCAGCCGGCCGGAGGAGTACCACTATAAAGATGTCATCCAGGCCGATTACGCCGCACGCACCATGCGCTGGAGCGGGCCGATCATCGCCGTGTTCGTGATCTATCATTTGCTGCACTTTACTACCGGCAGCGTCCATCCGCAGTTTGATGTCCACGATGTTTACCGCAATGTCATCAGCGGTTTTCGCGTCTGGCCGGTCTCTCTGTTCTACATCATCGCGATGGTTGCCCTGGCATTTCACCTGTGGCACGGGGTCTGGAGTATGTTTCAGACCCTGGGCCTGATCAACCCCAAGAGCGACAAGATTATCCACCGGCTCGCGGCAATTGCCACGCTGGCGCTCGTCATCGGCTTCATCTCCATCCCGATGGCCGTTCTGGCGGGCCTCATCTCCTAAGTTGGGAGGTTTAACCATATGGAACTCCGCGCCAACGTCCCTGCCGGTCCGATCGATCGGAAATGGGACACACATCGCTTCGAGATGAAGCTGGTCAACCCTGCTAATAAGCGCCGATTCGATATCATCGTCGTCGGCTCAGGACTTGCCGGAGCCTCTGCCGCCGCGTCGCTCGCCGAGTTGGGGTATCAGGTCAAATGCTTCTGCTTCCAAGACAGCCCACGCCGCGCCCACAGCATCGCCGCCCAGGGGGGCATCAACGCCGCGAAAAACTATCGTAACGATGGCGACAGCGTCTATCGCCTGTTCTATGACACGGTTAAAGGTGGTGACTACCGCTCCCGCGAGGCCAATGTCCATCGCCTGGCGCAGATCAGCGTGCACATCATCGATCAGTGTGTGGCGCAGGGCGTGCCGTTCGCGCGTGAATACAGCGGGTTGCTCGATACACGCTCGTTTGGCGGCGCACAGGTATCCCGTACCTTCTACTGCCGGGGGCAGACGGGGCAGCAACTGCTGCTCGGAGCATATCAGGCCCTGGCACGCCAGATCAACGTCGGCCAGGTGCAGATGTACCCACGCACTGAGATGCTCGACCTTGTGGTCATCAACGGCCAGGCGCGCGGCATAGTGACGCGCGATCTGATGACAGGGGAGATTGCTTCCCATGCTGCCGATGCCGTGGTGCTCGGAACTGGTGGCTATAGCAATGCCTTTTATCTGTCGACCAACGCCAAGGGGTGTAACGTCACAGCCATCTGGCGCGCCCACAAACGCGGGGCCGCTTTTGCCAATCCCTGTTTCACGCAGATCCACCCGACCTGTATTCCTGTGACCGGAGAGCATCAGTCCAAGCTGACCCTGATGAGCGAGTCGCTGCGTAATGATGGGCGCATCTGGGTGCCCAAGAAGAAGGGGGACACGCGCCTGCCCGACCAGATCCCCGCAGAGGATCGCGATTATTTTCTCGAACGCATATACCCGAGTTACGGCAACCTGGTACCGCGTGACGTCGGCTCCCGTGCCGCCAAGCGGGTGTGCGATGAAAGCCGGGGGGTCGGCCCCGGCGGCCAAGGAGTGTACCTCGACTTCGGCGATGCGATCAAGCGCTTGGGCGAGCACGTCATCCGCGAGCGATACGGCAATCTGTTCGAGATGTACGAGCGCATCACCGGTGAGAATCCCTACAACGTACCTATGCGCATCTACCCGGCGATCCATTACACCATGGGCGGATTATGGGTGGACTATAACTTAATGAGTACTATTCCAGGGCTGTACGTTGTCGGTGAGGCCAACTTCTCCGACCACGGCGCCAATCGCCTGGGTGCGAGTGCATTGATGCAGGGCCTGGCCGATGGCTACTTTATTCTGCCGTACACCATCGGCGATTACTTGGCGCAGGCCATGTTTCCGAAGGTGGATGCCAACCATGCGGCCTTCCAGGCGGTCGAGGGCGAGGCGCGCGAAAACATCAACCGGTTCCTCGGCATCAAGGGCAAGCGCACGGTCGATTCCATCCATCGAGAGCTGGGGCGGCTACTGTGGGATTACTGTGGTATGGCCCGTAACGCCACGGGCCTCAAGGATATCTTGCAGAAGATTCCCGAGCTGCGTGAGGAGTTCTGGCATAACGTTCTCGTGCCTGGGGACCAGGAGGGGCTTAATCAATCCCTGGAAAAGGCCGGACGAGTGGCGGACTTCTTGGAATTTGCCGAGCTGATGTGCACTGATGCGCTCGAGCGCAATGAATCCTGCGGGGCGCATTTCCGCGAGGAATACCAAACGCCCGAGGGTGAACCGCTGCGCGACGATCTCAACTGCTGCCACGTGGCGGCCTGGGAATTCACTGGCGTCGGCAAGACGCCCATCTTGCACAAGGAACCTCTGACGTTTGAGAATGTCCATCTGACCCAGCGGAGCTACAAGTAATGAACCTCACGCTACATGTATGGCGTCAGACACGCGCCCATGGCCAAGGCAGTTTCGTGCAGTACGAGGCCAGAGATGTCAGTCCGGATATGTCCTTCCTGGAGATGCTTGACGTGGTGAATGAGGGGTTGATCACCAGAGGTGAGGAGCCCATCGCCTTCGATCATGACTGCCGTGAGGGGATCTGCGGCATGTGTGGCTTCGTGATCAACGGCATCGCCCATGGTCCACGTCGTGGCACCACAGTGTGCCAGCTCCACATGCGCAGCTTCAAGGACGGTGATACCCTTTACCTCGAACCGTGGCGCGCCAAGGCTTTCCCGGTCATCAAGGATCTCATCGTGAACCGCAGCGCCTTCGACCGCATCATTCAGTCGGGCGGCTTCATCTCGGTCTCAACCGGCGGTGCCCCAGAGGCAAACAGCCTGCCGGTGTCCAAGGAAGATGCCGAGCTCTCCATGGATGCCGCGGAGTGCATTGGTTGTGGTGCCTGCGTTGCGGCCTGCCCCAATGCCTCGGCCATGCTGTATACGGCTGCCAAGGTATCGCACCTTGGCTTGCTCCCTCAGGGGCAGCCGGAGCGCTACCAACGGGTGCTGTCGATGATGGCCAGGGCCGAGCAGGAAGGCTTTGGCAGCTGCACGAACATCGGCGAGTGCGAAGCTGCATGCCCCAAAGCGATTAGCCTCGACTTCATCGGACGTCTCAATCGGGATTTCATCAAAGCTAGCTTCTTAAAGGGCAGCAAAGCCTCACGCAAGAGCTGGGCTGGTTGAAGCCCTATGTCGAGCGCACTAGGACCCGAAGCTGCGTTTGATCGAAGCCAAGCACTTTCGTGCCACCCTTGATGGCGATCGGGCGCTTGATGAGATTGGGATCCTGGGCCATAAGCTTGATGGCTTGCGTCTTGGTGGGCGGTTGGCTCTTAAACCCCTGCTGCCGATAGGCGGCCGAGCGCGTATTGAGAAATTCGGTCACGTCGGCACTGCCGATCAATGCCTCGAGCTCGGCTTCGGTCAGCGGCTCTTTACCGAGATCACGCTCCTGCAATTGGCCTCCGAGGTCTCGCAAGAAACTTCTTGCTTTGCGACAGGTCGTTCAGGTGGCCTTATGGTAAAAGATGATCGGTTGCTCGGCCATCGCTTCCCCCGTTTCGCTATTTCACCACAATCACAGACACCGGCGCTTTCAGGACCACTTCATTGCCGGTCTCGCCCATGGTGACACGCCGCGCGCCGCCCTCGCCATGCGAGCCGATGAGGATAAGGTCGCACTGATACTGCTCCACAGCCTTGATGATCTCCTCCGCCGGGCGTCCCTGGCGCATTTCACAGACGCATTTCAGCCCATTCGCTTTCGTCAAGGTCGACACCTGCTCCAGAACGCGCTGGGCGCATTGTCGGACATCCGTACCAACTTCGGACACTGCAGCGATCCCCCAGGTGGCGTTCTTCTGGGGCACATAGGTGGGCGTCAGCACAGCGATCACGACCAATTCAAGCTGATAGGCTTTCGCCATCCGTACGCCCAACTCCAGTGCCCGCTCGGACCACGGGGTGCATTTGGTCGCAACTAAATCCGCCGCAATCCGTGCAAGTACCCGGAGCACCCGCGCGTGATCAAACCGGACAAATTCCGTCGTATCCTCGGTGTCAGGGCAGAGATTGACGACCACCATCTCGCCACGTTCCAACCGGATGAGCCAGTCGATGCACCACCGCAACACTTCGACCTCCTCGGCAACGCGGGCGTGCACGGCGGTCTGGGAGGAAGATGACTCCGTGTCTGCCTCACCCGCTGAGGCGTGGTCACGATCACGCAGGTGCGTGAGCCACGCTGGAATCTCGTGGGCTTCATCGTCCTGGAACAGTTGATGGATACGGCTGCGGCTCAAGCCCGTCGCGGTGGCGATCTGCCGAATGGAGAGGCCGGTGTCACGCGCGGCGACGATGGCCCAGATCCGCTCTTGTTCGGCCTCATGCAAATGCGTGGTCGCCAAGCGCAGGCGCTTGTTGGTCTGTTGTTCGTGCAGGAAGCGCTGGTGGCGTTCTTCTCGGGTGTCCATGCGCTGAGGATACCTGTTTATGGTTCGGGTGTCCAGCAAACTGGACGCGATAGCGTACTTTTTTACTCCGCTGCTCCTGGAAGGCCAACAGGCGTTTCTGACGGGGCTCGCACACTTGTACAACCTCATTCCTTATCAGCGTCGAGCCCAGCACGCCGGCCAATGTGGGGTGGAAGTGGAAGGCGGACGAGTACCCACAGTAGACTGGTTCCGCAATCTGCAGATCCTCACCTCAGGAGGCTTCCGATGAGCGGTGACACGCTCCACCACTAAATGCGGTGGAATGTGGTATTTTTGACCAACAGTAGCACGGAATTGTGTCGCGAGCATTACCTGTGTAGCACTACCCAAACACGTTTGCAGTCGAGACAGCGGAAGCGCCGATAGCCGAGTTCGGTACGATCAGCGTGTTCGGTGATAGCGGTCGACTTACAATGCGAGCACATCATACGCATCCTCCTCTCAGAAGGAGGAGTGTACATGCTTGGCCCTGGGAAACCAAGATGGAATGAAATCTGACAGAACCGCCGCAAGAGCTAGCAAGAGCTTCGAGACGAACTTCATGTCATTCGGGTATATCTCGTGTAAGCCTTTATTCGAGAGAATTCGGCGCAAACCACAGCTCAAAGTGATTCGGTGCACCTTTTGTGGAGTTTTCATAGCCGGGAATGTATTGCAGCTTTGCATCTACATTCAAGTTGGAAAGCACTTTGATCGTCTCAACTGCCTGACTTTGCTCAGTCGTGTGAAAATATCTTAGCTGAGTATGTACTGGACCTGTATCAACCAACTGAATACCCGGAACGACAAATCCTTTTGCTTCTAACTGGGTTGCTATCTGTTGTGCTTCTTGTCGCTATTGCTCATTTTGGATGTGCAGGTAGATATACTTCGGCTGTTGTGCGGTAACATCCTCTCGAGCCCCTATTCCCCTACCACTCGGCTGATCCATAGCGTCTTTGGGCTTCGCTAGAATGGGATAGATCTCTGCCAAATCAGACTTGGACTTGGTAGTGTTCACGATTTCGTCTATTGTGTTTGTTTTTTCGACAACTTGCTCCTGCGCGCTTTCATAGGCGGCGAGAGCATTCTGGGCTTTTTGTTGCTCGGCCATCGCAATAGAGCGTTGTTGGAACGCGTAGAAGGTCAGAACCCCCATGGCCGACAGCAACAGCGCTAACACCGTCACGCTCCAGCGCAAGCGGCGCGCCTGTCTAAGCTGTTGCTGTCGCTCAGCCTCTGCCCGCTCCCGTTCTCGTCGCTCACGTTCCTCTCGTCGAATTCGCTCCTGCTCCTGCTGTTCGACATACCGAAGCCGCCAGTCTAGAATAGCCGGCGCCAGTAGGAAAATCTCATAACGCTGTGCGGCTGGCTGGTCAGGCAATGGTGCCATCGAGCGCAGGATACGTACGTCGGGCGAGCTGAGCCGAGTTAAGACGGGCTCCACTTGCTCTGGTGGTGACTCGACATACGAGACGAGGTCGCCAGGGGTGTGGGCAATCTTCGTGCCCGTCGGTGTTACGAGGAAGCGGAACAGGCGCCCCGCAGTTTCGCGCTCAAGTGGACTCAACTTCTCCATCTCTTTATCTAGATGCGTGCGCACAATGCTCTCGGCCCCGCCCAATTGTCCCAAAGTGCTGAGCCGCAGTGTCCCCGAGCCGGCGGCGATTTCCTCTTCCCAGAGGCGAGTTAAGACCATCTGCAAGAATGGTGTTTCAATTCTGGCTTTGGAGCGGTCGTCATCCGTGTTCCCACGAACGCGTCCCTGTCCCATCTGACGGAGCGTAACCTTTCCTGTCCTGATCTCATCGAGCAACTCCTCGACCAATTCGTCTTCAACCGTCACACGCCTCTGGCCGTCGAGGAGTTGGCCGTTGTATGCATCCAGTGGTTTGCGGATAGCGTGAGCGGCGGCCTCGCGGTTGAGGTGCTTTAAGCGCAGCATATTGCTGAGCAGATTAGGGATACGCCCCTGAAAGCGATCTAGCTTGCTGAGTCCATCTTCACGCATCGACAGCAGAAAATTCACATCGATCTCTTTACGGTTGACCGTGCGCGCGAACTCCGCGTCAAATCCATCTGCCGTCTGCGAGGTCGGGTGGTACAGGAAGTATTCTTCAAACTGGTCAAGGATAACTAGGATCGTCCCATGTAAGGCACGCGTGCAGGCCAGTAGAAAGTCATCCAGTGGAAGCGCGAGATCAATGCTGATGTCTTTGTTGCGTGCGCCCTGGCTCACGGCGCGCAGCACTTCGTGTTTGAAAGCCGACACTAAGGCTGGGTTCTGCCAGGCGCGGAAGATGACAATGGCGAGACGCGGCGTTGCTCTCAGTGCGGGCACCACGCCCGCCAACAGCACCGAACTCTTGCCGACGCCGCTGGCTCCATACAGGATCGTTAAGGGTGCCGAATAGAGATTTGCCGCGATGATTTCCTGGTCGTACTCGCGGCCGAAAAAATAGGTGCGATCGGCTTCAGCCGACATTGAGGAGAGCGGGAGATTCTTGGGGTCACGCCGCCACCGGCTGGGGAGAGCCACGGAACCCCGGATACCACTGCCGGAATGTGGCCTCCCAGTCCCCATTCAAGACGCGCGTGCGGATCTGGAGGAGGAGATGCACTCCTCGCTGACTCCAGCCCATTTGCTGCTTCTTCACCATGCGCTTGCTGATCACTTGATTCACCGTCGATTCCACAAAGCCGGTGCTGATCCGCTCTCCAGCACGATAGCGCTCCCCATAGTTGGGAATGAAACCCTGGTTATTCGCGATGTACGTGTGGAATTCCTCCACCGCTTTCAGAAGCTTCCGGGCTGTGCCATGGCCACTGGTGGCCACCGCCGCATCGAGGTCCATCTCGACGGACTGCACCACCTGTAACGCCTTGAAGACGTTGCCATGCCACAGATACCATTTCAGGCGTGCCAAGTCCCGCGCGACCGCAGCTCGTAGTGGATAGTCCTCTTCCTCATCCCTGGTCTTGTCCGGCAAGCCTTTCGCGGTCTGCTGGAGGACTGTGAGCCACATCGCGACATGGAACCAATCCAACAGATGCTCGGCGTGCGGGTTCAGATAGAGCTGGAGATCGCGCACCGTCTCACCCCCATCGGACAGAAACGTGATCTGCTGATTCAGCTGGTGGCCTTGCG
>Ga0137403_10002178_pt1 | contig 24087 bp, 21 predicted proteins | sample CZOMad2_1_16fung_FD_122057 | JGI IMG/M metagenome (GOLD analysis project Ga0137403, IMG submission 122057) | Vadose zone soil fungal communities from Angelo Coast Range Reserve, California, USA - CZOMad2_1_16fungal (Hybrid Assembly) | ecosystem: Environmental > Terrestrial > Soil > Vadose zone...
AGGGTGCTGAACACGCTCGCCGCCACCACGCGGTGTCCGCGGATCTTGACCTTGTCAAGCGCCTCCCGCAGATCCCTGCGATAGTCGCCGAGGCTGCCGCCGTGATGATCCTTGTGCTTGCCGTCGTCGAGAAAGTCCTCGAACGCCTCGCCTGTGACTCGGCGCCCATCGGCGCCACGCACCCCGTCGGTCACCATCAGGAGATAGCGCGTGTGCTGGTCGAGGAGCTCGTCGGACTCCGCGTGAAGCGTGTTGGTCGCCGGATCCCACACGATCTGATTGATCCCGATGGGGTCACCGCCGTGACCGTGGCCATGACCAAGGCGAATCAGGAACACGGTGTTGCTGTTCACGGTGGACACGTCGATGGCTCTCGAGAAGGGAATGGACAGACGCGGCTGCAGGTTGAAGCCATCGAGCGTATTGATGACGGCGATGTCTTCACAGTCCGACCGGCGCGTGACGCAGTCGGGCGGCTTGGGCAGGCTCACGCGAAGACCGGTCTTCTGATCGTGGTCGTCGACCGTGAAGCGGTCGCTCGGGAACGGGGCGGTCGCCGGAGAGGACAGGTCGAAGAGCGCCTCGACGTCGGCGAAGGCGAGCCCGGGGAGGAGGATCAGCACGGTGACGGCGACCGCGACGATGCGTCGGTACTGCGGACTCATGAGGCGCCTCCTTCAGTGAGGACCGCACTGCTAGGCCGAGTCCACAACGACGGAAACGGCGCAGAAGTACCACGCGCCCGTCACGAGTGTCAACCGGACCGGCTTGACATCGCCGCTCGCGCGACAGATTCTCGGCGCGGCGCACGAACTTCTCGGCGCGGCGCACGAACGACAGATCGAAGGAGGGCTCCATGCGGCACATCGTCATCGGCATCGCCCTGGCCACGACACTCGTTCTGATCGGCAGACCCGTCGACGCTCAGTCGTGGCGCCCGCCGGCGGACAGCCAGCGTTGTCCCTCGAAGTGGGGTGCCGGCGATCAGCGCGGGGCCGGCAATCACATGAAGCCCGAGACCGTGCTGCGCGCGACGCGGCTGATCCGCACCGGCGAGGTCATCGAGATCGGCCACGTGCTCTCCGCCGACATGCCGATCTCGAGCACGCGGCGCTTCGACGTGCACGTCAAGCGCACGTTCATGAACCCGCAGTCGAATCGGCGTGGCAGCAACGAAGAGGTCGTCCTGTCCGAGATCGGCCAGGTGGGCACTCAGTTCGACGGCTTCGCCCACCAGACGATCGAGAACAGCCTCTACAACTGCCTCAAGCTCGACGAGATCTCCACCCGAACCGGCTTCACGAAGCTGGGAATCGAGAACGTCGGCGCGCTCATCACGCGCGGTGTGTTGATCGACGTCGCCGGGCTCAAGGGCGTCGACATGCTGGCCGACAACTACGAGATCACGGTGCCAGATCTTCAACAGGCGTTGCAGCGACAGAACCTGACCTTGCAGCCCGGCGACGCGGTGATCATCCACACCGGGTGGGGCAAGCTGTGGGCCAAGGACAACGCGCGCTACATGAAGGGAGGCCCCGGCATCGGCGTTGCCGCCGCCGAGTGGCTGGCCCGCCAGGATCCGATGCTGGTGGGCTCGGACAATGTCCCGGTGGAGATTTCCCCGAACCCGGATCCGCAGATCTCATTGCCCGTGCATCAGATCATGCTCGTCATCAACGGGATCCACCTGCTCGAGAATCTGAAGCTGGACGAGCTCGCGTCCAAGCGCGTGTACGAGTTCGCCTTCATGATGCAGCCGCTGAAGCTGAAGGGAGGGACCGGCTCGACGGTCGCGCCGATCGCGGTCCGCTGAGCGCGAAACGCTGAGCGCGAAATAGCGAGCGACCGCTCGCGCCCATCGATCCCGCGACGGCTCTAGCGTGTCACGCTAGAATCGAAAGGAGGGGGACGCGACGTGACGACGAGGTCGATGCGATCTGACGGAAGCCCGGTGCCCGGAGGCGTCGCGACCGGACCGGTCGACCGCGAAAACCCTGACGAGCCGCTTCAGGTGTTTACTCGATCGCCCACGCCGCCGGCGGCGATGGACGCTTCGCCGCGGATCGTCGTCGCGCGGGGCTTCGAGGCGCTGAGCCGGCATCGGCGGGCACTCGACGATCTCGCCGCCGATGCGCTCGAGACCAACGTCTTCTACGAGTCGATCCTGGCCGAGCCCGCGGCTCGAAATCTCGGCTCCGGCCGGCCGCTCGAGTTCGTCTTCGCCTACCGGTCAGACCCGGGTGCGCCGCAGCGACCTCCCCAGCTCGTGGGGTTCTTCCCCTTCGAGCGGATTGCTCGATACCGCGGCTTGCCGATCTCCGCGCTGGTGTCCTTCCAGCACCTGCATTGCTTCCTCTGCACGCCGCTCGTCCGGCGCGAGGGAGCGAGCCAGGCCTTCGCCGCGGTCTTCGACTGGCTGATCGGGGAATCGGGCGCCCCGCTGGTCGAGCTCCGCTCGATCGCGGCGGACGGACCGGTGCATCAGCTCCTCGTTCAGGAGCTGCACGCGCGCCGCCGGACGTTCTGGCTGAGAGACTGGTCGACGCGCGCCCTCTTCCAGCGGAGCCACGATGCCGAGAGCTACCTGCACAGCGCGATCTCCGGGCTGGCGCTGAAGGAAGTTCGTCGAAAGGAGAAGCGACTTCGCGATCTGGGCCGGCTTGTCTGGAGAGAGCTCGAGCCCGGCGAGGACGCGCGACCGTGGCTCAGCGACTTTCTTCGGCTGGAGGCCAGCGGCTGGAAAGGACGCGAACGGAGCGCGCTCGCGTGCAGCGAGGCGGAGCGCGAGTTCTTCCTCTCGGCAGCGTCGGCCGCGCACGACCATGGCCGGCTGATGCTCCTGGGGCTGTTCCTGGACGACCGGCCGCTGGCCCTCAAATGCAACTTCCTGTCCGGCGACGGAGGATTCGCGTTCAAGATCGCCTTCGACGAGACGTACCGAGCCTTCTCGCCCGGCTTCCTGCTGGAGGTCGAGAACGTCAGGCGGCTGCATCGGCGGTCCGAGATCCGGTGGATGGATTCGTGCGCCGCCGCGGAGCACGCGATGATCAATCGGCTCTGGCCGGGCCGGCGCACGATGGCCACCGTCCTCTTCGCTACCGGCCGCGGCCCGGGCGATCTCCTGGTGTCCTTGATGCCGCTGCTCAAGTGGGGGCGGCGCAAACTGACCTGGCGGCCGCGGCGGCGCGCACGCCCCGAGGCCATCGAAGGGAATTCGGCGTGATGAACCCCTTGCTGCAGATCGATCCGCCCCGATTCCGGGAGCGCTTCGACCGTGAGCCGTTCCTGGTTCGGCACTGCCTCGTCGATCATTCGCTGTTCTCGCTCCCGCGTCTCATCGAGCTGGCGCGTGCGCTTCCCGAGGACCGGGTCGAGTACAACGCGGGCGACGTGCCGGTGAGCCTCGACCCCACCAAGACGCCCCGCACCGGGTTGTCGATCGAGGAAACGATCCAACGGATCGAGGAATGCCGCTCGTGGATGGTGTTCAAGAACGTGGAGCGGGATCCGGAGTATCGCGCGCTGCTCGACACGTGCCTGGACCAGGTCCGGGAGCATTCCGAATCGCTCTGGCCCGGGATGGGCCAGCGCGAGGGTTTCGTCTTCGTCTCGTCGCCGGACTCGGTGACGCCGTACCACATGGATCCGGAGCACAACTTCCTGCTGCAGATTCGAGGGCGAAAGCAGGTCAGCATGTTCGACGGAGAGGATCGCGAGCTCCTCTCCGAGCGCGAGCTGGAGCGATTCTATGCTCGCGGCCACCGTAACCTGATCTTCGACGAGCTCAATCGGAAGAAGGCCCACGTGTTCGATCTCACTCCCGGCGACGCGCTCTACTTTCCGGTGACCTGGCCCCACTGGGTCAAGAACGGGCCGCAGGTCTCGGTGTCCTTCAGCATTACGTTCCGGACGGCGTCGTCCGACCGCCGCGAGATCCTCTATCGGGTCAACGAGCGGATGCGGCGCCTTGGAATCCGGCTGCCGCCGGTGGGCCGATCGGAATTCGTCGACGGGGCCAAGTACCGGGCCTTCCGGACCCTGGCGCGCGCCCACCGCGTGCTCGGCGGCCGGAGCGAGACCGGCGCGCGGTCCTATCACTGACGAGCTCCACCGAGAGATGACCCGATCCCGCACGCTCCTCGCCGTGCTCCTGGTTTCGCTCGCGGCGCTGGTCGTCGTCGGCTGCCTGTACCGCGGCTACTTCACAGGCATGCTCCCGAGCGCCGCCGCCGAGCTGAACGAGATCACGCTGCCGTCCGGCTTCCGAATCGCGGTCTACGCCGGCGACGTGCCCGGCGCCCGCCAGATGGCGGTCGGCCCGGCCGGCGTCGTGTTCGTCGGCTCGCGCGCCGAGGGCAAGGTGTACGCGGTCGTGGATCGCGACGGCGACAATCGGGCGGATCAGGTGCACGTCGTGGCCAGCGGGCTCAACGCGCCGAGCGGCATCGCGTTTCGCGACGGCGCGCTGTACGTCGCCGCGGTGAACCGCATCCTGCGCTACCGCGACGTCGCGCGTGATCTCGCCCGCCCGCCCAGGCCCGAAGTCGTCAGCGACGCCTATCCGTCCGACGCCCACCACGGCTGGAAGTTCATCGCGTTCGGCCCGGACGGCAAGCTCTACGTCCCGGTCGGCGCGCCGTGCAACGTCTGCGTGCCACCGGGACCGCTCCACGCCACGATCACGCGGCTCGACCTCGCGGGCGGTCGCCCCGAGGTCGTGGCGCGGGGCGTGCGCAACAGCGTCGGCTTCGACTTCGATCCGGCGACCGGTGAGTTGTGGTTCACCGACAACGGCCGCGACTGGCTCGGGGACGATCAGCCCCCGGACGAGCTGAACCACCTGACGAAGGTCGGCGAGCACTTCGGGTTTCCGTTCTGCCACGGTAACGGCATCCGCGATCCGGAGCAGAACGCCGGGCGCTCGTGCGGCGAGTTCACGGCGCCGGCTCGAGAGCTCGGCCCGCACGTCGCCGCGATCGGCATGCGGTTCTACGCCGGCCGGATGTTTCCCGAGAAGTACCGCGGCGGCATCTTCATCGCCGAGCACGGCTCGTGGAACCGCTCGACGCCGGTCGGCTACCGGGTGTCCTTCGTGAAGATCGAGAACGGACGCGCCACGTCCTATGAGGCCTTCGCCTCGGGGTGGCTGAAGGGTAGCAGCGCGTCCGGGCGCCCGGCCGACGTGCTCGTGATGCCCGACGGGGCGCTCCTGGTCTCCGACGACAAGGCCGGCCGCATCTACCGCATCACCTACGCCGGTAACGGCTGACACGCTATCGTTCCCCCGCCCGAGGCGCCGCCTCGGTACAATAGGCGGCGCAGTATTCTACTCTCGGCTGTGCGCCTCGAATAAGGAGGGTGCCAATGGACGCATGGACATCGAATACCGTCCAGACGGCGGAGCGCGTCTCCGCCTTCCTCTGGAAAGTGTACGGCTGGATGGCCGTGGGCCTGGGGCTCACGGCGCTGGTGGCGTTCGCGGTGGCGGGCTCACCGGATCTGCTCCGGGTGCTGATCGGCAACCGGCTCGTGTTCTTCGCGCTGATCATCGCCGAGCTCGGCCTGGTCTTCTTCATGTCGGCCCGAGCTGACCGCCTGGCCCCGGGCACGGCGGCCGGCCTCTTCGCGCTCTACTCGGCTCTGAACGGCGTCACCTTGTCGGTGATCCTGCTCGCCTACACGGGTGAGTCGGTGACGATGACCTTCGTGGTCACGGCCGGCATGTTCGGCGCGCTCGCGCTGTTCGGCTCGACGACGAAGCGCAGCCTGGCGGGCGCCGGACAGTTCTTCATGATGGGCCTGGTCGGCCTCATCCTCGCCTCGATCGTGGGAATGTTCTGGCACAACGACGCGCTGCAGTTCCTGATCTCGGTGGTCGGCGTCATCGTCTTCACCGGCCTCACGGCCTGGGACGCGCAGCGGCTGAAGCAGATGGCCGTGGCGCTGCCGGAGGGACAGGTCGGCGCCTACGCTGTGGTCGGCGCGCTTTCCCTCTACCTGGATTTCATCAACCTCTTTCTGATGCTGCTGCGATTCACCGGCAGCCGCCGAGAATGAAGCGACGCACTGAAATGAACCTCCATCGTCGAGGAGACCGATCGATGCGACGCGTCCGTGTTGTCGCGTGTGTCCTGCTTGCCGTGTTCGCCGTCGCCGCGCCGGCGGCGGCGGCCCCCGAAGGCCAGATGACGTGGGGCGTGCACATCTCGCTCGCGCCCACGTGGTTCGATCCCGCGGAAACCCAGGGGCTCATCACGCCCTTCATGATCATGTACGCGATCCACGACGCGATGGCCAAGGCGATGCCCGGAAGTACCGCGGCACCGAGCCTGGCGGAATCGTGGCAGGGCTCGCCGGACGGGCGCGTCTACGACTTCACCCTCCGCAAGGGCGTGAAGTTCCACAACGGCGATTCGCTCACCTCCGAGGACGTGAAGTTCTCGTTCGACCGATACCGGGGCGCCAACGCCAAGCAGCTGAAGGACCGCGTCGCCGCCGTCGAGACGCCCGGGCCCCTCCAGGTGAGGTTCCGGCTGAAGAATCCCTGGCCCGACTTCATGACGTTCTACACCGCCGCCAGCGGCGCGGGCTGGATCGTGCCGAAGAAATACGTCGAGAAGGTCGGCGACGAGGGCTTCAAGAAGGCGCCGATCGGCGCCGGACCCTACAAGTTCGTCTCGTTCTCGCCCGGGGTCGAGCTGGTCATGGAGGCGTTCGATGGATACTGGCGCAAGACGCCGAACGTGAAGCGTCTCGTCTTCAAGGTCATCGGGGACGAAGCGACGCGCCTGGCCGCGTTGAAGCGCGGCGAGATCGACATCGTGTACTCGATTCGCGGCGAGCTCGCTGAAGAGCTCCAGCGGACGCCCGGGCTCGCGCTGAAGCCGACGGTGATCCAGGCCCCGCAGTGGGTGAGTATGCTGGACCAGTGGGACCCGAAATCGCCCTGGCACGATCGCCGCGTGCGCCTGGCCGCCAACCTGGCGATCGACCGCAAGGCTATCAACGAAGCCATCACCCTCGGGCACTCAAGGCTCACCTACAGCCTCATCCCGAGCACCTTCGACTTCTACTGGCAGCCTCCCGCCTATACGTTCGATCCCGCGCAGGCCAAGAGGCTCCTCGCGGAGGCGGGATATCCGAACGGCTTCGACGCCGGTGAATACTATCTGGACGTGGCGTACGCGAACGTGCAGGAGGCGGTCGCGAACTACCTGCAGCAGGTCGGCATCAAGTCCAAGCTGCGGCCGGTCGAGCGCGCGTCGCACTGGGCCAGCTACGGGGACAAGAAGTACAAGAACCTCGCGTACACGGCGAGCGGCGCGTTCGGCAACGCGGCGACCCGGCTGGAGACGTTCGTCGTCGCCGGCGGCGCGTACGTCTATGGCAGCTATCCGGACATCGACTCGCTCTTCAAGGACCAGGCCGCCGAGCTGGATCGCAAGAAGCGCGAGGCGCTGCTCCACAAGATCCAACAGCTCATACACGACAAGACGATGGTCATCCCGATCTGGGAGCTCGCGTTCATCAACGGCCACGGGCCCCGGGTGCAGGAGTCGGGTCTGGGGCTGATACCCGGCCACGCGTATTCGGCGCCGTACGAGGACGTGAAGCTCAAGGCGAAGTAGCGGGGCGGCCCCCGGGCGAGCGCTTCGTTACCTGAAGCGCTCGACCCCGGTGCCGCGGTACAGGATCCTCGCGGACTGCGCCACCACCGCGGCGTGGTGGGCGCGCGCCTCCGGCGCCAGGTCGGACGCCGGCGGGTGCTCGGGCGCGAAGTGATGGTGCTCGTCGACCCCGCGCACGAGCATCGCGCTGTCGCCGTCGCCCGCGACCTGTCTCACGTAGGTCGGGATGTAGCGGATCGCGAAGCCGACGCGCCGGTCGTCCGACCGGTTCGCGGGCGAGCCGTGGACCATCCGGACGTGGTGCAACGACATCTCGCCCGCTCGCAGCAGGATGTCGACGCCGCGCGCCTCGTCGACCTCGACCGCGATCTCCTGGCCGCGCGAGAGCAGGTTGTGTGGCGCGAAGGTGTCACGATGGGCGAGCTGCTCGTCGTGTGAGCCCGGGACCATCCGCATCGCGCCGTTCTCGACCGTCGCGTCGGTGAAGGCCACCCATGCGGTGAGGACGTCCGGCGCGCTCAGCCCCCAATAGGTTGCGTCCTGGTGCCAGGAGACGAACGCGGGATCCCGCGCTTCTTTGATGAAGAAGCTCGTGCTCCACACGAGCAGGTTCGGCCCGAGCAGGTCCTCGACCGCATCCAGGATCGCCGGGTGGCGCACGAGGTCGGCCAGCCACGTGAAGAGCAGATGCGGCTTGTGACGGAGCTCGCCGCCGAGCCGGCCACCGTGCTCGGCCTCGACGGCCTCGAGCCGCCGGCGCGTCGCCAGCGCCTCGCCGGAGGACATCACGCGAATCGGGAAATAGAAGCCGTCCCGGCGATATTGCTCGACGGCGGCTGGCGCAAGTCCGGTCATAGAGTCATGGGCCTTGCATCGATGGTACCCGAAGACACGCGGGCCCACACGGCGTAGAGCGGATCCCCGTGGTCGGGCGACCGATCCTCATCCTTCACATCGGCCCAACCGCCGGCGGTCTCGAAATAAGCGCGCACGAGTCGCACGTGCTGCTCATCGGTAGTGTCGAGCCAGACGGCTACCGCCTTCGTGGGAAAACACCGATTCGAGAAGGACACGACGAAGGGCGCCCCCGGCCGCAGCACGCGGCGCACTTCGCGAAGTAGCAGCACCGGATGGATCACGTACTGGATCGAGACGGCGCACATCGCACCGTCGAACTCCGCATCGCCGAACGGCAGTCGAGTGTCGTGGTTGACGTTGTGAACGACGTGACTGCCGAGCTGTGGGTTGTCCGCCATCTCCTCCGCGTTCAGACCCAGGCCCACGACGGCGCCCGCGCGAAAGCCCGGCGGGAGATGGCTGCGCCAGCTACTCATCAGATCGAGCAGACGGCCGCCCGCGGGCAGAATCCCGGCGTACAAGGCCCCGAGCGCGGCGATCGCGCCGTCGTCGATGTGCACGACCTTGCGCGGAACGACGTAGAAGCGATCGTCCGGCGACTCGTCGTCACGCGTGAAGGCCACGGGCGAGAGCAAGCCGTCCCCAGGGGTCTCGTTCATGCCGCGCTATCATGCATCACATGGCCGAGCCGCTGGACAACGGCTGCTGGCCCACGGGTTCGGTGAGCTCGACCACGCGGAGGTGATTCCGGGGATCACGCGCGCCATTTCCGCTGTGCGAGTACGATGAACCTGACACGCCATGCGTATTCTCGTGGTGGAGGACGATCGGAAGGTCGCGAGCTTCATCCGTCAAGGGCTCGTCGAAGAGGGGCATACCGTGGAGACCGCCGCCGATGGTGACGGCGCTCTCGAGCTGCTCGTCGAGGGTGAGCCCTACGATCTGATCGTCCTCGACGTCATGCTGCCCGGGCGCGACGGCTTCGCCGTGCTCAAGGCCGCGCGTCAGGCCGGCGTGCACGCGCCGGTCATCATGCTGACCGCGCGTGATAGCGTGGCCGACAAGGTGACCGGGCTCGACCTCGGGGCCGACGACTACCTGGTCAAGCCTTTCGCCTTCGAGGAGCTCCTGGCCCGGGTCCGAGCGTTGTTCCGACGCCGGTCGGAGCGGCGCGCTCCCATACTCAAGTTGGCCGACCTGACGCTCGACCCCGCCACGCGCAAGGTCGAGCGGGCGGGGCGACGGATCGAGCTGACCACGCGGGAGTGGGCCCTGCTCGAGTACTTCATGCGTAATCCCGGCCGCATCCTCACGCGCCCGATGCTGGTCCAGCACGTGTGGGGGCTCGACTTCGATCCCGAGAGCAATATCGTCGACGTGTACGTCGGCTACCTCCGACGGAAGATCGACGGGCCGCAGGAGCGGAAGCTGTTCCACACGATTCGCGGCGCCGGCTACGTCCTGAAGGACGAGGCGTGATGATAGGGCCGCTCTCGATCCGGGCCCGGCTGACGCTCTGGTATACCGGTGTCGTCGTCGCGATCCTGCTCCTGGTCAGCGTGGCCGCGTACTCGCTCCTGCGCTGGCATCTCTACAACGATCTCGACGCCTCGCTCTTCACGGTGGCCGGAGTTCTGCGGGATGCTCCGCCGGTCGACCCGGCTTCGCCGCTGCCGCCCGATCTCGAGCCGCTCGTGCGCGAGTTCCTGGGATCCGAGTTCGCCGACGCGCTGATGCAGCTCCTCGACCCCGAAGGACGCTTACGCTCCCGCGCGCTCCGGCCGGCCCTGCCGCTCTCGCGCGAGGCGCGCGCCAACGCGCTGCGGGGCGCGCCGACCCTGGAGACGGTCGATCTCACGACGGGCGAGCAAGCCCGCCTGCTCACGATGCCCGTCGAGCACGGCGGCCGCATCGTCGATCTGGTCCAGGTGGCGATGCCGCTCCGGCGCACGCGTCAGACCCTCGTCCGCTATGTGGAGACCCTGCTGGTGCTGGTTCCGCTAGGCGCGGTGCTCTCGGCCGCCGGCGGCTGGCTCCTGGCCCGGCGCGCGCTCCGGCCGGTCGATCGCATGTCGCAGAGCGCGCTCAAGATCAGCGCCGAGGATCTCAGCCGGCGCCTCGAGCGGCGGGGGACGCAGGACGAGATCGACCGGCTGGCCGACACGCTCAACGCGATGCTCGGCCGCCTGGAAGCGGCCTTCGCCGAGATGCAACGCTTCACCGCCGACGCCGCGCACGAGCTGCGGACGCCGCTCACGGCCCTTCGCGGTGGCATCGAGATCGCGCTCCGCGCGGAGCGGTCGCCGGACGAGTATCGGCGCGTCCTCGCCTCGAGCATCGAGGAGGTCGACCAGCTGATCCGTCTCGCCGAGGACCTGCTGCTCCTGTCGCGCTCCACGATCGGCCTCACCGCGGCCCGTCATCCCGTGGAACTCGAACCGCTCTGTCTCGAGGCGCTGGAGCTCGGCGTGCGTCTGGCCAAGGGCAAGGGCGTCAATGTCAGCCTGGGCGCGACGGTTCCGGCAGTGGTGCAGGGTGATGCGGGCGCGCTCCGGCGCGCGCCGTTGAATCTCGTCGACAACGCGGTCAAGTACACGCCGGCCGGCGGAAGCGTCGTGATCTCGCTGGAGCGGGCGGGCGACCGCGTGAGGCTGGTCGTCGAGGACACGGGCATCGGAATCGATCCCGCCGACACTAGGCGCATCTTCGAGCCGTTCGTGCGGCTCGATGCCGGCCGGAGCCGCGACACGGGCGGCAGCGGCCTCGGTCTGGCCATCGCGCGCTCGATCGTCCTGGCCCACGGCGGCACGCTCGAGGTCCAGAGCCGCCCCGGCGGCGGCAGTCGCTTCACGATCGATCTTCCTGCCGCGTAGTCCTGTTCGGGCCGAGTAAGAGTCTTCTCATGTGCGTCTCACAGCGGCCTTATGCGCGGTCGCTATCGTGAGTGACATCGCATAGGGAAGGCGGCACGAGGAGATCAAGGAATGAACGAACACGGAGGCGGACTCATGAATCTCTCGAGGAAGTATCAACGCTGGGCGGCGTCCATCGTCGCCCTGATCGCGGTCGCGGCCCTGGTGGGGCTGTGGCCGCATTTCGGCTTCACGAGCGCGTCGCAGACGCCGCTCTGGACCGAGCAGCGCGCGGGCGTCCAGAACGTCATGATCCAGGCGCCGGACTGGGTGCGCCTCAGCAAGGAGGCGAAGCCCGCGGTCGTGAACGTCAGCACCAAGCTCAACGCGGAAACGCAGGCGCAGGCGCGACCGGAGCTCAGAGGCCGCCCGGATGAGCGCTCGTTCGATGAATTCTTCAAGCGCTTCTTCGACGAGGGCTCGCGCCGTCCCGTGCGGGCGGCCGGGTCGGGCTTCGTGCTGAACGCGAACGGCTTCATCGTCACCAACAACCACGTCGTCGAGAACGCGACCGACATCCAGGTGAAGCTCGACGACGGGCGCGAGCTACCCGCCAAGGTGGTGGGTCGCGACTCGAAGACCGATCTGGCTCTGCTGAAGGTCGACGCCACCGGATTGCCGGTGATCCCCCTCGGCGATTCGACGGCGCTTCAGGTGGGTGAGCCGGTGATGGCCATTGGCAATCCGTTCGGTCTGGAGCAGACCGTCACGACCGGGATCGTGAGCGCGACCGGCCGGGTGATCGGCAGCGGGCCGTACGACAACTTCATCCAGACGGACGCGTCGATCAATCCGGGCAACAGCGGCGGTCCGCTGATCAACGCGCGCGGTGAGGTCGTCGGCATCAATACCGCGATCTTCAGCCGCGGTGGCGGCTCGGTCGGCATCGGCTTCGCGGTACCGTCGAGCCTGGCCAAGACCGTCATCACGCAGCTCGCCGACCACGGCAAGGTCGAGCGCGGCTGGCTCGGCGTGTCGATCCAACCGCTCACCAAGGAGCTCGCCAAGACCTTCAAGCGTGACAGCACCACCGGCGCGCTCGTCTCGGCGGTGATCGAGAGCTCCCCGGCGGACAGGGCCGGGGTGAAGACCGGCGACGTGATCGTGGAGTTCAACGGCAAGAAGGTCGCGAAGGCGACCGATCTTCCGGGCCTCGTCGCCGACCTGCCGGTCGGGCGCGATGTGCCGATCGTGGTGACTCGTGAGGGCAAGGAGACGCGGCTCAACGCTCGAATCGCCCGGCTCGAGGACGAGGCGCCCGCCAAGGTGGCCGAGACCGAAGGCAAGGGGCAGCTGGGTCTCTCGGTCCAGCCGCTGACTCCGCCCATGGCCCGCGAGCTCGGGCTCAAGGTGAAGGAAGGTGTGCTCGTGCGGGACGTGGTCGAAGGCGGTCGCGCGGCCGAGGCCGGCATCCGCGCCGGCGACGTGATCGTCGAGATCAACCGCCAGCCCGTCCGCACGGTCGAGGACCTCAAGACGCGAGTCGACAAGCAGGCCAAGAACGAACCGATGGTGCTGCTCGTGAATCGCGACGGCCAGGCACTGTACGTGGCCGTTCCCGCCGCGTAGCTCGAAATCGAGGGGAGCGACCGTCGCTCCCCTCGATTCCTACTCGCCTCCGGCGCCGCCTGGACGAAGGTCCAATGGCTGAACCTTGTGGGTAGGCGTATCCGGACCACGTGGGAGGCTCGATCATGCTCATGCGCGCGGTGTTCGTCGTCTCGCTGGTCGCGGGACTCGCGGCCTGTGCTTCATCGACCTCCGACACCTGGACGAAGCCGGGAGTCACCGAGCAGCAGCGCGGGCGGGACACGCTCGACTGTCTGACCGAAGCCAAGCGCGTGACGTCGGGTCCAGGAGGACCGGTCCAGCAGGTCGATCAGGACCGCTACCGGCGCTGCATGACGGAGCGGGGTTACACGTCGGGGCCGGCGAAGTAATCCCGGCGAGCGCTTAGCCGAGGATCAGCGGACGACAACCGCGTCGGCCAACCCCTCGAAGTCGGCGTCGCCAGTTACTACCAGGCGCGGTACTGCAACCCCCACTGTGGGTGGTTCGTCATCGAGAACCCGATTGGATTGGTCGGGGCGCCCGCATCCGCCGCCCGCGCCACGGCGTCTCAACTTCGGGCACCACTGAAGTAGACTCGCGTGGGGCCGAGGGAATCCGATGAGGGGGAAATGGGCTCAGCCCGGCGCGCGGACCGGGCTGCGGACGCTGGCGGGCGCTGTCGTGGGCGCCGTGACCCTGGCGCTGACCGCGTGTTCGTCGGTTCCCAACCAGGGCCCTTCTGATACCTCCGCTCCAGCGATCCTGGCCGCGCTCCAGGCCGCTGGCGTTCGCGATCTCCGCGGATCCTACCGGGCAGCCTTGTGCCGTCGCCTACGGGACGATGGAGCGTCCTGCGACGACGTGTTGCTGCGCCTGCCCGGCGAAGAGGCGCTGTCCGCCACGCCACCGATGGCGGATCTGGCCCGGCGCTACCGAGTAGCTTTCGTCCCGGGCTTGTTCGCGGATTGTGTCGGCCCGCTGTTGCGTCCGTTCGCGGGCGTCGAGCGTGATCTCGCGCAAGCCGGAGTGGATGTGCACTACCTGCCCGTTGCCGGGCGCGGCACCAGCGCCGCGAACGCCGAACGCCTCGCGAGTCAGGTGGCGGCGCTCCCCGATGACCCGCGCCCGCTCATCGTGTTCGCCTACTCCAAGGGCCTGCCCGACCTGCTCGAGTTCGTTGCCCATCATCCGGCGAAAGTGCATCGCATAGCCGCCATCGTCAGCATCGCCGGTGCCGCGCAAGGAAGCCTTCTGGCCGACGAGCTCCAATCCGAGTACCGCACCTGGTTGTCTTCGTTCCGCCTGCTCAGCTGCGCGCCGGGCACCGGCGAGGAGATCGACGACGTGCGGCGGGCGGTCCGGCTCGAGTGGTGGCGCCAGCACCGGGCGACGATCTCGGTGCCGGTGTTCTCCCTCGTGACGATGCCCCGGCCGGACCACCTGACGCCCTTCACGGCGGCCACGTATCACCGGCTCGCGTCGATCGATCCCCTCAACGACGGCATGCTCTTCTGGTACGACCAGATCCTCCCGGGTAGTCACCTCCTGGGTTTCGTCAACGCCGACCACTGGTCGGTCGTCCAGTCCGCGGGGCGCGATCTGCCGATCATGGGCGTTCTGTTTCGCGATGGTCACGTCCCGCGGACTCTCCTTGTGGAAGCCGCGATCGAGGTGGTGGACAACACCCTGCGCGGCGCCGCCACCAGGAGCCGTGAAGGCGATGTCCAGGCGCCTTAGATCGGGGCCAGCGAAGTGATCCCGGCGGGGTCCTAGCCGAGTCGCCCGCGCGCCTCGTCGCGCAGCCGCGCTTTCTGCACCTTGCCGCTCGACGTCATCGGCAGCTCGTCGACTACGAACACGTGACGCGGGATCTTGAAGCTGGCGATCCGACCGCGACAGAACGCGATCACGCCATCCGGAGCCACGCTGGCGCCGGGGACGACCTGGACGAAGGCGACCCCGACCTCGCCGAGACGCGCGTCCGGATAGCTGACGACCGCCGCCTGGCTCACGCCCGGGTAGGTGCTCAGATAGCTCTCGACCTCGGTCGGGTCGACGTTCTCGCCGCCGACCTTGATCATGTCCTTGTAGCGGCCGACGAAGCGGAGATGGCCGTCCGGGCGCAAGATGCCGGCGTCGCCGGTGTGGAACCATCCCTCGGCGTCGACGACGCGCGCGGTTGCGTCGGGATCGCGGTAGTAGCCCTGCATGAGATATCGCGTCCGGACCACGACCTCGCCCGGGGTGCCCCGCGGCTGGTCGCGGCGGGTGTCGGGATCGATCACGCGCACCTCGAATCCCTCGCACGGCGCGCCGGAGGCCTCGCACGCCTGCTCCTCCGTCGAGTCGAGGAACGAGAGCGAGATCGTCGCGCCGACCTCCGTCATGCCGTAGGCGGTCAGATGACGCAGCGGCGCCAGCACCTTGCGCGCGCGATAGACGATCGGCGTCGCGCTCGCGGCGCCGGCGGCGATCACCCCGGTGCGCAAGGTCGACAGGTTGCGCGGCCGCGCCTCCTGAGCGTCGACCAGGAGCTTCAGGTGCGTGTCGAAGCCGTCGATGTGCGTCGCGCCTTCGCGCTCGATGAGATCGAGAGCCTCGTCGGGATCGAACGTGTCGGTCAGGATCTGCCGGTAGCCGGCCAGCATCGAGCCCAGCGGCCCCTCGACGTACCCGAAGATGTGAAACAGCGGGAGGTAGTTCACGAAGACGTCGCGCTCGGAGGACTGGAGACGGCGATAGCGATCGGCCAGATGCGCGAGCAGAAGGTGATCGCGCATCACGCCCTTCGGGAATCCGGTCGTTCCCGACGTGTACATGATGAAGGCGGTGTCGGTTGGGCTGACCGCCGCGGCGCGCGCGGCCAGCGCGGCCGCGTCGACTGAGCCGGCCGCCGCCACCAGCTCGGGCCAGCTCCAGGCGCCCGGATACTCACGGTTGCTCACCACGATCACGCGCTCCAGATCAGGTAGCCGCGCGCTCCTGACTCGCCTGGTTTCGCCGGCGCCCTCGAGCTCCGCGAGCTCGCGGACCATCGCCAGATAGTCGACGGGCCCGGAGACGTCGTGGGTGATCAGGGTCGACGCGTTCACGCGCTCGAGGACCTGCGTCAGGTCCACCGTCCTGAAGCGCGTGTTGATCGGCACGTGGACAGCGCCGATCTTCGCGAGCGCGAACATCGCGAAGATCCACTCCGGGCAGTTGACCAGCCAGAGCGCGACCTTCTCACGAGGCCGGACGCCGGCGTGGATCAGCCCGCGCGCGACGCGGTCGACCTCGGCGGCGATCTGTCGGAACGAGTAGCGACGCTCGCGAAAGACCAGCGCTTCGCGGTCGCCCCACCGCGCGGCGGCGCCGTCGGTCAGGTCGCCGAAGCGGGTCACCGCGGGCGCGTTCATCGGCCAATGCTCTCAGGGGCGCCGGGGCAGCTCGACGAGGCCGCCGCCCAGGACGGAAAGCTCGCCGTCCTGGTTCTTCGCTTCCTGCTCGATCTCGACGAGGTGGCGGCCGCTGTCGACGAGCTTTCGGATCACGGTGCCGTCGATTCGCAACGTATCGCCCTCGGGGTTGTGGCGGCGGATCTTGCAATGCGCGCGGCGCAGGACGCCGTCGTCGCCCATCCAGTTGGTCAGGTGATGCGTGAGCCACGAGCACCGCTCCGGGCCGTAGTCGTAGGCGCCGGGCGCGCCGACCATCGTCGCGAACTCCGGCTCCCAGTGCACGCGCTCGGGGCAGTCGGGGATGCCGAAGCGGTTCTTGATGCCAAGCCCGGAATGACGATGGACCTGCTTCCAGGCGAGCTTGTTCGCCCGGATGTAGAGACCCCCCCAGCCCTGCGCGTAGGCGATGAAGCCCGTCACGGTCATCGGGCCCTTCGCCATGGTCTGCAGCCGCTCACCCTCGCGCACGTCGTCCCAGTACCGCGCGACGGGCCCGCGGATCTGCTCGTTGGCGTAGAGCCGGTAGACGTCGGCGAGCTCCTCGTCCGTGTAGCGCTTCGGCGGCTTGGCCTTCACCGCCGTGTACTTGGTCCCCGCTTCGCGCGCCTGATCGCGGTCGGTTCGGAAGCACCAGCTGTCGGCGGCGGCGACGAGATCGCCGTGCTGGTTGTGAAAGTCGACGTGGTACACCTGCTGGATCGACCGGCCGGCGAACGTCGTGTGGTGCTCGATCAGATCCTTCAGCCATGCCTCGGTCGAGATCGCGTCGTTGCGCCGCACCGGGCGATGCCACGTCCAATCCGCGCCCGCCCACATGGCGTGCACGCCCGCGAGCCCGCCGACGTAGCCGGAGATGATGCGGCTCGTGGCGAAGAGAAAGCTCGGCGGCGCGATGACGCCGCCCCAACGCGTGCCGGCCGCGTAGTCGGGATCGCACCAGAGCGGGTTGTCGTCGCCGATGCCGTGCGCGTAATGACGGATGTTGTCGCGCGTCGCCTCGTGGCACCACGGCTCGAGCGTGTCGGTGATCTTGACGCCGATCCGCCGGCGCAGGTCGTCGAGCCCCTGCTCGGTGATCTTCGGGAACAGCGGGTTCTCACGGGACATGCGTGGTCTCCACGGCTCCCGTCTCGGACTCGCGAAGCGCCTTGCGATTGACCTTACCGGCCGGCGTCTTGGGCAGCGCGGCCACGAACGCGACCTGACGCGGATACTCGTGCTGACTGAGCCGCGCGCGCGTGAAGTCTTGGAGCTCCCGTGCGAATGCATCGTCGCCGCCGCGCGCGCTGACGACGAAGGCCTTCACCACCTGGCCGCGAAGCGGATCGGCCACACCGATCACCGCCGCCTCGCGCACGTCGGGATGCCGGAGCAGCACGTCCTCGATCTCGACGGCGCTCATCGTCCAGCCGGCCGAGATGATGACGTCATCGGCCCGGCCGGCGTGGTAGAAGTAGCCATCGCCGTCCACGTGGCCTCGATCCTTCGTCGGAAACCAGGCACCGCGCCGCCACACCTTGATCTCGCCAATCTGGCTCGGCGGGCAGGCCTGGCCGTCCGTGCCCTGCACCTCGACGCGCACGCCGGGAACCGGCTTGCCGAGCGTGCCGGGCTTGACGACGTGATCGGCGGCGCCTGGGTAATCGGCGAGAATCACGCCGACCTCGGTGGTGCCGTACATGCTGCACACCGGCGCGCGAAACGTCGCCTCGACGAACTCGCGCGTGGCGGTGTCCATCGGCTCGCCCGTGAAGGAGAGCTTCTGGATCCGGTATCGATAAGCCGTCGCCTGGCTCGAGCTCTTGATCATGCGGTAGTGCGTGGCCGCCGCGGACAGGTTGGTCACCTCGTACTCCTGGAGCGCGCGCAGCATTCTGACCGGATCGAACTTCCCGGCCATCGTGCCGGTGGTCACGCCGAGCGCCAGCGGCGCGAGCGTGCCGTGCCAGAGACCGTGACCCCACGCGGGCGAGGACGGGCAGAAGAAGCGCTCGCCCGGACGGATGCCGGTGCCGTAGAGCGCGGCCACCATGAGCGCGACGATCGCCCGTTGAGGATGGCGCACCGCCGCGGGCAGCTCGCGCGTGGTGCCCGACGTGTACTGAAACACCGCGAGATCGTCGGGCGCGCTCCGCGCTTCGTAGGTGTTCGCCTGAGTCGCGAGCGCCGTCATGAACTGATCGTCCGCGACGACGACGTCGAGGCCGTCGAGGGCTCGCGCCGTGTCGGCCTTCTCGGCGTTGGTCAGGAAGAGCTTCGGCGCGCAGTCGTCGACCCGCAGCCGGATGCCGTCCGGGCCGAACAGGGTGAAGAGCGGTACCGCGATGGCGCCGCGCTTGATCGCGCCGAAGAGGGCCGCGTAGAAGGCGAGCGAGGGCTCGAGCATCACGGCCACCCGGTCGCCGCGCTCGACGCCGCGCGCGGTGAGCCAGTGAGCGAAGCGCGAGGACCACTCGGCCAGGTCGCGAAAGCTCATGATCTCGTCGCGACCGTCGGCGTGGGCGACGCGGACGGCGACGCGCCCGGAGTCGGCGTACCGGTCGACGCACTCGTGAGCGATGTTCAGCGAGTCGCGGTCGCCGTCGAAGAGCGACCACAGCGCCGCGGACGAGAAGTGCCGGTGGGCGTCCGCATAGGTCGTGTACTCGGTCAGCTGGCTCATGGCTCCCGGGCCCCATTGTATAGGGACAGCGCATGACCTCGCGGCGCGGCGGACTTCTGCTGGGCGGCGCCTTCGTGACCTTCGCCATCAGCGCCGCGCTGATGCACTCCTATGCGGTCTTCCTCGTGGCGTTTCTCGAGGAATTCCGGTGGAGCCGCGCCGAGACGTCGCTGGCGTTCTCGGTCTCCCAGCTCGTGGGCGGCGCGAGCGCTCCGTTCGTCGGCGCGCTGGTGGACCGCCTCGGGCCGCGCCGGCTCGTGCTGCTCGGTGGGAGCGTCCTGACCTTGGGCCTCCTGGGCAGCGCCTATGCCGGCGCGCTCTGGCAGATCGTGGTGCTCTACGGCGTCCTCATGACGCTCGGGGCCAACTGTCTCGGGCTCGTCGTCTTCGTGCCCGTGCTCTCGCGCCGCTTCGTGAGCAACCGGGGTATGGCGATCTCGATCGTCCAGTCGGCGAACGGCTTCGCGCGCGCGGTGTCGGCCCCGCTCGCGCAGCTCCTGATCTCGACGGTCGGCTGGCGGCACGCCTACCTCGCGCAGGCCGCCCTCATGGGCGTCCTCGCCTGGCCGCTCGCGACGCTGTTTCGTCGTGACGAGCCGTCCGCGCCGGCGGCCGCGCCGAACGCCCCATCCCCGGGGGGTGGCACGGTCTCCGCTCGCCCGCAGCGCCGCGACTGGACCTTGGCCGAGGCGGTGGCCACGCCGCACTTCTGGCTCCTGTTCACGGTCTACCTCTGCACGGGTCTCGGAAGCTTCTTCGTCTCGCTGCACCAGCTCGCCTTCGCCGTGGACGCCGGGTTCGACAAGCTCTACGCCGCCAGCGTGCTCGGCTTCGGCAGCTTCCTCGCCGTCGGCGGGACGATCGTCACCGGAACGGTCTCGGACTACATCGGGCGCGAGCCCTCGGCCATCCTCGCCTACGCGGTCTCGATCACCGGCGTGATCTGCGCGCTGTTCATCACGGGCCCCGAGCACGCGTGGCTCCTGTGGCTTCACGCGTGCTTCTTCGGCCTCACCTGGGGCGCGCGCGGCCCGACGATCACCGCGAAGACCGCCGATCTCTTCCCCGGGCGGCACCTCGGGACCATCCTGGGCGTGATCACGGTCGGCACCGGGATCGGGTCGGCGTTCGGCGCGTGGGCCGCCGGATGGATCTTCGACGTCTTCGGCAGCTATCGCATCGCGTTCCTGGCCTCGATCGCGTCGTATCTGGTCGGGTGCGTGGCGTTCTGGGCGCTGCGCCGGCCGCCGACGCGGCAGGTGGTATAACAGTCGGGCGACCGATGGACTTCCACGCGTTCATGTACGTGACGATCGGACGGCGCCGCGAGCTGGAGCGCGGCATGGCCGGCAAGGACCCCGTGCTCTACCAGCGCATGCTGGACGAGATCGGCGAGTACGCGCGCGCGTGCGACCGAACGGGCTGGTCGGGCATCGGCATCCCCGAGCATCACCTGCAGATCGAAGGGTTCGAGCTCGGTCAGGACCCGGGGCTCATGGCGATGTTCCTCGGTCAGCACGGCCCGCGTCTCCGGATCAATCAGTTCGGCTACGTGCTGCCCACGCACAATCCGCTTCGCGTGGCCGAGCACGCGGCCACGCTCGATCATCTGCTCGGCGGCCGGCTCAACGTCGCCTTCGTGCGCGGTTACCAGGCTCGCTGGTTCGAGAACTACGCGGCCGTCCCCGGTGCCAGGGCGACCGGGCCGTGGAACCGCAAGAGCGACGAGGATGCGAGGAACCGCGAGCTCTTCGAGGAGTGCGTGGCCATCATCAAGACGGCCTGGACCAACGACACGTTCTCGTTCAAGGGCAAGTACTGGTCGTATCCGCCGGAGGGCCAGCGCCAGCCGCATCCGCATCCGGTCTATCTGAAGTACGGCCGCGGTGTCGACGCCGACGGCACGATTCGCGAGGTCGGCATCGCGCCCCGGCCGCTCCAGAACCCGATCCCCGTCTACTCGGGCTTCACGCATAGCTTACAGACCTCGCTCTACTGGGCGAGGGAGGGCGGCAAGCCCATCGTGATGGCCAGCGAGATGGATTTCTGCGAGATGCTCTGGCGCCGGTATCGCGAGGTGGCCGAGGAGCACGGTCGCGACGTGCCGCGCGGCGAAGAGGCGGCGTGGGGCGGCTATCTCGTGCTCGCCGACACCAAGAGCGAGGCCGAGGCGTGGGCCGAGGACTGTCTCTGGATGTGGGACTCGTGGTCCGTGCCCTTCGGCCAGGACCGCCCGCCGCTCCTGATCGGCGACGCCGACACCGTCACGCGCATGATCGAGAACGCGGCGCGCCACGTGCCGTTCCGCGAAGTGTTCTTGCTGTTCGGCCAGGGAATTCTCGAGCGGGACCGTTGTCTGAAGACCCTCGAGCTGTTCGCCGAAAAAGTCATTCCGCGGTTTCGCTAGCGAAGAAGTCTCGGAGATTCGTGTAGGTTTCGTCCGGCGCCTGTTCGGCGGGGTAATGGCCGCAGGGCAGGGCGATGCAGCCGACGAGGTTGGTGACGTAGGTGGACCAGCCCTTTTCGTAGCCGTAGAACCTGGCGGTGTGGCTCTGGCCGCCGACGATCACGAGGACGGGGCAGGCGATCTTGTTGCCGACCTCGAGGTCCTTCCGGTCCATCTCGTAGTCGATCGTGGCTCCCGCGCGATAGTCCTCGCAGACGCCGTGGATGTTCTCGGGCGTGCAGCAGCGTACGTACTCCTGGATCGCGTCTTCGGTGAACCCGCCCTTGCCCATGCCCTGGGAGCCGAGCTTGAGGCGGATGTATCCTGCTACCGGGATGGCGAGCCTTCAGATCAAGACCGCCGAGGAATTCGCCGCGCTCGACCTGGAAGGCCGATGGACGGCTCGACGGGTCGCGCGGGAGACCGCGGTGTTCAGGCGCGTGCTCCAGCTCTTCGTGGAGCGCGGCGGCCCGATTGCCGTGGAGGAGATCGTCGCCGGCCTCCGGGGCGACGGCGCGTCGACGAGGCAGGCGCTGGGCGCGCTGGACGATGACGACCTGATCCGCATCCAGGACGGCAAGGTCGACGTGGCGTACCCCTTTACGGCGGCGTCCACGCCGTTCGTCGTGCGGCTGCCCGACGGCCGGCAACGTTTCGCCTGCTGCGCCGTGGACGCCCTCGGCATCGCGCCGATGATCGGACAACCGATCGAGATCCGGTCGCGGTGCCATCACTGCGCGACGCCGCTCGGGCTCACGGCTACCCCGGAGGGCGCGCGACCCGAAGGGTCGAGGATCATGCTCTGGGTCGGACAGCGTGCCGACGACCGCTGCAAGATCGCCGACTCTCTCTGAACGACGATCAACTTCTTCCGGTCGGAAGAGCACCTGCGAGCGTGGCGAGCCGCGAACCCGGCGGCGGAAGGCGCCGGCACCACGCTCGCTGAAGGCTTCAAGCTCGGCGCACGCATCTTCGGCGGCCTGCTCACAGGAGAGCGTGGATGACACCAGGAGCGGAGGAAGTCCGCGTCGAGCGCGACGGTCGCGCCATGACGATCACCCTGGACCGGCCGGGCGACCAGAACCGGCTGACGCGAGACGTGCTGCTGAGCTTACAGGAGCTCGTCGATCGCCTCGGCGCCGATGAAGAGACTCAGGCGGTCGTCATCACCGGCAGCGGCGCCGAGTTCTTCTCGATGGGCATCCTGAATCCCGTGGTCCGGGCGAGCTACACGAAGGAGCAGATCCTCGAGCTCGTCCGCATGGCGAACCGGCTCTACGACGCGATCGAGGCGCTGCCGCAGATCGTGATCGCGGCGTTCAACGGCGCCGCGCGCGCGGGCGCGGCCGAGCTGTCGCTCGCGTGCGACATCCGCCTGGCGGCGGCGCACGCGACGTTCGCGCTCCCCGAAGCGCTCTGGGGTGGATTCCCCGGCGCCGGCGGGCCCGTTCGCCTGCCGGGGATCGTCGGCCGGGCGCGGGCGCTGGAGCTGATCTGCACGGGCCGCGAGATCGACGCCGCCGAGATGGAGCAGCTGGGGCTCGTGCTCGCGGTCCATCCGGCGGCGCGGTTGCTTCTGGAGGCACGCGCACTGGCCGCCCGCATCTCGGCCAGCGGTCCGCTCGCCACGCGAGGAGCCAAGCGCATCATGAACGTCCGCAACGCGGCCGGCTTCGCCGCCTCACGCGCGCTGGCCGACGCCCTCCGTCACGCGCTGGAATGGAGCAAGGACGTCGACGAAGGCATGGCGGCGCACCGAGAGCATCGGCCACCCACGTTCACGGGGCGTTGACCGGACGTCGTCAGCTCAGCGTCAATCGACCGTGACGGGCTTGATCTCGCGCAGGCGTGGAAGAACTTCCTTCGAGAAGAGGCGGATGCTTTTTTCCGACTCGGGGTGGGTCATGAAGCCCGAGCGGCCGACCAGGCTCAGGTGGCCGAAGCCGCCGACCTGGTCGTAGAAGTTCATGACCTGCTTGTAGACGCTGTCTGGGTTGCCTGCGAACAGGATGCCCTGCGCCATCGCCTGCTCGGCGCTGAGCAACGTGAGCCGCGCCGCGTTCTGGGCCGCCGACATGACGCCCGTGCTTCCGCTCTTGGGCGCCGTGCGATAGACCTGCGGTGCGGCCTGGGGCGGCGCGTTGCCGGGCAGGAACCTCGAATACTGCGGGGCCGACTTGAGGCTCGTGTGCAGAAACCACAAGAGCTTGCTGCCGACGCGCAGGCCCTCCTCATCGGTGTCACCGACGTAGACGAAGGCCGCGTAGGCGAAGTTATCGGTGGTCACCTTGGGCAAGCCGGCTTCGGCGCGCGCCTTGCGATGCGCGGCGTAGGCGCGCTTGGTGCCCTCGGGCCCACGCAGCACGAGCACGTGCACCATGCCGCGGCGGCCGACCTCGGCGGCGGTCTCGGGATCGCCGGTGGCCGACCACATCCGCGGATGCGGCTGCTGCCACGGCCGCGGCCAGATGTTCACGTGACGATGCGTGAAGTGCTTGCCCTCCCAGCTGAACGGCCCGTCGTGATGGCTCAGCGCTTTCTTGATGAGGTCGATCGCCTCCCAGTAGCGCTCGATGTTGTTCACCGGGTT
>Ga0137403_10002179_pt1 | contig 24087 bp, 16 predicted proteins | sample CZOMad2_1_16fung_FD_122057 | JGI IMG/M metagenome (GOLD analysis project Ga0137403, IMG submission 122057) | Vadose zone soil fungal communities from Angelo Coast Range Reserve, California, USA - CZOMad2_1_16fungal (Hybrid Assembly) | ecosystem: Environmental > Terrestrial > Soil > Vadose zone...
CAATGGCAAAAAGCGTTCCAAACTATCGAATTTCAACTAATTTGTTGACGCGCGGCTTGAGGTTCTATCAGCGTGGTGGCGGTGCCAAAGTTCGAGCATCATTAGATTCCAAATATGCGTAGCAAAATAACTGCTGGCTTCGCTGTCATGTAGCTTGAGCAACTGCTCAACGGCGGATCGCTTAAAATAGCCCCGCTGAATCGCGCGCGAGTCCAACAACAGTGAACGGGCGAGATCTCTGAATCCGAGGTGATGCCTAAGCCACTCTCCCGTCGGCAATCCAAACCCATGTTTTTTCTTTTGCAGGATTGCTTCTGGCAAAAAATTCTCGAAGGCTTTTTTGAAAATATAACGTTTCGACCAGCCCTTCACTTTGAGCCTCGCGGGAATCTTACCGGAAATGCTTCCCACCAGCGGATCAAGATACGGGTAACGAACCTGAATCCCATGAATCTCCGCTGTGCGATTGACCTTAAAAAGATCGTTGTCGGACACGGCTAACTTTAGGTCCACATAAAGCAGGCGATTTAACGGCGCTATGTTTCCCGCCCTTAAGTAGTGTTGCCGGGGCACATCGAGAGCGAACTCGCGATCGATGGACCCTCTGAACTCATCGGTGAGATACTCGTGGGCGTGATCTCGAAAATAGAGCTGATAGGTAAAGAACCGTTCCCATGCAGGTAAATTAGCCTTGTGAACGTAGTTTTTGATCTTCCGCCACGGGTAAACCGCCGGAATGATCTTGGCGCCCTGATCGATCAACGTTCGCGCAGCGCTGGGAATCCCATGATAAAGCGTGAAAACTTTTTCGGTGATATAGCGTTCGTTACCGCCAAAAAGCTCGTCGCCTCCATCGCCCGCAAACATAATCTGGATACCCGCATCGCGCGCCATCTTCAGACAGAAATATGTCGGAATCGCGGAACTGTTTCCGAAAGGCTCGTCATAAGCCGACGCCAGCGTCGGCATCGCCTCCAGCGCCTCATCAGCACGAACAAAATATTCGTGAGCGTCGCTATTAAAATGTTTCGCTGCAGTGCGCGCGTAGTGAATTTCATTGTAGGCTGCCTCATCGAAGCCCACTGAGAATGAATTCGTTTTTTTCTCGCTGATCTGACTGAGCAATCCGACAAGCGCGCTGCTGTCGGTGCCACCGCTTAAGAAGGCGCCCATTTGCTCGTCGCGAACGCTGGCGCGAAACGCAAACCGGACCGAGTCTTGCACGGACGAGCGCAGATTGGCAGCCGCCGCGGCTTCGGTGAGGCTGCTATCTTCGTCGTAGGCCATGTCCCAATACCGTTGAAAGGTCACGCGGCCGTTTGTCCACTGAAGGAAATGGCCCGGTTCTAAGCGCTGAATGTTCTTATAAATCGTAAATGGCGCAGGAATGAACGAATGATTCAGATAAAAATAAATGCTGTTGGGCTCGATGAGCTTGGGTATCTCGGCGCAGCTGGCGAACCGGGCGATATGCGTCGCAAACGCGATTCGGTTGTCACTTGCCCAAACATAGATCGACCGAGTGCCGAAATGATCGGTGCCGATAATCAATGTCTTCTTGCACGCATCCCACAAAGCAATGGCAAAAGAGCCGCGGAGACGATTTAGAAACCTAGCGCCCTGGGCCTTATAGAGATCGATAATCGGCGCTCCCCAGCTTTCCCGCCCTCCTCCATTCGTCGTCTGGATCTCGTCATCACTCGCGGCGAATCCTTCGACAAACAGAGAAACGCCGCCCATGGAGCATACTTGATCCCAGCCCTTCCAACTCCAAGGCAGGATACCATTGTCACATGCTCCCAGGACTTCCGCTCCTGTCGATCTTTCAGCTGCTTCGATCACTCTCTTAGCTCTTTTGAAGAAATCCAGAACCTTTCAGTCAAACGCGGAGTCACGGGACTCGGCGAGATGCAAAAAAGAATGGAATGCACGAATTTTCTCGCTTTTGCTCGATGGATAGAGAGTTCGGTCGGCAAGGAAAAGTAATTTCATAGGGGCGGATTGTGATCGACGATTGCCAACTTCGGTTAACGCCATTCCTCTAAGGAATAATATGCCTGACGATGTACGGACCGATTGAATTGGTTACTCGTAATGGCAAGCCGCGCCAGATACGGATCGCCCATTGCAATTTAGGATTGATTGAACTGGTGTCTGGTATGCCGTGACCATTGAGTGAATAGTACCAGTAGGGAAGCGGTTTTGGTTCGAATCCCCAGTGTCGTTTAAAGTGATAGGAACCCGTACCTTCTTTGCTTCGGCCAAAATCGAAAACTTTATAGCCATGGGAAGCCGCATAGCGCATGAGCTCCCAGTACATGAAATCGTTCGGTGCCAAATGAAGACACTCTTTCAAAGCACCACCGTAGTACGGTAAAACCTGATCCTTATAAAAGAAAGATAATACTCCTGCGACAACTTTGTCTTGGTATTCGATCAAGAGCACCTTACATTGTTCGTCGAGTGCTTCGACGAGATTTTTGAAATAGGAGAAACCAAAAACGGGCGTTCCCAAGTTTCGCACACTTTCCGCGTAAACGTTGTAAAACTCGCGTAGGCGACCGTTGTCGAAAACCGGTCTAAGGCCGTTTTTATCGCCTTGACGGACCATACGCCTCTGCTTGCGAGGAATCCGCGCTAGGTTCGCCTCGTCTGTAGGAGAAATTTCACTGAGAAATGTGAGGTACAGATCTTTGCGGGCCCAGCGCGGCGCGTCGCCGTTCGAAATCGGCGCCTCCATAGACTCGCCGTAGGGATTGCCGCGGATTTCCAGGTAACGCACTTGGTGCTCATTGGCAAGCCGTTTCGCTTCATCCAAGAGAATGCCGGCGGCACTTTCATCAGTCGCGACGGCACCTCCGTAGACGCCAATCGGCATGGCGACCAAACTGCGACCAAAAAGAAGACTCTTGACCAAGAAGAGCGGTAAAACGCCGCAAATGCGGTCTGAATCCGTTGCCCATAGATAAATGGGCTCATAGCCAAAACTGCGCGAGACAATTTCCCGCCAGATCGACAAGTGGAAAAATGTTCCCGCTGGATGGGCCAGAACAAAGGCATCCCACCGAGGATCGTCATCTCGGAGAATTGAACATTCGATCATTTCAGCTTGCCTTTGATTACGGATCGCGCACACTTTCAGCGGTCGCTGCGCCGCTCCAGCACTGGGGTGCCGGTTCACGCGACGGCGGCGCTTCTCCGGCGAGGATCTGAACGATTCGCTTGGCGGCGTTGCCATCCCAAAAATGCGGCGGCGCCACCGGTTTTGCTGCGCCCTCAAGAACGCGCGAAAATTCTCGAATGATTTTCTCCGGGTCAGCGCCAACGAGCACATTGGTTCCATGTTTAAGCGTGACCGGCCGTTCGGTATTTTCTCTCAATGTAATGCACGGAATACCCAAAATCGTCGTCTCTTCTTGTACCCCTCCAGAGTCTGTCAGCACGACCTTGGCGTGAGACATCAATTGCAGAAAATCGATATATCCCAACGGAGGCACTAATCGAATGCGCACTCGGGAGTCCCAAGGCTCGGGACCGTTAGTACAATGATCGACAAAATAATCCCCCAAATCCGCTTCCTGAATCTGCTTAAGCGTCCGTGGATGAGCGGGAAAAATGATCGGCATGTGTTGCGACACAGCCAAGAACGATTCCACCATCTTGGAAAATACTCGCGAATCATCAACGTTAGCGGGCCGGTGTAACGTCAGAATGGCGTATGGCTTGATTCGAGCCTGCTCAAACAGCTGAAGGTCATGGAGAATCGCGGATTCCTTCGCTTTCGTTCGATGCCGCAATAGAGTATCGATCATGACGTTACCCACGAAGTGGATTTTATCGGTTGAAACTCCTTCCCGCGCCAGGTTTAGGTTCGCGCTTTCTTCCGTGGTGAAAAGATAGTCCGAGATCGAGTCCGTTACGATCCGATTGACTTCTTCGGGCATCGTTCTGTCGAAGCTTCGCAAGCCTGCTTCCACATGGGCCAATTGGGGAATAAAATCGTTCCCGTCAGCGCCGCCAGAACAGGAAGTTTTCTTGGTGACCAATGCACAGGCCACGGTCGAGTTCACGTCGCCGACAACGATTACGACGTTCGGCTTCTCGGCCAACAATACGCCCTCAAATCCTTCCATCACCTTGGCGGTCTGGGCGGAATGAGATCCGGAGCCAACCCCGAGAAACAGATTCGGCTTCGGCAACTCGAGATCGTTGAAAAAGAAATCGGACATATTCGCGTCGTAATGCTGTCCGGTGTGCACCAAAATGTGATCGATTTGTCGCCCGTCGGATAGCGCGTTGTACTCTTTGATCGCTTCGCAGATGGCGGCGATCTTCATAAAATTCGGCCTAGCTCCAACCACGGAGAGAATTTTATAGGCCATCTCCCACCTCTTCTTTGGAATTCGTGCTGCTCAACGACAACGAAAGCACCTCCGACATCGAGGCCCATGAAAAATCATCGAGGAGACGCCTCAGTTTTTCTTCCGTCGAACGCAAATTCTGGTAGTGACGAAACCGCGAAGCCCAGGGAGCGGCGACTCGTGGCTGCTCGGGATCGATTTCCCATGGATGTAGATACACCATCGCGGGCTGCGCTTCCTTCTCATTGATTCGGCGGATCGCCCATGCCGTCACCCCGTAAGGCAAGAGTCTCAAATATCCGCCTCCCGCTACGGGAAGGTTAATCCCGTATGCGGGCAGGGTCGACGGAGGAAATTCTAAAAGACGGCCTCCGTCGCGGAGAAACCTATAATGCGGAAACCGTGGAGCATCCGGAATGCCGTAGTAATCATGATGCACAGGGAAAATACTCGAATCGTATTCGAAACCCAGTTCTCCGAGAATCTCCAATGCCCAAAGCGTTTTCGTCGTGATTGAATAACTTGGAGCCCGGAAACACTTAACGTCAATGCCAATTTGATCCTCAAGGATCGATTTAGCGTGACTAATGTCCCTGCGAAAACTCTTCTCATCTCCCAGATTGATCATCTGATGCCCATATCCGTGACTCCCAATCTCATGTCCTGCTTTGAAAATATCCCGCACGAGACTTGGACAACGTTCCGCCACCCACCCCAAGATGAAAAACGTCGCGTGAATGCCACGCTGCTCCAACAGTTCCAAGAGTCGGTAGGTGTTGTTCGCAACTCGCATCGGATACTGGCACCAATCCTTGCGTGAAATAACATCGGAAAAGGCCTGAACCTGAAAATAATCTTCAACATCGATGGTGAGCGCATTAATCATGCTGCACCTCAGCGAGCGCCCCACCCAAAAAGGATAACTTTAATGCTCTCGAAGATAATTTGGAGATCGAAAACAGGCGACATATGTTTGATGTAGTACAAATCATACTGTAATTTCTCGATAGCATCTCGTTCGCTGTCGCCATACTGGTAGCTGATTTGCGCCCAGCCGGTGATTCCCGGCTTAACCGAATGGCGCAGGTCATAGTACGGAATGGTCTGCTTCAGTTGTTCGACGAAATAGGGCCGTTCCGGGCGTGGCCCGACGAAGCTCATTTCCCCTTTCAGAACGTTTATCATTTGCGGAATTTCATCGATCCTGAGTTTTCGAATAATCGCCCCGACGCTGGTCACTCGAGGATCATTCTCGGCAGCCCAAACCGGCCCCATCTGATCCTCCGCGCCTTCGGCCATCGAGCGAAACTTAAAAAGTGTAAAACGTTTCTCATTCTGTCCAACTCGTTCCTGTCGATAAAATACTGGCCCTGAACTTTCTGATTTTATGGCTATGGCGGTCACCAAAGCCAGCGGAGCGCTTAGAATCAATCCGAGGAAAGCAACCAAGACATCGATGACTCGCTTTGCCGCCAGAATCAGTCGGTCTCGACGGAATCCTTCGGATAAAGCAATCCATTCGGGCGGCAAGTCTGTGATCGCGATCTTGCTGGCCAAACGCTCATAGAACGAGTGGCAGTCTTCGATCGGGACGCCCATCGTCCGCACGGCAACCAGTTCCTTATTATATGACTGTGGAAAATGACCGGCACCGGCCAACAAAATACGATTCACATCATTACTCGCAATCAAATCGCTTAACGACAAAGGCGCAAAAATCGGAATCTGAACTTTTTTTGGATTGCCGTAGGAAAGGGTCATTTGCCCGGCATTCTCACCAACAAAGCCCACAACGTCCATGCCCAACGTCTTCTTCAAATAAAGCTCTTCCGCCACCATTCGCCCGATGGTCCGAGTGCCGACGATTAATACTTTGGCACGAATCCCCGCCTGCTGGATGACTCGCATGAAACCAAGCCGCCACAGGCCGAGAGACATCCCCATCACGATCATTTCGCTGATATAAATAGATTTACCGAAATTGGGAATTGGGTAACTGATGATTCCGATAACGATGCATGCCACGCCCAGTCCGGCGACAAAACGATGTAACAACTCGTGAATCGAAAGAGTTTGGTCGATGGCGTAGAGATCCGAATAATAAAAAGCGGTCGCGACGATCACGGCCATGGCGATACCGTGCAGCACTGAAGTGGGCCACGAATCATCGGTCGATGATCCAGTCGGCGCCACCATTTCGCGGACGATCAAGCTCGCGCCGAGTACTAGTACAAGATCACCTAACACCAAAAGCAGGTCGTAGGCGGTATAGTATCGATTAAGGAACCTCACTTCTTACCCATGGCCATTGCTAGAGTAGTAATAGTAGTACTTGGAACCGAGACCCAAGTCTGCGCCATTGAGTACGACACCCAGAACCTTGTTGGGCTCAAACGAGCTCAAAGCCCGGGCCAAATAGTCCTTCGGAGTCTTGCCGGCACGAATGACCATGATCACGCCGTCGACCTGACGACTCAGCACCAAAGGATCCGGAGTGGAGAGCACGGGCGGTGAATCGATAATGACCATATGTCCGGGCAATTCGGTTTGAATTTCCTCGATCAAACGTTTCATTTTTTCCTTTGCCAGAAGCTCTGAAGCAAAACGGGATGGTTTACCAGCAGGAATAATGTGTAGACCGCTAAGATGGGTGTCCCGCACCAGGCCTTTAACTGATCCGTATGAATTGGAACTGAGATAGTCGGTGAGTCCGGGCGTGCCCTCGCTGTTAAAATAGCGATGGACGCTCGGCGCGCGTAAATCAGCGTCGATCAAAAGCACTTTCTCTTCGTATTCCAAAGCGATCGCTGCAGCCAAATTCACAGCGACGGTGGTTTTGCCGTCCCTTTTGACTGGGCTGGTAATCGCGACCGTGCGAATGCCAGCTTCCGTTCGGAGTCTTCTAAGCTGCTCGCGCAGTATCTTGTACTGCTCGGAAGCCGGGGACTCCTCTTCCAACGCGACGATGGGATGACTGCTGTACCGTCGAAGATCCCATCCAAAAAATAGTTCTTCGACTTTTTCGCGCCAATTCTTCGTTCCATTGTTGCCAATTGGAAGTGACGGGGAAACGGAGTGGTCCTTGCCATTTCGACTCACTGTCAATTCCCGAAGATCCAGCTCCTTTTCCGGCGCCGGCGCATACGCTGTCACGTTCATCTCGGTGCTTGTCGGCGCTGTCTGTCCGTCCCGTTTCTTCTCATTGCTTGCTTTATTTAAGGCTTCGAAAACCCTGCTCATCGGCAACGCTCCCTGGTGCATTTGTAAGTCGTTAGATAAAATTGCTTGTAAAACACGTTGAGGAACTCATTTTGAGGGAATAAGTTAGCCATTTTTTGTTTCGTCCTACCGCGCGATTGCCAGTCTTAAAACGCGCTTCTTCAATTTATCTGCGGTCGTTCATTTTCTATAACCCGCCGTGTGCAGATTCCGAATCCGTTCCGACATGATTTGCCGGAATTCATTTCTGATCGATTCATCGCAAATCTCGTGACTCACTGAATCTATGAGAATCCATAGCTTTTCGCGCGAAACACCGTCTGCGGTCGGGTCGAGCATGTGGATCCGCTCATTAAGAACAATCCTCGCCATGGGACCCATAGCTTCGGTCAGCGCTTCGGTCGCCGTCTTAATAAATTCCGCCGCAACGGTCCCGTTGGGGGGCGGACTCGATTTAGAGTTGTTTACGACGGCCGCTCCAGAGCTAGCTTGAACGATCTTGGACCGCGCGACTTCGTTTTCTCTGGTTTTACCATTGAGCCCCGGGACCTCTTTGTACGGAGCGATGCTCTCCGGTCTCTTTAGTGCCGACAATCCAAAACCACGCGTCAGACGTAAATCTTCGGCCACCTCACGGATAATGGAAGTATCAATCTCGTTTTTACCGACTGCATAACTCGTCAGCATTGCACTGTCGCAAAGAACATTCACGAGTCGTGGAATCCCGCTCGAATATAAGTAGACTGTCTCTATGGCGGTCGGTGTAAAAATTTTGGCGTTACCGCCAGCTATCTGCAGGCGGTTTGTTATGTATTCTTGACATTCTTTGAGGGTGAGAGCTTGCAGATCATGTCGCAGAGTTATCCGTTGCTTTAGTTGCCGTAGCTCAGGAGTATTGAGCCGGAGGGCTAATTCAGGTTGGCCAACCAGCAAGATTTGCAACAACTTATCCGTGGAAGTTTCGAAATTGGATAACATTCGAATACTTTCCAATACTTCAGCGCTCAAATTCTGCGCTTCATCAATGATCAGAACGCAATTTTCTCCCAACCGATATTTTTCTAAAAGAAACTCATTGAGCAAAACCAAGTAGTCATGAAGTTCCTCCCGCCGCTGCCTGGGCTCCATAAGTCTGAATTCCTCACAGACATAGCGGAGCAAATCTATCGGACTAACCACCGTGCTAAAAATGAGTGCCGTATGGGTTGTCTCGTTCAAATCGTTCAATAGGGAGTGAATTAGAGTGGTCTTGCCGGTGCCCACTTCGCCCGTGAGCACGATAAAACCTTTGCGCGCTCTAATACCGTATGAAAGCTGAGCCAAGGCCTCCCGATGGCTAGCACTCAGATAGAGAAAGCTGGGATCAGGCGTGACATTAAAAGGAGACCGGTCGAGCCTGAAATGTGCTTGATAAAGTTCGTGCATTGAAACCTAAAAATAAAGAGGTCCGAACATATGAACACAAACGAGTCCGACCGCCAGCGCGGCAATCGAAGCAAACACAAGGATTCCCTGAGACCGCCGCTGGTCTAAGACGCTCCCGCGAGTCATAAGTGCGGGTATCGTCGCAAGCACCGGTAAATTCACAATGCCAGCGATCTCGTCGGCCCGCTTAAAAGACGTATCGAGATTATCCCAAACAAAAGCTAATAGGATTCCGCCTGCCAATCCGCCCATGAGTCCCAAGAGGATAATCATAGGACGGTTCGGCCGCAGCGGTTTGATCGGAAAATTGGCCGGATCAAGAATGTCGAATTGCTCCCCCTTTTGCTTTTTCTCCAGGTTCTCAGATAGTTGCGACTCCAATCCTTTGGCGAGCAGATCCTGATATTTTCTTAGGGTAATGTCATATGTGCGACTGATTTTGGTAAGTTCGATTCCTCGAACCGAAGTATTGTCGATACGCCCTTGGTAGACCGGAATTTGACTGCGAACACTATCGATTTGAGAGCGCAGTGCCCGTATTTCATTATCGAGATCGCCGACCTGCGACTGCAGCACCTGGCGCAGCGGGTTCGTAGCAGGAATGGACGGCCCAGCCGACGTTTTGCTGGTGGAGGAAGTCTTTTGCGACTCGATTGCTTCAATTTCCTTATTGAGACGCGCCACGTCGGGATGTTTAAGGCTATATCGTGCGAGCAGCGATTCCAGCTCTCGTTTCTTGAGTTCAAGCTGTGCGCCGTACGGCGTGCTTTGACCACCCTGGGGAATTCCCATTAGATCAAACCCACCTAGAATGTCCGATTCGACAATTTGTTTCTGCAGTATTCCTTTTCTTTCTTGGAGTGCAGACAAACGAACATTGCTTCCCTGTAATTCACCGCGAAGCTGGTCCAGCATTCTTAAGTTAGTATCTAACTGATCAGGCAGCTCAAACCGATTAGCAATCCGATACCGACTCACAATGGTTTCCTGCTCTTCCAATTCATTTCGAAGTCTTTCGGCTTCGGCATTGATAAAGGATTTTGTTCCCATCGCCTGCTGTTCCCGAACCTGTAAATTCTGCTCAATGAACAGCGAGGCCAAACGAGTGGCAACCTCTTTGGCTTTCTGCGGGCTTTCAGATTCAAAAGAGAGCGCGAAGAGATTGGCTTGCCGGAATTCGATTCTGATCACCTTTCGCAGCCGCTCAACGCGGTCTTCCACTGTCGTCGTAGCCGGGTACAGCTCGAACTCTTGAATAATTTTTTCTAAGCGGGTCCGACTCAAAATCTCTTGAGCGATGGCCTGCATTCGCTCACCCAGTGACGTTGTTATGGTTGTTGAGACATACGAAGTCGGGATTCTCTGAGGTGAAACGCTAATCAACGTGGTCGACCGATAGACTTCCGGAATAATAGTACTTAGATAGATCGCCAGCGCCGACACCACCAGGAAGACACTCACAATCAAGGATTTTCTGCGGTAGAGGCTGTTTAAAATCGTTGAAATATCGAGGTCGGATAATGAATTCACGATAGTTCTCCTTAGGACCGAGCTCAAGAAGTTAAGGTATGATAATCCGATCTCCCGGTCTCAGTAAAAGATCTTGTTTTAGATCCCCTTTGATGATCGCGTCGTAGTCCACTATGTACTCGGTGATCTTCGGCCCTTCACGCCGCACAATACGAATATTGCTGCGATCGGCGAAGATCCCCAACCCTCCCGAACGAGTCAGAAGCTGCATAATCGTCTCATTGCCCTTAAGGGGAAATGCGCCATTCTTGCCGGTTCCGGGACCGATTAGGAAAACCTCGGCCGAAGCGATGCCACCGATGCTGATGGTAACAAATGGATCTGTCGTGAATTCTTTGTATTTTTGTTCCAGCAGCTTACGCAGTTGACCGGTCGTTAGTCCAACAACCTGAACTTCATTGAGCAGAGGAAGAGTAACATACCCATCGGGACGGACCGTGACTTGACCCGATAGCGTCGGTTCCTTCCAAACCTGAATTCCAATCGAATCGCCGGCGCCGATAACGTAGAACTCCTCTGGTGGCTTGGCGGGGTCGGGAGTATCCGGGGATATGCGGAACTCTTGAACGCGGAGTTCTTTAGTCGCGCATCCAAATAAAAACGTTACGACGAGAGATACGCCGAGAATAAATCTTTTCCCCATCGTTTCCTTTCTCACTCCGAGCGAGTTTTCTTGACTGTCGACAGTTAGGCCGCGTGACTAATGCACTTCGGCAAAGGCCGGGAACCCATTGCGAATACAGCATCAACGCAACTATTGTACCAGCTATAGCTGTAAACGAACTGTGCGTTGATTGGCATTAATACTCCGCACTATCAGGAAATCATGTAAAGAAGAACGGAAGTGGACAACTGTAAATTGCCCTAACAGTTCTTTAGAGTATTGAGAATGGGCAAAATCGCCCTAGAGCTGAAAAGGACAGGGCTGAGCGAGACCGGAGCTAATGTCACTCGCCGTTTTTCCCTCACGGCTTAGTTGGCGCGGTAGGTGCCGGAGCGGAAGCGGTTGGAAATGGGGTTCTAAGAACCGGGGAGAGGCTTGATGACGACAGGTTGCGGGCTAAGCCAGTATTGGGCCAGAGATCAAAGCGAGCCGTGACACTGAGAAACACGCTGTTGCCGTTGACGTTTCCGCGGGTCAACAGGTCTGTCTTGGTTGCCCCAGCGCCGCTGTTAATCGACCGGTAAGTGTAAAAGAGATTCGAAGATAACCATGTGGTAAACACGTATTGTAAGCCCGCTGAAGCCTCAAAAGTCTTAAAATTGACATCTTCGGTATCGTAAAACGAATAGTCGACCGCGGCGCTGCCGGTCAACCGTTCGGCCAACTGGATACTAAAGTTCGTGAACAGGCTGGTGGTATCCGAGACTCCCGAGACCCCGAAGCTGGGTGTCAAGCCCTTCCGCAGTCCACCGGTTAGCGATGCAGTTTCCCAAAGCTTAGTTATCGTTAGCGTTGAATTATTCGCGACCGTCGGCCCGCTGCCCGAAGTGTTAATCGAAAGGCCGGTACTCGCCGAAAGGCTCAGCGTAGGAGTTAATTGTATGTTATAGTTCGAAAAATAATCATCGCCGAAATCGAAATTGTGGATGACGCCATCGTCGTTCCTGCTCCGCGATTTCGCAATTGATACCGAATATCCCGCGTGTAAATTGTGCTCCTGCTTCCAGTTATAAATGCCCCTGATGCTAAAAGTCTGGAATAGATCACTGCCTCCCTGGTCAATAAACTTCGTGTACGTATTCGTGTAACCGCCGCTAATGCTTAAATCTGGCCGGTACAAGAAATTGCCTTGAAACGCAAAATTGTTGTTTAGCTGATCCCCTCTCGAAATGAAATCGTTGAGGTTTTGACCTGGGCCTGGAAGTCCAGGTGGGCCAGTGGTCGGAGTCAGCGGCACCTGAAATGGGTCAGACACTCCCGGCGTTCGCGTTTGTCCTTGCCTTTGGAAAGTGTCTGTCAAGTTGAAGGTCAGACGCGGTGAGTAGTGATACGTGTATCCTCCGTTGACGGAGGCATTATCGCCAAATTCGTTGAGTTCACTGTGCCGGGCGTAAATTTGCCCGCTCGGGCTGATATTCAGATTTAAAGTTGGTTCGGCTTGTCCTGTCGGCGCGTAATACAAATGCAGAGTCGGTGTTATAATGGTAATGAAGTCATGTTCTTTTTTCTTGGCGAAGAAAATATTGTCATTATACTGCTCCCCAACCGACAATGAGAACTGACTTGCAAACGCAGCCCATAAAGGAGACGGCAGCCATAGGGAAAGAACCAAAAAAATGATTACAGTACATTTACCCCAAATCTTTAAAAGACTCCTTGTGCAGCCCATGCCTCCTCATCTTTCTGTACAGCGTCTTGTTGTCGACCTTTGCCTCATTTGCCGTCGAGGAAATGGCGCCCTTATGTTTGATCAGCAGGCTTCTTAGATATTCTTTCTCGCTGCGAAGCAACCATTGCTTAAGTGACAAATCGCCGTCGCCATTGCTTGCGTAATGCCGATCAATCACGCGTTGCGGAGGCGCGGGCAAATCAACGTCTTCGATGGTCTCGCCTTGGCATTTGACTATAGCGCGCTCGAGAATATTCTCAAGTTCACGAATGTTGCCCGGCCAGTGATAGGCGAGCATTTGATCGAGTACTCTCGGCCCGACTTGCTTGATCCGCTTCTCTTGGGCCACCGGGTGTTTGTTGAGAATGTGATTGATAAGGATCGGAAGATCCTCGAGCCTCTCGCGCAACGGCGGAAGCTGCAATGGAATCACATTGATTCGGTAGTAGAAATCTTCACGCAGGCTGCCGCGAGCCAGGCATAGCTTCAAATCGACGTTGGTCGCGGCGACAACGCGCATGTCGACTTTTACTCTGCGATTGCCGCCTAGACGCTCGACTTCGCGTTCTTGCAAGACTCGCAAGAGTTTAACCTGCATCGGCGGTGCCATAGTTTCAATTTCGTCGAGGAAAAGAGTTCCACCGTCGGCCAATTCAATTTTGCCGGCACGGCTCTGCACCGCCCCAGTAAATGCTCCCTTTTCGTAGCCAAACAACTCACTCTCCAGTAGCGTGTCGGGAAACGCACCGCAATTAATCGCGACGAATTGTTTCGCTTTACGTCGGCTCAAATTATGGATGGCGCGAGCAACTAACTCTTTGCCGGTGCCAGTCTCCCCCGTTATCATCACTCCCGAGTCTGTTTCTGCCAGAGATCGAATGAGGTCAAAGACCTTGAACATTTTCGGGCTTTTGCTGAGAATATTTTCGAGATTGTGCTCGTCCTGAACCTTTTGACGAAGTTCGCGAACTTCATCCAGTAGCCGTCGCTTCTCGATAAGCTTTTCGCTTACCATTCGAATCGCTTCAGGTTGAAATGGCTTTGTAATGTAATCGCTGGCGCCAAGTTTCATCGCCTCAACCGCCTGCTTAATGTTTCCGAAAGCAGTGATCAAGATGACATCCGTATCCGCGTATTTCTCGCGCACATGGCGCGCTAGCTGGAATCCGTCCATTCCCGGCATCTTGACGTCCGAGACGACAATTGCAAATTTTTCCTCGGCGAGCTTCTTAACGCCGTCCTCACCACAGGAGGCGGTCGAGACTTGGAAGCCTTCTTGCTCGTAAAATTGACCAAGCTGCTCTCGCAAACGATCATGATCTTCGACAATTAAGACGTTGTACATAAGCTTACTGCAGCTTCAAATGCCCGCTTTGTTATCATCCGGGCAATCTATCGCTTGACGAAGGGGAAGTAAGATTTCAACTTCCGTACCGTGGCTCTTGTTGCTCGAAATATTCAATCGACCACCGTGTGATTCGACGATCCGAACCGCCATACTCAACCCCAGCCCATCCCGCTCCGGCTTCGAGGTGAAAAACGGGGTCGCGGCTTTTTCCAAAAACTCCGTTTCGATTCCGTGCCCAGTATCGGCGATCGAGATTCGCGCTATGGACTGCCCCGCCAAACAAGTCGCGTGATACTTGCCGCTTATCAAAACTCGATCTCCGCTACTCGTAGCGTCGAGCGCATTCTGGAGAATAGAACGAAAGGCGAGCTCGAGAAGAACCGGGTCGCCAGTGACAAGGGCACCGTTAAGGGATTCTTCAACGAGATCTTTCAACATCACTTTCTTTTCGACGAAGAGTGCGGCATTCGAATGGATCACCGCGCGGAGGACCTCGCCCAAGTCAACCTCCGATGGTCCTGTCGGGGCTTGACTGTAATGCAAAAATGCCCGCGTAAATTCGACGGCGCGATCGACAGTTTCTTGCAACGTCTCGATCTCATTGATTGATTTTACGCCCCGTTTGAAAGAACCGATTAAGAGGTTAATCAGCTGAAAGTGGTTCCCGATTTTGTGGACGAACTGGGAAATGACGCCGCTGTCGAGACCTTTGGAACTAAAATCGGTCGGGAGCGGAATCATACAACCACGAATTACCGTGTCGGTATTAGTCCTAATTTTGCACAAACTATGTGACACCCATACGGGCAACCCCCGCTCATCAATAAGTCTATGAGTTTCTGATAATACTTCGCCTGGGCTCAACCGATCGATTCGTGCCAGCAAGCCTTGGCGATCTTCCACGGCGAGCCGCTCGTCCCAGAGTTTACGATTGCCAATTAATTTTTCAGACCGTACTCCGATTAACTCTGCAGAATTGGCCGAAACAGTCGTCACTGTCAAATCTGCCGTGCACTCGTAGAGAATAGCCGGCGCAGCAGCCAGGGGCTCTTCGAACTTATTGTGAGTCCTCGAAGAAACGGGTCGAATAAGACGTTGGGCGTGAAGCGATACCAATCGATCTGTATCGGTATCATTAGTGCTATTATCAGAAGCTTCCTTGAATACGCTAGTCAAAAGACGTCTCTCCTCAATTTGATTAAATGACACTCGCCGGACTTCGCGAACCAGCTGGCATTTTTGCCATATCGATTTCAATATTTCAAGGAAATTGTTATAAACTTTTACACTTTTTGCAGATCTACATTGCGAACGCAATGTTCACGGCAAGTTACCAGAATCATGAAACTATTTGTACTAACTTCCAAATACTTCCCAAAGATTACCACCGTTTCTTGTAAATTCCATTTACACTTTTTCGAGCGAGATAATGTAAGTCGATTGCCGATCGAAAATCTCATCATATTTGATGTCGCCGAGGACGCTCGGCGCTTGCAAGCAAATCTGCTGAGGTTGAGTTTGAAGCAATGTCTTTGCCGATTTGCCTTTGCCCAAAGTGGAGAATCCTCATTTTGAGCGTCTTTCTCTTTGGCATGTTCTCGGAATATGAGGGGTACGGTCCCATCGAGGCAGGAGATCGGGCAGCAGTGACTGCGGGTAGCGTTGCAGCTGGGCAAAGCATACTTCTATACCACGTCGCGCTCTGACGGATCAAAGTGACGCTGAGCCAGCGATCGGCCAAATAACACGAGCGATATCTGAAGGCACGATTGAAAGGCCTTAAGTCCCTTGCAAAAACAAACAGTTCGCGATGCGTCATAGCGTCGGCCAGCTTTGCGTTTCGCTTGCCCGTGGACGTTAAATTACTCGCTGGCCGAAGTGTCCGCAGCTGCTTTTTGTCGTTCGAAACTTCATTGAATGCTGCCGTCAAAAGAACTGGCACACGACTTGCTCCTCACGAATGAGAATTTCCTCTTCTCAGCGAAAAAATGGACTCCGTCTTTAACTTGAACACGCTGCTCATGGTCAATTTGGTGGTACTGACCTGCCTGTTCTTTTATTTGCTAACAAAGATAAAAAGACATCCAAGCGTGGCCTATTTGGTGGCTAGTCTTACGCCCCTGATTGCGTTCCACGTGGGGTCATACATGTTTAGCAACTGGCCCGGTTCGCAGGACGGCGCGCGGCTGGTTCTTTTTGGCGTGACTCTCACCCCTCTCACAATTGTTCCGCTCAGCCATACTCTCGGGAGGACACGACCAGAACATCCGCAGAAAACCTGGATTGCGTATTATGCGTTACAGATCGTCTTATTGGTTTTTGTTACGCGTGGGATTTTTGCCGGGCGGATGATTGAGTGGGTGACAGGAATCCTTGACCAGCCCATTATCATTATCGAACAGAGCTGGCGCTACTATTTTCTCAATGTAGTTGCAACTAGCATGCTCGCACTGATGTGTTTTGACAGAACCCGTCAGGCGGCAAGCAAAGCACAACAAGAGGCCCTCAAGTTTGTTTTCATCGCCTTTCTCGGTTTCGCTGTTTACTTCGCTTATCTGTCGGCGAATATTCTCATGTCTTCGTACGTGTCCCAGTCAGTGGTGCAATCGGGAGCAGCCATTACTTTGGTTGGTTTAATATTTCTCTCCTATGGCTTCGCGAAATACCCGTTTTGGCAGGTCACGATCCGTGTCTCCCGGCACATGGTCTTCGGATGCCTTTCGGCCACGGCAGCGTTCGTATACATCATTATTTCAGGAAGCATTCTCGACGTGCTGCGTTGGCTGCAACCGCTGGGCTTTACCGCACTCCTACCGTCCGCGGCCTTCGCTCTAGTGGCGCTTTTTCTCGCGTTCTATTTGTCGCCGCATTTTCACAGCACGATTCGGGGCTTTGTCACGAGACATTTTTTTCGCAACAAATACGACTATAGAGACCTGTGGATGAAATTTTCCGAAAAGTCGAGCGGGTCGCTCAACATTCGAGACCTGCTACCGCCCGTTGCGGAATTTGTCGCAGACGCAATGTTCGTCCGGCAAGTGGTGTTTTGGCTTCGCTCGACGACATCGGAGACTTATAACCTAGCCTATTGTCACGATCGCGCATCAGGGAGTCGAGTCGAATCATCTCCACTCAAATTGGACCGGTCTCTCGGTCCTGACAAAGATGCGATTTTTTTTCGTGTGCCGACGGATAATGCTTCGATCACCGCGGGCCGATTCCCGATCGATAAACTGCAAACATTAAAAGATTTGGCTATACAGCGTTTGGTGCTGGTGGAAAAAGGCAACGAAGTATTGGCGTTGATGGGCATTGGTGCGCCGTCGGCCGGGGAAAAATCGTCGGCGGAAGACGACCAATTTTTGTTGAGCGTCAGCAACCAGCTGGGGCACCTGATTCTGACGCACAAACTTTCCGAAGAGCTCCTTCTGTCGCGTGAATGGGACTCTTTCAACCGTTTCGCCTCGTTCATTCTACATGATTTGAAGAACCTCGCCACAATGCAGGGGATGACACTAGAAAATTCCAAGCATCTTAGCCACAATCCAAATTTTGTGACCGATGCTTTCACAACTTTCTCCCAGACGACGGACAAAATGATCAACCTCATCGCTAGCCTTTCAGTGCAGAGGGGACAATTCTCGCATAAGCAACAACCGGTCAACATTCTCGAAGTGCTCACCAATACTTTTGATGATCTCAAGATCAAACAGAGAGATGGTGTAAGGGTGTCGACCGCATTCCCGCCAAAGGACAAATTACCGATCATTTGCGGTGACCCCGACCTGCTGCAAAAAGCTTTCACGAATTTGCTCCTCAACGCGATCCAAAGTCTGCCCAAGGGAGAAGGGGCTGTAGAGATCACGGTCGCACAGGAGGCAGGCGGAAAGATCACTACATCGATCCGCGACACCGGGTGTGGCATCCCTGCCGACCGGCTGGAAAGTTTGTTTCGTCCTTTTCAGACGACCAAGGAAAAGGGAATGGGAATTGGTCTCTGCCATACCCGTTCGATTATCGAAGTCCACGGAGGACAGATCCGGATAGAAAGCCAGGTCAATGCCGGCACTAAGGTGGAAGTCGAATTACCGACGCTGTAGTTCCAAACAAGAAAGGAAAGAAAACCACGTGAAACCGAAGATACTTTTAGTCGACGATGAGGAAAACATTCTGAAGCAAATGCGTTGGGCTCTGGAGCCGGACTACGACGTATTTACAATCTCGAATGAAGGCGAGGCTATGAGCGCTTTCGAAAAAGAGAAGCCTCCCGTCGTCACACTGGACCTATCCTTGAATCCGCTCAATCCAGCGGACCTCGGGGGGATGCGCCTGCTGGAGCAAATTCTTTCCCAAGAACCTTCGACGCGAGCGATCGTGATTACCGGGAACGACGACGAGAAAAACGCCTTGCGGGCGGTCCGGCTTGGCGCGTTTGACTATTATGCCAAGCCGGTTCGCCTCGACGAATTGAAGGTCATGATCACGCGAGCGTTCCACATCCATCAATTACACCAAAAGGTTCAGCAAAATGATCATTCTTTTACTGACGGCTTTCACCGCATGGTAGGAACATCGAAAAGCATCAAGGACATTTTCCGCTTTATCGAGCGGGTCGCCGCCTCCGAGATCTCGGTTTTGATCTGCGGAGAAAGCGGCACTGGAAAGGAGATGGTGGCTCACGCGATTCACTTGCAAAGCCAGCGCAAGAATAATCCTTTCGTGGTGGTCAATTGCGGCGCAATTCCCGAAAATCTGTTGGAGAGCGAATTATTCGGCCACGAGAAAGGATCTTTCACCGGGGCTCATGCCCAGAAGCGGGGAAAATTCGAGCTAGCGCATACCGGCACGTTGTTCTTGGATGAAATCGGCGAACTCGCTCCGCCGCTGCAAGTCAAACTATTGCGATTCTTGCAAGATCGGAAAATTGAGCGAGTAGGCGGTACGCAACCCATCGATATCGATGTCCGAATCATCGCCGCTACCAACCGCGACCTCAAAAAGGACATGGAAAACCATGTATTCCGGGAAGACCTTTACTATCGATTGAAGGTCGTGCCTCTCGAAATGCCGCCGCTTCGCGACAGAAAAGAGGATATCATTCCGCTCGCCCAGCATTTTCTAAAACAGTTCTCCAGAGAACACCGAAAGCCTCCGGTTACACTTTCTCCGGAAGCCGAAGGCGCGCTGCTGATGCATCCTTGGCCCGGCAATGTTCGCGAACTGGAAAATTTAATTAGTCGGTCAGTGGTGCTGAGCCCGCGAACAGTCTTAAAGCCGAGCGATTTAGGATTTGCGTTGGATCAAATTCCAACCGACGTCAACCTAAAATTCGCCAAGAAAGCCATCGAAATGGATTTCGTCAAAAAGGCACTCTCCCGCAACGGCGGCATTGTGAGCCGCGCCGCTCGCGAACTCGGAATCAGCCGGGTGAATCTCTACGAGCTCATCGAGAAATACAACATTCGCCTTCAGGAATTTAAAATGTTGAGGGCAGGAAAGAATCAAATCAAGACACGGGAGGTTTCCTAATTTGAACGCGCTCAAGGTTAGGCTCGAGAATCGCCAGGCGACGGCAGCCGTTATCGGTCTTGGCTACGTGGGTCTGCCATTGGCGATGGAGATCGCCGCAGCGGGCTTTAACGTGGTCGGCGTCGATCTCGATAGGAACAAGATCGCGGCGCTCAAACAAGGCAAATCGTATATCCTAGATGTCGCCGACAAACTCATTGCCGATACCGTTGGGTCGGGTAAATTCACCCCGACCTCGGATTTCAATGCTCTGGCTAAGGCGGATACCGTCAGCATCTGCGTGCCAACACCGTTGAGCAAGAGCCGGGACCCAGACATTTCATTCATTCTTTCGGCGACGGAAGAAATTCGTAAATACTTACACCCGGGTCAACTAATCGTCTTGGAAAGCACGACCTACCCAGGAACCACGGATGAACTCATCGTGCCTGAACTCGAAAGCTCCGGCCTTAAGGTAGGAAGCGATTTCTTTGTTGCTTTTTCTCCTGAAAGGATCGATCCCGGTAACGCAACTTTCCATACGCGCAACACACCGAAAATCGTCGGCGGTATTACGGCACAATGCACGGAAATCGCACGACTGTTTTATTCGCAGTTTATCGATCGTGTGATCCCCGTCAGCAGCACCAAATGTGCCGAAATGGTTAAACTCTTGGAGAATACATTTCGCAGCGTCAACATCGGCATGGTGAATGAACTTGCCCTGATGTGTGATCTGTTGGGCGTCGACGTCTATGAGGTGATCGATGCGGCTGCGAGCAAGCCGTTCGGCTTCATTCCATTTTATCCGGGCCCCGGGCTTGGCGGGCACTGCATACCCATCGATCCGCACTATTTGGCGTGGAAACTCAAAGCGCTCAACTTCCAGGCGCGATTCATTGGCTTGGCGGCGGAGATCAATGGAATGATGCCTTCGGTCGTAGCCACGCTGGTCAGCGATGGGCTCAACCGAAGTTCGAAGAGTATCCGCGACTCCAAGATCATGATTCTTGGTGTTGCTTACAAAAAAAATGTCAGTGACTGTCGCGAGTCACCGGCGCTCGATGTGATGCGCCTGCTCACCGACAAGGGTGCGATTCTTTCCTACAACGACCCGCTTGTCCCCACATTACGGCTGGGCGGAAGCGCACTTAAGTCAATCGACCCCTCGCCGGCTGAAATCGCTAAACATGATTGTATTATCATTCTCACCGACCACAGCGTTTATGACTTCCGAAAGATCGTCGAGGCGGCAACTCTGGTCATCGATACCAGAAACGCCACCAAGGATTTACACGTATTCAAAGATCGAATCATTAAATTGGGCGCTGGCAATAGCGTCCCATCGAACTCCCATATCGAACATACAAGCGAGTTGAGAGCCGGAGAGGTGGAGGCTCACGAAACAAGTTTACTTGGGACTTGAGCAAGCCTCCTGGGGTTGACCGGTTAGCTGATTCGCAATTACCGCCTAGCAAAACGTGCCGGCATTTCCCCCATGGAAATCGCTTACCGCAAAAGTGCAACTTTGACGTCGAGAACGGCGTCACGCCTTGGATCACCCGAGAAAAACTAAAGGGAGAACAGTCTTTACTTACCATGGCAGCGCTTGTACTTCTTGCCGCTGCCACATGGGCATGGATCATTTCGGCCGACCTTTTCTCCTTCCCGTTTTGCTGGGCCACTGGAACGTGCCGCGATCGGCTCATCTCCGTGGCTTAACACCATTCTTTGCGGCCGCGGTTGCTGTAACTCGACTTCCGGAGCAACGCTCTCCCTTGCTAACTCCACGGTGAACAACTTTTGCACGACCTCCTCTTGAATTCGACGTTTCATGTCCTCGAACATGTCGAACCCTTCCTTTTGGTATTCTTGTAGAGGGTTCTTCTGTCCGTAACCGCGCAAGCCGATGCCTTCCTTCAGGTGATCCATGTTGAGAAGATGGTCTTTCCAAAGGGTGTCGATGGTTTGCAGCATGATAATCTTTTCCAGTTGCCGCAGCATCGGCGCACCGAATCGTTTTTCTTTGTCTTCGTACGCGTCGACGACTCTCTGGCTCGTGATCTCGCGGAGATTGTCCTCTGTGAGCTCTTCCACTTGTTCCGGATTAAGTTCCAGTCGCAGGTTGAACTGATGATAGATGCCTTCGCGTAAGCCATTCAGATTCCATTCCGATGGATGAAGCTCGCTGTCGGCGTATCGAGCAATAACGTCTTCGACCAGCCCTTCGGCCATATCGAGGACCTGCTCTTTCAGAGCCTCACCTTTGAGTACGTCGCGCCGGTAAGTGTAAATCACCTCGCGCTGCTTGTTCAGAACGTCATCGTACTCCAGCAGATGCTTACGAATATCAAAATTATGTCCTTCGACTTTCTTCTGCGCGTTCTCGATGGCGCGCGTTACCAGACCATGTTCGATCGGAACGCCCTCTTCCATACCGAGCCGGCTCATGATGCCTTGAATCCGATCCGCACCGAAAATTCGCATCAAATCATCTTCCAACGAGAGATAGAATCGAGATGATCCGGGATCTCCTTGGCGCCCGGCACGACCGCGCAACTGATTATCGATACGCCGACTTTCATGGCGTTCCGTGCCCAAGATATGCAAGCCGCCGGCGCCGATGACATTTTCTTTCTCTTGGGCGCAGACCTTGTTGTAATCGGTCAGGATTTCATCGAATCGATGGCGGAATTCGTCCGGTGCTTTGTCCAACTGCTCGCGTATCTGATCCACCATCTGGAGGTATTCCTGCCGCTTGGCTTCGTAGCCCTGCTGTGCTTGCTGCACGACCTCTTCGTACGGTACGCGAATCTGCTCGCAGTTCACTTCGGCTTCCTCGAAGGCGCGGTGCGCCTTGTCGTACTCAGTTACCATCTCCGCGTGCTCCCCGTCAGTCAAAACAGCTCGTGCATTTTCAAACTCGAGATCGATCAGCTGCTGCTCGTAGAGACGACGCCTTTCATCCAGCGCCTCCATCAGCCTTTCCCGCTCGCCGCTATTTTGCTGCCAGCGCTCCAACGCTGCGCTGAAGTCTTGTCTTGCCTCGTCAAAATCCTCCGGCGCTATCCACGCGCCGCCATTTCTTGCATTCAAGATGGCTGCCTCGAATGCTTGCTTGGCTCTGAGGTACGCATCTGGAATCGGGCGCATGTTATGCAGCGCTTCGATCAGTTCGGTGGCCGACAAATCTTCGTAGCGCTCTCGCGCCTCGCGGAATGGTGAAATCGCGCGTATCTCACGCTGTAGTTCGGTGGTCCGCTTCAGAGCTTCGCCGCGCTTTTGCTGGAAAATCTCTCCGTCCTTAACGTACTGTTTCTCCGCCTTCTGGACCTCTTCTTCGTATTTTTCTCTTAGCTCCCTCAACGCATCTTCGTAGCGCGCCGCGCCCTGCGTCGGCAGCTTCGTCGCGCGGTTGATCCATTCGTTTTCCATATCCGACCGCGCCAAAAACTCGGGATTGCCGCCAAGCAAGATATCCGTACCACGACCCGCCATGTTGGTCGCGATGGTCACGGCGTTGAACCTGCCCGCCTGGGCGATAATGGTGGCCTCTGCTTCATGGTTGACCGCGTTCAGAACATTGTGCTTGATGCCTTTTTTCTTAAGCATCCGCGAGAGCCGCTCGGACTTTGCCACCGATGTCGTGCCGACCAAGATCGGTTGACCCTTTTTGTTGCGTTCTTCGATCTCCTGAACAACCGCGTCATACTTTTCGTTGTCGCTGCGATAAACGACATCAGGGAGATCGTCTCTAATCATTGTGCGATGGGTCGGCACCACTGTAACGTCCAATTTATAGATTTTCTTAAATTCGGGTGCCTCCGTGTCGGCGGTTCCGGTCATTCCCGCCAATTTCTTGTACATGCGGAAATAATTCTGAATCGTGATGGTTGCAAGGGTCTGGTTTTCCTCGCGGATATGTACACGTTCCTTAGCTTCGACGGCTTGATGCAACCCGTCCGACCAGCGCCGGCCGGGCATTAATCGGCCGGTGAATTCGTCAACGATGATGACTTCTCCATCTTTCACGACATAGTCGACGTCTCGCTTGAAAATCGCATGCGCCTTAAGCGCCTGCTGCACGTGGTGCAGGGTATCGATCTGGCGCGGGTCGTAAAGATTGTGCACGCCGAGCAAACGCTCGACTTTTGCCACGCCGCCCTCCGTGAGCGTTACCGAGCGACTCTTTTCATCCACCGTGTAATCACCCTTTGCTTCGATAGCCGCGCGGTCCTCCTGGGATGGATCGCCTTGAATGACGGCGCCTCTTTGCAGCTTGGGAATGACCCGGTCGATGTTGTAATACTTATCGGTCGATTCCTCCGCCGGGCCTGAAATGATTAGCGGCGTCCTCGCCTCG
>Ga0137403_10002180_pt1 | contig 24076 bp, 17 predicted proteins | sample CZOMad2_1_16fung_FD_122057 | JGI IMG/M metagenome (GOLD analysis project Ga0137403, IMG submission 122057) | Vadose zone soil fungal communities from Angelo Coast Range Reserve, California, USA - CZOMad2_1_16fungal (Hybrid Assembly) | ecosystem: Environmental > Terrestrial > Soil > Vadose zone...
ATGGCTCAGGCGAGCGCACCGCCGATGATGTAAAGGTCGAGGGGGCTCGGCTGCGACGAGGGTCGAAGACGTGGAAGCGGTTTACGATGGCGGATACACCGAACTACCCTGACACCAACCCAACAATGTTCATAGACCCGCAGCAACGGCTCTGGTTGATGTGGCCGACCATTCTCGCGAATGAATGGCATACTGCATTGATGAAATACCGGGTATCATCGGATTATCAGAAGCCGGATGGCCCGCCTCGTTGGGAGGTGAATGAGGTCTTGCACGTCACTCCGGGACCTGAGTTTGAAGCGACCGTTACGGAGGCGGTCACCGCCTATGAGGCCGCCAATAAGGACGCGCCGCCTGAACGACAAAAGGTTATCAAGGATTACATCGAGCGCACGAAGAAGAATGCCGCCGACAAGTTTTTTCGCCGCCTGGGCTGGATGACTCGCGCCCACCCATTTGTTGTGGATGGCAAGAGACTAATTGTACCCCTCTACTCTGATGGTTTTTCGTTCTCGTTGATGGCGATCACTGATGATTGGGGCAAGACCTGGACGACCAGCACGCCGCTTGTCGGAGCCGGCAACATCCAGCCGAGTATTGTCAGTAAGAAGGACGGTACGTTGTTGGCTCTGATGCGAGACAACGGCCCGCCGCCTAAGCGGCTCCATATGAGCGAGTCGCGCGACGCCGGTAAGACTTGGAGTCCTGTTGTGGACAGTTCAATCCCCAACCCAGGCTCCGGGGCAGAAGTCATCTCACTTAGCAACGGTCATTGGGCGTTGATCTACAACGACACTGAGCTCGGGCGCAATAGTTTGGCGGTGGCTATTTCCACGGATGAAGGACAGACATGGAAATGGAAGCAACATCTCGAATTCGAGCCAACGGGTCCCGAGGCCGGAGCCTTTCACTACCCTTCGATCGTCCAGGCGCGAGACGGTTCGTTGCATGCGAGTTACAGCTACCATCTGAATAAGAAAGATCTTCCCCTGGATGCAGAGGGCAAACCGGCCAGAAAATCCATCAAGCATGCCCATTTCAATGAAGAGTGGGTGATGCAGGGAGATATGAAATAAGACGTGGATGTGCACCTAGTTGATGGGACGTATGAACTGTTCCGGCACTTTTTCGCTGTGCCGGCTGCGGCCGACTTGAATGGACAGGAAATCGGCGCGGTCCGTGGCGTCCTGCACTCGGTCTTGTCCATGATCGAACGCGGCGCTACCCACATCGGCGTCGCAACCGATCATGTCGTGGAGTCGTTTCGAAATGACCTGTATCCCGGATACAAAACCAGTGAAGGGGTCCCTCCGGAATTGCTCTCGCAATTTCCGATTCTCGAAGAAGCGCTGGAAGCGATGGGAGTCGTGGTGTGGGCAATGGTCTATTATGAAGCCGATGATGCACTCGCTGCCGCCGCGGCTAAGGCGGCGACGGATGAACGTGTCAGGCAGGTAATCATTTGTACACCGGATAAAGATCTCAGTCAGTGCGTTGTGGGCACACGAGTCGTTCAACTGGACCGCAGACGCGACGTCTTACGCGACGAAGCCGGCGTCGTGACCAAATTTGGTGTGAAGCCGGAATCGATTCCGGACTACCTTGCGGTGGTCGGTGACAGCGCGGATGGGTTTCCAGGCGTGCCGGGATGGGGCCCAAAGGCAGCGTCACTCAGCTTATCTCAGTATGTCCATCTTGAAGCCATTCCGAAGGATTTCCGAGATTGGCATCCGTCGATCCGTAGCGCTCAGCGGCTGTCCGCATCGCTGTTCAGTTCCTGGACCGACGCTCTTCTGTTTCGCACGCTAGCAACCTTGCGATTGGATGTGGCGGTCTTTGACACAGTGGACGATCTTCGCTGGAAGGGACCGCGCCCGAGCTTTGAGGAGCAATGCCATCGGATGAAGTCTCCCGATCTGCTCAGCCGCGCCGTATCGGCAGGAGCGAGACAATAGCAAGATCCCAGGAACCTTACCCTGCGACTTCCGCCGCATTTGCCGCGATTGCAATGGAGAATGTGAACCGCGAGCCCTGGCCCAGTTCGCTAACAACCAACAGCTCGCCACCGTGCGCGTGTACGAGATGCTTGACGATTGCGAGCCCCAGCCCGGTGCCTTCGGTCTTGCGCGAGCGCGACTTGTCGCCTCGATAAAGCCGCTCGAAAACTCGCGGAAGGTCCGATGCTGATATGCCGGCGCCGGTGTCCTCGATACTTATCGTCACCCAGCCATTGTTCTCGGCTGCCGAAATAGTGACCGAGCCTCCTGGCCGGTTGAACTTCACAGCGTTGTCAATCAGATTGTATAGAATCTGTTCGAGCCGAGTGCGATCGGCTTGCACAAGGATGGTGTCCGGAATCGATGTGCTGAAAGATATGTCGGTGGCTGACTGTCGCGATTCAACCAGAGCGACGACATCGGCTACCACCCGGCGCAGCCTCACCGGCTTCAGCGTAAGCTCGATTTGACCCGATTCGATCGCCGACAAATCCGAGATGTCCGAGATCAGCTCACTCATCCGCGTTGCCTGCCTGTGTAGGGTTTCGAGGAACCTGGTCCTGTTGTCCGGGTCATCCATCGCGCCGGCCATTAAGGTCTCCGAGCACGCAAGCATTGCGGTCAGCGGCGTGCGCAACTCGTGCGAAAGGTTTGCGAAGAATTCCCGACGGACGCGCTCGAGCCTCTCGAGTTGAGTGATATCGAAGAATACTCCCACCGCGAGATCGCTCCCAAGCGGCGCGACGTTCAACTGGAAGCTACGATGCTCTCGGTCCGCCATTTCGACACGCAACTCGACCGGGGTCCTCTGGTCCAACACGCGCCTGAAAGCTGCGTTGATCGCGGGGTCGCGAGTGACGTCGGTCAAACGGTACGCCCGAGCTGAATCGCCGACGCTTGAGGCGTCAACGAGGGGTCGCGCCCGCGCGGCTGGCTCTTCCTTGTCCACCGCTTCGTCGATTGCGGTTCTTGTTCGGGCCCGAGGCCTGCCTGCATCCTTCGCGGGCAGCTTGAACATGGGCGCCGCAGCGTCGTTGTAGAGCGCAACTCGCATCCGTGAGTCGACAATCACAACGGCCTCGCGCATTGTCGCCAGCACCCCAGCCAACAACCGATTCGTGTCCTGGGTGATTACTGTTTGGCGCTGGATCTCAGCGAGCGCCTGGCCGTAGCGGCCGAGAGCGTAGCGCGAGACGAAGAAGGTCATCACCGCGACTACGATCACAGTGATGACGTGTGAGCTGATGACGGAGATGTGAGGGAACAGGGCCGTCTTGATGATCTCGTAGACCACGAAGATCAGCAGGGCTGCCAGGGTCACCAGCCAGACTCGTCGAGCAAGATCCTTCATATCATAAAGTCAGTTATTCTCTATTCTCTATTCTCTAAGAAAATAGCCTGCTACCCCGTTCGCTTTCTCCCCGCTACCAACCGGTAGCCTATCCCCGTGACTGTTTCTATCACCGATGAATCGCCGAGCTTCTGACGAAGCCTTCGAATGTGGACGTCCAGGGTGCGCGAATCGCCGTAGTAGGTCGCGCCCCACACTCGGTCGAGCAGTACCTCGCGCGTCAACACTCGTCCCTGGTTGCGCGCCAGCTCGGACAGCAGAGCGAATTCTTTGCGCGTCATTCGCACGTCACGCCCGCTGTAGCTCACGCTGAACGTCGCCGGATCGATCCTCAACGATCCGTCGTCGAAGACCGGGCGGTTTGTCTCCAAACCTTCGGCCCGACGTAACGCCGCGTTGACTCGCGCCATGAGCTCCCGCATGCTGAACGGCTTCGTTATATAGTCGTCGGCGCCCATGTTCAAGCCGAGCACTTTGTCCGCTTCGTCGGCGCGAGCGGTGAGCATCAGAATTGGGACTCGCATAGTAGGCGACTCGGCTCGCAAGCGGCGGCACAACTCGAAGCCGCTCATGTGTGGAAGATTCAGATCAAGGAGTATCAGATTGGGCGGACGGTCGAGGATCAGGTTGAGCGCATCTTCGCCCGTCGTGGCCAGGCGCACGCGGAAGCCCTCTCGTTCCAGGTTGTACCGGATCGAGTCGGCGATGTCCTCATCATCCTCGACGATGATAACGCTGCGGAGGCGGGTCTGATCGCTTGCTACCATACGGTGTGTTTGATGACCTGACCGCGCGACATGTACACGATCTGTTCGCAGATGTTGGTCACGTAGTCGGCGATACGCTCGAGGTGCTTCAACACGAACAACCACTCGGCGCCACGCGATAGCGTTGAGGGGTTGTGCTTCATTGCGTCGATCACCTGATCATAGAGCCTGTCGTAGAGCTCATCCACTTCGTCGTCGCGGGCAATCGTTTCGCGAGCGCGTTCCGGATCACCCGATGTGAAGGCGTCCAGCCCTTCGACCAGCATGTCCTGGACGACCTTCGCGATGGCTGACAGGTCAATGTGTGCCCCGATCTCCGGCTCATTATTGAGCGAGATCGCGTGCTTGGCGATGTTGACCGCGTGATCGGCTATGCGCTCGACGCTTGGGGCCGTGCGCGCTACTGAAACGACGAAGCGCAAATCACCGGCGGCGGGCTGCTTGAGCACCAACACGTCTACGCACATCTGATCGATCTCCAGTTCCATCTGATCGATCGCGTCGTCCTCGCGCACAACGCGCTCAGCAAGCTCGGAGTCGCGCTCGATGAGCGCGCGCATCGACAGCATTATGGCTTTCTCAGCAGCGCCGCCCATGATGAGCAGCTTGTCGCGGAGCAGGTTCAAGTTTTCTTCTATGAGTCGCTTGTGCATTCAAATAGTCCGTAGTCCGTAGTCCGTGGTCCGTAGCCCGTGGTCCGTAGCCCGTAGTTCAATCTGATTCCGGAGCTACGGACCACGGACTACGGACTACGGACTTAATTCTAAAGCCATATGCCACGTTATCAAAGATCGAGCGCGGAAAAGGGTTCGCTTTTTGGAAGACCACGTCCCCCTGCCAGCAGTGAAAGAACCAATGCGGACAGCATGGCTACAATTTATCTATCCTGGTTAAGGCACCAATGCTCTCGACCTGCCTGTTACCGCGGTTCTCGAAGTGACGCGCGAGAATTCACGGTTGTACGTTTTCACTTCAGCCATTGAGCTGCCTCGGTGCGTGTGATACAAGTCTTGTCTAAGTATTTATCCGAACATTTTGTTCAGAGTAAACGGAGAGCGCAAATGCCCAGAGCCAGGCGAGATTTAGGTGAATACGTAAAGCGGGTCATGAAATTGAAGGGCTTGACGCAAAAGGATGTTCAGCGGGTGTCGGGCGGTAGAATAACCGATGGCTATGTTGCCAGCATTTCAATCGGCAGGGCTCGCAATCCGTCGGTTGACAAGCTCAAAGCTCTTGCCGACGGACTTGGTGTGGACATGGATGAGCTGTTTCATGTCGCTTGCGGCCTGCCCGAGGATATGGAAGACCGGGGGAAGAGCAGTTACGCGCCGGATCCCTTAATGATTTTGGAGACTGTTCAAAAGGCTGTGGTCAATCCCGATGTGATCCAGATCCTTCACGAAGTGGTCGCCCTATCGCCCGATGAAAGGGCAAGTTTGCTCGGATTCATAGAGAGACTGGGCTCGACCAAGGGGAAGTCGCGGCGCAGGAGTAACCCGATCAAGAGGAAAAAAACCGATTTCTAGCCGAGGGATGCCCCGGCGTCATGCCGTCAGCGGCCGCATCAAGTACCGCTCGCCTTAGCCTTCACAATGCCGCTTCAGGTTTCTGTTTACTTACTAACGCTGTGGTGTTCGCCTTCACGAGGCGCCGTGTACCCATTCCGGGTGCGTGCGACGAGCCGCCGGCTGCCCGAGTTGACCTGTACTTTGATAGTTCGGAACGATCCGTCTTTAGCGGAGTTGCTCGGATAGTAGCTGATCGCATATTGCGTCCGTAGATCGGTAGAGATCTGCTGCGCGATTGCGTGGACCTCAGAAAGCTCCTTCGGGTAGAACGCCTTGCCACCGGTCTCTTCGGCCAGCTTGCTGAGCAAACCTTCCGCTTTCTCTTTCGGGCTCTTCCTGAACAGCCCGCTGTCCTTGTCGAGATCGTTTATGAACCCGATCAAGTAAATCTGAACATCAATCTCCCGCAGATGGTTCACCACTTCGCCGAACTTGTAATAACTGTCATTATCGAGGCCGTCGGTCACAACCAGCACTGCCTTCCGTCTGTTCTTACCATCCTTGTTAGCATAGTCGGCGGCCAGATATAGCGCATCGAGCATCGCGGTCTGACGCGAAGCAACCAACCCGTTGAGAGTATCGATCACGTCATTGACGTCGCCGGTGAATTCTTCCAACAGCTCGGGCTGGTCCTTGAACTCTATGACCGCCATCTCATCGCCGGCGCGGCCTTCCTTTACAATGTTGGTCGAGGCTTTGACTACCGTATCAAGCTTAGGGCGCATGGAACCTGACGTGTCGATCGCGAACACGAGTGAGACCGGCACCTGCTCCTTGCTGAAGTGATCAATCTTCTGGGGGACCTTGTCTTCGGTCACGCTGAAGTCTTCCTGCTTCAGGTCCATCACTGGCTTATTCGACGGGTCGACCACCGAAACGTCGAGCACTACCAGAGCGGTGCCCAGGGTTATCGGCGTCTCATCCTTCTGCTGATTCTGCGAACCTTCCTCTTGCTGCGGCTTTTGGAGCTTCGGCTTATCTGGCCGCTGCTGATCGGCGCGCGCCACCGAGCGTTGAGGGAAGCCCAGGATAAGAAAACTGAGGGTGATGATCGCCCCAACTAAAGCCAACCTGCACGACTCGAACTTCATAACAGAATTCTACTCCGGGGTGTCAATATTTGAAAACAGGGACTTCTACGGTTGGGATGCGCGGACGCGCCTCAACCGTTGCCGTAAGCATGAACGGGAGGGCCGTTTGCGGTTGCGTTCTAAAGCAGTGGTTACTTCTTGAAAGATTGATATCCGTCTCTGTACGAAAGCGACAGCCGGCCGAGTCCTCGCGGAGGATTCACCTTTACCTGAACCTTATGCCACTTCGCTTCGCTTTGAATGTCCGTCGGATAGAAGCCTACTGAGTATTGATGCCGAAGCTCCAACGCGATTCGCGTACATATCTCGACAAGCTCAGGCTCATTGTAAGCGTTTGGGAAGAATGCGCGTCCCCCGGTCATGCGGGTGATTTCTTCGAGTACCGAGCGGCCAAATCCCGCCAGCGTATCGTTGGCCGGATCCGTGATGCCTATCGCGTAGATCTGCACGTCCGCTTCCTTGACCCGGTTGCGCAGCTCCTTGTACGTGTAACGACTATTGTTGTCCTGACCGTCGGAGATTATCAGCAACGCCTTCTTGGATTGACGGCCCTGCTGAACCTTTTCAACCGCGATGTAGGCGGCGTCGTAGAGCGCCGTCGACCCGTGCGGATTCGCGAACATCAGATGACCGAGAATGCTGTCACCGGAGGTCGTGAAGTCCTGCACAAGCTTCGCGCGATCATTGAAGCCGATCAGGAAGAAATCGTCGTCATTATGTGAGGTTTCGATGAACCGGCGCAGCGCGCGAATGGATCGGCCGACGCGTTCTTTCATCGACCCGGACACATCGTAGACGATTCCAAGAGAAACGGGAGCGTCATCATCGGTGAAGTGCGCGATCTGCTGCTTTACCTTGTCGTCAAACAACTCGAAGTGGTCTTTGCCCAGGCCGGTAACGAATCTGCCGTACGGATCTGTGACACTGATGGTCACGTTTACGATATTTGCGGGCAGTCGAGTGATTTGGTCATCTTTCTTTGGAGCAGTTGTCTTCGAATCGGCGCTTGCCTTCGTAGGGATTGGCGCCTCACCGGCATTCGCCTTTGCCGTTGTCACTGGCGGACTCTGTGGAGAGGCCTTGTTGTCCTGTGCAGCGGTTGCGGCAAGGAAGTGCGGCAGCGCTATAACGAAAAGCGCGCTCAGGAAGGTGCACGCGAGTCTTGTTTTCATGACGATCGCCCCCGGTTTTACGGGTAGCCTCGAATGAGGCTGCCGATTAGGCCCGGTCTCGAACTCTCACCAGGCATCAGGCGGCATAGTGCTGTCGCCACTACAGGCTTCAGACGAGTCAGAAAGAACGCCGATCAGAACAACCGGCTCAGTGCTACTACTGCTACCAGAACTCCCTGGACCTCATCCCCTCCAGGTGCGGTTTTATTCTAACCACAAAAAAAGTTTCAATCAAGCGTAGGAATGCGTTTATTTGTAATTTCTTTGCAAGAAACCTCGACCGCAGCGATCACCCTCAGTTCGGCGAACGCAGCATTTCTATGATCAATAGAGCAGCGCCCGGACCGATCTCGACATCACTCGAGTAAGCCTGATTCGCCAGAGCCTTTGCCTTGAGTGTGTATCGACCGCGGGGGACCGGCCGGTTAAGTTTGAACGCGCCCTCGGCATTCGTGCTTCCCCAGGTCAGCAGATTGCTCTCCGTGATATTGCTCTCTCCAAGTGGAAGCAGCCCAACCAGCGCGCCAGCAATCGGTTTACCGCTTGCAGCCGACTTCACCATTCCGCGCACAGTAATCAATGTTGACGACTCGGCCATTCTCGGCGCAGAAGGAGACGGCTGGTTCTCGGAGTTGCCGTCGTTCAGCTGTGCTATCATCTCCGCCACGAGGTGGGACGGCCGCAGAAAACCCACTGCGCCATATCGTCTCGAGTCATCCGGGAAGCCGTCACCGTCTCTATCGATCGGCTGTTCGTCGGCAACGACTTTTGTGGGGATGCCAATGAGCCGGCCCTCACTATTGACCGCCGCGCCCCCGCTGTTGCCGTGGATTACGCGAGCATCGGTCTTTATCCAGTTTGCCAGTATGTCTCTGCCTTCGACGACGCCCCGATTGATGGTGATGCTTGAGCCGCCTTTTTCTGGAAACCCGACTATGAACAGGTCTTCGAGCAGGCGGATCTTGCGCGAGTCGCCCATCTCGATGCTTGGAAAAAGAAACGCCTTCGGTATTGGATTGCCGGCAGCGTCCGAATCAACGCGCAGCAAAGCCAGATCGTATTCCTTGTTAATGAGGAGGGGCCTGAGTCGATAGCGAGCCGACGAGGCAGCAGTGTCGCCGTCGCTCGAGAGACTCAAGAAGATCTCGTCATATGAGCGGCTGGTCCTCGGGTTGGTGATTACATGGTAGTTGGTGACCACCACTCCGTCGCTGCGCACGACTACCGCTGATCCCTTTGGCTGCGGGCCTTGACTGGAGGAATCGATCGAGTTGCGAACCGAGATGAGCCCTGTGGAAGCGATGGCCTGGCGGACCAGGGCGCGAGATTTGCGCGATATGCTCGCTTCTTTGCTCGCGGACTGCAAGGTGTGCGCCGAGACCAGGAGAACGCACACAGCGATAGCTGAAACAGCGAGGACCGCTGCCGCCGCAAGCCTTAGCCTACTCGGAAGAATTCTGATCACTTGTGCTTCAGCCGAATCTCGAACGGTGCAATCTCACCCGCCTTGAGCTTGCCGCCGCTTCCGTTGTCCGGGATTGCGACGACCGAACCCGTGGTGTCCTTGTCCTTGCCTGGAGCGAGAATAATGTCTCTTGATCGTACCTTGCTGCTACCCTCGCCTTCTGGTATCACCGGGGTGACCTTCTTGGCGATGCCGCCCTGCAGCTCGGCTGCAGCGCTGGACGCGGATTCCGAGAGGTACTGCTCGGGTTCTTTAAGCGCCGCGTCGAGATATGGGATCCGTCCCCTGGACATGATCACCTGAAGGACCTCGGTTCCTTTCTCCTCGTCGAACTGGATTGCATTGCCGCCCAGTGGAAAGTCATATCGCTCGTCGGAATGCACCGCGTTATCGGTAGCTTCGGGAGAGGGGACTAGAAGGCGCCTCTTGCCGCTCGGCGCGATGTTCACGACATAGATGTATCCTTCAAAGTTGCTTTGAAATTGGATCTTGATCTGATCTCCGGCCTTGAATTCGCTACTCGGGTCGACTGGAATTAAAGTCCCGTCGGCGACTTTCAGCACGAGAATACTCATCGCATCTGATGTTTTGTGGATAAACAGTCCGCGCGCGCGGCTGGCCTCGTTTTGCCTCCTCCCGCCTCGGGCCTGGGCTCCGGCTGTTGCTATCAAGGTTGTTGCAGCTAGAGAGGCAAGCATGAATATAGTTACGCGTTTCATTGATGATACTCCTTTTCTTTGCCGGCTCAGTCTCCGTGTTTCAATTGGATCCGGCCGATGAGTTCCTCGTTGTCCTCAAGATTAATGTTCTGCAAGCGTGTCGCGAAGCCGGCTGCCCGCTTACCAGGAATGGTTAGCCGTCCCGTCGCCTCTTTCACCTTCTGACGCGAGGTGTTGATGAGATCCTCAATCAGGTCGCGTTTGATGATTGGGGGTTCGTATTCGCCGCTGTCGACGGTGACGCGGTGGGGCAGCTTGTCGTACTCATCGCGGCTGAAAACCACGATGAAGTTCTCACGACCGGTTGGCGGCTGCATTTTCCACCAGCAATCATTCGGGTCAACGAAGCTGGGGCAGTAAGACGGGACGATGTATTCCTGGTTCTTCTTTACCTCGTTGCGCCCTCCGTTCGAGCGCGGGTCCGGGAATACGAGTTTCCCGTCGCCGTTGTTGGTGCGGTGAATCACGTACAAGTAGCCGTCCTGGTTGGTCGTGACCGCGAGCTTAAGCTGGTCCTCGTTTTGGAAGACCTGAGTGGGGTCCGCTTCCTGCTGAACATTACCATTACCCCGCTCGAGCAGGCGCCACTGAAGAGTCAGGAGAGCGGCCCGCTGCTTGCCGGTTTTTGGAACAGGATGAGTGCGCTTCCGATTAGGCTTGTCCACTCGCTTGACTGTGACGACCGAATACCATAATGGCGCGCCTTGTTTTTGTGCGTCGACGCCTGGTACGAAGTTCGAGAGAACCAGCAGCGTCAACGCTGGCGCCGCAATCAAGCACGTTTTCGATAATCGAGATCGCATGGAGTCATCCTCTGGGTGATTTACTTGCTGCTCGCTTGCAATATCGCCTGAATTCGGGAATCGTTTGCGGAGACAGCGCATCGAATACCGACCGGCAGGCTCTTCCCCTCAAAAAAGATCCTCGGACCGTGATTCCGGTAGGATCCGCGCGCCTCGTCGGACTTGCTGACCGGCAAGAATGTTCCTCCCCTGATCACGAGATCATTTTTCTTGTAGTCGGGGTCGGGTTTTTGGTTCCCTTCGTAAGGCCGGTACAGGGAATTGACCCACTCGCCGGCGTTACCAGCCATGTTCAGCACGCCGTAAGGACTGAGGTCTCCAATCGCATCACTCGCCCGAACTGGTTGCCCGGTTCCGATGTTCGTTCGTTCGGCTGTGAACTGGTCTCCCCAGGTGTACTGACGTTTTCTATGCGCTACCGAGTCCCACGACGCAGCCTTCTCCCACTCCTCTTCAGTAGGCAACCGTTTTCCCGCCCAACTGGCATATGCCAACGCGTCCTCAAAGGTGACGCCTAACACGGGGTAGTCAGGCTTGTCGGTAAAGTAGTTCGGGTCGAAACCAGGATTCGCAGGAGGAGTCCGGCCTGTCGCATCGCAAAACTCCTTGTACTTCGCGTTTGTCACTTCATACTTATCGATGTAGAACGATGGAAGAGTAACTCTGTGTGCGGGGCGCTCGTCTGCCTCATGATTGTCATCACCCATTTCAACCTCGCCGGCCGGTACCGCCACCATCGCGCCGCCGTAGTCAATCGCCGCGGGCAGTAGTTGGGCTTCGCAGGTTTGTGTCTCACCCTTGCTCCCGGTGAGCGTGGTCATAAAATCGCTGAACCCTTCGTGCGAAACGCGAACATTCACCTGACCTGGATCGAGGCCCGACACTTTGAGCGCCCCGTTAGCAGCCACCGCATCGCTACGAACATCATTGACGAAGACCTGGCTACCGGCCGGCGCGCCCTTTACCACCAAAACGAAGCCCGAGCCCGAAGCAGGACGGGGGAGCATAACTATGTACACAATCGCCGCGATCACCGCGAGTATCAACACACCGCCGAGCAACACCCACTTCGCGCCGCCTGGCTTTGGCTTTGTGACGACGTGCTCAACGACAGCGGTTGGAGGCAGATCCCTGGCGGTGACCGGAGTTCCAAAAGACGGAGAAGAGGCAACACTAGTCTGAGGCAGCGCCGGTTCCTGCCATTGAGCCGCCGGGCTCACCTCGGTTTGCGCCCAGGTGTTGGCATCGCTGCGCGCTCCCGGTGTAGGGCGCGATGACTCGGCCTGGCCGGTGAACGCCGGGCTGCTGTCGGCGCGGGTCTGTGGGCTTGCCCACTGAGCCGTTGATCTCCCTTCCCCCGGGGGAGTGATTTCGCCGGTTACTACTCCGCCCATGACTTGTGTGCCGCTGTAGAGCACACGGCTCAGTTCGGAGGCAAACGCTTCCACCGTGGGCGTGCGCGAGTCGCGATTTCGCTGGAGACCGGCCATCACCGCGCGCTCAACCGGCTCGCTCAAGGAGGGCGCCACGGCGCGGAGGCGAATTGGGTCGCTCATCACGCGCTTCATCATAACCGCCTGTGGATTGTCCCCTTCGAACGGCAACCGTCCGCTGAGCATTTCATAGACGATGATCGCAAGTGAATAAATGTCCGACCTTGGATCCAGCTCTTCGCCGAGCAACTGCTCGGGTGACATGTACACAGGGGTGCCAAGGACGAAGCCCGTCTTGGTCAGGTTATCGCCGCCCGGATCGGCCAACGCCTTGGCGATCCCGAAATCGAGCACCTTTACGAAGTCGGTGTTCGCCCCTTTGCGGGTGATCATGATGTTGTCAGGCTTGAGGTCGCGATGAATCATCGGTAGCGAGTGAGCGGCAGCCAATGCTTCGGCGATTTGATTGGTTATGTGAACGACGCGTTCGATTGGCAGGACGCGTTGTTCGGCTATCACTCGTGACAAAGCCTGGCCATCGATGAACTCCATCGCAAGATAGAGCAATCCCTCATCGGTCTGACCGGAATCATAAACGGTCACGGCATGAACGCTGTCAATGCGGACGGAATTCCTTGCTTCGCGTTTGAATCGCGCGATCGCATCGTCTTTGCCTGGCGACAGGCTGGTCATCAGTTTGATTGCGCAGATTCGGAGGTTCTCGGTGTGAACGGCACGATAGATCGATCCCATCCCCCCTTCGCCGATCTTGCGAATGAGCCTGTATCGGCCATCGAGCAGCTTGCCGAGCATCGGGTCGGGATCGGATGAGTCAAGGAGAATCAGCATCGATCGGTCGCTTGAACAGACCTGGATCGAATCGTCGTAGGACTTGCCGCATTGCGGACACATCTTCATGATGTTTGGACCGAGAAGTTACTTAATTCGAGGAAGCTCTCTCACAGCGAAAACTATATTAGGCGGCATGCTTTGTCAAGATTTCACTCCTCGACGGATTTCTCTCCTCGATGTGGTGGTGGCTGCTTTGAATCGCCGCGTGGTATCGTGCGGAGGCGCTCGCCGAGAAAGGGAATGTCGATAACTCAAGCCTGACCCGCGCGGCGACGCCTATCCGAGTTTTGTCGCCGCGGAGGAATCCTGTGAGTTCTGAAGTGTTAATCTCGCTGCTCACCTTCGGCGGGACTCTGTTGCTGGTCGTCACAGGCCTATTGAATTTCTCCGTGTTCGTCCGGCAACTTCGCGCCGCGAGGGACCAGCTAGAGACAGCAAGGCGGCAACTGGAGAGCGCCCGGCAGCAGCCCGAGATTCAGTTGGTGCAACGGGCTATGGATGAAACCTCCGGCCACCTCAGGATCCTTCTCGAAAGGCCCTACCTGCGCCCCTACTTCTATGAGAACAAAACCTGGTCGCCGGGAGACGCCGCGAGCGCCGATGAAGTCAAAGCGATGGCGGAGCTCATTCTCAACAATCTTGCATCAGCGATCATTCACTCGGCGGCATTTCCGCAATATCCCGTGCGCAGCGTCGAGCAGACAATTCGATTTCACCTGCGGAACAGCCCCGCCTTGCGCGATTTCCTGATGGAAGGATTTGAGCGCTTTCAGCTCGCCGGACTCGCTTTGCTTTGCCTCAAGAATGAGACAAGGGAAGAGACCGAAAAGGACCTGCAGGCGCTGATCTCGGCGTCGATGAATGACGAGCGAGAGAGGGCTCGTCGCGAAAGGCTTCTGCGTCATCTGCAATCGACCGACAAAGCAGAGCCAATTGAATTGGCGAAGTACACCCTGGACCGGGAGCACAGTTTCGCTCAAACGGGTTCTGACTCAAAAGCGATTCGAGCTGCCAGCCGTCCAACTGCCAGAAACGCCTCTTCAATAGCAAATGAAAAATGACAAATGGAGAATAGAATCCGCAACTAAGAAACCTTCCTCTTTTCGGGTGCGGGGTTGACCTGTCTGTCGATCATTCGATACAGCGTCTTGCGATCCACTCCCATTACCTGAGCCGCACGAGACTTGTTTCCTCCTACAGCGCTCAACACCCGTAAGAGGTAGCTTGACTCGAGCTGATCCAGCGTAGGCATTTCGCCCTCGGGGATTATGTCGTTCATCACCGACGCGACCCTCGGCGTCGACACGAACTCTGGCGGCAGGTCTTCGATTCTGATGATGCCACTGCTCAACGCGGCTAGCCGCTGCATCAGGTGCTTCAGCTCGCGGATATTGCCGGGCCAGGCGTATCGCTCCAGCGCAAGCAACGCATCCTTGGTTATCGACAAGCGTCGTACGGCGGCGCCGTATTGCGCCAGAAACGCCAGCGCCATCGGACGAACATCCTCTCGGCGGTCTCTTAACGGCGGAAGCATGATCGAAACGCCCTGAAGACGGTAAAGCAGATCCTGTCGGAAGAGCCCCTGGTCAACCATCGCCTGCGGATCGCGATTGGTAGCCGACAACACTCGAACGTTCACGCGCTTCTTGGTGTTGGTGCCAAGCGGCCGAAACTCGCCCTCTTGTAGTACACGCAGCAGCTTCACTTGAAACGACGGGCTTGTCTCGGTCATTTCATCCAGCAAGAGCGTTCCGCCATCGGCCTCTTCAAATAGTCCGCGACGCGCATTTTCAGCTCCGGTGAACGCGCCCCGCGTGTGGCCGAACAACTCAGACTCCAGCAGTGTGTCTGGGAGCGCTCCGCAGTTGACGGCTACGAAGGGCCTTTCGGCGCGCGGACTCCTGCGGTGTATGAGGCGCGCGATTAGCTCCTTGCCCGTTCCGGACTCGCCTCGAATCATTACCGGCAAATCGGTTGCTGCTACGCGGGCGGCGGTCTTGACGACGTCGATCATCGCGGGACTGCTTCCGAGTATTTCCTGCTGCGGTGTGCGTGAGGTCTCAATTGCCACAAGTTTACTTGGATAGCGGCGCTGCTCGACCGCCGAAGCGATCGCTTGAAGGACGCCGATCGAGAATGGTTTACAAATATAATCATTCGCCCCGCGCTGGACTGCTTCTATGGCGGCCTCAACGGACGCCTGGCCGGTCATCAGAACAATCTCCGCCTCCGACCGCAGGGTTCCGCGAAAGCCCTTGAGGACCTCGAACCCACTCATTCCGTCCATCACCACATCACAAAAGATAAGATCGAACTCGAACTCGCCGCCCAGATCCAGCCCGTGCCTGCCGTTGGCTGCGACCCAAACCTGGTAGCCCTGCTCCATCATCGCGGCCTTCACCAGTTCGCGCACACCTTCTTCGTCGTCGACGACTAGTATTTTCATAGCATCCTCACTCGAAGACTCCGAACATGATGAGGAGCGCAAGCTCTGTGCCGTTTCGTCTGACATATCAAATCTCCATTCAGATAGAGTTAGTCACGAATATGTTCGATCGCAGCGGGGACAAATGCCACTTAGGGCACGGGTAGATGTCGCCAAAGTCCGCACTGCGCGATGGAGGCCCGTCTTCAGAATCCATCAGTCCAAGCCTTCTCGCCGAGGCACAACTGAGATAGTCACGCGGAACAAGCGCCAAAAGACATGGTGGGGATCATGCCGGGTCGGGGCGAATAGTGGCGAAGTCGTTGCTTTGAACCAGTTCATTCTATGCAATTGGAACCTGGGTATCAATAGCTTTTTGTGGATACTCGAAGCGCAAGACGGGGTTGCCCCAGCGTCAAGGAACTGAGGGAAAGGGTACTCTGGCGAGTTGCGCCATCGGATCGTGCGCAGCCAGATTGAACTCACTGACGTCAAACCAATGGCATTACCTGAACCGGTACTCTCTCTTTCTATTGAAGACTACGTTACTGCTATGCTAGCTTGACGCGAGGGTCGCCCGTTCAGATGCGTCGCGGTTGTTTCGTTCTTCTTGTGCTCTAAGAGGCTTTATTCGTCTGGATTCTGACCGCGGATACCAGGATTGATAGCTGCCACCCGGCCCATTCAGATGTGGCTGGCGGAAAGAGCAGCCGGTTTTTCTTTTAGCTGATGTAGTGGGAGGTTGGGGCTTGAAAGCTCCGGCGTAGTTTGAGCAAAGAAACCGTTAGGAAAGCCAGGTCCTCACCGGGTGAGTTAGATCCCGATAACTCTCTCGCTGTATGGCTGCGTCTTCAGAAATCGCTCGCCGAGAGGAACGGAATCGCCCTCACCACGCTCAGTCGCGACGGTGCGGTGATAGGGCGTATTGAGAATGACACCAGCATCTGCCGGGCGATGCGAGTTTCTGCCGAGAAGGCGCCGTTATGCGCGGCTGATTGCGGGGCTGCCTACAGCAAGGCGGTCGCCGCAGACAAGCAGTTCGATTTCACATGCCACGCCGGCCTCCGATGTTTTGCCATCCCGGTGGCCATAGACCAGAAACAGTTGGTCATCCTGGGAGGGAGGTCGTTTGCTAACACCAGCGAGTACACCGAGTTCCTGCGCGGGTACGGCGATATGGCAGCCGTCGAGAGCGGTGACTGCCTCAAGAACATTAAGTTCATCGACGCTCGGGAGCTGGCAGAGGCCGCAAATCTCGTAGGCTCGACCGCTTCATACCACTTTCAGAATGCCCGAAAGTCTGTATCGCAGCCGGTCGCTGTCGCCGAAGGATCCGCGACTCTAGTAAATGCGCAACTCGAGATCGTTCGGCTCACCGATCAGCTCGAAAGCAGGAGACGATCGATCGGGCAGTTCTATGAGTTTCTTCGGGGCGTCTCGTCCACGCTTGACTCCCAGAAGGTCTATCATTCGCTGCTCGAAAAATTCAGCGAGATGATGAAAGCCGAGCGCAGTTCGCTGATGATTCTGAACCAGGAATCCAACGAGCTTGCCCTGGAAGCGGTTCTGGGAGCCGATCCGGAGGCTGGCGGACCGGTTCGGTTGAAGCTTGGCGCCCCAATCGCCGGAGCGGTGCTGGCCAGCGGACTTCCGCTGGTAGTGCGTGATGCCGATACCGATTCGCGAATTCCTCATCGCAGACCGGGGCGCTACAAGACCAGATCATTCATCAGCTATCCGATTACTCTGGGACTGCGCAAAATTGGCGTGATCAATCTGACGGACCGAGCCGACAACGTTCCTTTCGAGAACGACGACCTGATGATGCTCGAGATGATTGCGCCTCACCTGGCTCTAATGATCGACCGCACAGAGTGGGCAAAAAAGGCCGAGACGTTTCAACAGATGTCCTTGACCGATCCCCTCACTGGATTGCCAAATCGGCGCTACCTTCAGGACAGGCTGTTTGAGGAAGTCGAGCGGTCCAAGCGCTACAACACGCCGCTGTCTTTTATGATCATCGACGTCGATCGGTTCAAGACCTACAACGACATTTACGGGCACACGAATGCGGACCGTGTGCTGGTCAAGACTGCTCAGCTACTACGTGGTTCGCTTCGCGCGATCGACATGTCTGCGAGATTCGCCGGAGATGAGTTCTGCATCGTGCTGCCCGAAACGGAGCTCGGCGACGCCGCCCGCATAGCGGAGCGATTGCGCAAGAGTATATGTGACACGGAGTACAGAACAGAGCAAGGGGATCTGATGGGACAGGTGACGATCAGCACCGGGATTTCCTCGTTCAGCTGCTCGCGGCAAAGCCCTCTTGCGATCATGGAGACCGCCGACCGCGCTCTCTATCGAGCGAAGACGCTCGGCCGCAACTGCGTGGCGGTCTACGAAGATGTGCACGCGGCTGACTAAGGTACGTGCTGAAACCTGATGACCGATTCCAACTCCAGACAGATTCTGAGCCACCTCTCCGATGAGGACTTCGCCGACCGAGAGGTTGAGTTGGCCGGAGTCTGGGCCCTGGCGCGAAGCGGCCCTGAAAAGCGAGCACACGGTTCGGTTTCCAATGTGCTCTTGCTCGGGGCGCCGAGAGCCGGCAAGACTGAGATCCTTCGGAAGAGTTTTGACCGCATCTTCAACGAGGGCGGCGAGGCTCTGCCTTTCTATTACGCGCTTCGAAGCTCCTGCCTCGATCCCGAAGCGTTCGCGCACGATTATTTCTCGCATTTTCTTGCGCAATTCGTTGCGTTCAGACGCAATGATCCGACGCTGATTTCTGCTGCTGACGAGCCGCTCGTTGTGCTCAATCGAGCCGCCCCGGCCGAAGACTACGTGTGCGTGAGGTCGATGGTCGATTCGTTTGCGCGGGCCTTGCAATCGGGCAACACCGATTCCCTGTTGCGCGTCGCTCTCTCAGCTCCGTCCACCGCGGCCACGCACGCGGGACTCAACCCGCTGGTGATGATTGATAACTGGCACCTGACTGCAAGGACCGAGCTTCACACCCGGTTCATTCGAAGTTTGAGCGCCGGCTGGACCTGGGAAAAACGAGTACCAGCGTATGTGCTTACAGGCCTGCGCCTGCTGGTGACCGAACTGATCCCGCCAGATCAGGCAATGTTTGACCGAATCGAAGTGATTCGGGTTGAGCGAATGAGCGACGAGACTGTGGAAAAGCTCACCCGCCGCCAGGCCGACCTGCTCGGCATCGAAACAACCGACTCGACGATCGAGTTGATGACTCAGCAACTCAATTGCGATTTCTTCTACACACGCGCGATCCTGAACGCGGCGGCTTCGCGTGGCTTGTCGCTGAAGACTTTTATCGAGTTCGAGCGGCTCTACACCATCGAAGTTCTGAGCGGGCGGATAGGTCACTACCTCGACGCGCTGATACGCGATGCGGCGCAGGACTCTCGCGCAGGGCGCGCGGTGCTTGAAGCTCTCGCGCTCGTCGGCGAAGCCGGCAGACCCGTTCCTATCGAAGCCGTGACCGAACTCATGGGGGAGCATACCTCTGATAACCATGCGTTGCTTCGCCGAATGGACGCACGCGAGATGCTCGACATAAGCTACGGTTTCGTGACGGCGTCCGCCGACCCGGTGCTGGCGGATTACGCGCGCGCGAAGTATCGGAGCGAGATTGGCGGCGCGGTCAGACCGGTGGCAGGCGAAGAGCTGCTCAGCGAGAAGCTCAAACACTCATATCGCCTGATGATGTCTCGTTACAATCGTGAGATTGAATCGCAGCTCGTCGAACTGCTGTCAGGCTTCGATTTTCAAGGCGTTCCCGCCAGCTTGTTCGATCACGTTGCCTATGACGATCGTTATCGCGGGATGAGCCGCGTGCAGGTGCGGCGGGCGCTGGATGACGAGGAGGAGCGAGTCCGACTGCCGCAAATCGTGCTCGTTCACGACGTCGGTTCGGGTGAAGAACCAGGTGTGAACTGGCGACTGTTCACGGCCAGCGGTTTCGAGGGAGGCATCTACACCGAAGCCAACGAAGTGTTGTGGGTAATCGCGCTGATAAACTCGAAGGAACCGCTCGATGTTGAGACGCTCGGCCGAATCGATCAGCAGGTCGATCCGGGGTTGCGCGGGCAGAGAGCGAAGTCCGGGACGATGCCGCGCGCCGTTCGCTGGTACATCAGCAAGGAAGGTTTCTCGGCAGTCGCCTCCGAACGGTTATCAAACTTACACGCGTACCGCTCGACTTATTCGCATCTCGATTTGATTCAGGACTACTTGACCAGGCTCGAGCTTGGTGGTGAAGCGCGGCCAGCCAGCGAGTTCGAACTCGTCATTCCCATCGAAGACGACGCCGAGCTGATCGCCGCGCGCACAGCCGAACAGATAGCGCGCGCCGCCGACTTCGATCAGGAAGCGATCAATCAGATCAAGACCGCCCTGATCGAGGCGTGTCTCAACGCGGCTGAGCACGGCGACAGTCCTGACAGAAAAATCCATCAGCGCTTCGCAATCGACGAAGATAAGCTTATAATCACCGTCTCGAACAAAGGTAAAACGTTTGGCAGGGCGAATGGACAGGCGACCCCCGCGCTCGGCGCTCAGCCAGTGAAAGGTGCGCGCGGCCGCGGATTGCAAATAATCCGCGCACTGATGGATGAGGTGGAGTTCGAACGCACTGACGACGGCGCGCGCCTCGTAATGACCAAATACCTCAAACGCCCCGGCAGTCAATAGCAGGAACATCACGGAATGGCAGCGAGCAGGTAACCGGCCGCATATCCGCCGGCGTCCGGCTGTTCGTCTGCTGTCTTTTGGAGGAGACGCTATGAGTACTGCTGAGATCAGGGCCAGGCTAATCGAGGACGCGGCGGTGATCTACCCGGGGCTTTACCTCAATCAGCTCCGCGGAGAGAGCATAGAGAGGCAGTGTCGGGCGTTTCTCGCCGCTGGCGTGCGGCGCATCGTGATTAATTTCGAGGAGACCGAGGTGATCAACAGCATCGGCATCTCTATACTGCTCGGAGTGATCGAGTCGGTGAACGGTGCGCAAGGCACGGTGGTGCTCTCGAATCTGAATGCTTCGAATCGCGAGTTGTTTGAGATGCTTGGTTTAATGTCACACGTCGCGATGGTGGACACCGAAGAGATCGCGCTACTGAAGCTAGGTGGCGAAGCTTTGCAAGCCGCGACCTGACTATTTTTCATTTTCTATTTTCTAATTTCCATTTGTCATTTTTTATTTTTGCGACTTTCGCGAAACGTCTCTGCGGCTTCGCGTTTCTTTGCGTCTTTGCGCGAAACTAGAGCGGTGCGAATGGAGCCTTGGCGCTTGCGACCGCTTATCGCTCGAAGGCGCGCCAATGATCGAGCCCCGAGTTTCGCTGTTTGACGCTCCGTGTTATTGTCAGCCAGAAGGGAGGCGAGTAGATGACTTCAATAAAGGCTGCGGATGCTCAAGAAGAAACAATCGAGATTTCACTCAGCGGAAAGTCTCTGCTCGAGAATCCGCTGCTCAACAAAGGGAGCGCGTTTTCGGAAGAGGAACGCCGTGAGTTCGGGCTGCTTGGACTTGTGCCCCCGCACGTTGCCACAATCGAAGAACAGCTCGCGCGTACGTACGGAAGCTACAAGCAAAAGAGCGCGGATCTCGAACGCTACATCTATCTGGTGAGCCTGCAGGACCGCAACGAGACGCTGTTCTACAGATTGCTGCAAGAGCACATCACTGAGATGATGCCGGTAATCTACACGCCGGTAGTGGGCGAAGGCTGCAAGCAGTACAGCCGCATATGGCGCCGGCCTCGCGGGCTTTACATTCCGTACACCCAACGGAACGATATTGGCGCCGTCCTCGCCAACGCTCCAACCAAAGAAGTCGACGTGATAGTAGTCACCGACGGAGAGCGCATATTGGGGCTTGGCGATCTGGGCGTCGGCGGAATGGGCATTCCCATCGGCAAGCTCTCGCTGTACACGTTGTGCGCAGGGGTGCCACCGGCGAGGACTCTTCCGATCGTTCTGGACGTTGGAACAGACAACGAGGAGCTATTGGGCGACCCCCTGTACCTCGGGTGGCGGCACGAACGCGTTCGAGGTCAGGAGTACGATGACTTCATCGAAGCCTTTGTTCAGGCTGTGATCGAAGAGTTTCCCAATGTGTTATTGCAGTGGGAAGACTTTTCGAAGAACAATGCTACGCGACTGCTGGAGCGGTATCGCGATCGGCTTTGCACGTTCAACGACGACATCCAGGGAACGGGGGCGGTGACGCTTGCAGGTTTCCTTGCGGCTATGGATGTGATCGGATCAAAGATCAGCAAGCAACAGATCGTGATGCTCGGGGCCGGATCGTCGGCCACCGGAATAAGCGATCAGATCGTGTCCGCAATGATGAGCGAAGGACTCACCCAGCGAGAAGCACGGTCGGCGATCTGGTTAGTCGACAGCCACGGACTCGTTCACACCGGTAGACGAGGTCTCGAGCCATTCAAGCAGAAGTATGCTCAGGACACGGCGCGCGTGAGCGACTGGCAATCAGCCGACCCCGATCGCATCACTCTCCTGGATGTGATCAGGAATGTGAAGCCGTCGATTCTGATCGGCACGTCGGCTCAGCCGGGCGCATTCACTGAGGAGTTGATTCGCGAGATGGCAAAGCACGTCGAGCGGCCGGTGATCTTCCCGCTGTCAAACCCGACGTCGAAGAGCGAAGCCGTGCCAGAGGATCTGATCAACTGGACGGATGGCCGAGCGCTTGTGGCAACCGGCAGTCCGTTCCCATCGGTCGTGTTTCAGAATCGGACGATCGACATCGGCCAGTGCAACAATGCGTTTGTGTTTCCGGGTGTCGGGTTGGGAGTGATTGCCTCAGGCGCTCGGCGGGTGACTGACGAGATGTTCGTCGCGGCGGCGCGAGCCCTTGCTGAGTTTTCGCCGGCGCTGCACGATCCGGCGGCATCGCTTTACCCGGCGCTTGAGGGCGTTCGCACGATGTCACGTCGCGTCGCGTCGGCTGTCGCCGGCGAGGCGTTGCGCTCAGGACTTGCCAACGCGGCTTCCAAGGAGGAACTTGAGCGGCAAATCGACGGGAAGGTGTGGTCACCGTGTTACGCGCGTTACGTTCGGCGAGGGAAAATACCCACTTCGTGAGAAGTGGGTACGTGATGTCAAGGAGGAAGTATGAGTGCGGATACGCTTACGGTTACCGACAATCGAACGGGAAAGCAGTACGAGATTCCCATTGAGAGCGGTGTGATCCGGTCGATGGACCTGCGGAAAATAAAGGTCTCAGACGATGACTTCGGGCTGATGAGCTACGATCCGGCGTTTATGAATACCGCCTCGTGCAAAAGCAGCATCACGTTCATCGACGGCGACAAAGGCATACTGCGCTATCGCGGATATCCGATCGAGCAACTCGCCGAGGGCAGCACCTACCTTGAGGTTGCCTACCTGCTTCTGCACGGAGAGCTGCCGACGCCTGGTCAGTTGAAGGAATGGTCCTGGAATATCACTCACCACACATTCATTCACGAGCAGATCAAGAAAGCCATGGATGCGTTCCACTACGACGCGCATCCGATGGGGATGCTGATCGGCACGGTTGGAGCGCTGTCCACGTTCTACAAGGATGCCAAGGACATCTTCAACCCTGAGTCGCGCCGCCATCAGATACACCGGCTGATAGCCAAGATGCCGACGCTGGCCGCGTTTGCCTATCGCCACAGCGTGGGAATGCCCTACGACTATCCCGACAATGATCTGAGCTATCCCGGCAACTTCCTGAACATGATGTTCAAGATGACCGAGGTGAAGTACAAACCGAATCGCGTTCTGGAGCACGCGCTCGACGTGCTGTTCATCCTGCACGCCGACCACGAGCAGAATTGCGGCACGAACGCGATGCGCAGCATCGGCAGCTCGCACGTCGATCCGTACTCGGCTGTGGCTGGCGCGGCGGCAGCGCTGTACGGGCCACTGCACGGCGGCGCGAACGAGGCCGTGCTTCGAATGTTGAACGAGATTGGCTCGAAGGACCACGTGCCGGCATACATCAAGCGCGTGAAGGACGGCGAAGGCAGGCTGATGGGCTTTGGGCACAGGGTCTACAAGAACTACGACCCGCGCGCGCGGATAATCAAACAGGTCGCGGAGGAGGTGTTCGAGGTTACCGGCAAGAACCCGATCCTCGACATAGCGCTCGAGCTGGAACGCATTGCGCTCGAAGATGAATACTTCGTGAGCAGAAAGCTGTATCCAAACGTCGACTTCTACTCCGGTATCATCTACCAGGCGATGAGCCTGCCGGTAGAAATGTTCCCGGTGTTGTTCGCCATTCCGCGCACGTCGGGTTGGCTGGCGCAGTGGGAAGAGATGCTGCTGGACAAGGAGCAGAAGATCGCGCGGCCAAGACAGGTTTATCTGGGCTACGGCGAACGCGACTACATTCCG
>Ga0137403_10002181_pt1 | contig 24074 bp, 17 predicted proteins | sample CZOMad2_1_16fung_FD_122057 | JGI IMG/M metagenome (GOLD analysis project Ga0137403, IMG submission 122057) | Vadose zone soil fungal communities from Angelo Coast Range Reserve, California, USA - CZOMad2_1_16fungal (Hybrid Assembly) | ecosystem: Environmental > Terrestrial > Soil > Vadose zone...
CCGGAGTGGGGGCGAGAACTTTGTGCTGCTTTCCTGGAGCGACGTTTCCGTTTCTGAACGGGAGGAGGAGCGACGTTGACGTAGTTGGTGCTCTCGAGGAGTGCGTCGTTCTCCTGCCGGGCGCGGAGCTTGGTGACGCCGGATTCGGTGAGCGAAAGCTCGGTGGTTTTCGAAGACTCGCCGGGAGCGAAGGTGACAAACTGACGGACAACGTGGCCGGAGGGCTGGGTGGCAGTGACTTCGACGGTAGTGGCGTCCTGCGCCGCGACGGGCTGACCGATGCTGCTGCGGAGCACAACCTCGACGCGGACGGGACGGGTGGTTTGATTGAGCTGATCAACGGGAACGATATCGACTTTGGCGGGCCGGAGGATGGCTTCCTGAGCCTGTTGGCGCATGAGTTGTGAGTAGGCGGATGCGCTGAACGCAAGGCAGAGAATGAGGAGAGGAAATCGCGACAAGCTTTTCATGATATCTCCCGCTCCCTCGAGCCAATACCCATGCACGCGTGATCGAAGGATCCACGTGCGCCCTCGTCCTTGCCCCCCACATCGGCCACCAGACCCAATGGGAGCGACCGACGCTTCCCCCCGCTGAGGCTCGGGACGAGAGCACGCGCAGACATACAACACGGGCCGCGGATCGACTGGGCCTAACTTCCGATCCCGTGCGTCCTGTCTTGGGAATAGTGATGGGGGAGGAGCCGGCGTTTCAGTCTTTTTTCGCTAGGAAGCGGCAGGAAACTTCACCTGGAAGCGATGTGTCCGCGCAACACCGTCATTGAGGCCTTCGGTAAGGTGAAGACTGATTCAGTGGCCCCTGAGAGCGTGGAGGTTGCCGGCGGGAGGTTGGGGTCGGCGTGGCTGTTTGGGCCGTCCGAGTGCCATGCATACTGATCCGCTCCGAAGGTCACCATTATTACTGGGCCCGAGAAGGGCTCGCGCTCTTCGCCGTTTTGAAAGGCCAAGCGGACGGTGTGGGCATTCGATGGATCTTTGTTGATGACCATCACAGACCACGTGCCGTCCGGAAGCTGGACCGGATACACCGTAATCAGGACGTGCCCGGCACCATCTCTGGCGTCGGCGGACGCCGCGAATAGGTGATGGGTGCCCGCACGGTGCCGAACCCATTCCAGGTTAATCATCTGGCTGGCATGGTACTGCGCGGTATGGGCGCGAATGTTGAGGTTTTCGTCGGCGACGAAATTTCCGTAGGTGCTCCACCCGTTGCAGCTTGGGCGGAGCGCTTCGGGCTGGATGGGGGAGTGGTAGTAGATGTCTCCGCCGAAGGTGAGGAACGAGCCTACGCTGTCTGCGAGCCACAACGCGGAGAAGATGTCTGTCATCTCTTCGGTCAGGCCCCACGAGAGGTTGCTTTCGGTATTGATGAGCGGGACATTTGCGGGGACGCCATCGGCGCGCCAGACTTTTAGGATGCCTTCGGTGAGTTCGGGCTCGCGGTAGAGATCGGACCATGTGACTTCGCACGGCGGGAAGGGGTAGTGCTCGAACGACATGAACGACAAGTCAGCGAGGCGTCCGTGTTCCTTCAGGTAGTCGACGAAGCGTCCGAGCCAGGAGGCGCGGCCTTTGGAATCGGGCCAGACTTGGATGTCTTCGTTGACGCCTTCGAAAATCGGGCCGCCTAGTTTGAGGGTTGGATCGACTTTGTGCACGGCAGAGGCGAATTGAAGGTACAGAGCGCCATAGTCTTCCGGCAGCATCTTCTGGCCGTCCGGCTCTTCTCCCATTTCCACGAATGAAATTGGATAGCCACGCTTCTTGACATAGGCGATTTCCGCGGCGGCATCTTCGGGAGTGCCGTAGAGCATGGCGATGGGAATCATGGCGGGCAGGTGGTTGGTGATGCCGCTGGTGTAGAAGATATCGAGGCCGGTCTGGTCACCGGATTGGGGATCGAGATCGGAGGCGGAATGCCAGGGATCGACGGAGGATACGCTCGTATTGGTTTGGCTCGCGTCTGGAACATGCTTTACCACATCGACAAATTCGCCCGTTGTGGTTGTGGTTCCGGCGTAGAGTTCGCGGATAGCGTAACCGGCGGAACTGCGCTGGTCTTTTGGGCTGTGGGCGGGGCTGTCGGCGGGGTTGTCGGCGCCGGGAGTGTTGGAGGATTGCATCATCCAGATGCGGATGTAGCGGGCGGGGGTGGGTGTTGCGGCCAGCTTCAGCGTTTCGACGCCGCCGTGGCCGTTTGTGATGATTCCGTTGGGAAAAGAAATCCATGCGCCTGCGGTTGCGTTAGTGAGAGGCTCACGTTCCGAAGTCCAATATTGAACGAGGTAATGGTGCGCGTAAGGATTGGCCCAGTCGATGCGCAGAGTGTCTACTTTCTCTGTCGCGCCGAGATCGAGGATGACCCATTGCGGATGGAGTGCGTCGTCCTCGCCGGTGAATTTGCTGGTGAGATAGGGATTGCTCTTCCAGTAGGTGTTGGGATCCCCATCGGTAATGCGGGAATACTTGCCGCGAGTGCGGCCATCACCGTGGGTGTTGCCGCGATGCGGCAAGGGATAGCCTGCGGAATGGCGGATTAACTCACCCTGTTCTGTGCTGCCGGTGAAGTAGCCGCTCTGGCGGGAGACATCGCTCCAGGTGCCATTCGGATTCCAATGCCAGGCGGCGCCTTGCAGTTCGGTGTTTTGGCGATAGGTGATCGGGCCCCAGCCGGCGGAGAGGGACTCTTTCAGGATGGTTGGTGAGTAGACTTTGTCGACGTCACCTGCGGGAAGGATGTCGATGGAGGTGCCGAGGGCGATGTCGGGGTCGAACGATTTGATGGGGTGGGAGGTGTCGATGTGGATGGTGACTGGAGTTCCTGAGTTGTCCGCAGCTCCCGAGGCGCCCATAACTGGCAACGGGATAGCGCAAAGGACAGCGATTGGCGGGAGCAACAAGATCAGACGGACAAGTTGCCGCGCAAAGTGTTGGGCTTGGCTACCTGAAACCATATTGACCTCGGAGCTTTTCGTAACCGTGTGGATGTAGGCCGGGGAAAGAAACGCTATGCCATCCAAGCATGCGGGACAAGGTTCGGGTCGTCGGGATGTTTCCGTCGGTTTCTAAAAATAGAGCTTCAGGCCTAACTGTACCTCACGCATACGGTTGGTTAAGAACGTAATCTGTCCGAACGATCCATCTCCGAAACTGGTGTCTGGTCCGGCAAAATTCGGATGGTTGAAGACGTTGAACGCTTCCATACGAAACTCCATGCGCATGCCTTCGCGAATTTTCGTCATGGGAAATTCCTTGAAGATTGACATGGAAGCGATTTTGACTCCAGGTTGACGAACGCTCGAGATTGTTCTTGGCGCATTGCCGAATGTGTAAGCGTCAGGTTGGCCAACGACACCAGTGAGATCACCGTTTGGACACGGAGTCCCAGCATTGACGACACTGTCGCACGCGTTCGAGAAGTAATCTGAGATCATGCCTGCTTGGGACGAGTGATTCACGCGCAATGGACCGGTCAGACTCGGTCGTTGGCCGTAGGTAGGGATCGGCGTCGACAGGGAGGGATCCAGCGCCAGAATGATAGGCCTGCCACCCTGGAATCGCCAGATTCCGTTGATCTGCCAGCCGCCCACAAAGCCATTCAAGATCGGATTCATGTTCGTGCCAAAGTGCTTGCCGCGACCTACAGGAAGGGCGTAGACGTAGCTGAACTGCAACACCTGAGGAATGTCAAAGGTAGACACTGAGCGTTCTGCGCGAAGGTTGTTCGGGTCTTGTACGCCGAGGGTGCTGCCGTTGAGCCCTCCACCGAGCCACGAAATGCTGTCGTCGGTTGCCGATGCTCCGTCGATCGACTTCGAAACGGCGTAGGTGACCAGGAACTCTAGACCGCCGGAAAAGGATTTCTCGACACGGAACTGTCCAGCATGGTAGATGGAATTCGCGATCGGTGGAGAATCGCCGGCGAAGGCCGTGAATTGCGGGAAAGGCAACAGCAATTGATAGGCAGGAACTGTCGCGCCGGATAATGGGCTCAGGGGGTCCGTGATGTAGCCCGAATACGGGTTCGCTACCTGATTGGCCGCGAGATCGCCGATCTGAGTGGCGTCCATACCCGCGATGGCGGAAGCCGGAAGGAGATTCCGGTCACGGAACCCACCGAGGTAGAGGTGCGTGCCCTTTTTCCCTACGTAGTTGGCTTCGGCTACGATTTTCCAGGGCAACTGCTTTTGTATGCCTAAGCTCCACGCCTGCTCATAGGGAAGTTTGCGGCTGACGCCTGGGATGGGGCCGACCGCTCCAAACCCCACGTCGTTCAACGGCCCTAAGGATCGGCCGGCAGGGAGCTTCGGCCCAGCGCCAGGAAAGGGGTCGCTCAATCTCGCTCCGGGCAAGACCGCTTGGTTGTTGAGTGATGGAATCCACTGGGTTTGCTGATCGAAACCCTGGTAGCCCCATGGGCCTGTGCCAGCGGCGCCTGAGCGAGGCTGTTGAAAGAAAATACCGTATCCGCCACGGAGCACTGCGCCGTGCGGCAGTTCATAGGCGAATCCGAAACGCGGCTGCCACGCTCCATAGTAGGTGTCGTAATTACTGCGGTGGTTTCCGCCAACGAACACTTCGCCCCCAGTTAGCTGCAAGGGAGGCAGCCCCGGGGATGAGGACGGGAGTGTGTAGGAGAGATTGGGATCGAGGTAATTCATACGGTTGAAGCGCTCGGTGCGGGGCAGGGAGACTTCGTAGCGCAGACCGAGATTCAGTTTTAGCTTGGAGGTGGCGCGGACATCGTCTTGGATAAAGCCACCAAATTGGAAATTCTGGGTGGCGACGTTGTTTGGAACCTCGTATTGGCAGCCGCACTCGTTGGGTTGCGGGTTGGTCATGCGGCCTATGCCCATAAGGAAACTAGCCATACCGTCGCCGCCTTGCGGAGAGGGTTGGTTGGGATCTGTCTGTATCGAATCGGCAGTCGCGCTGGAGTCGAACTCGAACTCACCGGCGGGCCAACCGGGTTGGGCGAAGTTGATCCGATGGAGGCGCATTTCCCCGCCAATTTTCAGCTCATGGATTCCGTGCGCCCAGTTAATACTGCCCAGGAAGGAATGCGTCTCCTGCCCTTCTTCAATGATGCTGAAGGTCTGGGTGCCGATGTTGTTGCCGGATGACAACTGGTTATAGCCGCTTACCACGATGGCCGGATACTGTTTGAACCCCGCGACATCCATGTAGGACGGCATGCCCAAGTCGGTTACGGGATCGAGGTTGGGGAAATCGCCAAGAATTCCTCTTTCATGGACGGACCCGCGGGTAAGACCATACGAGAGATTGAGGACGAGGGAGTTGCTCAGTGTTTGCGTGAAGTTGATGGAAAACAGGTGATCATGCTCCTGAACCGGGCCACCCGTACAGGGATCGGCTGCGTTGCCGAAGCAGTTGAAACTATGACTGGCGTCTCTTCGTTCCGCGTACTTTGCGCTCAGAAGTTTGCTTTCGCTGAAGCGATGGTCAATCTTTATATCGAATTGGTTTTGCGAGTCCTTGTTTGTCCCCGCGCGAAACCAGTCGTTGCTAAGATCGGTAACCGAGGCAAAGGGTTTGTTGGGCAAGGGGAAGAGATTCATGAGTTTGGAAGCCACTGGGTCGATCAAGCTTCCGCCTGCGTATGCGGTGAGATCGTTGTTGGGGATGAAGGTCGTGCGAGTCACGCTACCCTGCTTGCTTTTGGAGTCTACGAAATTAGGATCCCACAGCTGGCCAGCGGGGTCGCTGCACATGCCGCTGGAATCGAACGAGGCTCCGGAAAGGGTGCAGAGTTCTCCGAAATTGCCATTCCTCATGGCCTGCGTAGGGACACCCGCAGTTCCAGAAGCGAAGGAGCGAGTCCGGGTTCCTTCATAGTCGAAGAAAAAGAAGGTCTTGTTCTTCCAAATAGGGCCGCCAAGGGTGCCGCCGAAGTCGTTGAGCCGGAGAGGCGGTTTGGGATTGCCCGCATTGAACCAGTCGTTGGCGTCGAACTTGTCGTTGCGGAGAAACTCATAGAGCGAGCCATGGAAGGCGTTGGTTCCAGAACGAGTCACCACATTCACGATGGTCGCACCAGTGAAACCAAATTCCGCGCTGAAGTTCGACTGCTGCACTTTGAACTCTTCCACGGCATCGACAGAAGGAACGTAGGTAGGCTGCAAGACGCCGCTATTCTGTTCAAAGTTCGTGCTGGAGACCCCGTCGAGCAAAACGTCCGCGGTGGCATTGCGGCTGCCATTGGAGATGAAGTTGTTTGCCATGCATCCCTGGCAATCGGTATCCACTTCCGTAATTCCCGGCGTTAGGTAAGCCAAGTCGAGGACACCGCGGCCGACGAGGGGAAGGTCGTTGACGAATTTTCGGTCGATCACCTGTCCAGTAACGGCGTCCTGGGTTTGCAGTTGAACACCTGAGGATTGGACCTCGACGGAAATATCAGCCGCGCCCACGGCGAGGGAGAAATCAACGGCTAAATTGGCATTGACGGCGACCTCAATTCCCTCTTGCTTCTGTCCTTTGAAGTTGGGGGCCTGGGCACTCACGTTGTACTTGCCGGGAGAAAGTTGGCGCACCAGATAGTGGCCTTGCTGGTCGGTTACGGCGTTGAAGGAGAAACCCTTTTCCGTGTCAACCACCGTCATTTTCGCGCCGACGATGACGGCTCCCGACGGGTCTTTGACCGTGCCAGAAATGGAACCCGTGTAAAGTTGACCACTGGCGAGCGTTGCGAGGAATAATGTCGATAGTAACAATAGGGCGCTTCGCGCTCCCACCTGGAGCCCGAAACTCTGTGGATGGGACTGCGGTTCCCGCACTCGCGTTGTAGCGTCCATGTTCAACCCTCCGTGATTCACGGTTCTCGTCGTCTGGCTCGTCGTCCGGCTTCCGTGTGGCTAGTCCGGTGGGCGGCGCAGAAGACACTCCGCCCCCAAGGAGTTGTTTTGATTAAATCGTTTTACTACTGGGGGTAGAGAGGCTGTCAAGGAAAATCGAAAGCATCCGATTTCGAGCTTCCTGATTCCCTCTGGGCTAGGGTACGAAGCCGACTGTTGTCGTGGGCAGGCGGTACAGAGAGTGAGTTGCGGTGATGTAAAGGGTGGTGCGGTCTGTGTCGCCCCAGGCCAGGTTCGCTGGTTGCTCTGGCATCTCGATGGTACCGAGGTGGTGTCCCTGCGGATCCCAGACCCAGATTCCTTTGGGGCCTGTCACGAAAAGATCTCCTTTGCGGTCGACCTTGATGCCGTCGGGGACTCCGTCGTGCTCGCTGCCCGGTTCCTCGGCAAAGATGCGGCCGTTGGCTAAGCTTCCGTTTGCTACGACATCGTAGACGCGGATGTTGCGTTGGGCGGAGTCGTCCACATAGAAGCGCTTGCCATCGGGAGAAAATGCTAGGCCGTTGGGTTGGGTGAGTTCCTTGGTCAGAAGCCGTACGCTTCCCTTTTCGTTGCCGCTCACACCGAGGCGATAGACGCCTTGGAACGGAATTTCCTGCTTCTCGCCCTGAACCAGATCGAGCGTGGGATCGGTGAAGTAGAGCGCGCCGTCGGGGCCGACGACGACGTCGTTGGGGCTGTTGAATTTCTTTCCCTCGAAGCGGTCTGCGAGTACGGTGTACTTTCCATCCGGCGTTAAGGCGATGATGGCGCGCAGAACGCTGGCGCAATCGATGAGGCGGTGTTGATGGTCGTAGGTGCTGCCATCGGGATCGCCGAGAGAAACCAGTTCTTCTCTTCGACCGTCGAGCCTTCCGCCGACGTAGACGCGATAGATCTTGTTCTTTTCTTCATCGCTCACGTAGAGGAAGCCGGAGTCGTCCCAGACCGGGCCTTCGGTGAAGCCGAAATCTCCGGTAACCTTGGTCAGCTGAGTTTTGCGATCGATCAACTTCCAGAACTCGGACGATTCGACTTTGAGATGGAACGCGGGAGCGGGTGGTTCAGCCCCGAAAGAACTAAGTTGCGCTGGTATAGGAGCGAAAATGACCGCCAACGTTGCTTTCACAGATCCAAATCGTTTCACGTGCTTCCTTTCGCCAATAGTTTCAATTGTTGTTAATTTCAGTCGTCCTTTTTCGCCGGTTTCTGTTCGGGATGGGCCCGCCCAACCTTCAGCAAATAGCTGACGATATCGTCGACTTCCGCGGGGGTCAGCCTCGTTCCGTAATCAGGCGGCATCAGCGAGCGCGGCTGATGCTCAATGCTTCTGAGTTCAGATTTCACGAACGAATGAAACGCGCCATCCGCGGTTTGGAGCTGCAGGGTAAAGTTGTCCTCATTTCGCGCGATTCCTATATTCGTTGTTCCATCGGGGGATGTCACTATCACCGCTTGGCGGCGGGGATCAAGATTCTTATTGGGCTCGGTGATGGCACTACGAATCTCGTCCGCCGGCAGAGTACTGGCGTAGCTCGTAAGATCCGATCCAAGGAATCCTCCTTCGCCATTCACCGTGTGACACTGCGCGCACTGTGCTTTTCCGGAGAAGAGGACTTTGCCTCGCTCAGGATCGCCGGGGAGAGGAAGAGATGCGCCGCGACCCTGCAAACTGCGGAGATGGTGAACCACAGCTTCGATCTTTGTGCTTCCAAGCGCGCGGAAGGAGGGCATGCCAGCAGTCGGTACTCCTCTGCCAATAATCTTCGCCAGCGCTTGGTCGGATAACTGTTGAACCTCGCGGCGGCCAGCAATGTTTGGCCCGCGCTCCGCGCCTTGTCCGTCCAAACCGTGGCAAGTTGCGCAGTGGGCGGCAAATATCTGCTGACCCTCGCGGTTGCTGCTTCGCTGCGCGGGCGCGAGAGCGCTCAGAACGCACAGGGACAGCAATAATTTCCGCGATGACAAAATCGTTCGGGTCATGACTACTTCGGTGTTGTAGAGATTGCGCACACGCCCTATTGTTCGCAGCCTGACAATTTGCACTTCCCAATCCGTCGCTGAGAATGCTACAGTCCGCGCTCATGTATACAACCTGGAGGCAGCGATGAACAAGTCTGGCAGTCGGCAATTGTTCTGGCTCGTTGTATTTTGTGTCGTCTTTTGTATCGCCGGAATTCTATGTATCGGCATGGTGAGATCAGGCTCAATCGCCGCCGCACAGTCATCAGCCAGCGCTGCATCAACGAGCGCGGCGTTGACGGGTGACGAACTTCTCGAGAGCTATCGTCACGTGGAAGTTGCGTCAGTTTCTGATGCACTCGAACAGTTGACCGGACGGCGGATGTACATGTCGCACAAGATGCAATCCATCTTCCCAGCAAAGTTCGCGGGGTATGCTTTGACCGTAAAGTTGGCTAAAGACGAAGGCAACAAAGACCCGGAAGCCTTGAGCGGTATGCTGGCTGCCATCGACGAAGGATCGGCGAAATCCGTTTGGGTCATGGTGGTCGAAGACGGCGCGAATATAGCCGGCATGGGTGGCTTGATGGGCACAACCATGTCCGCCCGCGGGTACGCTGGCGCGATAGTCGACGGCGGTGTGCGGGACGTTGGGCACTTGCGTAAGATCGGCTTTCCCGTTTACGCGACTGGGATCGTGCCGTCGACTTCCGTGCGCCACTACCGCTTTGCCGGAGCGAACATTCCGGTGCAGTGTGATGGCGTTGAGGTGCAGCCCGGGGATATTGTCACGGCCGACGCTGATGGTGTGGTGGTTGTTCCTCGCGCCAGGGCCGCGGAGGTCCTTGCTGCCGCTCAAGAAATGGATTTCAAAGAACACTCCATGTATTCGATCATCGAGAAATACAAGTCCATCCGGGAGGCGGTCAAGCGCTTCGGGCGCCTATAAGTCATAAGCTCTTGCAATCCAGCAGTTTTCGTTGGATAATTTGCCCTTCATTAAAACGATTCAATGAGGGCGCGTTCGCGCCAACGAAGGCAGACCCACAAGCAAGAATGGAAAGACGTGCTCAACTCGCCAAGGCAGCCGTCCTCGTCGCATTCTTGCTGGGATGCCTGCCGCTTACTGCCGTTGCGGCTAGGAAAAGCGAGTCCAACACGTCGGCTTTGGATGTTCTTCCGGAACAGCTTGTTGCTCGGCCACCCGGTCCCAACTGGCTCTCCTACAACGGTGATTTCACCGGACGACGTTATAGCAGCCTATCGCAGATCACGACCGCCAATGTCGCGGGGTTGCGTGCGCAGTGGGTGTTCCATGTTAGTAATTCCGATCGCATGGAGGTGACGCCGCTTGTGGTGGACGGCGTTATGTTCATCACTGCTGCCAACGACACTTTCGCGCTGGACGCCCGGACCGGCCGCCAGATCTGGCACAATACTCGCCCCATTTCAGAGGGCCTAATCGATGACGCTTCCCGGCACATTAGCCGCGGTGTGGCGATCTCGCACTCACGAATCTACCGGCAAACCGACAACGCCCACTTGCTTTGCCTAGACGCTCGCTCCGGCCATCTGCTCTGGGACACTGCGTATGCTGATTGGAACAAAAACTACGGCGCTACCGCCGCGCCACTGGTGGTCAATGGCAAAGTGATTGTCGGTACCTCTGGTGGGGATGACGGTGTGCGGGGATTTGTGGCTGCTTATGACGCTAATACCGGCAAGTTGGCGTGGCGGTTTTGGACGATTCCCTCGCCCGGGGAATTCGGGTCCGAAAGTTGGCCCAAGGATTTGTACTTGCACGGCGGCGGTACCACCTGGATGCCCGGCTCTTATGATCCGGAACTCAACACGTTGTTCTGGGGAACCAGCAATCCCAGCCCAGACTTTGATGGTGCCGTGCGCCCCGGCGACGATCTTTACACCGACTGCGTTCTCGCTCTCGATCCCGATACTGGCAAGCTGAAGTGGCATTTCCAATTCACGCCGCATGATCTTTATGACTACGATGCCACCGAAACGCCCATCCTGATTGACGCCGCCTATCAGGGACAGGCCCGCAAGCTCTTAGTGGAGGCGAACCGCAATGGATTCCTCTACGTTCTGGATCGAGAAACTGGCAGGTTTCTATCGGCAACTCCTTTCGTCGAAAAACTGACGTGGGCCACGGGCGTGAATGCTCGGGGCAGGCCGGTTCGCTCGGGGTTGCAGCCTTCACCCGAGGGCACCAAGGTTTGCCCTGGCTATGGCGGCGCCACCAATTGGTTTGCTCCGTCGTACAACGAGGCTACACACTTCGTGTACTTCTTGGCGCTCGAAGAATGCGAGACGTTTTTTCTGAAGCCGCAAAAGTTTGAGGTGGGAAAGACGTTTTATTCGACGGGCGTCAAAAGAATTCCCGGTGAGGCATCGCAGAAAATTCTGCTTGCCTACAATCTCGACACGCAATCCTTCGCTTGGCGTTACCCGCAGGTTGGGAGCGGCCATTCCGATGCGGGCACGATGACTACGGCCGGGGGCCTGGTGTTTTTCGGCGATGATGCGCAGTCGTTTGAGGCTGTGGATGCGCGAACGGGAAAGCCGCTGTGGCATTTCAATACCGGCCAGGATTTTGGCGCCTCCCCCATGACCTACGCTGTGGAAGACAAACAATTCGTCGCCATCGCAGCGGGGAGTGATATTTTCAGCTTTGCTCTGCCGTAGCGTTTTGATGACACGAGGGACAGCAAATCTACTTTCAGGGAGATGAATCATGGCATCGACGATCTTCAATCGCAGAAAACTGATGGGCTCTGTTGCTTCAATCCTTGGAGCTGTTGGCGCCGGCAGCCTTCTAGCCGGCAGCGCCTCAGCCAAGAGCCAAAATGCTGGCGTTCGCAAAATGGGTCGCGACGGCAAGCCGTCCGATCCAAATGATTTCATTACGCCGGTCATCGTACACAACGGAGTGATCTACATTGCTGGCCAGGGAGCCAATTCCAATGGCCCCGTCGGCAAGGATGACATCGACAGCCACGTCACCAAGGTGATGGAAAACGTAAAAGAGCTTGTGATCACGGGCGGCGGGACCATGGACAGCATTCTGCAACTCACGGTTTATCTCGCGGACCTGAGCTATTACGATCCGATGAACAAGATCTTCAAAACTTACTTTCCGCACGGTGGGCCGGCGCGCACCACGGTAGCGGTAGCGGCCCTTCCGGGAAAGTCTTTGCTGGAGATTAACTGCACCGCCGCTGTCGTGGGTAAGTAGAGGTACGGGGAAAGTAAGCCGCGCTCAAAGGAGCATTCACTATGCCGCTCAGTAAGTGGAATCGCCGTGGTTTTCTGGGAAGTCTTGGATTGGGCGCCGGTTCCCTGCTGGCGCCGGGCAAACTGTTTGCCTGGAAGCCCGCCGCCAAGGTAAGCGGATTTGGGCAGTCCGGAAACCCCTACGACGAACTCGGCGTTCCTACCGTGATCAACTGCGATGGCACCATGACGGTGCTCGGCGGGTCCATTCTCCGTCCGGAACTCGAAGCTGTTATGGCTCAGGCCGGACGGCACTTCGTGCGGATCGCCGATCTTGAGGTTGCCGCCGGCAAACGAATCGCTGAGCTGCTCAAGCTGCCTGAGGGATACACAGCTATCGTCACTTCTGGCGCTGCAGCGGCCATGCAATCCGGACTGGCGGGCATCCTTACCGGGGACAACGAACAGTTCATTCATCAGATTCCCGACCTCACTGGCATGAAGTCGGAAGTCATCATCCAGAAATCGCATCGCAACCCGTTTGATCACCAGCTCCGCACCACCGGTATCAAACTCATTGTTATCGAGACCCGCGAAGAATTGAAGAGTGCAGTCAACGAGAAAACGGCGATGATGCACTTCTCCAACTTCGCCAACGCCGCCGGGCAAGTCAAAGTGGAGGAATGGGTCAAGCTGGCAAAGGAATACAAGATTCCCTGTTTCTTGGACGCGGCCGCGGACACGCCGCCGGTATCGCATCTCTGGGACTACGCCAACATGGGTTACGATTTGGTCGCGTTCAGCGGCGGCAAAGCCTTGCGCGGTCCGCAATGCGCCGGCTTGTTGATTGGAAGGAAAGATCTAGCGGCCCACGCGCTACTGAATAACAGTCCTCACGAAGACACCATCGGCCGCAGCCAGAAAGTTGGCAAGGAAGAAATCGTGGGCATGGTGAAAGCGCTTGAACTCTATCTCAACGAAGACCATGAGGCGCTGTGGAAGGAATGGCAAGAGCGGCTGGAGCTAATCTCCAGGGAAATCAGGCGCGTCCCCGGCGTGAGCACCTCGTTCTTTGTCCCTGACGTTGCTAACCACGTGCCGCATATGGCGATTACGTGGGACGCAAGCCGCATCGCGCTGACGACGGCGGCCGTGTCGCAAATGCTGAAGGATTCGAAGCCGTCGATTGCCATGAGCCCGGGCGAAGAGCGGCCGGGATTGGCGATGAACTCGTTCATGCTGCAAGCGGGTGAAAACAGGATCGTGGCCGAACAACTGGCGCGCATCTTCCGCGAACACTCCAACAAGTAAGGACTCGGGCTCATGAAAAACCTCGCATACTTCGGCGCTTTCTCCCTTCTTTTCATCTGGACACTGGCACCGCCCGCAACGGCGCAGAAGATTCCCGACAGGCAAGTGGCAATCACGATCGACGACCTTCCCGCTGGCTCCGCGAATTCGATGGATGCCGCCACCATCACAGAGATGACGACAAAGTTGCTGACCACGCTTCGCGACGAGAAGGTTCCAGCTGTCGGATTCGTAAATGAAAAGAAGGTTTACAAACTTGGCGAAGTCGACGAGAGAATCAAAGCACTGAGAATGTGGCTCGATTACGGCTTCGAGCTCGGCAATCATACCTTCAGCCACTCCTCCTTGAACAAGGTTGGATTGCAGGCCTGGGAGGACGACGTTGTCCAGGGCGAAAGCGTTACTCGCATGCTGCTGGCCGAGCACAACATGAAGCTCCGCTATTTCCGGCATCCGTTCCTCGATACAGGCCGCGACCTGCAAACCCGCCGTGAAGCCGAAGCTTTTCTTGTGGCCAGGGGCTACCATATTGCTCCAGTCACACTCGACGCCTGGGACTGGATGTACGCGGGCGTCTACGACGACGCGAAAAAACGCGGAGACACCGCCCTGCAACAACAACTCACGCAAAGCTATCTCGAGTACAGCAATACCATGTTTGCCTATTCAGAACAGCTGGCGAAGCAAACCATAGGCTACGAACCGAAGCAGATTCTTCTTCTGCATGGCAACCAACTTGAGGCCGACCACATTGGCGAGTTGATCGCGCTCCTACGCAAGCGCGGCTATCGCCTGATCACTCTGGAAGACGCCCTCAGCGACCAGGCCTACAGCCTGCCCGACACCTTCGTCGGAGAAGAAGGGACGGGCTGGATCGACCATTGGGCGATCACTCTGGGCAAGCCTCCGCAGGGCGCGCCAGTGTTTCCGCAATGGGTCATCGACCGCTCGAAGGCCTTGGGACAGCCCCAACCCTAGTTGCGAGTTCTCGTCATCACCACGAGTGCATCGTCCCATCCAGCTTGCGGTTTACGGGTAGGTAGGCACGCTCGTACGGATACGTCGCAGCCAACGATTCATCGATATCCACGCCCAGGCCTGGGGCTTCTCCGGGATGCATGAACCCGTTTTCGAAGGAGTAGGAGTGGGGAAATACCTTGTCTGTTTCGGGAGCATGCCGCATGTATTCCTGAATACCGAAATTGTGAACGCTGAGGTCGAAGTGCAGGGCCGCCGCCATAGAGACAGGACTCAAGTCCGTTGCGCCATGCGATCCCGTGCGAACCTGGTACATCTCGGCCAGGCTGGCAATTTTTCGCAGATGGGAAATACCTCCCGCGTGCACCACCGTCGTGCGAATGTAGTCAATCAACTGCTCCTGGATCAGTCGCTGGCAGTCGAAAATCGTATTGAATACCTCCCCCACGGCCAGCGGAATCGTGGTGTGCCGTCTGATCAGCCGGAAGCCCTCCTGTAACTCGGCAGGAGTGGGATCTTCTAGCCAGAAAAGATGAAAGGGCTCGAGTTCTTTCCCTAGGCGCGCCGCTTCTGTCGGCGTGAGGCGGTGATGAGCATCGTGGAGCAGGTGAATCTCCGGCCCGAATTCCTTTCGCAAGCGAGCAAAGAGTTGCGGGGTAAAGTTCAAATAGTGTTCCGAAGACCAGCGATTCTCCGGGGGCGCGCCCTTCTCCGCCGGTTCGTAATGCATCGCTCCACGGCCCACACCGTAGGTACTCGCCAGACCGGGAATCGCCGATTGCGCGCGGATCGCCTTGTATCCAAGCTTCACATAGTGCGCCACAGCTTCTGCGGTCTTCTCGAGGTCGTCGCCGCTCGCGTGTCCATAGACCATGACCGCATCCCGCGATTGCCCACCCAGCAGCTGATACAACGGAACATTCAGGCGCTTTGCGGCTAGGTCCCACAGAGCGGTGTCGACCGCACTGATCGCACTCATCGTTACCGGACCGCGCCGCCAGTATGCGCCCTTGTAGAGGTATTGCCACGTATCTTCGATGCGGCGCGCGTCGCGGCCGATCAACAGCGGCACCAGATGGTCAGACAGATAGGATGCAACGGCAAGTTCGCGTCCGTTCAGCGTTGCGTCTCCCAGTCCGTAGCTGCCATCGTCCGTCACGATCTTCAGAGTGACGAAATTTCTGCCCGGGCTGCAGACGATCACCTTCGCATCTACAATCTTCATCAGGAAGTCCTCAAATACATCCGCGTTGCTTACGTCGGGACGCTCATTGTCGCTCGTTGAGCCATCCGCTAGCAAGGGCTGAAAGACGCAATCATGAAGAGCGGCTGACCTACAAGAAGCTCGACCGGCTCAGAGTTGACATGCTCGCGGGGTCCGCTGAGAATGGCCTCTGCCCGTCTAGAACTGGATTAACTGATGGACTTCATCCACGAAGATTTCCTGTTGCATTCCGAAAGCGCTCGCCGACTCTACCACGGCTATGCAGCCGGGGAGCCGATTCTGGACTACCATTCGCACCTGCCACCTGCCGACATTGCACTTCCCCGCTTCTTCAACAACCTGTTCGAACTGTGGCTCGAGGGTGATCATTACAAGTGGCGCGCCATGCGTGCCAACGGCATCAATGAGCGGTTCTGCACGGGAGATGCGTCTCCCTATGAAAAGTTTCTGGCTTGGGCGCGGACGGTTCCGTTCACGCTTCGCAATCCCCTTTATCACTGGACTCACCTCGAACTGGACAGATACTTTGGGATTCGCAAGCTGTTGGATGAAAACAGCGCCGAATGGGTCTGGGACTGCGCAAATTCGCAGTTGCCGCAACCTGAATTCTCAGCGCAGGGGATTCTGAGAAAATTCAACGTCCAGGCTCTCTGTACCAGCGACGATCCCTGCGATGACCTGGCTCAGCATCGTGCACTGGCGGCCGCCAACACAAGCTGCGCCGTCTATCCGACGTTCCGCCCTGACAAGGCTCTGGTTGTTCACGCCCCAGAGGCTTTCAACATCTGGGTTCGGCGGCTCGAAGAGGCGTGCAGCTGCGAAATCGGAAACTTTGCCAGTTTTCTGAATTCGCTTCAGCAGCGTCACGACTATTTTCACGAAAATGGCGCGAGACTCTCCGATCACGGCTTGCCTTACTGCTACGCTACCCCATGCAAGGAGTCTGAGGCTGCGGCGATCTTCTCCCATGCTCGCAAGGGCGTCACTGCGAGCCCTGATGAGCAAGATCGGTTTGCGTCCTTCATGATGCTCTTCTTTGGGCGCCTGGACGCGGAAAGAGGGTGGACCAAACAGCTGCATGTCGGAGCCTTGCGCGCCGTAAATACACGCGCGGAGGAGGAATATGGCTCCAATACGGGCTTCGATACCATCGGAGATCACAGTCAGGCGGCCAGCCTCTGCTGCTATCTGGATTCCCTCGAGCGCGATCACGCCCTGCCGAAAACGATTGTCTATAACCTGAATCCCTCAGATAACTATGCCTTCGCGGCTGCCATCGGCAATTTCCAGGATGGCTCACTCGCTGGAAAAATTCAGTTTGGCAGCGCCTGGTGGTTTCTCGATCAGAAAGAAGGGATCGAATTGCAGCTGAATGCGCTGTCCAATACGGGCTTGCTCGCCCGTTTCATAGGCATGGTCACGGATTCGCGTTCCTTCATGTCATTTCCGCGTCACGAATATTTTCGCCGCGTCCTGTGCAATCTTATTGGGCGGGATATGGAGAACGGCGAGCTGCCGCGTGATGAGGCCTTGCTCGGCGGTATGGTGCGCAATCTTTGCTTTGAGAACGCACGGAAATATCTCGATCTTCCGATCATCAAGAACTCAATCGAATCCCCGTCGGAGACAGTCTCATCGCAGCGCACCCATCGCGGCTAAATGCCCAAGGATTCGTACACTTCATGGCAAAGTCGACTCTCAATCTGGCATCGCGAACTGCGGTCCTTATCAGAGGAACGTCGGGAGTCGAGTTGGCCGCGATTTTTGTCGCGCGCCTCGTGCTGACTGTCGACGGAGGGTTTCTGGCGAGCGGCATGAATCAATGACCGATGTTACGCTTCCACCACGCCTCGGCCGGCGCCGTTGGCTGATTTGCGCCCTTCTATTTTTCGCGACGACCATCAATTACGCCGACCGCCGAGTGTTGGGATTGCTGGCACCGCCGTTGCAAGTAAAGATCGGCTGGGACGAGAAGCAGTACGCCTACATCGGCACAGCCTTCTTAATTGCATACGCAATCGGCCTTCCGCTCATTGGAAGATTTATCGACCGTGTCGGTACCCGCACAGGGTACGCCACCGCCATCGCAATCTGGAGCCTGGCCGCCGTCGCGCATTCGCTCGTCCGTAGCGCGCTCGGTTTCGGAATCGTTCGCTTCGCTCTCGGATTGGGCGAGTCTGGCAATTTTCCCGCCGCGATCAAAACCGTCGCTGAGTTGTTCCCCAAAAAGAACGCGCCCTGGCTACCGGTATCTTCAACTCCGGGACGAATGCGGGCGCTACCATCCTGGGCTTTCTTGCTGGGCAAATTTCTAACCGACCCAATCTGGCGGTTTTTCCTTTTCTGGTTGCCTAAATTCTTTTCCACCGTTCACGGTGTTTCGCTGACGAGATTGGGATTGCCGCTAGTGATTATCTACAATTGTGCGACGGTTGGAAGCGTCTTCGGAGGCTGGTTGCCTGCGCGCTTCTTGAAAGCCGGATGGTCCCTGAATCGTGCACGCAAAACGGCGATGCTGATTTGCGCCCTAGTCGTTGTTCCGGTTGTGCTCGCAGCGAAAATTCACAGCCTCTGGGGAGCCATCATCGTGATCAGCATGGCAGCTGCGGCCCACCAGGGGTGGTCTGCCAATCTGTTTACTCTGGTCTCCGATCTTTTTCCCAAGAATGCGGTTGCCTCGGTGGTAGGTATCGGAAGTTTTGGGGGCGCGATCGGCGGTGCTCTTATCGCTACGTTTACGGGTTTCTTGCTGCAACTGACGCACAGCTATGTCCCTATTTTTATAATTGCCGGTTGCATTTATCTGGTGGCACTGTTGCTGATTCACAGCTTGGCGCCGCGCCTGCAGCCGATCGCGGGCATGATTCTCGTATTGAAACTGCTATGCAATGAGCATTCGAGAGGACGTGCCCGCAATGTCCGATTGGAGAATCCGTGAAGATCGCCGTACGCGCCTTGTTTCTTGGGGTCATTTGCATGAGATCATTCCCCGCAATCAGGTGGTGCAGCGAGAACAGCCCACAAGGACGCCCGCGGCGCACTTGGCTAACGAGTGGTTCCCATTCCTCGAGTACCAAACACGGAGCAGGGATCGGAAGGGATGGTCATCAGAGGCGGAACAAGTAAGCAACTTTCACAAAAAATTGGCGGCCATCGTTCACGAAGCGATTTGGATCCGGAGGGCCGATCGCGGGTCCCGGTTTGCTCAAGTTGCTGTTGTAACCGACGTACACTGCAGTCCCGGGATGGACTAGGTAGGTCACGAGGAAGTCTTCATTCAAGCCACGCACCGTGGGGGTCGCCGTGAACGACGGATTCGCCAGTACCGCGCTGTATTGCGCAATGAATCTCAGCGACAGCTCGTGGTTGATTTGCCAATTCCAGTTCGAACGCGCGGTATGGGAGTTGTAGATGGAGCGGCCATTCTGGAGGTTGGCGTTGTGGTCGAAAAGGTAGGTATTGGTCACTGTCAGTCCGCGGGAGGTCAAGAACGTCAGATCGGCCTCCGCCTGCTGATAGCGAGCCTGTACGGGTGCCTGCCCAGCTGGCGGGTCCACGTTGGAACGAGTGCCCCACTCTGTGGAAAGTTTCAGACGGAGAAAGCGAGCCTGTGTGCTCTGGACCGCCAGCCCGTACGCGCGCACTAAGGGAAAATTGGTGACGTGATTCAGCTGAGCAAAGTCCTCGTGACTAAAAACATCATGCCACTCCCAGAGGTAAGCAGACACCGTGGTGTTGTGTTTCACGTCCACCCTGACTGTAGGTGAGATGCCCTCCCAGTTCTTGATCCCGTCGTAGTGCACGTTGCGGGCGGCATAGACTTCTGCCCAGACCCTCGTGATCCAAGCGTTCTTCGGCCAGAACTGGTAAGCGAGGGTCTGACCCAGTTCGCGCCAGTTGCTATGATCGTAGAAAGACATGGCTGGCTGAAAGCCCGGAGAGCGATTCAGAAAATAGCCGATGTAGTTGAAGCCGCGGCTGACACGGGTCAACGTGGCATCCACGGTGCTGCCGGAGAAGGCTGAGCCATCGAGCCCGCGGTTCCAATTGTAAGCGGCCATGAGAGTTGCCTTCCAAGTACGGCCCACGCCAAGTGTAGTGTCAACATCCACTACTCGGCTGTAGCTACCCGCGAACTCGCGGTCGGCATAAAATGCACCCAAATTCGAGTGTGAAGGCAAGTCGCGGCTAAAACGGAATACGTCAAAGAACGCGCGTTTGCCCGATGCCGGGTCTGACTGCGGAACCGACTCGCCCGGAGAACGGTCATCGGCAAACAGCGCTCCGATGGAATAGTGTCCCAATTTGCCGGTGAGGCGCGCGCCAAAATCCGGGTCGGCGATCCGGCGTGTGAACAGTAAGTGCTGGCTGGGAACGACCATCGGCACATCGAAGTAGCTGGAGTTCTCGGTGAAGAACGGCCGCTTCTCGGGATAGAACAACTCGTAGCGCTGATTAGTCGTGATTTGCGGCTGGTCCGATTCGACCTGGCTGAAGTCAGGCCTGACCGTGACATCGAGGACTAAGCTGTCCTTGAGAATGGCTTTGGCATCCAGGCCGCCAAGCATTTCGGAGCGGCCGATATAGCTAGGGTTGTTAGGGTCGCGCCCACCCACCGAATGAAGCGCACGCGCGCTGACATATGGATTGAATTGCAGGTTGCGTCCCGGCGAAATGTTTTCTATTCCGGTCGCGGGGGAAGCCTGACTCAGAAAACCTCGATATTGCGAGCTTACCCGCGGCCACCAAGACACCTCGGACCGGCGTCCCAGGTTCCGCCAAAGCGCGATGTTCCATGTCTGCGATGACTCGTGCGAAAAGCGCAGGCTCTTGAAAGGAATGCTCATCAGAACGACATAGCCGCCCGCCGTGATCTGCCCCTTGGAGGTCCAGACGGTATCGAATCCTTCATCGGCGCTGTCAGAATCCTCCGAGTAGATTGCGTCATCCTGCACGCCGAGCGGATTGCACTCGAACTGGTAAGCCCGCCGGCGATCGCGGAACGTGTCAATGTAAATTCCCACTTGGTCCTCGTCAGGTGCAATCGCTTCACGGTGATCAAGACGGGCACGGATCTTGCGGGGATCGCTATCGTGCGCTATGAAAACGATATGAAGCGCGTGAGAGTCATAGCCCAGGTAAGCCTCGGTGGGCTGAGTCGCGGGGCGACCATCGTCGGGTGCGCGCTGAATGAATCCCTTTACTAATGCCAGTTTGCCTTTCCACGCGTCCTCTGACTGCATAGCGACGAACTCTTCCAGCCGGGGGGCGCGCTCAATCCGGGGGATGGTCAGAGGGCTGCGATTTGGCACGCTTTCCACGAATGCGGTCCGGTTGTCAGCTTCGGCACAGCTAACCGTGGCCCAACCGACGATAAGAACCAGGACCATCGGGAACACTGCAAGGAGTGTTCTGGTACTCCGATGTTGCATTGGCATGGCATCCGCTCCCTGGCTCCAGCCAAGTTTGCTCATGCCGAAAGATCTCGCAACCGAGATTGGGCGAACCGTTAGGAGAAGTTGGCGAACGCCATTGTGAAGGCGGGCGACTTACATTGCCTGGCAGAGCCGGGAAGCCATTCCTTTGAGACTGTCTGGCATCGCACGGAATGTATTGGCCATCCGAAACAATGCGTTCGCCAGATGTCGTTTGCCATTGGACGGGTGTGCCACAATACTGGGGACGAGGTGGTCTTGCCGTGCAAGCCGACCAACATGTCTCCGGAGGTATTGCAGATGGCGCCGCCAAGAAGCGGAGGCGTGGCATTCGCTATCCCGGACCTGTCGCACTCTTGCTGGTGTGGACGCTGATTGGGACTCTGTCGTACGGCCGGCACTACCTGCAGGACCATTCTTCCCTGCCGCCCGCTGACATCTCCTTCGAATTTCTGGGTTGGCTAACCTGCTTTCTTCCGTGGGCTGTGCTGTCTCCGGTCGTGTTTCGTCTTGAGCGCACGTATCCGCTGAGCACTGCAAGGTGGTCGCTGAACTTGGTCAAGCTGACCCTCGCAGGCCTGGCGATGGCATATGTCGGCGCGGAGGCGGCACTTGGCCTCGGCGTTGGGATCGACTTTTTGTTTCGCCGACCGCTGGACATTCCGCGCCACTGGTGGATGCCGTCACTGAAGGAACTCTGGGTCATACTGCTGATCTACTGGCTGGCCGTGATTGCGGGTTACGTGATTCGCAACCTGATCCATCTGCACGAACGGGAACAAGAGGCGGCGGAACTCGCGCTCCAGAAATCGCGACTGGAGAGCAGCCTGCGCCAGGCCGAATTGGAAACCCTCCGCACCAGGCTGAATCCGCACTTTCTATTCAATTGCCTGCAGAACATCGCGGTCCTTACCCAGGAGAATCCCAAGACTGCGAACCAGATGCTGACGCGCTTGGGTGAACTGCTGCGGAACTCGCTCCGCGGCGAGGCTCGTCCCGAGACGTCGCTTGAATCGGAAATTGCTTTGGCGAAGAGTTACGTAGCAGTCGAAAAGGTTCGCTTCGGCGAGCGCTTATCCGTGTTGTTTGATATAGCTCCCGAAACTTGGTCGGCACTCGTGCCAACTTTCCTGCTGCAACCGCTGATTGAGAACGCGATTCTGCACGGGCTGCGCGGTATATCCCGTGAGGGAGCTATTCTGGTCCACAGCGCTGTTGAATCGGACACGCTCGTCCTGACAGTCACCGATAATGGCAATGGCCTGCCGGTGACGAGCATGTCCGACCTCGAAACAGGAGTCGGATTGACATCCACTTGCGAGCGGCTGCAGGGAATGTACCCAGAGCAGCATTCCTTCGCAATTCGCACACTCCCCGAGGGAGGAACCGAAGTACAGCTCGTCTTGCCGTTACGGCTCGACGCCACGCACACCGGAGTCATGGTTGAAGAGCAAACTTCGTTTGTTGATCGTCGATGATGAGCCGCTAATCCGGATCGGAAATCGTAACGCTGCCTCGCGCGTCGAGGACATCGAGATCCTTGGTGAGTGTTGCTCTGGAACGGAAGCGATTCACGCCATATCGACCCACCGGCCTGATCTTGTGTTGCTCGACATCCAGATGCCGGATTGCTCCGGCGTCGATGTCATCCGCGCAATGGGTACGGAACAGATGCCCCCAGTCATCTTTATCACCGCCTACGACGAGTATGCGGTCAAAGCTTTCGAGCTGAATGCGGTGGATTACCTTCTGAAACCCTTCGATGAAGAGCGCCTCCACGAGAGCATCGATCGGGCGCGGCAGCGAATCGCAGCGACGAATCAAGGACTGCTCGCTCAGCGATTAGAAGCGCTACTGCAGACACGACCGCCGAAACCGGGTCGACTCGTGGTCCGAAACGGCGACCGATACGAATTTGTTGCCATTGAAAGCATCGACTGGATCGAATCGGCCAACAACTTTGTTGAGCTCCACTGTGGGTCGAAGCATTATCTGCTCGGCGAAACCTTGACCAGTCTGGAAGGCAAGCTGGATTCCGCCAGGTTCGCCCGAATCCATCGGGGACGGATCGTCAACATCTCCCGAATCATTGCCGTGCATCCACTGATAGGCGGGACATACGAGGTGGAGTTGCACAATGGCAACCGTCTCACTACCGGGAGACAATACAAAGAAGTTGTACGAAAGCTAATTCACAATTGATGAAGCAAACGCTCCCACCCCGCGCCGGCTTCGGTGTCGAACCGAGATTCTATAGGCCCAAATCCTATCACCAGTTATCAGACGCATAACGGTCTCATTCGCCTGCGAAAGGGTAGTGGCTTAGCAGTGGAAGTTACCGCCGATCTACGGCGGTTTAGAGGAAAACACAATGGCTATCCGAAAAATGCCTCCGCGTCTTCTATCGGTCCGCGCAAATAGCTCGCGTGCAAGATCCAGCGGGATTCTGTTCTTGGCGAGCCCCTCGAAACCATTCGGAATCCTGGCGTGTCGACGCCTACCGAATCAGCCAGTACAGCACGACGGTTACAGCCGAAAGAACAACCAGCTGGAGTCGCCAGTCGAAAATGCCTCGAAAGCTCTCTGCTGGCACGCTCCAACTTACGGTGAGTTTCTCCAGCTTTACTGGGTCAGTCTTTTTAGTAAAGGACGACACAGCAAACATTGCAACCACACAGGCAGTACTCCCCCAAAGCCCTCGGTAGGTGTAATTCAGCGTCAGCTTGGAATGAAGCCAGGGAAACAGCCGGCTCCCCTCTTGTACGCCAATCAATTGATCTGTCACAAATAACGTAGCCAGAACGCATCCCACAATCACTGACGCCAGGGCGCCCATTGTTGTCACACGCTTGCTGAGGACCCCGAAGATGATGGCCGGCGCAACTGGCATGATGAGGTAGATCGAGATGGTCTGGAGATATTTATAGAGGCCATCTGGCGTTTTGTAGATGGCATAGGCCGCCATAACGCCGAGCACAGTGGCGACGACAATCACACAGCGCCCTAATCGAACCTGTGCTCTCTCGCTGGTTAGAGGACGAAGGCGGAGAATGAAATC
>Ga0137403_10002182_pt1 | contig 24068 bp, 15 predicted proteins | sample CZOMad2_1_16fung_FD_122057 | JGI IMG/M metagenome (GOLD analysis project Ga0137403, IMG submission 122057) | Vadose zone soil fungal communities from Angelo Coast Range Reserve, California, USA - CZOMad2_1_16fungal (Hybrid Assembly) | ecosystem: Environmental > Terrestrial > Soil > Vadose zone...
TGCTGATCGGCATCGTTAAAAAGAACGCGATCATGATGATCGACTTCGCGCTGGAAGCGGAGCGCAAGGAAGGTAAAGCGCCCCTCGATGCCATCTACGAAGCGTGCCTGCTGCGCTTCCGGCCCATCATGATGACCACCATGGCCGCGCTGCTTGGAGGTTTGCCGCTCGCCCTGGGCACCGGTGTGGGCTCTGAGCTTCGCCGACCATTGGGCATCACCATCGTCGGCGGCTTGATCCTCAGCCAAATTCTCACCCTTTATACGACGCCTGTCGTCTATTTAGCGTTTGACTGGATTGCGCATCGCTTCCAATTTCACATCGGCAATCCGGTCGAAGACCCTGCACCTGGAGACTAGAGCATGAACGTCTCCTCAAATTTCTCTCTACCTTTTATTCGTCGGCCGGTCGCGACGTCGCTGATAACGTTGGCCATCTTGCTCTCCGGCGTCGTGGCATTTCGCTACCTCCCGGTTGCGCCATTGCCCCAGGTGGATTTCCCAACCATCTCTGTCGGGGCGAATTTGCCCGGTGCAAGTCCAGAAACGATGGCCTCAGCCGTGGCCACTCCGCTGGAGCGCCAATTCGGCCGCATCGCGGGCGTCACGCAGATGACTTCGTCCAGCGGGCTCGGCTCCACCGGAATCACGCTGCAGTTTGACTTGAATCGCGACATCAACGCCGCCGCCCGCGATGTGCAAGCCGCCATCAACGCCGCGCGCAGCCAGCTCCCTCCCGATCTTCCGGGCCAGCCAAACTATCGCAAGGCCAACCCTGCCGACGCGCCGATCCTGCTGCTTTCGCTGACGTCGGAAAATATTCCGCCCGCGCAAATCTACGATGCCGCCGATTCCATCCTGGCGCAGAAGTTGGCCCAGGTGGAAGGCGTCGGGCAAGTCTTCACTTGGGGCAGTTCGCGTCCGGCCGTTCGTGTGGAAGTGAATCCCAACCAGCTCAACGCCTATGGCATCAGCCTGGAAACCATCCGGCGTTCCTTGCAAGTGGCCAATGCCAATCTGGCCAAGGGCTCGGTATCCGACTCGACCAGAATGTCGACCATCGCCGATTCCGATCAGCTTTTCAAAGCCTACGAATATCAGCCGCTGATCGTTGCCGGACACGTCGGCGCCCCGGTGCGTCTGCGGGATATTGCGCAGGTCGAAGATTCGGTCGAAGACACTCGCAACCTCGGCCTCACCAATAATCAGCCTTCCGTAATGCTGGCCATCTTCCGCCAGCCCGGCGCGAACATGATCGAAACTGTGGATCGCATTCTCGCGCTTCTTCCTCGCCTGCAGGCCTCGATTTCCCCGTCACTGCATCTCAACGTGGCCATTGACCGCACCACCACCATCCGCGCCTCGGTGCACGACGTCGAAATTACCCTGATCATTTCCATCACCCTCGTGATTCTGGTGGTCTTTGCGTTCCTGCGCAGCTACTGGGCCACCATTATTCCCAGTGTGGCCGTGCCGCTCTCCCTCATCGGCACTTTCGGCGTCATGTATCTGTTCCACTACACCTTGGACAATCTCTCGCTAATGGCGTTGACCATCTGCACTGGTTTCGTCGTCGACGACGCCATCGTGGTCATCGAAAACATCACACGTCACATCGAAGCCGGCATGAGCCCCAGGGAAGCCACCATCAAAGGCGCCAGTGAGATCGGCTTCACCGTTCTTTCCATGAGCACCTCGCTCGTTGCCGTCTTTATCCCCATCTTGATGATGGGCGGTATCGTCGGACGTCTCTTTCGCGAATTCGCCGTCGTGCTCAGCGTAGCCATCGGCGTTTCGCTCTTCGTCTCCCTGACTACGACGCCGATGATGTGCGCCCTGTTCCTGAAGCGCGACACAGGTCATCATGGCCGCGCCTACCGTCTTTCGGAAGGCATCTTCAATCGTCTCTTGCGCACCCACGACATCAGCCTCCGCTGGGTTTTGCGCCATCAGTTCTTGATTCTTCTAGTTACCATCGGCACCGTTTGTCTCAACGTCTATCTTTTCTGGGTTACCCCGAAAGGATTTTTCCCCCAGCAGGATACCGGCCGCCTCAATGGCATGATTCAAGGGGATCAGGATCTTTCCTTCGCGGCCATGTCGCAGAAGATGCGCGTGTTCACGGATATCGTATCCAAAGATCCCGCCGTCGATTCCGTAACCTCCTTCACCGGAGGCGGCAGCGGCGGGAGCACCGCACGGATGTTTGCGCAGCTCAAGCCCCTCAATGTGCGAAAACTGAGCGCCGACCAGGTTATCGGCCGCATTCGCCGCGCGAGTTCGCACGTTCCCGGCGCCGCTCTTTATTTGCAAGCGGTGCAGGATCTCACCGTAGGCGGTCGCTTCGGTGGCGCGCAATACCAATACACGCTGCAAGCCGACAATCTTGGCGATCTAACTCACTGGGCGCCTCTCATCCAACAGCGCATCGCCAAAATCTCCGAATTGCGCGACGTCAATTCTGACCAGCAGATGCGTGGTCTGGCCAGCAATATAGTTATTGACCGCGCTACCGCCGGCCGGCTCGGCGTTGCGGTGCAGGATATCGACAACACTCTCGGCGACGCTTTTGGCCAGCGCCAGGTCTCTAATATTTACAAAGGCTTGAATCAGTATCACGTCGTGATGGAAGTCGCTCCCGAAGCGCAGCAGAGCCCAGACGCTCTAAAAACGATTTACGTCCCAGCAAAGTCCGGCAAACTCGTTCCTCTCAGCGCCTTCGCGCATTACGAATACTCCAATACGCCGCTGTCGGTGAATCATCAGGGCCTTTTCCCGTCCATTACCCTATCCTTCAATCTTGCTCCCGGCGCTTCTCTTGGACCCGCGGTGCAGCACATTATCGAAGCCCAGCGCGAGCTTGGCGTCCCGAGCAGCGTCCACGCCACTTTTCAGGGAACTGCCCAGGCCTTTCAAGACTCGCTGGCCAACCAACCCGTATTGATTGTCACCGCGCTCTTCGCCGTCTATATCGTGCTCGGCATTCTCTACGAGAGCTTCATCCACCCCATCACCATTCTTTCTACGCTCCCGTCCGCAGGCATCGGCGCATTGTTTGCCGTGCAATTCGCCAAGTCCGATCTCAATATCATCGCGCTCATTGGCATCATCCTGCTGATCGGCATCGTCAAGAAAAACGCTATCCTCATGATCGATTTCGCGGTCCAAGCCGAGCGACTGGAAGGCAAGTCCACGCTTGACGCCATTTATCAGGCTTGTTTGCTGCGCTTCCGGCCCATCATGATGACCACCATGGCGGCGCTCTTGGGTGCGCTTCCCCTTGCTCTTGGCACCGGTGTCGGCTCGGAACTTCGTCGTCCTCTGGGTATCACCATTGTCGGCGGACTCATCTTGAGCCAGATGCTCACCCTTTTTACGACGCCCGTCGTTTACATTTACATGGATCGCATTCAGACTTGGCTGCAAGGCCATCGTCATCGTGGCGGCGCTCCCGCTCCTCTCCCCGCTCACTCCGATTAGAAGTCATTGTTACATCATCAATTACTGTAAGAAGTAGTGAAGACGGGGGTCTCCCTTTAGCCCCCATTCTGTACCCCCGTACAGCTAGCATCCTGTAGGCGCCCTGAGGCAGAATCGCACCATCCTGAACGACGCAGCTCAGGGGTTTGGTCCGGTTGGGATTTCAGTCGGCGTCGTTTGCGTGCTCTGGTCCGTACATTCTTCCTGGTAGTTTTCTCGCCTTCTTCGGCCAGTTTCCCGTGGGTAGTTTGCTATTGCGCTGCGGTCAGCGCCGCGTTTTCAAAAGCGGCGGCTTTTCGGTCGGAACCGTAGCGCCCAGATAGCCGAAGCGTCGTACAAAAAATTAAGGTCGGGGGTAATGAGATATGGTTCTACGTAAGGTCGTTTCTGTGTTCGCTTTGGTCGCGGCATCCTTGTTCGGGGTGGCCTCTGCAAATGCCAAAGCGTTCTATATTTCTGGGAGTTCATCTAGCAGCACAGCAGCAGGCTCGAGCTGCAGTAGTGCGCTCTCCGTCGCTTGGTTCAATAATTCGTCCAGTTGGGGCTCTGCCACGCATCAAATCAGTCCCGGCACCACGGTATTTCTCTGTGGTACCTTTACCGGTCGTCCGGGCCAGCAACTCCTGAACGTCCTCGGAAGCGGCACTTCTTCCTATCCAATCACGATCAAATTCCTCCCAGGAGCGGTCCTTAGCGCTCCATACTGGTCAAGCTCCGGCGCGATCAGCATGCAAGGCCGCAGTTATATCGTCGTGGATGGCGGAGGGAGCGGCATTATCCAAAATACTGCCAATGGAACGGGTCGCGCATACCGTCAGCAGACCGTCGGCGTCCAAGCGAGGAGCTGTACCCATTGCAATGTGCAGAACATTACGATTCAGAACCTCTATGTACGCACGTCGGCCACGGATCTGGCCGCGACCCATACAGTTCATTGCGTTTATTGGCACCTAGCAAATTATCTGACACTAAATCATATTACCTGCCACGATGCCTCTTGGGCCTTTGCGGGCGACGGGAACTACTTCACGCTATCGAACTCCAACATCTACCATGTTGATCATGGTGTCGCCTCCGGCCCCTCCGGCAAAGCTGGAAGCTATAGCATCCACAACAATCATTTCCATGACTTCGCGAATTGGGATTCTCCCACGAACACCTATCACCATGATGGCATCCACCTTTGGGGCCAGAATGGCGGGACCATCACCAGCGGCGCGATTTACAACAACACCTTTGACGGCGACTTCGGGGTCAATATTACCGCTCACGTTTTCCTGCAGGACTCGGTGCAACATGTAGCCGTGTACAACAACATCGCCGTAGCTCCAACCAATCGCAATATGAATTCCATTTGGTTTACTGCCGTCTCCACCAGCATGCGCGGCGGTTCGGCGATCGGGAACTCGGCGAACAACAATTCCATCAATGCCGGTGGCCATCGTTCTGGCAGCGCCATCTATGTCGACAATCAATTGCAGTTTACTGCCGTCAACAACGTCATGGGCGGGGGCGTGACCGACGTCAGCATCCAGCGTGGCACTACTCTCACCTCTACCGGCGTGAACAACAATGTCTACCGCGACTTGCTGGCGGAATTTGGCGACCGCAATGCTTTCGGTTACAAGGGCCAGCATTTCTATAGCTTGTCCCAATGGCGGGCCGCCTGCCATTGTGACTCTGCTTCCAAGCTCATTCTTGGCAGCCAGACAACCGCCTTTTCCTCCGTTCTTGGCGGTAATGGCCCGACCATGGCCGAAGGAGGTGTAACCAGCGCCTTGGTTGTAAACGGCGTTGACGCCGCAACTATGCCCGACGCCGTCAATTTGTCGGTTGTTTCTGCCCCGACCACCACCGACCCCGAATTTGAGCTTCTTTACACCGTCGGGGAAGGCAACGGCCTAAACCTGTCCGATTTGGCCGTCGACGACCTCGCTCCCTTGGCCGTCGGCATAAATGGTACCCCTCGCCCCACTGCCGGCCCTTGGAACGTCGGCCCCTTTTAACCCTAGCGTCTCGCCCTACCGCATGGTGCCGCGGCTGTGTCCATTCCGGACACAGCCGCGGATTTCTTTTATGTGCTAGATCCTTTTGTTGCCCTCTCCACCCCTCTGCTCGCCGCCCCAAGATAAGGATTCAGCCGACCAATCGCCGAACCCTAGGCGGCGCCCTGAAGAGACGTCTCATTCCGCGCAGCCCCGGCCTTCTCCTGGTCGCTCTTACGAGCTGCCGATCAGGTACCCCGTCAGGAAAACCAGGAACCCACCCACAACCACTTGAAACGTAGCCTGCAAAAGTGGCGTGTCCATATAGCGGTGACGGATGTAGGCGATCACCGCCAGCTCGACGCACACCACGATCACCGCCAGCAGCGTCGCCGCGTGGAAATTGCCGATTAGAAATGGCAGCGTATGCCCTAATCCTCCGGCCGTTGTCATCAGTCCTGTGGCCGCCCCGCGAATCCACGGCGATCCGCGCCCGGTCAGCGATCCATCGTCCGACAGCGACTCCGCGAATCCCATCGATATTCCCGCCCCGAATGAGGCCGCCAATCCCACCCGAAATGCGTCCCAACTGTTGTGCGTCGCAAAGGCAGCCGCAAAAAGCGGCGCCAGCGTCGAGACCGACCCATCCATCAGACCCGCCAGCCCCGGCTGCACGATTTGGAGCAGAAACAATTTGTTGTGCGAAGCCTCTTCGGCCGCTTTCGCGCTTTGCGTCAGGTGTTTCTCTTCCAGGTTGCCGGCCGTCTGCGTGTGCTTGCGCTCCTCATCCGCCAGCTTATTCAGCAATTCTCGCGTCGACGCGTCCGTGGTTCGCGCGATAGCTTTCTGATAAAAGCGCTGCGCCTCCATCTCCATCACTTCCGCCTGGCGCCGCGCCACGTTCACTCCCAGCGGCCGCACCAGCCACGTTGGATTCCGCCGCAAAAACCCTTTCACGTTTTCCCGCCGGATCAGCGGAATTCGTTCGCCAAACCGCTGTCGGAACATCGCCAGCAGCCGGTCCCGGTGTACGACTTCTTCCTCCCGCATCTCCTCGAACATATCCGCCGTAGCCGGATACGACTCTCTCAACGCATCCGCAAATTCGCCGTAAATCCGCCCATCCTCTTCCTCCGACGAAATCGCCAGCGCCAGAATCTCACGCTCGGTCAAATCCCTGAATTTCTTCAACATCAGTCGCCGCCCTCACACACTTCGACCCGCAGCATCGCACAAGCGCCCCACATCGGCAATCCCTGCAGTGCAGACCGAAGAGCATATGGCCCACAGGCGAATGCCACTAGTCGGACAGGTGCATCCTTTTCAGCAGCTTGGCGAAACGCGGGTCTTGGCGGAGAGTTTTCATTAGCGGATCGGTCTTCAATTCGGGCGTGCCGGGGTCGCGTTGCCGATAGGAGCGATCCAGCCACGCGAAAGCCTTCTCGACTTCTCCGCGATAGGCGTAGGCTTCGGCGATTTGATAGGCGGCGTCATTTTGGTGTGTGGCGATGAGCGTTTTCAATACGTTTTCCGACTCCTCGCGCCGGCCTAGCGCGTGATAAGCCAAGACCTCACCTGACAATTTTTCCCAGTCGCCAGTCTCCTTCTCGATGTCCTCCAACGCGCTCTGCCAGCGCCCTTGCGCCAGTAGGATTTGGCAATAGGTGAGGTGAAGAGACGAAAGTTGCGGGTTCAATTCCTGAGCCTTTTGCAGCGCGGCTAGGGCTCCTTCGTTTCGGTCGAGGAAGTACAGCTCATATCCCAACGCTAAGTGAAAATTGGCCGTTAGCGGGTCCAGCGCAATAGCCTGCTCGTATAGTGCGACTGCCTCTTCCACTCGGCCGAGGATCCTCACGAGGTGCGCTCGATTGGCTAACACCGCCGCGCTACCCGGTTCCAACAGCGCAGCCTTCTTCAGAGAAGCATCGGCGCCTTCCCAATCCCAGTCGTGGTTCATCTGGACCAACGCCAGCGTCATGTAACCCGTAGCTGAACCTGCGTCGAGGCTAATGGCCCTTTCCGCGCTTTCGCGGGCGCGCCGAAAACCGTCAGCGCTATCGATCAGGCCGATCCTCGCCAGCCTCTCCAACACTTGCGAGTTCTGCGCCCAGGCTGGCGCATAGTTTGCATCTAGCTTGATGGCGCGCTCCGAGTAAGCAAGCGCCTTGGTGAGGTCTTCGCGGTCTTGCCCGCGGGCGATGAAGTACTGCCCCTGAAGATAAGCCTGGTAAGCCTCGGAATTTGTGGTGCGTGGAGTGGCCGGAATCGCCGCGCTATTGGCGCTAAGCAATTTCACCTGTAGCGCGCTGGCCACCGCGCGAGCTATTTCATCCTGCGCGGCGAAGATGTGGCTTACCTCGCGGTCGTAGGTTTCGGACCATAGTTGGAAGCCATCGTCAGCTTTAATGAGCTCCGCCGTAATGCGCACCTGATTGCCTTCTTTACGTACCCTGCCTTCCAGGACATTCGCCACTCCGAGCTTCCGCCCCACAGCCCGCAGATCCTCGTTTCTCCCTTTGAACTGAAAGGCTGAGGAGCGTGCGACGACTTTGAGTCCAGGTACTTTGGCAAGGTCGTTTATCAGTTCTTCGGTCAGTCCATCCGAGAAATAATCTTGGTCTTTCCCCGGACTCAGGTCGGCGAAGGGCAATACTGCGATGGAGCTGTTGTTCAAGGCGCGAGCAATGGGTTTGTTTCGTGCGGGCCAGAAGTAAACCGCCATCGCAGCGGCAATGAGGGTCAGCACCGCAGGAATAGCTATGGCATATAGGCCGCCCTTATGCAAACGGGACTCGCGTTGCACTCCCACTGGCTCGGAAGCAGGCGTCTGCTTTGCCTCCGCGTCAGGTGCGGGCAAAGATGCAGGCGCGGCCTCGGTGTCTTCCGCCACCGGGGCGATGAACCGGTATCCCCGCTTCGTGACCGTTTCGATGAAAACAGGCTTGTCAGGCCTGTCTCCAAGTATTCTTCGGATATCCAGGATGTACTTTCTCAGGATCTCGGGGTTGACGTATGTTTCCGTCCATAGGGCCTCCAGAAGCTCGTCCTGAGTAACCAGGCGTCCTGGGTTTTCAACAAGATAGCGTAGGACATCGAACGCCTTCGGGGGGATTCGCACCCGCTTCTCGCCACTCCAAAGACAGTGGTTCGTGGTGTCGAGCCGGAATGACTGGAAGGATTTCATCCCCCTATTCGAGTCCAGAGAGGGAAAAGTCGGCACAAGCAGCGCTTGCGAAATCGATACCTCGGTAGCCTTCGGTGAGTTAAGGTCTCCATGAGGCGAGTTTAGGGCGGCGCTGTATCACTCGTAATATCCCTGTTTTCATCGACATGGCCGGCATACAAAGACTTCACGGAAACCACACATTGGCTTCACACCTAAATCTCTTCGGCTTCGTATTGTGCTGCCTCGCATCGACGAGGGTTCCTAAATCCGACAAATCGGACGGCGAAGTATACCCACGCGATGCCCAAATAATGACATCAGGAGGGATGCCATGGAAAACAAGAACACCATCTCAGGGACGAAAACTGGAAAGGCATTCCAGACTCTCGGACGCCTAAGCCGACGGCCAGGAGCAAGCACGATGGCTTTGCCGAATGGCGGGGAGAGAAAGACGGTTCCGAGCGGGGCTCGTACAGCCGCGCAAAATGGGTTAGGGCGGACTCGACTGGCTAGAGAGCTATTTGGCGGCCGCTATCGGCCTGGACAGTCCCTGCAGCTTGACAAAATCGCGGCGGAATATGGGATGGACGATGATTCGGTCTTGAAAGCCTTCGATGAATTCCAAACACTCGGGTGGGTCACGCTTACCGGCAACTTGTCCGTAACTATTCATTCTCCGAATCCGAAAGAGATGAAAGAGGCCTATGAGGTACGAGCCGCGCTCGAAGAAATCGCCGGGCGGACAGCGGCGGCCTTCCTGAAAAGCAATACCGCCGACCTGCTGAACGAGGTAGGAGCTATGCGCGCGGCGGTTCACGACGGAAATCTCGATGCTTGCGTGGAACACGACATTAATTTCCACCAAGGCATCCTGAAAGCATCGCAGAATGACGTCCTAGTTCGCGTGTGGGATACGTTGGCGTTTGACCTGCGGATCCGCGCGGTGATCGGAAAGATCTCCAGCGAAATGCGCGAGGTAGTTGAATCGCACCAGCCCATTGTCGAAGCCCTTCATAAAGGGCGAGGCAGAGAAGCCGGTCTTCTGTTGAGAAATCATGTAGAGACGTTCTCCGAATACATAAAAAAGTCCGAATCGGACTCGAGCTTTCATAAGGCGCTTCGCAGGGATTTAGAGGGCGCTAAGGATGTGCAGCAAGCGTTTTTCCCACCACAAAGCCTCTCGATTCCGTGCCTGTCTTGCGAGACTTTTTACAAGCCCGCTCATGATATCGGGGGCGACTACTACGATTTCTTGTCCTTACAAGGCGGACGATGGGGCATCGCCATCGGAGATGTGTCCGGAAAGGGAATTGGCGCGGCCTTGATCATGGCCAGTCTTCAAGCTTCCCTTAGATCGCAGGCCTTGCATCCGCATTTGGACCTGACCACTCTCATTGGCGACGTCAATCGCCTGGTTCATGAGTCTTCTCCCACACATTTCTTTGCCTCCCTTTTCTACGCGGAATATGAGCCGGCTACGCGGGTGTTGAAATATGTGAATGCTGGCCACAATCCACCCATTGTGCTCCGCGCCCACGATGGACAATGTGCGATGTTCCACCTGAAACCAAGCGGTATGCCAGTAGGAATCTCAGCGGACTCGCGATTCACCACCACGACGTTTCAGCTGGAAATTGGCGATATTGTTGTCGCCTACACCGACGGGATTACAGAAGTGGAAAACCGGAACGCCGAGCCTTGGGGACAGCGAGGGCTTGAGAATCTTCTGCGCTCCTGCAGCCGTCAGACACCTCAGCAAATCATCAAGCGCATTCTAGACGAAGTATCCACCTTTGCCGACCGACTCCCACAGCGCGATGACATGACTCTCGTGGTCATGCAAGTACAAGACGACTGCCACGTCTAACCTGGTGGGGCCCCCCTTCTTGAACAAGTGATTTACCTTGAGGCTGCGGCCGACCTGCGCACTCTACCAAAAAGACCACCGCGGCCCAGATTTGCGCCTGGGGATATCGATCTTGCAGTATGCTGTCCGGCGCAGCAAACAGCCTGGTCAAAAGGGCGCGTCACTAATTCAGAGGAAACCGGAGCTCAGCGTGACAACACGGCGAGAAGTCTTGAAGTATGCGGGCTTGGGCGTCAGCGCGGTAGCAGCTTCAGCGTTAGGAGTGACGCCAAACGTTAAGGCCAACATCGAACCGAATGCCGCGCAACCTCCAGCCAAGCCCGCGCAGACAGAAGTCACCGACAAAAGCGGCAAACGCCTGGCAGCGGGCCCGGAGATTGCCTGGACTAAGCCTGCAAAAAACGCTCCGGCAGCAGATGTAACCGTGGACCCCGCAAAATTGGCGCAGACCATCTTGGGATTTGGCGCGGCGTTTACCGACGCTTCCTGCTTCACGCTATCGCGCCTGAGCGACACCGAGCGCGCGAACCTTCTCCATCAGATGTTCGGGCAGGATCAACATGCCCTGAGCATAGGCCGCATTGCGATCGGTGCCAGCGATTACAGCACTGCACTGTACAGCTACGACGAGGGCCCGGCCGATCCGGAGCTGAAGCGCTTCAGCATCGACCACGACCGTGATTACGTTTTGCCTACCTTGCGTGCGGCGCTCACCGCCAACCCCGATCTGTTTCTGTTCGGCTCGCCGTGGAGCCCTCCTGGATGGATGAAGTACAGCAACTCGATGTTGGGCGGAAATATTCGCCCGGAAAATATCCCCACCTACGCGCGCTACTTTCAGAAATTCGTGGAGGAATACGCCGCAGCGGGCGTGAAAGTGCGCGCCGTAACCACGCAAAACGAGATCGACGCCGACCAGGGTGGCCGAATGCCCGCGTGTCCGTGGCCGGAAGAAGACGAGGAGCGCCTGGTGACAGCCCTCGGCCCACTCCTCGAAGCCACCGGCACGAAGATCTGGACGCTCGATCACAATTACAATTTGTTTGGCCGCGCCCTCGATCAACTCTCCAGGCCCCGCTTCAAAAAATACGTGAACACCGTCGCCTGGCACGGCTATGTGGGAAGTCCGGAGATGATGGGCAACGTAAAGCAGAAATTTCCAGACGTGGAAATGCATTGGACCGAAGGCGGAGACGACTACAAATCCGCTGATTATTTGACTAACTGGAGCAAATGGGGTGCGACCTTCGCCGGCATTCTGGCCAACGGCCCGCAAAGCATCACCATGTGGAATTTCGCTCTTGACGAACGCGGTCGGCCAAACATCGGTCCATTCGATTGCGGTGGCCTGGTGCAGATTCATTCGCAGACGAAAGAAATCACGCGAACCGGATTGTATTGGGCGTTGGTCCACCATGCCCGAGCCTTCCGTCGCGGCTCTGTGATTATCGCTTCGCACGATGCGAATGGCGATGCTCCGGCAGTGAACGCTGCACTCATCGGCCAGCCCGCCTCATCATCAACTATGACAGCAACGCCGAATACCGCCGTCACATCGCGCGTCTATCACGCTGCGGCAAAAAACTCCGACGGCTCGCTGGTCCTGGTGCTGACCAATCCGGGCGATGCCAAAGACATCACCGTCGCATGCGCCGGCCAGACAGCAAAAGTGGCGCTTACCGCAGATTCCATCGCCACTCTGCGCTGGAGCTGAATTTAACCTTTCATCGATCCACGATGATCACAACCCTCGTTCCCATTTCCATCTTCTGGACGATCTGCCGATGAAACGATACTGGCTTGTATTTCTGGTTTTTCTCGTGCCGATGTTCTACTCGACCGGCACCGTTGGCCAAAAACCATCCTTCAAAGTTCTGGCTTTCTACTCCACGAAAGTGGAACCCGACCACGTCCTGTTCGCTGAAGGTGCGCTAAAGTTCTTCTCCGATCTTGCCGCAAAAAGTAATATTGCGTTTGATTCCACGACCAACTGGGACGACCTGAATGATTCGAACCTTGCGAAATATCAAGTGGTCGTCTGGCTAAATGCTGCCCCTTCACAAGCCGGGCAAAAGCGTGCCTTCCAAAAATATATGGAAAACGGCGGCGCATGGTTAGGTTTCCATGTGTCCGCGTACAACGACAAAGATTCCAACTGGCCCTGGTTTGTGGATTTCCTCGGTGGCAGCGTATTTCACAGCAACAGTTGGCCACCGTTGCCCGCGAAACTCACTGTCGACGATCCTTCACTTCCGGTAACCAAACAACTTCCAGGCAGTTTCCTATCGCCAGACAATGAGTGGTATATCTGGAAACCAAGTCCTCGCCTGAACAAAAACGTTCGCGTCTTGGTCACTTTCGATCCTTCCAATTATCCAATCGGATTTAAGGATGTCCTCGCCAGTGGAGACCTTCCCGTAGTTTGGACCAACACGAAATACAAAATGCTCTACATGAATATGGGACACGGTGACAAGATATTCCGCAGCCCCATCCAGAATAAGCTGATCGAAAATGCAACACTTTGGCTCGGTACGCTAAAGGATAAAAAGAGTGCTGTGAAGGAAAGCGCCTCGACTCAGGCAGAGATGCCTGCCGCAACTGGCACGCTAATCAGTCCTAACGCAGTCGCAGTGAACCCGAAAACCAACAAAGTGTACGCCGTGAATTCCAGCGACGGTACGGTCACGGTCATGAGTGGGTCGGTAAATTCCGCCAAAACAGTGAAGGTCGGATCGGAGCCCTCGGCCATCGCCATAAATCCCGCGACGAACAAAATCTACGTGGGAAATTCAGCGAGCGGCACGGTATCTGTCATTGATGGCGCAACCGACACGGTGGCCGCGACGGTGAGCGTCGGAGATCTTCCCTATGTAGTTGCCGCAAATCCGACTACAAACAAGATCTATGTCTCGAAAACCTTCAGCAACACTATGGTCGTGATAGACGGCGCAACCAATAGCACTAGTAATCTCAAACCCGGAATTCAGGCCGACGCCATTGCGGTAAACCCGGTAACCAACAAGCTCTATTTAACTAACTACGAAAGCGAAAACGTAACGGTCATGGACGGCGCCACTAATGACACCGCATCAGTCCCCGCCGGAATACATCTCTGGGCTATCGCGACAAATCCAGCAACCAACAAGATCTACGCTGCCAATGCAGGCTCCGCGAATCTGACCGTGATTGACGGCGCGACCAACAACACCACCACCGTGAACACGGGAACCATTCCTTGTGCGATTGCTATTGATCCAGAAGCAAACCGAATATACGCAGTGAACTATGCCAGTGACGGTGTGACCGTAATCGATGGCGCAAATAATTCTGTGATTGCAACCGTGCCCGTGGGAGCGCGTCCTCAAGCAATCGCCATCAACTCACTGACTCACACCATCTACGTAGCCAACACGCACGGCAACACCGTCACCATAATCGATGGCACGAATAATTCGGTAATCGCAACGGTGCCGACTGGAAATGCTCCCTATGCCATCGCGGTGGATGTCGAAAACAACAAGTCATATGTCGCTACCATGGGAAAAGATCATCTAACCGTGATTGATGGACGAAAAGCCGCTAAAAGAGATCGTTCAGCAGAACGTTGAACCTGACAGCCGATTTTCGTAATACGATAGTCTTGTCATGGCCTTAGGACACTCATCCGCCGCTCGCCTAAGCCGCATTCCCGGCCTATTACACTCGCGTTTTCCTTCCCCGAATTCGAGGTGCATCCATGTCTCGCTACACCAGACGTGAATTCCTGAAAACTGGGCTCGCCGCTGGCACGCTTGCCGCCGCTGGCAGCCTCCCGCTGTTCGCCACGCGGCAGACCGCGACAGACTGGGTAACGTTAGGAAAGTCTGGAGTGAAGGTGACGCGCCTCGCCTTCGGCACAGGCAGCTTCAGCGGCCAGGTGCAGCGCGACCTGGGACAAGACGGGTTTACGCGACTGGTGCGCTACGCCTACGACAACGGCATTCGCTTCTTCGAGACTGCCGAATCTTACGGCGACATGCACAGGATGCTCGGAGTCGCCCTAAAAGGTCTTCCGCGTGATAGTTATCGCCTGATGTCCAAGGTGACCACGCACCAAGGCGTGAATCCGCAAGAAAAATTCGACGAGCTGCGCAAGCTCGCGAATACCGAATACTTCGACGTTATGCTCTTGCACTGGCAACATACCGCGACTTGGCCCGCGGACACCAGCAGGTGGCAGGATGGAATTCTCGAGGCTCAGTCAAAGAAAGCGATAGTAAGTCATGGCGCGTCGGTTCACGGCCTTCCCGCCTTGCGTCAAGTCCCCGGAAACAAATGGCTCGACATCGCCATGATCCGCATGAATCACAAAGGCGCCAGCATGGACGCCGAGGATTACAACACCCACGGACCGGGCAACGTCGCCGAAGTCGTCACCCACGTCCACCAGGTCCGCAAAGAAGGCATGGGCGTAATCAGCATGAAACTCGTGGGAGAGGGTACGTTTAACCGTGAAGACCGCAAGGCGGCAATGAAATTCGCCTTCAAGAACGCCGGCGTCGATTCCGTCACAGTCGGCTACAAGAACACTGCAGAGATCGATGAAGCGCTCGACAATCTGAATCTAGCCCTGGCCTAATAGCGCGGGGCATTGGTCGATTTCGCGTAGACCGCAGACTCCTTGAGGATTCTCAGCGCAATCCCAGCCGAGAACCTCATCTTACGACTCTCGTATCCTAATATACGGGCAATTCGACAGCCAGGTTGCGATCGGTTGTGTGGCCTCGCGGCAGGTGTCGCAAAACAAGTGCAATGACCAATGGGATCGCCACCAGCCGAAGTGACTTGATCGGATGTTGCGCGTAGTCTGCAGCAAGAATTAGCCAGATTATGTACAGCAAGACCCGATGGGCGGCATGATAGATGCCTGATGGAGCGCGTGGTCGTGCCGTGATCCCGGCTCCAAGCACGATGGAAAAACCAACCAAAATAATGGCGATCTGAGGAGCGCCCAATTGCAGCGGCTCAGTAGCGAACTTCGTATGCAGCGCGATTACGGAACAAAAATGCACCATCTGGGCCGCGACGAATGCCTGTATTAGGTTTGCGCCCTCGGGATACCATGGCAGCCATTTGCCAAGTCCCGGAGCGGCGAACCCCGCCAAAAAGAAGCAGATTGCGAACCTTGCGGTGCTGCGCGTGGCAACACCTGCGCCTTCCGCGTCCATGCCGTACGTGGCAAAACAAAGCCCAATGATCAGGACATTGCTGACTGCGACAGCTAGCAGAAGCTTGGGATTCGACAAGAAAACCCTCGAGTTGAGTTGCGGAAGCATAGCAAACTTCACGCCGCGACGCTCAAGAAGGAAATTCGGGTGAAGACGCCTCAGATTAAATAACTCATTGGAATAGGAGTGACCCGCCGTCGTTGACCCCTGCCGGAAGCGCCCCGATCATCGAAGTATCGCTATCTCGTCGAAAGGCAGGTCATGAAACGCTCCCTATCCCTGATCTTGGTGTTACTCGCGTCCTCTTGCGCAACGCTGCCACAGCCCAATTTGGTCAAAGTTCGAGTCCGGGTCATCCTGGTGGACCAGGAACTCAGTCAGAAGCCGGTACCGTTCTTCATCGTATCGCTCAAGAGCGGGGCAAAGACCGTGGAGGTTAAGACCAGTCTGGATGGAATCGCGGAAGCACAGCTTCCGCTGGGGCGCTACACGGTTTCTTCGCCGAAGCCCGCCGAGTTAGGCGGTCGGCGCTTTTCTTGGAATACTCAGGTATCGCTTTCCGTCGCAGACCATAACATTGATTTGACCAATGACAACGCTAGGGTGGAAGAGATTGCCGCACCGGCATCGTCGGCCAAGGCCGGCAGCAATGATCTCACCGAACAGTTCAAGCGACTGAAGAACACCGTCGTTACGGTGAGGAGCGAATCCGGCCACGGCACGGGATTTTTCGTGGACGGGAAGGGGCTCATTCTCACCAATCAGCACGTCGTGGGTAATTCGGAGTATTTGGCCGTGCAGTTTGATCGCACCCACAAAGTGACAGCCAAGTTGATCGCCGCCGATCCCAAGAAGGACGTGGCATTGTTGTCAGTAAGCATAGCCGCTCTGCCAAACGCTTCACCCGCTCCGCTGTATCGCGCCGGCGCGGGCAAGACCCCGGTTCAGGAAGGTGAGCGAGTGTTCACCATCGGAAGCCCGCTGAGCCTCGATAAGATGATCACCACCGGCATCGTTAGCAAGGTCGAATTGCACACCATCATGTCGGATATCAACATTAATCCCGGAAATTCAGGCGGGCCGTTGTTCAACAGCGCAGGCCAGGTCATCGGGCTGACAACCTTCGGCACGCGCGGAGAAGACGGGCCGGGCGTGTCCGGAATCGTGCGTATCGAGGAGGCGCTGGCGCTGCTCGAGCAGAATCGCGCCAGAGCCACGGGCACTCTGCCGCCGGGTTCGCTCCTTCCGGTCGAGCCTCTCACCCCTTATCCCATCGAAGGGCTCAAGGAAGCGTTGCGCGCGGAAAAATATGATCCCCGACCGTATTATTTCGCCGCCGGAGATTTCAATATCGCTTTGTCCACCCCTCCCCTGGATTACCGCGAGCAGGAGGACCGGCGTCTGCAGGCCGAGCGCGAGCATAAGAAGCGCAACAAAAAACAACAAAGCGCTGACGAGAACACCGGCAGTTCCGATGAGCCTAAGGAGTGGGAAGAGGAGGCTGGCGCGCATCCCGCAGTATTCGCGATATATGCGATGCCAAAGGCCAAAGAAGGGTTTGGATCGGCATTGGGCCGCTCGTTCAGCGTAAACTCGGCTGCAAAATTAAAGTTCAAGACCGATTTCCAGGCCATGAAGCTCTTTTGTGGAGATAAGGAAATACTGCCGATTCATCCTGGCAGGGTTCCGGTGACGGTCTCGGTCCGTAACCGGGCGCTGAAAATGGAAGACTCCACCTACAAAGGCGTCTACCTGTATTCCCCAGACGCCGTGAATCCGGGCTGCGGCCAGGTGAAGCTGGAAATCTATTCGTCAAAGGGCGGAGATGCTACGGTCAAGACTTTTGACGAGAAGACCGTGCAGCATGTCTGGGCCGATTTCGACGCCTTCCGCAGGGTGGCAACGCAGGCGGCGTCGGCCGCCAGACCCTAGCAGTGATCCGGCAAGATACCTTCGACCGTTCTTGCTGATGCGCCGTCGTTTCCCGGCGCCTTCTTTCATGCAAAAGAGGACTGCTGCGTCTGGACTTTCCTGGCTCGCGAAGTCGAGCCTCTTCCTTCAGCAGCAGCTCATAAGAGTATGAATCGAATCGTTTGCGCTCATCATCTAGCGAGTTTGTTGATCTGATTCGACGTGCCTAGGCCAAAAACCCTTCCACCCGGTAAAGCTGCACAATATCCAGCCGGTCTTCCGCACCGGTCTTGTGCTTCATGCGATACAAATGATTCTTCACCGTCTGCTCAGAAAGCGAAAAATGATTGGCAATCTCTTTGTTGGTCAGCCCCTTCGCAATCAGTGGCACCAACTGCTGCTCCCGCCTCGTCAACCCCAACCTGCGCCGCGCGCTTGCGCACGGCAGCGAGGCTGCCTCGCTCTCAAAATATCGAAACAGCGCCGTGCACAACATCCCAGGACAAACTGCCTCCCCGGCGTGCACCGCCCGTACCCCCTCCAACACCTCGTCCGCAGACGCGTCATGCAAAAGGTATCCGCTGATCCCCGCTCGCACGCAGCGCAGGAATTCTCCCTCGCTCTTCGCCATCCCCAGCAGCAGTATGCGCACTCCCGGCGCAGCGGCGCGCACTTGCTGTATCGCCGCCAAATCATCGTTCAGCGCCCCACGTGAAGTCAGCAGCAAAACGTCTGCGCCCGCTTCCGCCACGCATTCCGGGCTCAGCGGTGAAGGCGCCTCCATCCCGACTACCTCGACGTTCCCCTTTTTCGCAAGCATGTGCGCCAGCGCTTCGCGCAGCAGCCGATTGTCCGCCGCCACAAACACACTAGGCCTCGCCGCCGGCACCCGGTCTCCATTCGGTGGTGCCTTTGCCTCGGATTCACTTCGCGCTACCGGCACCCCTCCATTGCGCCACACACTGCCCGCCATCGCTCGATCTGACGCCAGAATTCTGCGTGCGCTCGCACTCATAAATTCGCCCCCAGAAATATTTTGGTTTTCCGACCTTAGCCCCGAACACAATCCCGTACCACTTGTGGAAAACTACGCTGCAATTCCGCAGCCGCATCGGGTAAGGCGATTCTTATCTAACAGTGGCGCTATCTCATCTTCGTTGCTATCACTTAGCAGGGGCGCTCCAGTTCATCATTCCGCTGCCAGTGCCGTTACGGTACCAACCCGCGCCCCGATTTCAGTTCGGTACTCGTGTCAAATCACAAAAATCCTTCGTTAATTTTTCGCCGCCACTCCTTCCTTTCTCGGTACCTCCGTACTACCATGGCCAGGTAACGTTCCATCCGCATGGGTACGTTTCGTCTATAGGCTTTCGCGCGCGCTTGCGCTACTTTTATTGAACACGGAGCCCCGCTCCGCGCGAGCGACTGAGGACCCAGCAAACCATGCCGTTGCGCAATTGGCCCGTTCAGGTACAAATGGATAAGCCGCCACAGAACACAGTTTCCGCAAAACGCGCAAAGGCCGAGCGCCGCTCCAGCCGTCGCTGCAAAATCACCCAGCTCATGCGCATTCGTCCTTCCGATCCCCAGCGCACTCATTTCGACGACATGCGCGGCAGCATCAGCGTCTCGCGCACCGGGGTCTACTTCCAGACCAGCGAAACCGGCTACGAACTTGGCATGCGCCTGTTTCTCATCATGCCGTACTCGCAAGATCCCGTCTCCAGCAACCGCGAATATCTGGCCGAAGTCGTTCGCAAGGATCCTCTGCCTAACGGCCTCACCGGAATCGGCGTCAAGCTCCTCCTGGAAACCGGCCCGCAGCACACTTACTCATTCGAGCCGCCAGCGCCGCGCCGATAAATCCGCCCCTCAAGCCGAAGCCAATTTTCTCGCGGAAGAGTTTTCGCGCCAAAAAAGAGAAGACGTTCCGGCAGAGCCGAAACGCCTTCCCTTCGTGTTTGGGGGTGGAGGAAAATCTAGAATTCTGCGCTAGTAATGTCTCCGGAATTTAGGCTTGCCCAAAAGCCTGCAGCGCCCGATGCCGTATTTTCCCCAGCTGGCGGTTAAACGGATGCCGTCGTGACAAGAACGCAATCACCGGAGTCTTCCGTGGCACCAATCGATTCTTCGCAATAGTCAGGCGAATGTCCCGCCGCGCATATTTCAGTCCGGCGTCGAGCGCCTCCAGCGCCTCTTCGCGCCGCCCCGCCGCCGTATACACTTCCGCAAGATTCAAATAGAGCTGCGCCTGGTTGCGCTTCATGCGCACCGCCGCATCGCACAATCTTTCCGCTTCTCCCCACTTCTCCTCCGAGCGCGCCAGCACCACGCCCAGGTAGGACATATAATAGGGATTGTTTTTGTCCAGCTCCGCGGCCCGCCGCATGTGCGGCAGCGCCTTCACCGCGTAATCATCGCGCAAAAACGCCAACCCTTGCTTGAACTCGCGGAACGCTTCCGTATCTAGCATCAGTTCACCTCCCGGGACTTAGAGGAATTTTGGAACCGTGCGACCCGCCGCAACCGCCAATCGGATTCCGCTGCGGCACAAGCATGCATTCCGGCCGCTCCGCTGATACTCGATCGAGTGCCGGCATCCCCAACCCAGCCCGCACCGGCCATCGCAGCGGCTCGTCCAGTCGCAATCTCGTTCCGTCCCACAGCTTCGGAAGCTACGCCCAATCCCCGCGGCAATCTACTGACCCCTCGTCCAGTCTTGGGACAGCGGAAAATCCTGTAGAAAATCAGCGAGTTGCCTACTCGGTCAGGCCATCCGCCCAGGCCTATCTAGACCTGTTTCCGCTGTGTTTTCGTGGGTTTCTACAGCAGACGCCAGTGTCAGGATTGGCGTCGCTGCGCTCTAGACGCGGGCGTGTTCGACTCTAGCCTTTAGCCGCCCCTCATAAATCGGATACCGTCCCGCCAGCTCCGCCACCTGCTTGCGTACGCGCTGCTCCACCGCCGCATCGCCCATATGCAGCAGCACTTCCGCGATCCAGGCCCCGATCTGTTCCATTTCCGCCTCGCGCATCCCACGCGTTGTGATCGACGGGCTCCCCACCCGAATCCCGCCCGCCTTCATAGGCGGCAGCGGATCAAACGGTATCGCGTTCTTATTCACGGTAATCCCGGCCCGGTCCAGCGCCTTTTCCGCGTCCGCCCCGGTCAACCCCCGCGGGTGCAGCTCGATCAAAAACAAATGATTGTCCGTTCCGCCGGTAACAATGCGGAATCCCTGCTTAGCGATCGCCGCCGCCAGCGCCCGCGCATTTACCACCACCTGTTTCTGATATTCGCGGAACGAAGCCTCCTTCGCCTCCGCAAAGCACACCGCCTTCGCCGCAATCATGTGCACCAGCGGCCCGCCCTGCATTCCCGGAAACGTCAGCCGGTCGATTTCCTTCGCATAAGCCGCACGACACAGCACCATGCCCGCCCGCGGTCCCCGCAGCGTCTTGTGCGTGGTTGTCGACACTATATCCGCGTGCGGCACCGGCGAAGGATGCACTCCCGCCGCCACCAATCCCGCGATGTGCGCCATGTCCACAAAAAACAGCGCGTCCACCGCCTTAGCCACTTTCCCGATGCGCTCGAAATCGATCACCCGCGAATACGCGCTCGCTCCCGCAACAATCATCCGCGGCTTGTGCTCATGCGCCAGCTTCTCGATTTCGTCGTAATCGATCCGCTCGTCTTCCTGCCGCACCCCATAAGCCACAAATTTGTACATCCGACCGGAAAAATTCAGTGGATGCCCATGCGTCAAATGCCCGCCATGCGCCAAATTCATCCCCAGCACCGTATCGCCCGGCTTCAGCGTAGCCATGTACACTGCCACATTCGCCGATGTCCCCGAATGCGCCTGCACGTTAGCATGCTCCGCCCCAAACAATTCCTTCGCCCGATCAATTGCCAGTTGCTCGGCTTTGTCGGCATACTCGCACCCGCCGTAATACCGCTTGCCCGGGTACCCCTCCGCATACTTATTGGTGAAAATCGACCCCATAGCCTCCAGCACGGCCTCGGAGACCAGGTTCTCCGAAGGTATTAGCTCGAGCCCAGTAGCCTGCCGCCGCGCCTCATCACGTAGCAGCTCCGCTATTGCCGGATCAACAGTATCCAGCGGCCGATTCATCCGATTATTAGCATCCGTAGTAGTCGTCATCGTCTAGTCCCCAAAATGGAAGGACACCATCTTACACCGCAACCGGGTACGCGGCGGCGCTTCACGGCGTCATCTCGCCGTTGTAGGGGCGCTGCTTTAGCGGCGCCCAGGCCGAAGGCCGCATCTTTCCGTTGTAACCGCCCATTATGCTGCATCCGCCGTATTTTGCTTTGATTCAGAGTTACGTATCGATCGCCGACAACTCGGCGAGGGGCTCTACAGCCGTCCACTAGCCCGGCTGGCCTAGCGGAGCCCCGCCGCCATGGCCTTCACGATAGTCCCGTTAGCGTCGTCGTCCTTGAGCGCCCAAACAAAGGCACCGCCGAGCCCGCCCCGCACACGTTCGCGCACGTAACCTGTCTTCAGCCTTACCGTAGCAGGATCATCGTAGGACCAAAATGTTTGCGAGACCGGGTCATAGAGCCACACAGCAATTCTGCGCGAATCATAATGCCGCGTGAATCCGCTGAGTCCGGTGAGCGTGAGATACGTGATCACGCCCGGAGTTTGCAGATAGTCCGCCGCCGGAAAAGGAGCCGGTCCCGCGGAATTCTGGTACAAACCGTGATTGATATTCGGGACGCCAGTCCACCCGCGAGCATAAATAGGAATCCCGAGTACGAGTTTGCTCGCGGGAACGCCGGCGTGCAGATACGAGCGGATGGTGTACTCGATAAAGAAATTTTCATCGCGAACCGGGTCCTGCTCATCGTCCAGCAAAGGAGAAGCGTGGTTCGTCGAACTCTCCCACGTTCCGTGGAAATCGTATCCCTGCACATTGTAGTAATCGATTTGCTTGCCAACCGCGGCCAGCTCGATGTTGGAAAAATTCTGCTCGCCTGCGGGGCCGAACATGGTCAGCAAATAGTGTTTCTTGTTTTTCTTGCCCAATGCGTCCAGCTGCTTCCGGAATTCCTTCATCAGCAGGGTGACGTTCGCCGTGTCCGATGGAAAAGGGAACTCCCAATCGATGTCAATGCCATCAAAAATGCCCGCCGCCGAAACACCCCCGCCTAAATTGCCGTTGATAAAAAGATCGATGCAGTTCGCCACCATGGTTTGCCGGCCTGCTTCCGTGCTTGCCGCCGCCGAAAAAGCTGGAGCGCCGATGAGGGAAATCAGCACCTTCAGATTGGGATGAAGCTGCTTCAGTTGCTGCAGCGCAGCAAAGTTGCCGTAGAGCGGGCCGGTGTACGGGTCCCCGCTGACGCTGGGAAGCCACGGCGTCTGATAGTCGGCCCAGGGGTCCGCAATTGCGCACCCGGTAGGCGTAGCATTGCCGAACGCGTAGCTGAGGTGCGTAAGTTTGTCGGCAACTCCATTCGCTTGCAGATTGGCGATGTTGTAGCCGGCAAAATAAATGCTCCACTCCTCGAAATATCCGCCAACAATTTTCGCGCGATGATGTTCTTCATGGTTCTCCTCCGCTGCGATGAGCGGAGACGCGAGCACGAACGGAAGCAACACGCTCGCCAGCAAGCTGGAAAGCACAACTCGGAGCACCCGGCCACAAAGTCCAATCGTCATAAGCGCCACCTCGACACAAAAGATTCGAAAACGCGCCCGACTATAGACCTATATAGCAGCGTCCGCAACATCTTAATTTCTAGGGAAATGGCAGTGTCTCGGGCTTGCAGCTCTATATAGCGCGCGAGAAATGCCGATGGACCAGAACCTCTACCTCACCCCAAAAAACCACCTAATATGATTGCCGCCTCCGCAGCTTGAATTTTTTCAGCGCGCGCGAAAGCCCCATCCAGTCGTCAACAGATTGTCAACACTCCGGCAGCTTGTCTGGCCGCTGACATCCCCGCCCTCTCCCCGCCACATCTAAGTTAGTTGGGTCGACTCCACGCTGGCAGAGCGATTGCTCTCCCCTTGGCTAAGAAGACTTGGACAAACGGTTTTCAACGATAGGTACATATGATGAAGCGTCACCCGTATTTTCTCGCGCTTTTGTTGCTGAGCTTGAGTCCCATTGCCGCTCTTGCGCGCGAAGCGCCAGACCTCCCGTCCCCGTCCTTCACCACCGTGCCAGAGCTGAGCGCCGGCTTCGATCTCCTCTATCAGCAGAAATTTACGGAAGCGCGCGACAGTTTCGCGGACTGGGAATCCCGCAATCCCCAACAGCCATTTGGCGAAGTTGCGGTCGCGGCCAGCTACCTCTTTGAGGAGCTGTCCCGCCAAGGCGTGCTGACCAGCGATTTTTTCCTCAACGAAAAGAAATTCTTGCATGGCATTGACGGCAGCCCGGACCCGGAGCGCATGAGCCGTTTTCGCGA
>Ga0137403_10002183_pt1 | contig 24059 bp, 15 predicted proteins | sample CZOMad2_1_16fung_FD_122057 | JGI IMG/M metagenome (GOLD analysis project Ga0137403, IMG submission 122057) | Vadose zone soil fungal communities from Angelo Coast Range Reserve, California, USA - CZOMad2_1_16fungal (Hybrid Assembly) | ecosystem: Environmental > Terrestrial > Soil > Vadose zone...
CGCGCGACATCGCCATACTCCGCACCATGGGCGCGACGCGCGGCATGATCCTGCGCATCTTCATCCTGAGCGGCGCCAGCATCGGCGTGGTCGGCACGCTCGCGGGCTTTGTCCTGGGCAAGCTCTTCGCCGACCGCGAACCGCAGAACAACGCCGAAAAGCGCCGCGCTCAAGTCCTCGGCTGGCTTGCTGGCCTCGCCATCGTGGCCAGCTTTGTGTTGGTGATTCTGCATTTTCACGACTCTATCCCCTGGCAACAACCATAGCGACCCGCTTTCCTGACACAGCAACCCAACAACTCATAGCGTGCGTGTTCGTTCTTCCTGTATTCTCTTCACAGCCCATGGACCCTCATTCCATCGTTGTGGTCAGCTTGCACAGTCCAAGAGAAAAAGTCTGGGGCGAACTGCTGGCCATCACTCCCGCGGGTATCACCATTCGCGGTGTCGATCTCAATTCTTTCGATCATTTCGTCAAGCAAATCAACGAACCGGAAAGCGAACGCATCGGGTTGCCCACGGTGTTCTTTCCCATCACTCGCGTCGAACGCGTCTCTCTTGACGAGCCTTCCGGCTCCATTCCATCGATGGCGGAAATCTTCGCCCGCAAAGTCGGCCGCTCGCTCGCCGAATACCTCGCGCAGTTTGCATGAGCGATTTGCCTGAATAGTGCTCGCTGAACTACGCTATTTGCAAATGCAAGGCCGCATCTGGACGGTACCCAATCAAATCACGTTGTTGCGCCTCGGCTTCCTGCCGTTCTTTCTCATTCTGATTTCGTACGAGCATTATCGCTGGGCGCTGCTGGTGCTGGTGGTCGCCGGACTCTCCGACGGCATCGACGGGCTGCTGGCGCGCCAGCTCAATCAGAAATCGGCACTCGGCGCGTATCTCGATCCCATTGCGGATAAGCTGCTGCTGTCGTCTTCGTTCGTGATTCTGGCTTTCAAAAGCAAACTCGCATGGTGGCTCACCATCATGGTGCTCAGCCGTGACATTCTCCTGCTCACCGTTGCTGCGGTGATTCTGCTGATCTCCGGCTATCGGCCGTTTCCGCCCAGCATTCTCGGCAAGTGCACCACAGCGGTGCAAATTCTCCTCGTGTTCCTTGTAGTGCTAGGCGCGGCCTATCCCGGCGATACGTTTACGCTGCTGATTCGCATTCTTGTCTATACCGTAGCGGTGCTGACCACCGTTTCCGGCTTCCATTACTCCATCTCGATTGCCCGCCGCTTGCACTCCTCTTCGTAACGTTCCACACGTAGGGGCACGGCATTGCCGTGCCCGTCCTAGCTTCGCGCCGCCAATTATTTCTTCGCCAGCTCATACGCCTGGTTCAACCACCACAGCGCATCTCTGATATCGCTCTCCGAACTCAGATCGAAGGCGTGCCAGCCCGCTCCTGGGCCCGGTGCATCGCGAGTCAACCGCGGTTCCCCCACCATCTTTCCAGCCAATGCGGGCGGCACAGGATGGAATTTCACGATGATCGATTGCGGCGAGCGCAGAGTACGCGTCCTGGGCACTGCGGCAAAGATCGCGCCTTTGCGAAAAAAGCTGATCATGCCAAACATCGGCTTGGTCGTAACGCCAGCCCATCCACGCAACTCCCCTTCCAGCAAGCTGGCGCGGTGCTGCATTTCCTCATCCACCGCAAAGAACTTGGGCATGGTCGCCCGTTTGGCCGCAGGTTTCTTCGAGACTGGCTGGGCTGGTTTCTTTCGTTTCACGTGCAGACACCAAATCTCCACCGCAGGCGCTCCCCGACTTGGTAAATTGCGCCCACCGCAAGCCCTGTGTAGGGGCACGGCATGCCGTGCCCTCTTTCTCCCGCCGCGCCAAAGCCCAAGCCCATCAAACCGGCATGCGCGTAGGTCCACCCGCCGGCACAATCAGTTTCGGTTCGGTGACCGATTGGACTTGCTCGACGGTCGCGTCTGGGGCGAGTTCGCGCAGCACGAGCCCCTCTGGTGTGACGTCGATTACCGCCAGCTCCGTGACGATGTGGTCCACCACTTCAACGCCGGTCAGGGGCAGAGCGCATTTTTTCACAATCTTGGCTTTGTTCTCCTTGGTGGCGTGTTCCATGGCGACGAAGACGCGCTTCGCTCCGGCCACCAGATCCATGGCCCCGCCCATGCCTTTGAGCATTTTGCCGGGAATGGCCCAGTTGGCCAGCGTGCCTTTTTCATCGACTTGCAGCGCGCCAAGGACCGTAAGATCCACATGCCCGCCGCGAATCATGGCAAACGAATCCGCCGACGAAAAATACGAAGTGCCCGCCAGTTCGCTGACCGTCTCTTTGCCTGCATTGATCACATCGGAATCGATTTCTGCTTCGGTCGGATACGGCCCCACGCCTAACATGCCATTTTCCGATTGCAGAATCACTTCCATCCCCGCCGGAACATAATTCGCCACCAGCGTCGGCACACCAATGCCAAGATTCACGTAATATCCATCGCGCAACTCCAGCGCAATGCGCTTCGCAATCCGTTCGCGTTTCTGTTCGTCGGTCAGCTGCATAAAGCTAGTCACACTCCGAGGCTAGGTCCAAGTTCCCACAATGAACAAAACGACGAGACAACCAACAAACAGGACTACGAACGCCTCTATGCTAATGCTCGACCAATACAACATGGAATTGTCCTCACGCCTCGCGTAAGGCTTCCATCCTCGAGCCAATAGTTGGCCTGACTTGAGCTCAAAAACGATCCGCGCGAGCAGGTACCCGACGATCGTGCAGCCGATCAACACCGCCGGTAAGTGCTTCATGGCTTCCTCAGGGTGCGGCGCTCGATGCGCTTTTCGTACTTGGGGCCCTGGAAGATGGCGTTTACGTAGATCCCCGGCGTGTGGACCTGGTCGGGTTCGAGTTGGCCGACTTCCACAAGTTGTTCAACTTCGGCGATGACGTAATCGGCGGCGGTGGCCATCATGGGATTGAAGTTGCGCGCAGTCTTGCGATAGATGAGATTGCCCCAGCGGTCGCCTTTCCAGGCTTTGACGAAAGCGAAATCGCCGCGCAAGCCGCGTTCAAGGACATACATCCGGCCATCGAACTCTCGAGTCTCTTTGCCTTCGGCAACCATCGTGCCGTAGCCAGTCGGTGTGTAGAAGCCGGGGATCCCGGCACCGCCTGCGCGCAGCCGCTCCGAAAACGTACCCTGCGGATTGAGCTCGAGCTCCAATTCGCCGCTGGTCACCAACTGCTCGAACAGTTTGTTTTCACCAACATACGTGGAAATCATCTTTTTGACTTGGCGGTCCTGCAGCAGCACGCCGATACCGAAGCCATCGACCCCGGCATTGTTACTGGCAATCGTAAGATTCTTCGTGCCTTTGCGGTGCACTGCCGCTACCAGGTGCTCGGGGATGCCGCACAGGCCAAAGCCGCCCATAAGGATGGTGGCACCGTCTTTGAGATTGGCGATGGCGATGTCGGCGGATGCGACGCGCTTGTCCACTGGTTGGCCCTCGACGGAAGAGTGTACCGCAGGAGGGGTGGAGAGGTAACGCAGTTGGAGGTACGAAGTAACGAAACGAACCGAGCAACGAGGCGGGCGGCGCTGGTGGATTGCAAGGAGGAATTGGGGCGGAGGCCAGAGTGTTTGTTGAAGGTTTGGGCGAAGCGTTTGTAGTGACACCCCCGGTGTTTTCGCAAAAGAGCGCGCAAAGGATTGAAAAAGAAGGGGATGCGCTTCGATTTGCTGTGCAAAGAGTGCACAAGAGCGAACCCTTCGCGGCTCAGGGCAAGAAAAAGTGAAGATAGAGTGAGGTTAGGGAGCAGATTTGGGACCGGGAGAGGGGAATCGGCGGGACGGAACAGGAGCGTCGGTGCGAGGAAGGAGAAACCATCGGCGATCATAAAACATTGTAGCATGTATTAGCTGTATTGTCAAGTAAAAAATACGATAGCATACGAATGCTTGGCGATGGGCGGCCTTTCGAAGCTCAGGGTAAACGGAAGTGAAAGAAGGGAAAGGGGATAGGGGCATCTGCAGCGGTTAGTCGGAGGAACTCTTGTGTGCAAATCCCACCGGCGAATGGCGACGCTCTCAAGCGCGGGAAGGGCGAAGGGACAAGAAAAGAACCACCCCCAAACGTCGGGGCTGGCTGGGTAAGAGCTTCTGTCAGAAAAACCAATACTACCAGGAGAGCTTCAGGGCGAATTGGAATTGGCGGGCGTCGTAGGACGCCGTGGGTTGACCGGCGAGACAGGATGAGCCGGGATCGCAAAGCTGGTTGACGGCGGCGATGTTGGTGCGGTTGAACAGGTTGAAGGCGTCGGCGATGAGGTCGAGCTTGAGGCGCTCGCCGAGCGAAACGCGGCGGCCCAGCCGCATATCCCAGGTGAAAAACCCGGAAGTGTTGAAGCGATTGCGGCCGAGATTGCCAGTGCAACCCTCAGGCGGAGTGACCCCAGGAACAATGGTAGTGAAGGCCTTGCCGCTGTTGTCCAGACAAACATTGGCGGGACCGAAGGTCGCACCGGGAATGAACGGAGACTGGGCGCTACCGCCCACTGACGGACGATCCTGGGAAGCGCTAAGGTCCAGGCGGGTGTCGCCAGCGACAATGATGTTAAAGGGTCGTCCAGAGGAAACTTCGACGATGGGGGAGAGACTGAAATCACCGATCAGGTGCTTAAAGAAGCCGTCGCCGGATTTGGCGGAAGGGCTTTGGAAAACCGCGCTGGTGACCCAGCGATGGCGCTGATCGTTGACCGAATTAGCGCGCTCGTTATGCGGAAAGCGGCTGTCCTGGGGCTCGAGAGGAGACTGGAGGTCGGTGGAATCGTCAATGGAGTGCGACCAGGTGTAACTCGAAAGGAACTCGAAGCCTCGGGAAAAGCGCTTGGAAACGTTGACGGTCATGCCGTGGTAGTCGGACCTGCCGATGGAAAGTTGAGCATCGACGCTATTGAACGGCACCGGGATGGGAGCTCCGGAGGCGCTGAGAAAGCCGGTGGGATAGCACTTCTTGGGCGCACCGGCCCCAAGAAAACCAGCGGGGAAGCAGGAGGCGGCCGCGGCGCCGACCAGTTGCGGATAGAGTGCAGCGCCCGGACCTGCGAATGACGGATTGGGTCCGGAGGGGCGGAAGTAATTGAAAACACCCGGCGTGGCGAGTGGCGTATTGTTGAGGACCGCCAGCGGGCCCGGGCAGCCACTGAGGAAGCCGAGGGCCCCTGCGAGACTTGGAGCCGCCGGAGTGAAGGTGCAGCCGTTGGAGGTGGTGACGGTGGTGGCAGGAACGGAAGTTAGAACCGGTGAAGGTCCGCAGGTGGTCAAACCGGCAGCGAGGCAATCGGCGAAGTTCACAGCCAGTAACTGAGGGTCGGTGGAATTGACGTCGACCGGCCCATTCAGGTGGATGCCGCGGGTGAACTGGTAGCCAACGCTCATCTTCCAGGATCCGGTGAGTTGGCGTTCAACGGTCAAGTTGGCTTGCTGGGCATAGGCATATTTGAAGTCTTTTCCGACGGGAAGAGTGAAGGGCAGAATCGGCAAGGGGAATCCGGCTGCCAGGTAACTCTGATTGGCCAGGAGCGAGTTGGGTAGGAGCGGGTCGAAGCGCTGCTGGTTGGCGAGATACCCGAGGCTCAGAGCACCAGGAAACGCGGGATGGATGGAGTCGGCATTGAGCACGCCCTGAAAAATTGATGAACCATTCAGGTTCTGCGGGCCGTCCGAGCCGGGGCCGCAGACCGCCGGAGCGGGCGGCGGCAGCAAGCCGCAAGCGGACGGGTTGCCGATGGCTGAGAGCAACTGAACGGAACGACCGCCGTCGGCGGTAGCGGCGTCAAAAGCCACGGCCAGAAGCGGGTGATCGTAGAAGAGGCCGTAGCCGGCACGAATGACCATTTTGCCGTCGCCTTTGGGATCCCAGGCGAGGCCAAAGCGGGGGGCGACGTTGTTGTAGTCGCGCGGGATGCCTTCGACGACGCCCAGAGCTTTTTCCGCGGCGGCGTTGACCGCGGTGGCGGGACTGAAGAGCGGGGAAACCTCAGCGTCGTAGCGCACGCCAAAGTTGAGAGCGAGCTTACGATTCATGCGCCAGGAATCCTGAGCGAATACGCCGATAGGAATGTTGTCGAAGGGACTATTGGAATTGCCGATGCCTTGGACGTATTGAGTGGGAAGGCCAAGGCCATAGGATTGAAATCCGGTGGTGGGCGGCAGCGCACCAAAAAGAGGCAAGCCGCCAAAGGTGAAGTCACCGCCGAAATCGAGTTCGAAGATCTGGGTCTTGGACGAACGCAACTGGATGAGATTGAAGTCGCCGCCGAACTTGAAGGTATGTTTGCCGCGGACAAGGGTGATGTGGTCAGTGAATTCGGTGCGGCGTTCGATGCGGTTGACCGGGGAATAAGGTTCGCGGCCGAAATAGGCAAAGCCAGGAATATTGACGGCAATCTGGTCACCGCCGGGAAGCTGGGAGAAGCCGAAGTGCAAACCGCGGCGAGCGTACTGAAAGCGAAATTCGTTGAAGGCCGTGTCGCTGACGATGGTGTCGTGCTGGGCGGTGATATTGAAGTCGCGTGATTGATTCAAACCGGTGCGCGAGCCGGCGTTTTGACCGAAGACCTGGTTTTGGGAGGTAGAGGGCAGACCGGTAGCGAGAGAAGGCGAGACGCCCACGCGGACAAACGAGTTATTGCGGTTATTCCAACGCTGATCGAGACGGGCGGACCACAGACTGGTTTTCTCAGTGACCGGATAGTTGCCGCGAGTGGAGTTCAGAGGCGTGAAAGAAGCGGGCAGGGGAACCAGGCCCTGGTTACCGGGCCCGCAGATGACGCTGTTGACCTGCGCGCCGCCCGTGGCACACGGAACGGTGCCCGGGAAAAACGGCACGGGTCCCGTGCCTGCGAAGGGAAAGCCCAGGGTCTGGGCCAGGGGAACGGAGACGCCGTTGACGTTTTTGTTGATGTCACCGTTGATGGCGACGTTTGAGGAGGCGGCGGTAGCCAAGGCAGCTTTGAGAATCGGGCCCGTGGTGGCATCGCCGCAACTGGCTCCAGCCGCTAGTGCTCCACCAAGAACCTGTTGATAGGTGGAGAGTTGGCCCTTCTGGGTGCCGACGTCAGCAGTCAAGCTGAGCGGGAAGGGAATGCAGGGAATCAGGCCGGGGGTGAGCCCAAAATTTCCCAAACCGATGCTGGCGAAGCCGCTTTCTTCGCGTTGCGTGTATTCGTAGGAGAAGAAGTAGAAAGTTTTGTCTTTCTTGAGCGGGCCGCCGAAGGTCAAGCCGGTTTGTACGCGAGTGTAGGCTTGCTTGGTGGGATCTAAAGCGCCGGTTACGGGATCGATTTCTCCGGAAAAGGCATTGCGCGACTGGAAAGACTTGTTGCGGAAATACCCGAACAGATCGCCGTGAAGATCGTTGGCGCCGCTCTTGGTGACGATGTTGATGACACCGCCGGTGGCCCGGCCGTACTCGGCGTTGTAGTTGCTGAGAATCAGCTGAAATTCCTGGACACCTTCTTGAGATATGGTCGAGCGAATGCCGTTGACGGAGTTATCGACGGCGTCGGCGCCGTCAACGCTAACCATGTTGCCGCGGGCGCGGGAGCCGCCGATACTCAGCCCGGAGTTGGGAGCGGGGCCGATAGTGGGGGAAACGTCCCGGGTGGTCTGCGAATTGGTGAGGGTGAAATTGATGTAGTTGCGGCCGTTGATGGGGAGATTGTCGATGCGGCGCTGCTCGACGGTTTGGGAGACTTCGGTCTTGGTGGTTTCGATGGGAGCAGTTTCAGAGGAGACGGTGACGCTCTGCCGGACGCCGCGGAGGTCGAGACGCGGGTCGAGCGTGGCGTCTTCACCAACGGTGAGACTCACGGACGGAGCTTCGAACACGGCAAAGCTGGCGCCGCCATCGACGATGAGTTTGTACTTGCCGGGAGGCACGCCCACGAAATTGTAATGACCGGTGTCGTCGGCAGCGGCAGTACGGTCGGCGCTAGTGCTGGAGCTGGTGAGGGTGAGTTTGGCACCCTTGACGGCGAGGCCTTGCGGGTCCATGACCGTGCCGGAGAGGGTTGCGGTGTTCACCTGCGCGGGGGTGCTTGGGGCCAAGCCGAGCACCAGCAAGCACAGTACGATTGCCAGCAATGCCGGCCGTGAAGCGGCCGACGCACACACACTCTGCCTGCGTTGCATACGTCCTCCTGGTTTTGGAACAGCCAAATCTCCGCTACCCCTAGCGGCGGCGGGCCGAGCCCGCGCGAAACCTGGCTTCGTCGATTGGATACGTTGGCTTTTACTGTAATAGCGGATGCAATTCAACAGAAAAGTGGTTTCCTTGATGGCTCGGTGCGGCGGACTGTACACGTAGCGCGGGATCGAGAAGGCAGCGTTAGGTATGAGAGAAGACTAAATGTGGAGGTGGCGCTGGACCAACTTGCGGAGCTTGTCGCGGTCTTCGTCCTTCATGTGCACGAACTCGACGCCGCTGCCGTCCGGGCCGATGTTGCGAACTACGGCGGTGAAATTGATCTTGCGGAGACCGGCGCGAACTTCCAGCTTGATGGAATCGCCGACGTTGAGCTTGCCGGGCGATTCTAGATAAGCGCCGCCGAGGCTAATGGTTTTGACGCGAGCGAGACCCGCAGAGGAGCCTCCGCCTTCGATCTGCGCGCGCAGCGGTGACTCGAGCGGCACGCGAACGTAGCGGCGAGGCACGACGTAGCCGGAGGCGGTTTGCGCAGCAGCTTCGTAGGCGGCGCGCACGCGCGCGGACGACGGGCGATTTTCTAGCATGGCAAGGGCATCTTCAGCAGCAGCGCGGAGGCCTGCGGGTTCGACATACGTGAGGCCTTCGCGGTGCTCAGCGAGTTGCCGGAGCAAGTCCGCGGCTTCCACGGCGCGCATGCGGCCCAGGGCTTCGATGGCTTTGATGCGCACGAACTGATCGCGGAGGATTTCGTGTTCACCGGCGGCGATTTCCATCAGTTGCGCGACCGCCGTGGTTTCTTGCGCCAGGCCGATCTGGTCAATCATCATGGGAACGACCAAGGGGTGCGCGTCAGCCAAGACGGCAGAGAATACGAAGGCGGCACTTTGCGCGGAGGCGGAATTTGCCGGGCGCGACAGTTCGCTGATGGCCAGATCCTGCAGATTCCATTCCCAGCTTCCGAGGGCGCGCGCCAGTCCACGGAGCAGGCGATCGGCATCGGCGGCGGCGAGAAGTTTGATGGCGGCGCTGACACGCTGGCGGCGGGCTTCGTACAGGCGCGTTTCGAGGAGATTCAGGACGGGCACGCCGATGGTGCGCAGCAAGCGGGCCATGGCCTGGATCAGGTCGTTGCCACGCGGATCGGTGAGGAGCAGAGTCAGACGATCAAGGAGGCGTTCGGGATCGCGCTGGAGAAGGCGCGGAAGAACTGGATCGAGCGAGCGATTGGCTAGCGCGGCATCGACGAGCAGGAGCCAACGATCTTGCGCGACCAGGCGATGCGCCAGTGCCGCTAGATGATCGTGCTCAGCGTCCCGAGGAGCGCGTTCGAGCGCATCGAGAATGGTTTCGAAGCCGCTGTAGTCCGCGCGGCTTACGGCGATGCGGCCGAGTGACTCGATGAATGCGGCGAGAAGAGCGGCGGTTTCCGGAACGGTTTCCTGTTCGAGTGCTTTCATGGAGCCGCGATGCAGATCTTCCGGCAACTGATTGGGCCAGAGCGATTGAATGATGGGGGTCAATTCGTTCAATCCGGCGGCCACGGCGCGGCGTGCGCTGGGGTCCTCGTGTTCGATACGGCGGCTGTAGTTCAAGATGACGTTGCGGGCTTCGCGACGCGGGGCATCGGCGCCGGCTTCGGCGAGCTGGCCGAGAGTTTGGCGCAAGGCGATGACGGGAACGCACCAGACTTCGGGGCTGCGCATTACCGCGGACTTTTCGCGCGGAGCGAGGTCCAGCCAGAATTTCTCGACGAGTTGTTCGCGATGCGTGTCGGTGGCCCAAGTGGTAGCGAGGGAAGAGAGATGCTGCGAAGAATGCGGGCCGGAGTAGGCGCCGGCATCGACGATGACGTCGGCGAAACGGTTGAAGGTGGGGCGGACGGTGCTGGGAGTAAGCGTACCGGCGGAGAATTCGGCGGCCAGGAACTCGAAGATGAGGCTTTGCGAGAGGCGCAGAAGATAAGGCTGCGGGCGCTCACCTTCGCGCGGTGCGTATTGCGAAACGGAGCCGAGCAGCATGCGCACGGTGTCGCGACTGGCTTGTTCCATGGCGCCGTGAATCGAGCGGGCGGCTTCTTCTGGAGAAAGGCCGCGGGCGGTCTCGAGAGGAGGCGTAAGACGGGCAAGCAGGCGCAGGGCGGTTACGAGATCATCGAAGTCCGGCGTTTGAATGGGCGTGTCGCTGGATTCGCGGGGCGAATTTCCGCCGTAAGCGACCAGCGCCGCGATGAGGCTGGCGAGCACCGTGTCCACTTTGCGTTCGGTTTGTGTGTTGACCGAAATGCCTTCCACCCCGTTCTCCAAGAGACGCGCCGTCCACCAGGCGTTCTTTCCGCGTTTGCCGAGTCCTTCCGATACTAGCAGCGAATCCTTGAGCAGTCGCGCGAGCGTGTCGAGTTCGCCTACATGGAATTTTGGGGCGATGACCAGAGTGTTGATGCCGCAGCGCAGAAGATCGACGGCGAGGCCAGCCATTTCGCCCTTGAGGTCGGGCATCTGGTTTTCGCCGATTTTGGGAACGATCAAACCGCCGCGCTGAATCTCGACCTCAATGCCATTCAGGTCCACAGCCAGGGCACGCAGGGACTCGTAGGCGTCTTCGAGGCTTTGCAGACGCCGCGGATGATTCTTGTCGTACAGACGGTCGGAACGAAGAAGGAGATGAAGCTGACGAAGGGCGCGGTGCATGTCCGCGCTTTTGGCTTCGGTGGCGCCCATCCATCCACCGCCAATGCCGCCGACCAGCGGCTTGGCGACGAGGCGTGGAGTGTCATCCGCGCGCGAGTCTACCGCAGCGCTAGTGCGGTAGCTGTCGATTTGTCGGGCCGCCCGAAGAACCAAAACCAATCCCCTCTTGCTTCTTGCCGCTGCGGAACGCCCGCCAAATAGCGGGCCGGGTCCGGGCTAGGCGTGGGCAGGACGCCGGACGCGGAGTATCCCGTTAGGACTAGCAAGCACGCCACCCACCCAATCGACTTGGGAGTAAGTGCTTTATTTTCAATACTTAGGAAGTGCAGTCCTAGGACTTTAGGGACTGCGGATGTAACAAAACGTTACACTTAGCGTATCGCTGGAGCGAGCTTTAGTGACTGGCTTTCAATAGTTCGGAGATCAAGACCGAGCCGCCTTCGCTTACCTCAAAGGTGCGGCGGGCTTGCTGGTAACCACCCATCTTGAGGGTGATGCGATGGGTCCCGGCGGGGACTTGGACGCGGGCCGGGGTTGTTTGTCCGGTGGGATTGCCGTCGACGAGGATTTCGGCGCCTTTGGGGTCGGATTCGACCTGGGCCCAAGCTACGTGATTGGAGTTGTGTTCAGTGAGGGCGACGTTGAGTTGGGTCTGGACATTCTCTTTGACCTGAACTGATTCTGAGTAGGCTTCATATCCCTGCAGCCGCAAGACTAGGTTGTAACTGCCTTGCGCCAACGGCAGGGTCACTGGGGTCTGGCCGGATTGCTTGGCACCGTTGATGAAGACGTCGGCGCCCGGTGGCTGAGAAGCGATGAAGATGCCTTTTGCCAGCGACTCGAGGGCTATCTTTTGGTCCTTAACGTCACCGGCTTTGACCGCCAGCGCGGTTTGCACCGGCTGATAGCCATTCTTGGTCACTTCCAGACCGTATTGTTCGGGGAAGAGATTGTTGAAGCTGCAAGGTGTCTGGCATTTGCCAACCGCACGGCCGGCAGGTCCGCGGAGGACGGCGGTCGCACCGATAACGTCAGTGACTACGTGGATCGCGCCGAGTCCATTACGTGGAACGGGATGGCTGCCTTCGGGATTCTCGGTAGGGTCCGTTGCGGGCGCATCGTCGTATTCGATGTGATCGACCACGTGCACTTCCGCGGGAGCGTTGCGGAGAAAACTGAGCAGCGCTCCGTGTTCGGAGGGCTTCAGTTTTCCTGCCAGCGTCAGCGTGTTTCCGGTGCCTTGGACATGGACGCGGCCGGTGAGACCACGCTCCGCGATGGCGGCTTCGATGTGATTTTTGAATTCGATGGCTTTGGTAACGCCCGCTGATTCCACAGGCTTTTTCGGCTCAGGTTTAGCCACCGGCACTTCAGGTTTTCTGGTTTCGGGTGCCGCAACGACAGGTAGCGGCGTAGGTGTGGCGGCTTCGTTGGCCGGGGCAGAGTTCTCGACAGGCTTGTTTTCCCCAGCCGACGGTGGCAGTGCGGACGACGGAATGCGCGCAGCATCCGTCTTCTTCTGTTCTTGGCGAAGTTCCTGCGCGTCTTGCCACACCGGGCGCAACTTGTAGGCGCCATAGGCGATGAAGCCGATGAGAAGAAGGCCCATGAAAATGCTGGCCGCGACACTCTTTTTCTTCGGTGGCTCGGGCACCGGAGCGATGGTGCCAGTTCGGCGGATGACCGGCGTTTGCGTGGGAGTGGCCGCATGCGAAGAGAGCGAATGAACCGTGGCGGCGGTCGACGGATCTTCAATTACCACGCCGCGACCGCTCATCATGGCGTTCAGAGGCAGTGTGGAAGCCGGCGAGTTGGTGCCGCCCAATACAGCGGTCGCTTGAGGATTGCTGGCGCCAGCGACGGAACGGTAGTTGCGTAAATCCTCGAGCATTTCGCGGCAGCTTTGATAGCGTTCGTCGGGTTCCTTGGCGAGAGCTTTCATAACCACGGCGCTGATGCCCGGATGAATCGATGGGTCGATCTGGCGCGGCGGCACGGGCTCTTCGTTGACGATTTTGTAGATCACCGTGGTGATGTTCTGGCCCGGAAAGGGTTTTTCGCCGGTGACCATTTCGTAGAGCATGACGCCCAGCGAGAAGATGTCGCTGCGGCCATCGACGGCGCGCCCTTTGACTTGTTCGGGCGACATGTAGCTGGGTGTGCCCATGACGTGAGCGGTCTGTTGCACGGTGCCGAATTGCAGGATCTTGGCGGTGCCGAAGTCGGTGACCTTGACGGTATCGTCGGGAGTGAGCATCAAGTTGGCGGGCTTGATGTCGCGATGCACGACGTTGCGCTCGTGCGCGAATTGCAGGGCGCTGCAGGTCTGCTCCATGAGGCGCAAGACGCGAGGAAGCGGGAAACTTTGCCGAGCGTCGAGGAGAGCCTGCAGGCTCTTGCCTTCGACCAATTCCATGGTGATGTAGTAGAGGCCGTCTTCTTCGCCGGCGTCGAAAACCACGACGATATTAGGATGCGTGAGCAGTCCGGCCGCGCGAGCCTCGGTCTGGAAGCGAATGAGCAGTTCGGGGCGCGAAAGGCCGGTGCCTTGTTCGCTTAGGCGAATGGTTTTGACCGCTACGGTGCGTCCGATGACGGGGTCCTGGGCTTTGTAGACGACACCCATCGCGCCGCGGCCCAATTCGCCGACGATCTCGTAGCGGCCTGCCTTAGTGGTGGTGGTCATTACCCCGTTTTGCCCAGGTCAACGGTCTGTCTCGCAAATACACGTTTGCAGACACCCGGGCGCCCAGAGTGACAGTAGCGAGCCAATTTTCAGGGGGTCAATGTCACTGGCGTACTAGTGTGGCGGACTCGCCACTGGTCCCGATGTGGACTTCCGCAAGTGCTTTTGAATCAATGGTGTGACAAGAAATCGCTTCCGGTTCAGTGGTAGCGCAGCGCCACCATCGGATCCACTTGGGTGGCCCGGCGCGCTGGAATGTAGCACGCGGTCAAGCCGACCAAGCCCAAGGCGACCGCCCCAGCTACATAAGTTAGCGGATCGGTCGCGGAGATTCCGTAGAGCGAGGAAGCCAGAGCGCGACTAAGCAAGAGCGCGCCTGCCAACCCTGCGGCGATTCCCAGCAGCGTAAGCTTGAGCCCTTCGCCGACGACCATGCGGAGAACCGCGCTTTGCGTAGCGCCCATAGCGACACGAATGCCCAGCTCCTGCGTGCGCTGCGTGACGGAGTAAGCGATCAGGCCGTAGAGGCCAACGACGGTGAGCACAACCGCGACTCCGCCGAACACCAGCAACAGGATGAGGCTAAAGCGCCGAGGAGCCAGCGCGTCGGACACGAACGCGTCCATCACGCGAACGTCGTGCAGCGGAATGCCGCGATCAATGCCGCGAAGGACCTCTTCGACGGACTTCGCCAGCGCTCCAGGATCCCCGGCCGTGCGAATGAAAAGGCCGAGCTGGTAAGCGGGCTGTTGATATTGGGAGACGTAGACCTGCTCGCGGACGTCGCGCGTCAGATCGTGAATGCGCGGATGCTTGATCACGCCGACGACGATAGCGCGGACGCGGTCGTCGCCCGGTGGCGCATTTTGCGGAAAATACATGATTTGCAGGCGCTTTCCGATGGGATCCTGTCCCGGCCAGGCGCGCCGGGCCAGCGATTCATCGACGATGGTAACCCATGGATGATTCGAATCGTCCTGGTCAGTGAAAAAGCGGCCGGCCGCGAGATCCATGCCGCTAGCCTCGAAATAGCCGGGCGTGACGATGCGCCAGTCGGCGGAGAGGCTTTCCCATGCTTGTTCGGTCGCAGCGTCGTAGGCGTAGGGAGTCTGCGGGCCGCTGCCGGTCAGCGGGAGGCGATTGATGCCGCCCACCGCCTGCACACCAGGGATTTTCCTGATTTCCTCGAGCAACTGGCGTGTGAATCGGTACGCATCATCGAACTTCGGGTAGCGAGGGCCGGGAAGGTTGAGCTGCACGGTGAGTGCATGCGTGGTTTCGTAGCCGGGCTTGGCTTGCTCGAGCAGGAAGAAGCTGCGGATGAGAAGTCCGGCGCCGAGGAGCAACATGAGCGAAAGAGCGATTTCGGAGACTACGAGAAGACGCCGCAATTTGGAGTGGCCCGCTCCTGAGCTGGACTTAGCGCCGTCCTTCATGACTTCCGCAAGATTGGGTCGCCCCAGTTGCAGAGCTGGCATCAATCCGAAGAGCGCGCCAGTGATGGTGCAAGCGAGGAAGGTGAACGCCAGCACGGTTCCGTTGAGATGCACTTCGTTGAGGCGAGGAAGATTCGCCGGGTGCAGGCGCAGCAGAAGTTGCAGTGCGAAGGAGCCGACCCATATCCCTGCAAACCCACCGAGCATCGCCAGCACCAGCGCCTCGGTGAGCACCTGCCGCACCAAGCGGCCGCGGCCCGCGCCGAGAGCGGCGCGGACGGCGACTTCCTTTTCACGGAAAGCGGCGCGCGCCATCAGCAAGTTCGCAACGTTGGCACATGCGATGAGTAGCACCAGTCCCACCGCCCCGAATAGCACCAGCAGCGACTGTCGCGCATTCTTCACGATGTCGTATTGCATCGGCACGACGCGAATGCGCAGGCCCGACGTGCGGTGCACTTCATGCTCGTTCCGCAACTGCTGCGCGATGCCCTCCATGTCGCTCTGCGCTTGCGCCAGCGTGGCGCCAGGCTTCAGGCGGCCGAAGACGGTTAGATTGGTCAGATTGCGCGGGAAGCGTTCGAAGGGAATTTGCAGCGGACGCCAGAGCTCGGAGTCGCGCAACAGCAACGCTTCGGCGGGAAGCTGAAGCTCGAATCCCTTGGGCAGCACGCCGACGATCGCAATGCTCTGGCGATTCGCGCGGACCGTTTTGCCTACGACGGTGGGATCTCCGCCGAACCGGCGTTGCCAGAAACCGTAACTGAGCATGACCAGCGCTGGACCATTGGGGCGGCCCTCGTCCGCGGTGAATTGGCGGCCCAGGATGGGATTCACGCCGAGAAGAGGAAAAAGATTGGGTGTGACGAAGCCGACGGTAATCTGTTGTGGCTTCTCGTCGCCTTCCGTGTCGCTGAAATCGATGGTTGTCCCGCCGCTACCGGAGGCGGCCGCCAGGTCCGCGAAGGTGGTGGCGCGATGCTGATAGTCGCGAAAGTCCGGCGCCGATACCGCGGGCAATGATTGGCCGCCCGAGCCGTAGTCATTCCAAATCGTGACCAGGCGTCCCGAGTCCTGATAGGGCAGCGGTTGCATCAAGACAGCATCGACCACGGAAAAGATTGCCGTGTTGGCGCCGATGCCGAGGGCCAGAGTCAGGACGGCAACCAGAGTGAAGCCGGGGCTCTTGGCCAGCAAACGGAACGCGTAGCGAACGTCCTGCAAAAACGTGTTCATGTGCAGCCTCACGACGCACTCGCTTACGCACTCAGACGCAGGGGCCACCGGTTCGTTTCGGGTTGCGGATAGCGATGATTTCGGGGCGGGATAATTCGTCTCTATTTCACAAAATGGTGCGCCGTTCCATTTCCGAACGGCGCCCGCCGGTCTAGGGGAGGAAGCCGACGCTCTTCCAAAGCGGCGCGCAGTCGTAGAGAACGCCGTTCTGCATTACGCGCTCGGTCTTGCGGGTATTCGAGATGTTTTCGAGGGGGTTGGCGCCGAGGACGACGAGGTCCGCGCGCTTACCAGGTTCGATGGTGCCGGAGTCTTTCTCTACACCCATGGCGCGAGCGGAAACGATGGTGGCCGCTTGCAGCGCTTCCATGGGGGTGAAACCGGCCTCGACATACAGCTCCATCTCGCGATGCACGCTGTGGCCGGGAACGGACTGGTCGGTTCCGACGACCATCGGGATCCCTGCACGGTGCAGAGCGGAGACGGATTTCAGGTAAGCCAGGAAGATGGCCTCGCGAAAGTCTGCGCCGTTGCTGTTGCCCGACAGATTTTTGAGCGCTTCGGCGAGTTGTGGAGCGACCTTGGCGGCGCCAGGCTCGAATTGCACCAGCGGCGTGGTTCCGGTGCGCATAAGAGTTTCGTAAAGGGCCAGAGTCGGATCGACGACGGTGTGGTGCTCGCGGAGAAACGCGATGGCTTTGTCCGCATCGGGCGAATGGCCAGTGAACTTTTTGATGTTTTCGAAGGCAGCTTCGTAATTGCTCTCGCGACGCAGGCGGATGAAGTCCGGATCCATGATGTCGAGAATGTACGAAACGTGGTTGATCTGGTCTTGGCCGGCATTCACGGCATCGTAGGCGTTCATTCCTTCCGGTACGTGCCCGGTCAGGGTCATGCCCAGCCGGTGGGCCTCCTGCGCTACCGCCTCAAGGTTTTCTCTCTTCATCGAGCTGTAGATTTTGATCTGCGAGAATCCGGCGTCGTGATACTTGTGGACCCATTGGCTGGCTTGCTCCGGAGTATCGACGCGGTCGACGCCGAGAGAAAAGGGTCCGCTGCCATCGACGACTCCTGCTAGGAGGAGACGCGGGCCGACTCCGCGGCCACTGGCGATGGCATCGCGGACGGCGGTGATGAAATCGAACTCGTTGCCCACGTCACGCACGGTGGTGACGCCTGCGCCGAGGTACACCGGCCCCCACTCCACTTGTTCGAAGTGCGCGTGCATATCCCAAAGTCCCGGCGCGATGGTCTTGCCTTTGAGATTGACGACCTTGGCATTCTTTGGAATCGACACTCTGCTGCGCGGGCCGGCGGCTTCGATTTTTCCGCCGCGTACAAGAATCACGCTGTCCGCGATGGAGGGCGCGCCGGTGCCGTCGATTAGAGTTGCGCCGGTTAGCGCGGTAATGCTTTCCTCAGGCGAGGTGACGCGGAAACTCTTTGAGATTTCGGAGAGCGCGGCCATTCCATCGGCTCCGGCGATTCGGACGAAGTCGCCGAGGTTGGCTTCGTACTCGGGGGCGATGGCTTCGAAGTGATCGAACTCGGCGTCCACCGTCACGAGGGCGACGAGATTACTCTCACGCATCCAGAGCGTTTCGCGGCCCCAGATCAGGCCGGAGATCCCGAAGCGCTCGAGCTTTACTCGCTGGCCGTTGGCCGTGACGGTGTCGGCGCCGCGATCTTCAATGGCGATCTCCCCAGCGGGATAGGTTTGCAATTTGGCGGGGCGGCCAGCGCTTTCCCAGTAGCGCATCAAGATCATTTGCATGGCGGCGGGCGCGTAGCCGGAGATGAAAAAGAATTTGTCTGGACGCGCGGTGTTTTTCGAATCTTTTTCCAGGCGAATGCGAATCTTGTCGGCTGTAGCTTCCACGGCGGCGTCGAGCGAAATTCCGCGGGCGATATCACCTTTTGCGGAGAATGAGACCGGAACGAGCGCGGAGGTGGTGCGGAGTTTTGCAGTCAGAGGCACGCGGGTGCCGCGATCGGTGAACTCGAACGCTGAATCCAGGATTACTTCGTTTGCGATGCTTCCGACGGTGTACTTTTCCTCGCCGATTGCTTGCTCGAACTTGTGCAGGCGAAAGGTTCCGACTTCAATGGGCGTTTTCGGTGCAGAGGTGTCTTGTGGTCGAGCCGCAAGTTGCGAACCTTGCGCCAAGGCGAGGATCGCCAGCCTAATGCACAAACGCGAAACCCTAATTCTCATGCGCCCTCTTAACTCGATTTGAGATTCTTCAAGTTGCGAGCGTACAGTCTAGCGCAATCGTGTCGCTATGGACGGGGCATGGATCGTTCGGCGGGAGCCATGGTGCGCTCCGGCATCGGTACGTTGGTCTCGCGGATCGGGCGGTCCACATCGCCGGGCCGCGCGGGAGCCTCGAGGCCGTCGGTCAGCAAGTAGCCTTGCAGTGCGATGCCGTTGGTCCACACGGCTTCGAGCGCCATCACGTATTCCGTTTGCAATTCGTAGAGTTTGCGCTGCACTTCGATCACTCGCGGATAGGACGCGAGCATTTGGCCGTAATTTTCGAACATCAGCGAATAAGCTTTTTTCGCGCGAGGCAGCATATCGTCCCGGTACACCGTGGCCATCAAGCGCGCGTTGGCGTATTGATCGACGGCGGAGGCGGCGCGCTCGCGCAGTGTCAATGCGATGCGGCGCTTTTCCTGCTCGCTGCGTTCGATGTCAGCTTTCGAAGCGGCAACGTTGCCTTGATTGCGGTTGAAGATCGGCAATTCGACACTGACCTCCGCAATGCCTTCCCATCCTTTTGCGAAGGGCACGCTGCCCAGCGTTTCATGATTGTATTCGGCGCCGGCACGAATCTGAATATCGGGGACGCTGTCCTTGCGCGCGCGGGCAAGAACGGCGAGGGCGCGGAGCGTGTTGGTGTCCGCGATTCCGATGGCCGGGCTGTTTTTGACGATCGCCTCGACCGCTTCTTCTTCGTTCAGTTCCGGCCAATCGTGTTGCAGATCTCCTGCCACGGTTGCCAGTTGCAGATCGGGTTTGCCGATCACGGCCGTCAGTGAACGCCATTCCTCGCGCAACGTGTTTTCCTGCATGCGCGCGGACATGCGCATACGCTGCGCGTCGACTTCTGCGGTCAGAACTTCGGAATCATCCGCCTGCCCGGTATTGAACAAGCGGCGCTGAGTCTCCGCGTGGTCATCTTCGATCGCCGCCAGTTCCCGACGGGCTTCGAGCAGTTCTTGCGCGGCGAGGACACGGATGAACGCCATTTTCACCGCGGTTTGCACGCGGATCCGTTGTTCTTCCGCCTCGATTTCGGTGAGCTTCATTTCTTTTCCAATAACATCGCGCGCGAGCGAGAGTTTTCCCGCTGTCACGATGGTTTGCTGGATGAAGAATCCTTCCTTACCGCCGCCAACCGAGCCTCCGCGAATTTCATCGCCTGTGTAACCCACCGTGGGATTGGGGTACAGGCCGGCCTGCAGTTGGCGCGCTTTTACTGCGCGAATTTCCGCATCAGCCTGGCGCAGCGTGGGATTGTTTTCGCGAGCGATCTGCTGCGCTTGGTCGAGTGTGAGCAAAGCCCCTTGGGGATGCTCTTGCGCTGCGCCCATGCGCGGGAACTTGGGCTCCAGCGGCGCGATATTGGCGTGGTGATGCCCGGCGTGCGGATCTTGCGCTGGTGGCGGCTGTTGCTGCTGCTGTGCGGCGCGAGCTGCCCCGAGCGCGAATTGCAACGCAAAAACTGCAGCGAGCTTGATGCGATTCATTGGGTGGTCCTTCCTGCCGTCATCTCAGAATATTTCTACGATTGATGGTGATGATGTTCAGGTGCCGCGCTGGGCGTTCCGTTTTTCTTGTGTAGCAGATAGTCGTCGTAATCTTTTTCGGGCAGCACGCGGATGAGCGTCATCATGCCCATCATTCCGGCGCTCCAATTGTCCGGCAAGCCGTACGTCTCTGGCTTTTGTGCCACTTCATCCATTCCCATTTCCATGAACGCATCCTGAGGAAAGCCGGGCACGGAATTGGCGTCAGGGGCGATCGGAGAATGGTGGACGTGTTCGAACGGAACGCTGCGAGCCAGTGTTTCCATTTGGCGCAGCGCTTTCTCGTCGGTCAGATCGGCGGTCTGAATCTGGCGGTCGCGCAGCAAATCCATCATCGTATTCATCATGTGATGCGGAAGGTGGCAGTGAATCATCCACGCGCCGGGATATTTCGCTTCGAACTCGACCACCCGCGCTTGCGCCACGCCCACGAGGACCGTGTTCATGGGATACCAGCTCGATTCCGGCGCACGGCCGCCTTCCGTTCCAGTCATCACAAACTGATGGCCGTGCAAATGAATCGGGTGATGATCCATTCCAAGATTTATGATGCGCAGCCGCACCCGGCTACCCAGCCTCGCGATCAGCGGAGTGGTTAGCGGCGCTGTGACGCCGTTGAACGTCAGCCAGTTGTATTCCATGGCCGCGGTGTTCGGCACGGAATTCCCCGGCAGCACCGCCCACTCCTGCAAAATCAGCCCGTAGTCGTGTTCTGCGTGAGGTTTGTACGCGTGCTCCGGGTGCGCGATAAAAAATCCGAGCTGCCCGATCATTTCCTGCATCGCGCTATGCGCGTGATAGAAATACGTGCCTTCCTGATGCACCGTGAATTCGTATGTATATTTTTCGCCGGGCGCGACCGGCTTCTGGCTGATCCACGGCACTCCGTCCTGCTCGATCGGCACTTCCAGTCCATGCCAGTGCAGCGAAGTGGATTCCGGCAGGCGGTTTTCGAGTACGACGCGAACGCGATCGCCTTGCTGCACTTGGATCGTCGGGCCAGGGCAGCTTCCGTTATAGCCCCATGCGTCGATCGTCTTCCAGGGAGCGATCTTGCGTTTCACCGGCTCCGCCACCAGACGAAACACTTTTATGTTGCCGTCCATCTCGAACGGCAGATCCGAGAGATCCGGCGCGATCATCGGCCGATACGGATCGCGGCCGCTTGCCGGCGCGGGCTTCACGGTTTCTTTATCCTTATGCGGGTGTTGGTGCCGCCCGTTCTCTGTTTGGCGCGCAGTCTGGAATGCGCTTGCATCGGTCTCGCCGCGCAGCGATCTCGCCAAGCCCAGAAGTCCCGTGCCAAAGATCGCTGCGTCTTGAAAAAATCGCCGTCTTGTACCGCTCATAAGATCCTCTCGATCTACTGCGAGAAATAAGCATCGACCAATTGAATTCGCGCACTGATGCTTGATTCGTGTGCGAAACAGTCGTGGCTAACTGGAATCGAACAATAAAAAAACGACAGAAGCAACTACACGCGAAGAATAGCGGAGGTGGAAAGGGAATTAGTGCTTAGGTGCGGACTACGGGACGCCGAAGGCGGAAACGAGGCAGCTTCTGACTCGAAGTAAGGACGATGCAGGCCAACCTGGAGGCCATGGGGCGACTTAACGTCTCCACGGCGAATGTGCCTGATATATGTGCCCAGAATTGCCGGTAGCGCATGGGATGACGGGCAAACGTTGCGTTGCGTCCTGATCGAATCGGTCGGCTGTACTTCATTGTCGGCGCAGTGCATCGCTGCACTGGCACTCGCTTTCGATCCGCAATGATTGCCAGCGCACGCAGGAGCGCAGAAAGGCTGAATGAGCATGGCGAACGCAGCCGCAATCGCCGCAACGGCCGCGCATCGCCTGTGAAAATTTTTCAGCATTCTGCTCAACTTCACTAAATAAACGTACGCCGTTGCAAGAACAGCGTCAACCAATCCGAGAAAACGTAAACTCGATCAGTGACCATAGCCGTGCGATTTGCCATCTGTGGAAACTTTTCCCGCGAAGGACCGGTAGACCAGGCGGAAATAACTGGCAGCGAGGATGAGGAATGTGAACCGATGTTGTGCGCGCATGTGATCTCCTTCGCGGCGGCTGACACTCGTATCGGGACACCGACTAGCCAGGTCGCCCGCGGCGTTCGGGATGTTATTGTTGAATGGACAGCCTCGAGGTGAATGGTCGCCACCCTCGTATTTGGCAGAGGCACGGGGTGGCCTGGGCGAGCGCAACCAGGAAGATAGCCGCTTCGAGGCTAGGGTACATGATGATTTCCGTGGTTTTCGATCGGTTGACCGATCCCACACCGCAGACGACCATCACTGCGGCAAGAGTCCCGTTGGAACCGGCGCCGTCAGTGTGCCGCTGGTACCGTCGACTGAATACGTGACCGTGAGGTTCCCCGACGAGCTGGGCTGTGCCGAAAATGTTCCGATCCGCGTGCCGTTGGGGAGCGCGACGGTGCCCGACACGGAGCCATTCACCGCGAGAGTGCCGGTCACACTTACCGTCGCCCCGGCAACGGTCACGGAACCCGTGACGCTCGCGATGTCCCGTTGACCCGTGAATGTGACCGTCTGGCCGGAGACTGTGCCGGAGTAGGAGATTGGCATCACTGACCACACCGGTCGAGCGGTGGCGACGAGAGCCGCCAGACTGCATGCGGGCAAAGCAGTAAGCCTGATATAGTGACGCGATCGGTTCATGCCGGAACCTCCTTGGTATTGGTTGACGTTGATCTGGAGTGTCGGCCGACGGTGGGCGATTGGAAGGGGACAGCAACGGGAGGTGACCCGGTGCAATCGAGCTACAAACTTGTCGCGGGAGGCTCGGTGATCGAGGAACATCTTAGCCACGGGGATATGGTCACGCTCTACCATCTGGACGGCAAGCGACTGATGCTCACGCATTATTGTGTTGCGCAGAACCAGCCGCGCATGCGAGCGATGGCATATAACGAAGGCGACAACGCCTTGAAGTTTGCGTTCTTCGACGCGACCAACATGCCGGACAAGTCCGCCATGCACATGCACTATGTCACCTTCACGTTCCGTGACAACGATCACTTCACACAAGAGTGGACGATGTACCAGAATGGAAAATCCACGATGAAGGTCGCCATGGAATTCGAGCGCGTGAAATGACCGGGTGTTTCTTGTCCATCTTCCACAAAACATTCGCGGAGAAAATTTTTTAATTTTCGTTTCTTTATGCTGGCGTAATTGCGCGCGCAGGTTCATGCTGGCATGCAATAGCTCTTCTCGGAGCGGAATGGGGGTGAGGTGGAATGGCAGCGAAGAAAAAAGGCAAGAAGAAGGGTGGCAAGAAGAAGAAGTAATGTTGGTTTCATATTTGCGGGCTTCACTGGTGGCGTCGAAACTTGGCGTCCCCGGTGATGCCCGCAAGACCACCTCCCCCTCCGAAGAAATCATTTCGTCCTTTCGCCGCTTTCCTTCACGTCTTCTTGGATTCTGCTAATATCCATCCGTGTCAGTATTCTTATTTTGGCTCGCACTGGTAACGCTCCTCTCGGTGTTGGCGACAGCCGTCGAGTTTGCCCATGGCAACCGTTCGTTGTCGCACCTGGGGTCTATCGCGCCATTTCAAGGCAGCAAGCCGCCGAAGGTTTCGATGGTCGTCGCCGCCCGCAACGAAGCGCGCAAGATCGAGACGGCGCTGCAATCCATCCTCGCGCAGCACTACCCAAACCTTGAATTCATCGTCGTCGATGACCGCTCCACGGACGAAACCGGAACGATTCTTGACCGCTTGGCGAACAAGGACCCGCGCATATACGTCGTTCGCATTATGGAGCTGCCCAAGGGCTGGCTCGGCAAGAATCACGCCCAGCATTTCGGGGCGGAACGGGCGATGGGCGACCTGATTCTTTTTACAGATGCCGACGTGGTGATGGAGCGTTCGGTCATCAGCCGCGCCGTCAACTACCTGCAACGCGAAGAACTCGACCACCTTGCCATTGCACCGCACCTGCAAATGCCCGGCCTCTTGCTTGGCATGTTCGGCGG